>FUFK010037423.1_pt1 | contig 161267 bp, 149 predicted proteins | sample 1021851 | NCBI WGS metagenome assembly FUFK01 (sample SAMEA51879418, study PRJEB19060) | metagenome | reverse complement strand
GCGCCTGCCGCTTGGCGCGGGTCGCCTTGGGGGACGCGCCGCGTGTGCGGCGGGCGTCCGGTGTCTGGCGTCTGGCCTTAGCCACGGGGCTTGCTCCCTTTGCTCGCTTTGTTCGCCTTGCGCGGCGGAAACCGGTCCACCGCTTCCAACAGAATGCGTGCCACCAGAGTGGCGAAATCGTCGCCGTCGGCCTTGGCGGCCATCGGCACCAGGCTGTGATCGGTCATGCCCGGCACCGTGTTAACTTCCAGCAGCTGCCAGTCGCCGTGTTCGTCGCGCATCACGTCGACGCGGCCCCAGCCCTGGCAGCCCACCGCCTCGAACGCCTTCAGGGCGAGCGCGCGCAGGGCCTGCTCGTCGGCGTCGTCGAGGCCCGCCGGGCACAGGTACTCGGTGCTGTTGGACTGGTACTTGGCCTCGAAGTCATAGAACGCATTGGGCGTCTTCAGGCGGATCGACGGCAGCGCCCGGCCGTCGACGATCGCCACGGTGTACTCCGGGCCGCGCACCCAGGCTTCCACCAGCACGTCGCTGTCGTAGGCGCGGGCGTCTTCCAGGGCTTTGTTCAGTTCCGCCGCGCTGTCCACCTTGGCCATGCCGATGGAGGAGCCCTCGTGGGACGGTTTCACCATCAGCGGGAAGCCGATATCACGGTCGTCCAGGCCGGCCACGTAGAACGGCGGCGTGGGCAGGCCGGCGCCCTTCCACAGTTGTTTGGTGCGCACCTTGTCCATGCCGATGGCGGACGCCATCACGCCGGAGCCGGTGTACGGCAGTTTCAGATGCTCCAGCAGCCCCTGGATCACGCCGTCTTCGCCGCCCCGCCCGTGCAGGGCGATAAAGGCCACGTCGAAGCCCTTGAGGGTGTCCACGCCGCGCTCCGCCGGGTCCACCAGCTCGGCGATCAGGCCCAGCTGGCGCAGCGCCTGGTGCACCGCCGCGCCGCTCTTCAGGGACACGGAGCGCTCCGCGGAATCGCCGCCGGCGAGCACCGCCACCCGGCCGATGCGGGCCAGGCGCTGCTTCATTTCGCTGGTCAGGGCCATGCCGGGCGCCTTGCCGCTATCGACCATGGGCGCCTCCGTTGCCGTCGGTGGGTTCGATGCGCGCCGCCAGTTCGCGGGCGATACCGCCCACGTTGCCGGCGCCCTGGGTAACCAGCAGATCGCCGCCCTGCAGCACATTGGCGAGCAGCTCGGGCAGCTTGGCCGGGTCGTCCACGAACACCGGCTCCACCCGGGCGCGCTGGCGCAGGCTGCGCATCAGGGCGCGGGTGTCGGCGCCGGGGATGGCGTCTTCGCCGGCGCTGTAGACTTCCAGCATCAGCAGTTGATCGACACCGCCGAGCACGTCCACGAAGTCCTCATAGAGGTCACGGGTGCGGGTATAGCGGTGCGGCTGGAACAGCATCACCAGCCGGCGGCCGGGCCAGCCGTCGCGGATCGCCGCGATGGTGGCGGCCACTTCGCGGGGATGGTGGCCGTAGTCGTCCACCAGGGTGGCGCTGCCGCCGTCGGCGCAGGGGTACTCGCCGAGCACGTCGAAGCGGCGCCCGACCCCGGTGAAGCCGTTCAAGCCGCGCACGATGGCCTCGTCGTCGGCGCCTTCGTCGGCGGCCACGGCGATCGCCGCCAGAGCGTTCAGCACGTTGTGGCGGCCCGGCATGTTGAGGGTGATCTCCAACGGCTCGCCTTCGGTGCGCACCACCCGGAAGGCGGTGCTCATGCCGGTCTGGCGCACGTTCTCGGCGCGCAGGTCGGCGTCGTCGCTGAAGCCGTAGCGGATCACCTGGCGGTTGACCCGGGGCAGCAGTTTGCGCACCACCGGGTCGTCCACGCACAGCACCGCCACGCCGTAGAACGGCAGGTTGTGCAGGAACTCGATAAAGGTGTTTTCCAGCCGCGCGAAGTCACCGCCGTAGGTGTGCATGTGGTCGGCGTCGATATTGGTGACGATGGCGCTCATCGGCTGCAGGTGCAGGAAGCTGGCGTCGGACTCGTCCGCTTCGGCCACCAGATAGCGGCTCTGGCCGAGGCGCGCGTTGGTGCCGGCGCTGTTCAGGCGGCCGCCGATCACGAACGTGGGATCCAGCCCGGCTTCGCCGAGAATCGCCGCCACCATGGAGGTGGTGGTGGTCTTGCCGTGGGTGCCGGCCACGGCGATGCCGTGGCGGAAGCGCATCAGCTCGGCGAGCATTTCCGCGCGCGGCACCACCGGCACCCGGCGGGCGTGGGCTTCGGCCACTTCCAGGTTTTCGGTGTTGACCGCCGAGGAGGTCACCACCACGTCGGCGTCGCCGATGTTCTCGGCCCGGTGGCCGATTTCCACCCGCGCGCCCAGGGACCGCAGGTGGTCCACCACCGGCGATTCCTTGATGTCACTGCCACTGATGGCGTAGCCCTGGTTGGCCAGGACTTCGGCGATCCCGCACATGCCGGCGCCGCCGATACCCACGAAGTGGATACCGCGAATCCGCCGCATTTCAGGCACGGTATGTTTAATCGCCATGGGCGACCTCCTCGCATAGTTTCGCCACCCGGGCGGCGCTGTCCGGCACCGCCAGCTGGCGGGCACGCCGCGCGATCTGCGCCAGGGCGTCCCGTTCCATCATTCCGGCCAGGCTGCGCGCCAGGGCGCCGGCGTTCATTTCCGCCTGCGGCAGCATCAGGGCGGCGCCGCGATCCACCAGCCAGCGGGCGTTCAGGGTCTGGTGGTCGTCCACCGCGCTGGGCAGCGGCACGAACAGCGCGGCCACCCCGGCGGCGGCCACTTCCGCCACGGTCAGGGCGCCGGCGCGGCACACCACCAGATCCGCCCAGGCGTAGGCCTCGGCCATGTCATCGATAAATTCACTGACCTGGGCGTCCAGGCCCAGGGCCTTGTAGACCGGCTCGGCTTCCCCGGTGCGGCCGGCGCCGCACTGGTGGCGCACCTGCAGCTGGGCGCCCAGGGACGCCAGCAGCAGCTCCGGCAGGTCCTGGTTCAGGGCCAGGGCGCCCTGGCTGCCGCCCAGCACCAGAATCCGCAGCGGCCCCTGGCGCACGCCGTAGCGCTCCGCCGGGTCGGGCAGCTCGGCGATTTCGCGGCGCACCGGGTTGCCCACCCAGATGCCGCCGGGCAGCGCGCCTTCGAAGCCTTCCAGGGTTTCGTTGGCGAAGCGCGACAGCATGCGGTTGGTGAGCCCGGGGGCGGCGTTCTGCTCGTGGATCACCAGCGGCACGCGGCACAGTTTGGCGGCCAGGCCGCCGGGGGCGCTGACAAAGCCACCGAAGCCCACCGCCAGCACCGGGCGCTCGCGGCGGATCACGGCGCAGGCCTGCCACATTGCGCGCAGCAGCTGCAGCGGCCCGAGCAGCTTGCGTTTGACGCCGCCGCCGCGCAGGCGCCCGACGGCCAGGCTGACGATCTCAAAGCCGTGGCGCTCCACCAGCCGGGTTTCCATGCCGCCTTCGGCGCCCAGCCACAGCACCCGGTAGCCGGCGTCCTGCAGTTGCCGGGCCACCGCCAGGGCGGGGAACACGTGGCCGCCGGTGCCGCCGGCCATGATCAATACCGTGGCGCTCATCGTTTGCTCCTCCCGCGTGCCTGCAGCCGCGATTGCTCGGTGCTGGCGCGCAGTACCAGCGCGATCATCACCGAACAGATCAGCAGCGAGGAGCCGCCGTAACTTACGAACGGCAGCGTCAGTCCCTTGGTGGGCAACACACCCATGTTCACACCCACATTGATGAACGCCTGGGCGCACAGCACCAGCGCGGTGCCGTACACCAGATAGGCGTGGTACAGAAAGCCGCGCTGCTCCAGGCCGCGGCCGATCACGAACAGACGCCAGCCGAGCACCGCGAAGCCGACGATCATCGCCAGGGTGCCGATCAGGCCCCACTCCTCGGCGAGCACCGCGAACACGAAATCGGTATGCGCTTCGGGCAGGTAGAACAGCTTCTGCACGCTGTTGCCCAGGCCCACGCCCAGCCAGTGGCCGCGCCCGAAGGCGATCAGGCTCTGGGTAAGCTGGTAGCCGGCGCCGTACTGGTCCGCCCAGGGGTCGGTGAAGCTCATCAGGCGCGCCACCCGGTAGGGCTCCGCCAGCGCCACCACGGCGCCCAGGGCCACCACGGCGAGGCCGATGATCAGGAAGCGCAGGGTCGGCACGCCGGCCAGGAACAGCATGCCCATGGCGGCGATGCCCAACACCACCACGGCGCCGAAGTCCGGCTGCAGCAGCAGCATGAAGGTGAGCGCGGCGAGCACGCCCAGCGGCAGCAGGAAGGCCTTCCAGCCGCTTTCCAGGGCCGCCTTGTGCTGGGCGATGTAGCCGGCCAGGTAGAGCACGAAGCACAGCTTGACGATTTCCGAGGCCTGGATGGTCAGGCCCGGCAGCGCGATCCAGCGGGTGGAGCCGTTCACTTCCCGGCCGAGGCCGGGGATGAACACCATCACCAGCGCCACCAGCGCCACCGGCAGCATGGCGAAGCGCAGCTTTTCCAGCAGGGTGAGCGGCACGCAGCAGTACACGAACACGCCCAGGCCGACGCTGGCGAGCAGGTAGATGCCGTGGCGCAGGCCGTAGTGGAAGGGGCTGTCCAGGCGGGTTTCGGCGATCTGCAGCGACGCGGAGGTGACGATCACCAGCCCGGCCAGGGCCAGCAGCGCCACGATCCACAGCAGCGGGCGGTCGAGGCCCGGATCGCGTACGTCCACCAGGGCGCTAGCCATGGGCCACCTCCCGGGCGCGGGCGGAGAAGTCGTCGCCACGGGCCACGTAGCTGTCGTACATGTCGAACGAGGCGCACGCCGGCGACAGCAGCACGGCGTCGCCGGGCTGGGCCAGTTGCGCGGCGCGCTTGACCGCCGCCGCCATGTCCGCGACCCGTTCGCAGGGCACGCCGGACAGGCCGTCGGCCACTTTGTCCGCGTCCTGGCCGAGCACCAGGGCGGCGCGCAGATACTGGCGCGCCGGCTCGCCCAGCGGCGAGAAGTCCTGGCCCTTACCCTGGCCGCCGGCGATCAGGATCACGCGGCCTTCGATGGCTTCACCGATACCGGTGAGCGCCGCCAGCGTGGCGCCCACGTTGGTGGCCTTGGAATCGTTGATCCAGCGGATGCGGGCGTCCTCCGCCACCAGCTGGCAGCGGTGCGGCAGGCCCTTGAACTGTTTCACCGTGGCCAGGGTGGTGGCGCGGTCGAAGCCCAGGGCGTCGGCCATGGCCAGCACCGCCAGCACGTTCATGGCGTTGTGGTGGCCGGTGAGCGCCAGCTCGTCCACGTGCAGCAGGGTCTCGCCCTGGTGGCAGAGCATCTGCTTGTCGGTGTCCAGCTGGTAGTGCGCTTCCGGGTGGCTGCCGAAGGTGATTTCCCGGGGCACCTGGGTCTGCGGGCGGGTGGCCAGGTCGTCGCGGTTCCACACCGCCACCTGGCAGCCGTCGTAGATGCGCTGCTTGGCGGCCAGGTAGTCGCTGAACTTGCCGTAGCGGTCCAGGTGGTCCTGGGACAGATTGAGAATCGAAGCGACCTGGGCGTTGAGGCTGTAGGTGGTTTCCAGCTGGAAGCTGGACAGCTCCAGCACGTACAGCTCCGCTTCCTCGCGCAGCAGATCCAGCGCCGGCACACCCAGGTTGCCGCCCACGCCCGGCTTGGCGTCGCAGGCGCGCGCCACTTCGCCGAGCAGGGTGACCACGGTGCTCTTGGCGTTGGACCCGGTGATGCCCACCAGCGGGCGGCTGGCGGCGCGGGCGAACAGCTCGATGTCGCCGATCACTTCCTTGCCCTCGGCGATCTGCTCGGCGATGGCCGGGGTCGACACGGCCACGCCGGGGCTGACGATAAGACGCTGGGCCCGCTTCATCCACGACGCCTTGAAGCCGCCGGTGTGAACCTTGAGCTTGGGATGCTGCTCACGCAGTTCGTCCAGACCCGCGGGCGCATCGCGGGTATCCAGGGCGCGCACGGGCATACCCTGATCCGCCAGGTAGCGGATCACGGAGCGGCCGGAAACACCCAGGCCAATAACCAGATCGAACGCGTCTTTCGCCATATACGTTTAAGCATCCGTCCTATCGAATCTTGAGGGTCGCCAGACCCACCAGTACAAGAATTACGGTAATGATCCAGAACCGAACGATGATCTTCGGTTCCGGCCAGCCCTTGAGCTCAAAGTGGTGATGGATCGGCGCCATGCGGAAAATGCGCCGGCCGGTGAGCTTGAACGAGGCCACCTGCAGCATCACCGACACCGTCTCCATGACGAACACACCGCCCATGATGAACAGCACGATTTCCTGGCGGACGATCACCGCCATCACACCGAGCACCGCGCCCAGCGCCAGCGCGCCCACGTCGCCCATGAACACCTGCGCCGGGTAGGCGTTGAACCACAAAAAACCCAGCCCGGCGCCGCACAGACCGGCGACGATCACCACCAGCTCGCCGGCGCCGGTGATGTAGGGAATCTGCAGATAGGTGGCGAACTCCGCGTGGCCGCTAGCGTAGGCGAAGATGCCCAGCGCCGCCGCCACCAGCACGGTGGGCATGATCGCCAGGCCGTCCAGGCCGTCGGTCAGGTTGACCGCGTTGGAGGTGCCGTTGATCACGAAATAGGTCAGCACCACATAGAACCAGCCCATGTTGATCGCCACGGTCTTGAAGAACGGCACGATCAGCTGGGTTTCCTGCGGGCTCTGGGCGGTCCAGAACAGCGCCAGGCCGGCGCCCAGCGCGCCCACGGACTGCCAGAAATACTTCCAGCGCGCCGGCAGGCCGCGCGGGTTCTTCTCGATCACCTTGCGCCAGTCGTCGACCCAGCCCACGGCGCCGAACACCACCAGCACGCCCAGGGTGATCCACACGAAGCGGTTGCTCAGATCCGCCCACAGCAGGGTGGAAATGGCGATCGAGATCAGAATCAGGCCGCCGCCCATGGTCGGGGTGCCGGCCTTGCTGAGATGGCTCTTGGGGCCGTCGTCGCGGATCGCCTGGCCGACCTGCTTTTCCTGCAGCTTCTGAATCATGATCGGACCGATCCAGAACGCCAGGAACAGCGCCGTCAGCACCGCCAGAATGGCGCGCAAGGTAATGTATTGGACCACCAGGAATCCGGTATAAAACTCACCCAGCAGTTCCGCCAGCCAAAGCAACATCAGTGCCCCCTCCCCTTATCGGTAAGCCGTTGCACCACTTGCTCCATGCGGGCACTGCGCGACCCCTTGACCAATACCGTGCCGCCCCGGGCCAGCGTTCCCGCTGCCCGCTCGGCGGCCTGATCGAAATGTTCCACCGGCTCGGCGCCGTCACCGAAGCCGCGGGCAGCCGCTTCGGCGCCGGGCAGGGTGATCAGCGTGTCGATGCCGGCGGCCCGGGCGTTGGCGCCCAATTCAGTCACCAGCGTCTCGGCGCTGGGGCCCAGTTCCCCCATGGCGCCCAGCACCAGAGTGCGTGGTGACGGCCGCCCGGCCAGCCAGGCGATGGCCGCCCGTACCGAGCCGGGGTTGGCGTTATAGGTGTCGTCCACCAGGGTGCCGCCCTGGCAGTCGATCACGTTCATGCGTCCCGGGACCGGCTTGAGCTGTTCCAGGCGCGGCGCCCGTTCCGCCAGGTCGACGCCCAGCGCCTGTACGGCGGCCAGCGCCATCAGCGCGTTGCTGATCTGATGGGCACCCACCAGCGGCAGGCGCAGGGTCAGGCCCAGGGGCTGCAGCACGAAGTCGCAGCCGTGGTCGTCCAGGCGCACCGCGTCGGCGTGCAGGTCGCCCTGCTCACGGCCCACGGTGACGATGTTCAAACCGGCGGCGCGGGCCTGGTCGGTGAAGAAGGCCGCGTAGTTGTCGTCGCCGTTGATCACCGCGGTGCCGCCGGCGGCGCAGCCGGTGAAGATTTCCGCCTTGGCGCGGGCGATGCCGTCCATGGAGCCGAAGCCTTCCAGGTGGGCGCCGGTGACGTTGGTGATCAGCGCCACGTTCGGCTTCACCAGGCCGCTGGTCCAGGCGATTTCGCCGGGGGCGTTGGCGCCCAGCTCGATCACCGCCTGGCGGTGTTCGGCGGTCAGGCGCAGCAGCGTGAGCGGCACGCCGATGTCGTTGTTGAGGTTGCCGTGGGTGGCCAGGGTGCCCTCGCCCAGCAGCACGGCGATCATCTCTTTCACGGTGGTCTTGCCGGCGTTGCCGGTCACGGCCACGCGCGGCACCGGGAACTGGGCGGCGTAACCGGCGGCCAGGCGGCCGAGGCCCTGGCGGGTGTCGGCGACACGCACGTCGGCGTCGAATACGCCGGTGTCGCTGCCCTCTTCCACCAGGGCCGCCACCGCGCCGGCGTCGCGGGCCTGGGCCAGGAAGGCGTGGCCGTCGAATCGCTCGCCGCGCAGCGCCACGAACAGGCTGTCCGGGCCCAGCGTGCGGGTGTCGGTGCTGACCGCGCTCAGGGTGCGGTCTTCGCCGCGCATCTCGCCGGCGGTCCAGTCACGGATCTGGGACAGGCGCATCATGCGATCCCCCCTGCCGGGGCGGCCGGCGCCTGCCACGCGGCCAGGGCCTCGCGGGCCAGGTCGCGGTCGTCCATGGGGTGGCGCTCACCGGCCACCTCCTGATAGTCCTCATGGCCTTTGCCGGCCACCAGCACCACATCGTCGGCGCCGGCCTGGGACACCGCCAGCGCCACGGCGCGGCGGCGGTCGGTTTCCACCTGCACGGCGCCGGGGTGGTCGAGACCGGCGCGCATCTGTTCAATGATCGCGTCCGGGTTCTCGCCGCGCGGGTTGTCGCTGGTGAACAGCACCCGGTCGGCGCCGCGCTCGGCGGCGGCGGCCATCAGCGGGCGTTTGCCGGTGTCCCGGTCGCCGCCGCAGCCGACCACGCAGTGCAGACGGCCGGGGAAGTGCTCGCGGGCCGCCGCCAGGGCTTTTTCCAGGCCGTCCGGGGTGTGCGCGTAATCGACGATGACGGTGGGTTTGCCCGCTTCGCGGATCGGCTCCATGCGGCCCGGCACCGGGGTAATGGCGGCCAGGGCGTCCGCCAGCGCGTGCGGCTCGACGCCGCTGCCGTGCAACGCCCCGGCCACCGCCATCACATTGCTGAGGTTGAAGGCGCCGAACAGCGGCAGAGTCACGTTCAGGGCTTCGCCGCCCACGGTGAGCCGCAGGTCCATGCCGTCCGGGTGCGGCTGCCAGGCCACGCAGCGCACGGTGGCGCCGGCCTGGGCGCCGTAGGTGATGCAGCGCACGCCGTCGTTGAGCCGGCCGAGCAGCACCGGGGCGGCGTCGTCGTCGCTGTTGATCACCGCTTCCTGGAGCTCCGGGCGGGTGAACAGCGCCACCTTGGCGAGCAGATAGGCGTCCATGTCGCCGTGGTAGTCCAGGTGGTCGCGGCTCAGGTTGCTGAACACCGCGATGCGCACCGGGGTGCTGCCCAGGCGGTGCTGGTCGAGGGCGTGGGACGACACTTCCATGGCGACGCTGTCGGCGCCGGCGTCGCACAGGTCGAGCAGCGCTTTCTGCAGGGTAATCGGGTCCGGCGTGGTGTGGCCGGTGCTGTCCTCCTGGCCCTTGAGGCCGACGCCCAGGGTGCCGATCAGCCCGCAGGCGTGGCCCAGGGCGTTGAGCGCGTCACGCAGGAACCAGGTGATGCTGGTTTTGCCGTTGGTGCCGGTGACGCCGATCACCTTCAGGCGGCGTCCGGGCTCGCCGAAGTAGCGCGCCGCCAGCACGCCGACCTGGCGGCGCAGTGCCGGCACGGTGATGCGCACCGCGCCGTCGTGCGGATGCACGGCGAAGGCGTCGCCCTCTTCCACCACCACGGTGGCGCCGGCGCGGACCGCCGCGTCGATGAACTGGCGGCCGTCCGCGTTGTGGCCGGGCACCGCCAGGAACAGGTCACCGGGGGTCACCGCGCGGCTGTCCAGGCGCAGCGCCTTGATGGTCAGGTCGCGCAGCCGTTCCGGCAGCGGCTGGTCGGGGAGCAGATGCCGCAGTGCGATCATGTGGCGTCCTCCCCGTCCAGTTTGCCGGCGATCAGGCCGTCGGTCTTGTCCGGCGGCACGTGCAGGGTGCGAAGAACGCCGCCGACGATGGCGGAGAACACCGGCGCGGCCACCAGGCCGCCGTAATAGGATTCGCCGCGCGGGTCGTCGATCACCACCACCGCGGCCACCCGCGGGTTGGAGGCCGGGGCGATGCCGGCGAACAGGCCGATGTAGCGGTCGTCGGCGTAGCCGTTGGCGGTGACCTTGTGCACGGTGCCGGTTTTGCCGGCCACCTGGTAACCGGAAATCTGCGCGCGGCTGGCGGTGCCCTCGATGCTGACCACGGTTTCCAGCATGCGCACGATGGACTGGGCGCTGGCCGGCGCGATCACCTGCTCGCCCTCGGGCGGCTGGTCCACCTTGAGCAGGGACAGCGGCACCCGGCGGCCGTCGTTGGCGAGGATCGCGTAGGCCTGGGCCAGCTGCAGGGCGGTGGTGCTGACGCCGTAGCCGTAGGACAGCGCGGCGCGCTCCACGTCCCGCCAGCGGGCGCGCAGCGGCAGCATGCCGTCGCTTTCGCCGGGGTAGTCGATGCCGGTGCGCTGGCCGAAGCCGAAGCGCTCCAGGTAGCCGGGCAGCACCATGGCGTCCATGGACAGCGCCAGCTTGCTGACGCCCACGTTGGAGCTCTTGGTGAGCACGGTGGTGACGTCGATGACGCCGTAATCGCGGTGGTCACGGATGGTCTTGCTGCCCACGCGCAGATAGCCGGGGTGGGTGTTGATCGCCGTGGTGGGCGTGACCAGGCCCTGCTCCATGGCGGCGGCGACGGTGAACGGCTTGATCGTGGAGCCCGGCTCGAACAGGTCGGTGACCGCCCGGTTGCGCAGGCTGGCGGTGTCCAGGTTGCCCCGGTTGTTGGGGTTGTAGGCGGGCTGGTTGACCATCGCCAGCACTTCGCCGGTCTTGATGTCGAGCACCACGGCGGAGCCGCCCCGGGCCTTGAAGCGGCGGGTGGCGGACAGCAGTTCTTTGTAGGCCAGGTACTGCAGGCGCAGGTCCAGGCTCAGGGTGATGTCCTGGCCGGGCGCCGCCGGTTCCAGCACTTCGATGTCCTGGATCACGCGGCCGAGCAGGTCGCGAACCACTTTCTTGCGGCCCGGCTCGCCGGACAGTTGCTCTTCNAAGGCCAGNTCCACGCCTTCCTGGCCGCGCTCGTCGATGTCGGTGAAGCCGACCAGATGGCTGGTCACTTCGCCGGCCGGGTAGTAGCGGCGGTATTCGGTGAGCGGGTGGATGCCGGGCACCTGTTTGGCGAGCACGGTCTGCGCCTGTTCCGGCGCCAGGCCGCGGGCCAGGTAGATGAATTCCTTGCCCTTGTGGCTGTTGACCCGGCTGGCGAAGGCGCGGCTGTCGATGATCGGGTTGTTGCCCAGGCGCGCCCACTGCTCCTGGTGCTCCAGGGCTTCGCCGGGGTTGGCCCACAGGGTGGTGACCGGGGTGCTCACCGCCAGCGGCCGGCCGGCGCGGTCCTGGATCACGCCACGGTGGGCGGCCACCGGCTCCACCCGCAGATTGCGGATGTCGCCCTGGTCGGCCAGGAAGTCGTGCTGTACCACTTGCAGCTGCACCGCGCGCCCCACCAGGACACAGGCACAGCCGGCCCAGAACACCAGCATGAAACGCCAGCGCAGGGAGCTGTTGGCCTGGCGCGCCGACGCCTTGGTGGCGGCTTTGCGCGTTGCCTTGGGTGTGGTTCTACGGGCGCCTTTCATGGCCGTATCAACACTCGCTCGTCGGTCTTCGGTAATTTCATGCCCAGCTCTTCACGAGCCAGGCGCTCCACCCGGGCGTAACTGCCCCAGGTGCTGTGTTCCAGCAGCAGCTGGCCCCAGCGGGTTTCCAGCTGCGCCTGCTGCCGCTGCGCCTGCTGGGCGCGGTCGGTGAGGCGGCGCGATTCGTGCACGCTGTAGGCCACGCCCACCGCGGACGCCACCACCAGCACCAGCAACAGCGGCGGCAACCAGCCGGCGGCGAGCACCGAGCCCGTGGCCTGGCCGCGGGCCGCGCTCATGCCACTTTCTCCGCCACCCGCAGCACCGCGCTGCGGCTGCGCACGTTGACGCGCAGTTCGTCCTTGCCGGCGTAGCGGGCCTTGCCCAGCGGCTTCAGCCGCTCCGGCGGTTCGTCCATCATCGGCAACCCGCCCCGGCCTTTCGGCGCCTGGCCGGAGTGATCGCGGATAAAGCGCTTCACCACCCGGTCTTCCAGGGAATGGAAGCTGATAACGACAAGACGCCCGCCGATGGCGAGCGTCTCCAGGGCCTGGTCCAGCGTGTTGCGCAACGCGCCCAGTTCCCCGTTTATATGTATTCGTAACGCCTGAAAGCTGCGCGTTGCCGGGTGCTTGCCCGGCTCGCCGCGTCCCATCACCGATTGAATCAGGCCGGCCAGCTGCGCCGTGGTGCGGATCGGCTGCTGATCGCGGCGCTCGCAGATCGCCCGGGCGATGCGGCGTGATTTGCGCTCATCGCCGTACTGGTAGAGCACGTCGGCGATCTGCTTCTCGCCGGCCCGCGCCAGCCAGTCGGCGACGCTTTCACCGCTGTCCGGGTCCATGCGCATGTCCAGCGGGCCGTCGCGCAGGAAGCTGAAGCCGCGCTCGGCGTCGTCCAGCTGCGGCGAGGACACGCCCAGATCCAGCAGCAACCCGTCGATCTGGCGGTGCTCTTCCGCCACCAGCTCCGGCAGGCAATCAAAGCGGGCGCGGCGAATCCGGAAGCGGGCGTCTTCCAGGGCCAGCTTCTCGCCTTCCTGCACCGCCTCCGGATCGCGGTCCACACCGACCAGACGGGCGCCGGCGTCCAGCCGGGCCAGCAGCGCGCGGCTGTGACCGCCGCGGCCAAAGGTGCCGTCCACGTACAGGCCGTCGGTTCGGGTGGGCCACATTTCCAGTACCTCCTCCAGCATTACCGGCTGGTGTTCGTACTGCCTGTTGTCGCTGTTCGCCATGGCCGGTTGCCCTCGCTTGTTCGCTGCCAAATTCAGAACGAGAGGGACTGCACACTCTCGGGCATGGCGTCCTGATCCAGATCCTGTTGTTCCAACTGATTCCAGGTTTCCTCGGCCCAGATTTCGAACCGGTGCATCAAACCCACCAGCATGGCGTGTTTTTCCAGGCCCACCACGGACCGCAACTCCGGCGGTACCAGCAGGCGGCCGTTGCCGTCCATTTCCATTTCCACGGCCTGCCCCAGGAAACGGCGCTTGAGCGCCCGCACCTGGGTGTGGGAATCGCTTTGCGACGCCACCTGGCGGGCGATGTCACGCCACTCGGGGAAGGGGTACATCACCAGGCAGGCGTCGTAGGGGTGTTGCGTGAGCACAAGGCGGCCGCCGCAAGCGCTGTTCAGCGACTCGCGGTAGCGGGTCGGCACGGTAAGCCGACCCTTGGCATCTAGATTGAGCGCCGTACGCCCGTTGAACACTGGCCTTCCCCTTGCGTTGGGATCCGTCCCACTTTGTGCGTTTCTGGCGGCGGGATGGAGGATTTTTCCCACTTCATCCCACTTTCCACCACAATGCGACACTCTAGGTCCACGGGAATTACCAAGTCAAGCTCGGCGAAACCGGCCAATGTAAAAGAAAGTCTTTGCAAATCAGTTTGTTAGCTGCGTCACACTGGGGGTGAGCAAGGCGGGGGAAGAGGAGTTGTCAACGTAATCAGGGCGCTGCGGGGCGCAGCTAAGGAATCACTTTAAGAGTTAGACTATTTTGGAATAAAGAGGGCGCAATAAATGAGGGGAATGCCATATTCAGGGTGAGTGCTGACTCTCGCCGCAGCCCACTGATGGCGGTCAACTGGCCTGTGGGAGCGGGCCCAGCCCGCGAAAGGCAAGCAAAGCTTGCCGGCAGGATGCCAGAGACCTTGGTTCGCGCATTATGGAGCTCTCTGGAATCCTGCCGGGTGGCAGAGCCACCCTTTCGCGGGCAAGGCCCGCTCGCACAGGCCCGCTCCCACAGGGAGCGGACTGTCGCTTCGAATAAGGTGGATCGGTCGATAAGCCGGGTTCTGTCGTGGACAGCCATTCATCTGGGACCCGCGTCGCCACGGGCCTCAAGCGACCTACCCGGACCCGGCGCGGGCCACGCCCATGGGTCCCTATTTGGTCTTGCTCCGGGTGGGGTTTACCCTGCCACCGCTGTTGCCAGCGGCGCGGTGCGCTCTTACCGCACCTTTTCACCCTTACCCGGTGGCTCGAAAGCCGCCGGGCGGTACCTTTTCTGCGGCACTTTCCGTAACCGCGCCGTCACCAGCGCGGCCCCCAGGCGTTACCTGGCACCCTGCCCTATGGAGCCCGGACTTTCCTCCAGCGGCTTGCACCGCCAGCGGCTGCCTGACCGACCCGGGGCGGATTCTAGCGGAGACAGTTAACAGTGAACAGTTAATAGTGAAGAGTTCGCGGGTGGGGCCGGGGTGTCGTGGAGGCCGTGCCCGCGCTCATTGCGTGAGCGCAAACCTTCGATGCTAATACGCAACTAGCGCGGAGCGCACGGTGTTTTCGCTATTAACTATTCACTGTTAACTATTAACTCCTTCCAGGTAGTTGTAGAGCTCCTGCCGCTTCAACCCCGTGTGGGCGGCGAGCACCCGCGCCGCCCGAGACACCGGCAGTTCCGCCAGCAGGGCCTTGGCGAGGGCGCGGTCCTGTTCGCTGAGCTGTTCGCCGCGGGCGGCGGGGGACAGCACCAGCACCAGTTCGCCGCGGCGCTGGTCCTTGTCGCCGCGCACCCACTCGAGCAGCTCGGCCACCGGGCCTCGGCGCACGGTCTCGAAGCGTTTGGTGAGTTCCCGGCAGAGGGTCAGTTCGCGGTCGGCGTCGACCAGGCCGGCCAGGCTTTCCAGCAGCGACACCACCCGGTGGGGGGCCTCGAAGATCACGCTGGTGACGTCCAGGCCTGCCAGCCGGCGCAGGGCGTTTTCGCGGGCGGCGCCCTTGGACGGCACGAAGCCTTCGAACAGAAAGCGATCGCTGGGTTGGCCGGACACCGCCAGCGCCGCCAGCAGCGCGGACGCGCCGGGCACCGGCACCACCGCCACGCCGGCGTCCTGGCAGGCGCGTACCAGCCGGTAGCCCGGGTCGCTGACCAGCGGCGTGCCGGCGTCGCTGATCAGCGCGCCGCTTTCGCCGTCGCGCAGGCGCGCCACCAGTTCCGGGCTGCGCTCGGCTTCGTTGTGGTCGTGGCAACTGATCAGGCGGGCCTTGATGCCCAGATGGTTGAGCAGCGTCTGGCTGTGCCGGGTGTCCTCGGCGGCCACCCAGTCCACCTGGCCGAGCACCTCAAGGGCGCGACGGGACAGGTCGTCCAGGTTACCGATCGGTGTGCTGACCACATACAAAGAGCCGCTCATGGGGGGCGTTTTCCTGATTGGGTGTAAAGAGTTGTGTGATGCCACCGATCCGTTCCGCAATCGTGGACCGTCGGGGGTGATTCGCGACTTGCAAAACGCCTACAATAGCGGCTTCTTTCCCGAAGTAGCAAAGGGGTTACCCTAGAGCCATGGAATTACGACAGGCCCGCCTGGCCGCAATGGCCCTCGTTCTGGTCCTTGCCGGCTGTTCTCAATTACCGAGCCCGAACGGCTCGACCGCCAAGGAACCGGCACCCCTTCGCGATGCGCCGCAACAGGTCGATAACGCCAGCGACCAGCTGGCCGAGCTGGCGGAACCGGTGCGCACCGACACCGCCCTGGCCTGGGCACGTTCTTATCTGGTCAATGAGCGCGCCGACGACGCCGGCGAATTGCTCGACCAGGTGGGCGACGGCGCCCTGTCCCGGGATCAACGCTTCCGCTGGCTGCAGTTGCGCGCCCAGTCCTGGATGGCCGAGCAGCAGCCGGACCGGGCGGTGGCGTTGCTGGACGACTACCGGAGCGATATCGACGGCTTCGACGCCCAGCGCCGCGCCAAGCTGAACCTGCTGCGCGCCGACGCCCAGGCGCTCAACGGCGAGTTGATGAAAAGCCTGCGCCAGCGCGTGGCGGTGGACCCGCTGCTCAATGACGACGACCAGGAATACAACCGCCAGCTGACCTGGGAAGCGCTGATGCGCTTGCCGCTGGAAACCCTGGAAGCCCGCGCCGAGGACACCTCCGGCGAGCTGCGCGGCTGGCTGGAGCTGGCGCTGCTGTACCGCGACCCGCAGGCCAACATCGACAGCCAGGTGCAGCGCCTGTCGCGCTGGCGCGAGGACTGGCCGGACCATCCGGCCGCCCGCCAGTTGCCGGAAACGGTGCGGGCCCTGCAGCGCGCCGCCCGCGAGCGCCCCCAGCGGGTCGCCGTGCTGCTGCCGGAGAGCGGCCCGCTGGCGCCCGCCGCCGAGGCGATCCGCGACGGCATGATGACCGGCTACTACAGCGCCGAGGAAGCGGGCAACCCGACCCCGGACCTGCGTTTTTACGACGTCAGCGACGCGGACGTGCGCTCGGTGTTCCAGCAGGCGGTGGACGACGGCGCGCAGTTCGTGGTCGGGCCGCTGGCCAAGGACAACGTGGCCGAGCTGGCCCGCATGGGCACGCCGCCGGTGACCGTGCTGGCGCTGAACTATCTGGATCAGGACAGCGAGGACGCGCCGATCTTCCAGTTCGGGCTGGCGCCGGAGGACGAAGCCCGGCAGATCGCCCGGCAGAGCCTGGAAGCCGGCGACCGGCTGGCCGGCGTGCTCTATCCGCGCAGCGCCTGGGGCCAGCGCGTGGCCGAGGCGTTCGTGGCCGCCTGGCAGGACGGCGGCGGCCGGATCGTGGTGGAAAGCTCGTTCACCGACGACACCATCGGTGAAACCGTGGAGAGCCTGCTGGACACCGCCCGCGCCGAAAAGGACCTGCGCCGCGACCCCTCGTTCTCGGATCTGGACTCCGAGCGGCCGGAGGAGTGGCCGCAAAGCCTGGATTTCCTGTTCCTGGTGGCCGCCCCGAACGAGGGCCGGCAGATTAAACCGGCGCTGAATTTCCATTACGCCCGGGACCTGCCGGTGTTCGCCACTTCCCATCTTTATAACGGCACCCCGGCGCCGCGCCGCGACCAGGACCTGGACGGCGTCTACTTCCTGGACATGCCGTGGATTCTTTACGAAGGCACCAAGCTGCACCGTATGGCCGAGGAAACCTGGCCGGACGGCCACGGACGCTACGCGCGGCTGTTCGCCATGGGCGTGGACGCCTACCGGCTTCAGGCGCGGCTGTACCTGCTGCGCAACCTGCAGGACAGCACCCTTCCGGGCGTCACCGGCACTTTGCGGCTGGACGGCGCGCGGCTGGTGCGTGAGTCGGACTGGGCGGTGTTTCGTAACGGTGAGGCGATACCGGTGCCCCGCGTCGGTGAAGGGCGGGTGGACAGCACACAGTATTAGGATCGGGTGGCTGTAAGCCACCCTTTCGCGGGCTGGGCCCGCTCCCACAATAAGAGGAAAGGAGGCCTCTATGTACTGGCGCAAGGAACGCGGCCAGCGGGCTGAGCACCGGGCACGACGCTGGCTGGAACAGCGCGGCCTGGTGCCGGTGATCGCCAATTATCAATGCCGCCTGGGCGAGGTGGACCTGATCATGGACGACGGCGAGACGCTGGTGTTCGTGGAGGTCCGCTGGCGTGCCTACAACCGCTACGGCGGCGCCCTCGCCTCGGTGGACGGGCGCAAGCAGCGCCGCCTGATTCTGGCGGCGCGGCACTATCTGGGCCGCTACCCTTATCAGGCACAACGGCCCTGCCGCTTCGACGTGCTGGGCCTGGAACCGGATGACGACGGCGAAGTCCGTTATCATTGGGTGCAAAACGCATTTTACGGAGACCAGTAATGAGTGTGGACCGCATCAGACAGTTGTTCGCCGAGAGCATGGAAACCAAGGCCAAGGCCGGCGAAGTGCTGCCCGAGGTGATCGCCGCGGCCGGCCAGGTGATGGTGGAATGCCTGCTCAACGGCGGCAAGATTCTCAGTTGCGGCAATGGCGGCTCCGCCGGTGACGCGCAGCATTTCTCTTCCGAGCTGCTCAACCGGTTCGAGATGGAACGCCCGGCCCTGCCGGCGGTGGCGCTGACCACGGATTCTTCCACGCTCACCTCGATCGCCAACGACTACAGCTACAACGAAATCTTTTCCAAGCAGGTGCGCGCCTTGGGCAACCCCGGCGATGTGCTGCTGGCGATTTCCACCAGCGGCAATTCCGCCAACGTGATCCAGGCGATCCAGGCCGCCCACGACCGGGAAATGAAAGTGGTGGCAATGACCGGCAAGGAAGGCGGCGAAATGGTCAACCTTTACGGCCCTGGCGACATCGAAGTACGGGTTCCGGCCACTTCCACCGCGCGCATCCAGGAAGTACATCTACTGGTGATCCACGCGCTTTGCGACTTTATCGATCAACAGCTTTTCGGAGGCTCTTGATGCGTCACCCTGCCCTGCCGGCGTTGCTTGTGATGCTGTTCACCCTGTCCGGCTGCGCCGCCCTGACCAAGAACATGGCCCAGGAGCCGGTCGACCGGGACCACGGCTCGCGCACCTTCGGCGCGTTCGTGGAAGACGGCAACATCGAGCGCAAGATCAAGGTGAATCTGGCCCGCGCCAGCGAGGCCCTGGACCAGAGCCACATCGTGGTGGTGAGCTTTAACGGCAATGTGCTGCTGGCCGGGGAAGTGGCCAGCGACGAGCTGCGCGTGCAGGCGGAAAACATCGCCGCACGGGTGCGCCATGTGCGCCACGTGCACAATGAACTGAAGCTGTCCGGTGACAGCGGGGTGTTATCCCGGGTCAACGACGGCTGGCTGACCACCAAGCTGAAAACCCGCCTGTTCGTGGACGGCGATGCGCCGGGCATGCGCACCAAGGTGGTGACGGTAAGCGGTATTGTCTATCTGATGGGGCTGCTCACCCGCGACGAGGCCGACGCCGTGGTGGCGCAGGCCCGTGAGGTCGGGGGTGTGCAGAAGATCGTTAAGATTATTGAGTATATTGATTAATCACTTCACGACTTTCAGGTGACTGCCCTTGGAGGGTTTGTCGTCGTCGCTGGGGTCCGTCGGGGTAGGCTCCGGGGGCGGGTCCTCGGGCTCGAAGGCCATGCCTTGGCCGTTTTCGCGGGCGAACACGGCCATCACCGCTTCCACCGGCACGCGCACCGTGCGCGGCACCCCGCCGAAGCGGGCGGAAAAGCTGATTTCCTGATTGCTGGCTTCGAAATTGGTCACCGCCCGCGGGGCGATGTTGAGTACGATCTGGCCGTCCTGCACGAATTCCTGGGGCACTTCCGCCCCGGGAAAATGGGCGTCCACCGCCAGATGGGTGGTCAGGCCGTTATCGCAGATCCATTCGTGCATCGCCCGTATCAGATACGGGCGATTGGGGGTCATGTCATCATTCATGGCTTACAGCTGGCGCAGTTCGCGCTCTGCTTCGGAAAGGCTGGCCTGGAAGGCGTCGCGGTCGAACAGACGCTCGGCGTAGTCCAGCAGCGGCTTGGCCTGCTTGGGCGGCAGTTCAATGCCCAGGGCCGGCAACCGCCACAGGATCGGACCCACCACGCAGTCCACCAGGGTGAATTCTTCGCTCATGAAGAACGGCAACTCGCTGAAGATCGGCGCGGTGGCGATCATCGCTTCGCGCAGTTCCTTGCGGCGCTTGGTCAGTGACGCTTCCTTCTCGGTACCCGCCAGCAGGGCGTCCACATGGGCGCACCAGTCGCGCTCGACGCGGTGAATCAGCAGGCGGCTCTGCGCCCGGGCCACCGGGTACACCGGCAGCAACGGCGGATGCGGGAAGCGCTCGTCCAGGTATTCCATGATCACCGTGGACTGATACAGAGTCAGTTCCCGGTCCACCAGGGTGGGCACTTCGTTGTAAGGGTTCAGTGAGGCCAGATCTTCCGGCTTGTCACCATTGTCCACATCGACGATATCCACGGTGACGCCTTTCTCCGCCAGAACGATCCGCACGCGATGGCAGTAATGATCGTTCGGCGAGGAAAAGAAAGTCATTGAGGAACGTTTTGTCACCACACCCATGGTTGAATCATCTCCACGCTACGTCTCTATATAACACAAACAGGGTAGCCGCTCGCGCGGGTACCCTGTTGCTCGCTGAAAAGCGTTCCGAGCGGTAATTTCCGCTTAGTGAACGTCTTTCCAGTACTCTTTCTTCAGCAGGTATGCCGGAATCAGCAAAATACCCAGGAACACCAGCACGTATACGCCGATGCGCTCGCGGGTGGGAGCCATCGGCTCGGCCGCGTAGGTCATGAAGTTGGCGATGTCGCCCATATTGGACTTGAACTCTTCCTCGCTCAACTCCTGCTGCATTCCGGCCATCACGTGGGGCATGCCCACGTTGGGGAACACATGGTTGTTGTAACCATAGGGACGGGAATCGTCCTCATAGAAGTTGATCAGGTAAGAATACACCCAATCGGCGGAGCGGTGGCGGGCGGCCAGCGTCAGGTCCGGCGGGGTAACGCCGAACCACTGCTTGCCGTCTTCCTCGGCCATGCCGTTTTCCATCGGGTCACCGATCTTGTCGCTGGTGAAGTTCAGGTTCTCCAGCACCAGGTCATCGGGGATGCCCAGATCTTCCGCCATGCGCCCGTAGCGCAGGTACTCCATGCTGTGGCAGCCCATGCAGTAGTTGACGAACAACTTGGCACCGTTCTGCAGGCTTACCTTGTCCTGCAGGTTCACCGGTGCGTCCACCACGTATTCATTGTTGCCGCCGCCGGCGGCGAACGACATCACCGGCAGGCAGCTGAAAAGCATTACCGCGACTAGCTTTCTCATCAGTGACCCCCCGTTACGCGTTCAGGAACCGGCTTGGCTTTCTCGAATCGGTGCGCCAGAGGCAGCCCGATAAAGAAGAAGGCGAAGTAGTACACCGTGCCGATCTGCGCCAGGGTCTTGGCCAGGCCCGATGCGGGCTGAGTGCCAAGGTAGCCGAGCATCAGGAAGTCGGCGGCGAACACGAACAGCAGCAGTTTGCTGAGCCAGCCTTTGTAGCGAATCGACTTGACCGGGTGACGGTCCAGCCAGGGCAGCAGGAACAGCACCACGATACCACCGCCCATGGCGATCAGGCCCCAGGCCTTGGACGACATGCCGAACCAGTCGATGGTGGTGGCCCGCAGCATGGCGTAGTAAGGACCGTAGTACCACACCGGTGCGATGTGATCCGGGGTCTTGAGCGGATCCGCCGGTACGAAGTTGGGCTTCTCGATCAGATAGCCGCCGCCGGTGGGGAAGAAGAACACCACCACGGCGAAGATGATCAGGAAGATGATCACGCCCGGCAGGTCTTTCACGGTGTAGTAGGGGTGGAACGGGATGCCGTCACGCGGGATGCCGTTCTCGTCCTTGTTCTGCTTGATTTCCACGCCGTCCGGGTTGTTGGAACCCACTTCGTGGAGCGCAAGAATGTGCAGGAACACCAGTGCTACCAGCACCAGCGGAATCGCCACCACGTGCAGGGCGAAGAACTTGTTCACCGTGGCGGTGGACAGCAGGTAGTCGCCGCGCACCCAGGTGGTGAGGGCGTCGCCGATCTCCTTGGCGTCCTTGGCGTCGATGAACGGCAGGATGTCGAACGGAATCGCGCCGGCCAGGGAGATGATCACCTGGGCGCCCCAGTAGGACATGTTGCCCCAGGGCAGCACGTAGCCGAGGAAACCTTCCGCCATCAGGGCCACGTAGATCAGCATGCCGAAGATCCACACCAGCTCGCGGGGCGGCTTGTAGGAGCCGTACAGCAGGCCGCGGAACATATGCAGGTAGACCACGGCGAAGAAGGCGGACGCGCCCACCGCGTGCATGTAGCGGATCAGCCAGCCCCACTGCACGTCGCGCATGATGAACTCGACGGACTCGAAGCCCTGGCTGGGGGAGTAGAACATGGTCAGCCAGATGCCGGTGAGCAGCTGGTTGATCAGCACCACCATGGACAGCACGCCAAAGTAGTACCAGAAATTGAAGTTCTTCGGAGCGTAGTACTCCGACATGTGCTTCTTATACGCGTTGACGACGGGGAGACGCGCATCCACCCAGTCGATCAGACCGTTCACCATTCTCATCATGCCTTGGTCTCCCCTTCTTCAGAGCCGACGATAACCACGGACTCGCTCAGGTAGGAATGGGGCGGCACCACCATGTTGGTCGGCGCCGGCACGCCCTGGTAGACGCGGCCCGCCAGGTCGAACTTGGAACCGTGGCAAGGGCAGAAGAAGCCACCCTCCTTGAGTTCTACGGTGGGTTCTTCTTCGTACAGAGGAGAACACCCCAGATGCGTGCAGATGCCGATCAGGATCAGATATTCTTTTTTGATCGAACGCCACAGGCTGGACGCATAGGCAGGCTGCTGATCTTCTTCGGATTGCGGGTCCTTGAGCTGGTCGTTCAGCGCGTCGAGCGCCGAGACCGTCTCTTCGGAGCGGCGAATCACCCACACGGGCTGGCCTCGCCATTCCTGTACCACGCGCTGGCCCATCTCCAGCTTGCTGATATCCACCTGGACCGGGGCCCCCGCGTTTTCAGCTTTGGCGCTGGGCTGCCAGGATTTAACAAAAGGAACCGCCGCGCCTAATGCACCCGCGGCGCCGACTGCTGAGGTCAGGCCGATCAAAAAGGTGCGGCGGCTGGTGTTTACGCCGTCATTGCTCATTGAGAAGTTCTCCCCTTAAATCCCACGCTCGGGGGGTGATCCGAGACTCGAGGTCGGTCCTCGTGCTCCGGGCGGAGTAAGGCGGCGCAAATGTTAATGAAAAAGCCCACATCTGACAACCGGTTATTCCCCACGGGCAAACCGCTAAACCCCTGATTTGCACACAAAAAAAGCCCAGCAAAGCCGGGCTTTTTTCGGGCGTAAAACGGCGCTGAACGGCCGTCTTAGCGCTTGGAGAACTGCGGACGCTTACGCGCCTTGTGCAGACCCACCTTCTTACGCTCCACGGCGCGGGCGTCACGGGTGACGTACCCGGCGCGGCGCAGGGAACCGCGCAGCTCGCCGTCGTATTCCATCAGCGCACGGGTGATACCGTGACGGATGGCACCGGCCTGGCCGTTGTTGCCACCGCCGCTGACGGTCACGTAGACGTCGAACCGGTCCAGCGCGTCGGCCAGCTCGAGCGGCTGACGAACCACCATGCGGTTGGTGTCGCGACCGAAATAAACGTCAAGCGGACGACCATTCACGGTGATGTTACCGCTGCCCGGGCGAAGAAAAACACGTGCGGCGGCCGTTTTGCGGCGACCTGTTCCGTAGTCGGCGTTTGCAGTTGCCATCGACTGACCTCTTAAATTTCCAGCTGCTGCGGCTGCTGAGCAGTGTGCGGATGCTCGGTGCCGGCGTAGACTTTGAGTTTGCGCAACATGTCGCGACCCAGGGGGTTACGCGGCATCATGCCTTTAACGGCTTTCTCGATCACCAACTGAGGCTTGGAGTTGATCAGCGTCTCGAAGTTGGCTTCCTTGATGCCGCCCGGGTATCCGGTGTGGCGATAGTACATCTTATCGGTGGCTTTTTTGCCAGTGACCGCCACCTTTTCCGCGTTGATCACAACGATGTAATCGCCGGTATCAACGTGCGGGGTGTATTCCGGTTTGTGCTTGCCACGCAGCCGGGTGGCGACTTCTGAGGCCAGCCGGCCCAGCGTTTTGCCGGAGGCGTCTACCACATACCAGTCGCGCTTTACGCTTTCCGGTTTGGCGCTGTAGGTCTTCATGGGAGTCTTCCCTAAAAATTGTGCCCTGAATTCATAACGTTACGGGTAATACCAACCCTCCGGCGAGAGCCCGCCGGGCAAGAGGGTGCGAATTGTACTGAACGCCCCCGGCAAAGACAAGCGTAAAGACGCCCTTTCGCGGGCTGGGCCCGCTCCTACAATCGGGTATAGTCACCGTTTTGCCGAAGCAAACCTATTATAGGAGGGAGAGCATGGAATACCGTCCGCTGGGCAACACCGATCTGAAGGTGAGCAGCCTCTGCCTGGGCACCATGACCTGGGGCAACCAGAACAGCGCCGAGGAAGGCTTCGCGCAGATGGATCTGGCCCTGGACCGGGGCATCAACTTCTTTGATACCGCCGAGATGTACGCGGTGCCCGCCAGCGCCGAGACCTCCGGGCGCACCGAGGAGATCATCGGCCAGTGGTTCGCCAAGACCGGCAACCGCGACAAGGTGGTGCTGGCCACCAAGGCCGCCGGGCCCGGCGACTACGTGAAACACATCCGCGGCGGCCCGCGCCTCAACCAGGACCACCTGGAGCGCGCCGTGGAAACCAGCCTCAAGCGGCTGCAGACCGACGTCATCGACGTCTACCAGCTGCACTGGCCGGAGCGCACCACCAACTACTTCGGCCGCCTGGGCTACAAACACCGTGAAGACCAGGACGCGGTGCCCATCGCCGAGACCGTGGCCGCCCTGAAAAAGCTGGTGGACAGCGGAAAGATCCGCCACTGGGGCCTGTCCAACGAGACTGCCTGGGGCACCNTGNCCTTTATCCGCGANGCGGAGAAGATCGGCCTGGCGCCGCCGGTNTCGATCCAGAACCCCTACTCCCTNCTCAACCGCAGCTTCGAAGTGGGCCTGGCGGAAGTGGCGCACCGCGAGAACGTCGGCTTGCTGGCCTATTCNCCGCTGGCGTTCGGCATGCTCACCGGCAAGTACCGGGGCGGCCAGTGGCCCGCCAACGCCCGCCTGACCCTGTTCAAGCANTTCGCCCGCTACACCAACGANCAGGCCACNGANGCNACCGANGCCTACTGCCGNCTGGCCGAGGCNCGCGGCGTCAGCCCCACGCACCTGGCGCTNCANTTCGTCACCACGCGCCCGTTCGTGACCAGCAACATCATCGGCGCCACCAACCTCAACCAGCTGCGCGAAAACCTGGACAGCGTCGACATGGCCTGGGACAAGGATCTGGAAAAGGAACTGGAAGCCATCCACACGCGCTTCCCCTATCCGGCGCCCTGATCGGTGGGTGAGAGCTTGTGCGAGCGGGCCTTGCCCGCGAAAGGCAAGCTCTGCTTGCCGGCGGGATACCAGAGGCTTGGTTGAAGCCCCTCTTTCCAGGGTCTCTGGGATCCTGCCGGGAGCTTCGCTCCCTTTCGCGGGCCGGGCCCGCTCCTACGAACCTTGCTCTTGACCGGGCGGCTGGATTGGGTGAATGTGTACGCTGTACACTTCAAGGGAGCGCCCCACGATGCCCAGCCCGCAGCCCAGTTCCATCCGCGTCGGCCGCCGCTACCGCGCCAACCGCCTGGACGGCTCCTATGACGTCCTGGTGATCGGTTCCGGCATCGGCGGCCTGTGCGCCGCCGCCTGCCTCAGCAAGCTGGGCAAGAAGGTGGCCGTGTTCGAGCAGCACTACACCGCCGGCGGCTTCACCCACAGCTACGAACGCAACGGCTACGAGTGGGACGTGGGCGTCCACTACATCGGCGACATGGGCGCCCGCCACACCCTCAGCCGCCGGCTGTTCGACCACATCACCGACGGCAAGCTGCAGTGGGCGCCCATGGACGCCTGCTACGACCGCATTTTCCTCGGCGACCGCCACTACGACCTGGTCGCCGGCCCCGACGCCTTCCGCGCCGAGCTGAAACGGGCCTTCCCCGACCAGCACGGCGCCATCGACGCCTATATGAAGGCGCTGAACAAAGCCGCCGGCGCCATCAAACCGTTCACCGCCAGCAAGCTGCTGCCCGCGCCGCTTACCCGTGTGGCGCGGCTGACGCTGAACCGCGGCGCCCTGGGCCGCTACAACCGCCCCACCCGCGAGGTGCTCGCCGAGCTCACCGACGACCCGGAGCTGATCGCGGTGCTCACCGGGCAGTGGGGCGACAACGGCCTGCCCCCGGCCCGCTCCAGCTTCCTGATTCACGCGCTGATCGCCCGCCACTATCTGTACGGCGGCTACTACCCGGTGGGCGGCGCCTCGGAAATCGCCCGCAACGTGATTCCGGTGATCCAGCAAAGCGGCGGCGAAGTGTTCACCTACGCCGATGTCACCAACATCCTGATCGAAAACGGCCGCGCCGTCGGCGTGCGCCTGGCCGATGGCCATGAAGAGCGGGCGGCCACGGTGATCAGCGACGCCGGCGTGTTCAACACCTTCACCGAGCTGCTGCCGGACACCGCCCCGCAGCACGCGGCCTACCGGAAGCAGCTCGGGCAGGTGCGGCGCGCCATGGCCAGCGCCTGCCTGTACATCGGCCTCAACGACACCGCCGAGAACCTGGGGCTGCCGAAAACCAATTACTGGATCTACCCGGACAACGACTACGAAGGCCAGCTCGACCGCGCCCTGGCCGACCCGGACCACCACGATATCCCGCTCACCTATATCTCCTTCCCCAGCGCCAAGGACCCGGACTTCACCCGCCGCTACCCGGGCCGCGCCACCATTGAGATCGTCGCCGCCGCGCCGTTCGAGTGGTACCAGCGCTGGGCCGACGCCCCCTGGGGCAAACGCGGCGATGACTACGAAGCGAAAAAGGAGGCCTTCGCCCAGCGGTTGCTGGAAAAGCTGTTCGAGAAGCACCCCCACCTGCGCGACCACCTGGACTACTACGAGCTGTCCACGCCGCTCTCCACTGCCCACTTCTGCCGCTACCCGGAGGGCGAAATCTACGGCCTGGACCACGATCCGGAACGCTTCGAACAGGACTGGCTGCGCCCGAAAACCAAGGTGCCCGGCCTCTATCTCACCGGCCAGGACATTCTCACCTGCGGGGTGGGCGGCGCCCTGGTCGGCGGCCTGATGACCACCCTGGCGATCAGCGGCCGGCGCGGGCTGCCGCTGGCCAAACGCATGCTGGTGTGAGGCCGGGGACACCATGCGCTTCTGGTTGATGTGCCTGCTGCTGGCGCCGCTGCTGTTCGTTCAGGCGCGGCGCGCCCGCCGGGACACCCCACGCCTGCCGGAGGCCGGCGGCGCCGACCGGGGCCGCGAAGGCAGCGGCGACGGCCCGCCGCTACGGCTGCTGGTGGTGGGCGAATCCACCGCCGCCGGCGTCGGCGTCGCCGAGCACCGCCAGGGCCTGGGCGCGCATCTGGCCCGTGCCCTGGCGGCCCGCCACCAGAACACGGTTACCTGGCAAGTGATCGGTGTGAACGGCATCCGCGCCCTGGGCCTCAACCGGCATCTGGGCGACCGGCCGCCGGCGGAGGCGGACCTGGCCGTTATCAGCCTGGGCGTCAACGACACCACCGGCGTCACCCGCCCGAGCCGCTACCGCCAGCACCTCACCGACCTGATCGCCACACTGAGACGGCACCGGCCCGACCTGCCGGTGTATCTGCTCGCGGTGCCACCGATGCAGCACTTCACCGCCCTGCCCCGGCCGCTGCGCGACCTGCTGGGCCAGCGCGCGGCACAGCTTGATCGCACCCAGCAAACCCTGGCGGCGCAGCTCCACGGCGTGTACCACCTGGCCTACCCGGCGATCGCCGACCCCGCCTGTCTGGCCGAAGACGGCTACCACCCTTCGGAGAAGGGGTACGCCTACATCGCCGACCAGGTCGCCGGCCAACTGCGTCCGGCGCCGTTCAGCGGCGCCGGAGTGGACGTCACGAGATCGCCGTGACCGGAACACGCCGGCGCACTTTCACCACCGGCTTGCGCCCGGCCTCTTCCCGGTCACCGCCGGAAGACGCCTCGCCGAAGGCGCACACCACGCTCGCCGACTCCGCGTCCAGCACACCCTGCGGCACACCGTCCTGGTTGTCCGGGTGCGCGCACCAGATTCCGGGTCCGTAGGGCGTGCGTCTCGCCCTGGCGTCGCCGTACCGGCAGCCGCTGCAACATTTCAGTTTCATCCCTGGGCTCCCTTCCTTGCGCTGCTGCTATTCATGGTTATCCGTCCCCATTTTCACGGCGAAGATCGCCGCTTCAGGGGAACCCCAAGAGTCGCAGAGCGTGGCAGGCGGCGTAAAGCGGATGTGCGGGTTCGGCAAGGAAAGGGTTATCGCGAATACTGTTGATACGGACAGTGTTCTGATGTTGGATGGAAGGTGCGATTTATCGAGAAGCGCTGCCGGGAAGCCGGCACGCGCCTTCCCCTATTGGCGCACGCTGAAAGTCCACCACAGCCGCGACAATTCCCCCCTCAACCCCTATCAAGGCCTCCAGCCGGCACCGCCGGCCGTGCCCCGCGTGCTCTTGAGAGGACACTGGCTGAGCGAAGCGGGCTTCGGCGCGGACACGTTGCTGGATGTGGAGGTGAGTGAGGGCCGGATCGTGCTTACTGCTGTGGTGAGCTGAGGGAGAATGCAGTGTGCCCGGGCGGCGCAGGTGACTCCAGAGCAAACCTGTCCCCACAACAGTGCGGAGAACAGTACCCAAAAGCCCCTGCGCAAAGCACAGGAACAGCTTTAATCCCAACAGGTGTGGGACACCCGGAAGGTGTTACCGATGGAGAGCTCGAGTCCTCCAAGGCTGGAAACCAGGCCCCCGGAGCTCGGCACAGCGCCGGGCTGGCGACCACGCTTCCCATGCTCTGGACGCCCAAAAAGCGCGTGATACACTGCACTCAGAGGTAATTGACTATGGCTACTGTACTGACGCCCGACCAACTGCAGACGATTCGCGGCCGTCGCCCCGTTAAAGGGGAGGCGCAGTATTCCCGTGAGCGCATGGACGAGATCGACTTGGTCATTCGGAAAATGCCAGGGGCCGTTCGTGTAGTAGACGTTTCCGGTGGCGCCAAAGGTATTTACCAGCGCGTGGCCGACNCCCTCACCGCAAAAGTCGCAGTCAAGGACGAGCCTCAAAGCCCTCTGGTCCCCACCAAGGTCAGCGACGAGGAGTATGAGGATATCCTGGCTGAACGCATGGCCCAGTACGAGCTGATTCGCCACGGTGAGTGATTTCGACGTCCTTCTGGACACCTGCGCGGTGATTCCTTGGTGCTACGACCGCCTGCCCGAGGCCCTGGGTATGATCGAGAGCCCTCTGGTCTCCACCATCACCGTGCAGGAGGTCTGGACCGGGGCGCTCCGCCCTCCCCTTCCTCGCGACCCCGCCCAGAAGCGCCAAGCTCAATGGGAAGCCCGCACGCTGGATCTACGGTCCCGTGTTATCCCCTTTGGCCGGGTCGAAGCCAGAATTATGGCTGAGCTGCGCCAGGCCTTTCTCAACGAGGCTCGCAAGGACAACCGTGTTTACGCGGACCTGATGATCGCATCGACCGCCCTGGCCGCAGGCCTCCCTCTGGCGACCTACAATGTGGCGGACTTCAAACGCCTGCACGATGACTTGGTCATTGTCGACCTCGAAGCCATGTAACCCCCTCTTTCTAAACTTTGATTTTCAAACGGCTTCTTGAACAGCAAACTGCCCTCACCGGCGGGCACTTTCCGTGTGTCCGAGAAACGGTCGTTTTCCGAATGGGGTGACCATGACAACAGCGACCTTCAAACCCGTAAACCTTCTTCTGGAGGAAGACGGCCACCAAACCCACGGTGATATCGAGCTGAACGACCAGGGACTGATAATACGCCTGACCGTTGACCGACTTGGCCTAGTGAAAATCACGGCACCCGTGCAGGTCGACAGCCAGTGCGTGCCTGATGGGCCTGGTGGTGGCGTAGTGGTCCATGTGACAGGGAGCACCATAGCCGGGGTGACGGTTCAGGCCGTCGTGCTGCGACGCGCATTCAATGCCGCAATGACTGGCCGCCCGGTCTACGGCACCTGGAGCACACTGCGTTCGACCGAGCCGAACCTGATCATAAGCCACGAGTGGCGACCATGAAAATTGGTTACGCGCCCATGTCCGAATCCGCTAATCCCCCAGCCAGACCGGTACACACAAATAAAAGGCGAACCCGGAGGTTCGCCTTTTTATGTTGTCCGGCAGCCGAAGCGTACCGGACCGCCTGTCGCGGAGCGGCTTAGAACTGGTAGTTCAACTGCGCGCCGATGATGTCGGCGTCCAGCTCGTAGGTACCGTCCAGCACCGCCGGGGCACGGCCGTCTTTATAGATGTCGGCGTCGTCCACGAAGATGTGGGCGTAGGCGACATCGATGCTAAGGTTTTCGGTCGGCTTGAAGCCGGCGCCGATGGTGGCCCAGATGCGGTCGGAGTCCGGTGAGATGGCGGAGCGGTTGTCGCTGCTCTGGGTGGACTCTTCCTTGGCCAGGCCGAAGCGCAGCACGGTGTCGTTCTGCAGGGTGTGGCGCACGCCCGCGGAGTAGCGGGTGGTGTCTTCCCAGTTGAACTCTTCGATGGCCGGGTTGGGCAAGCTGGCGGTAGCGCCGGGAGGGGCCGGAAGGGGTACTTGCTGGGTACCGCTGTGCTCAATAACCAAGCGATCCAGGCTGCTCCAGTCGGTACGTTCCACGCCCAGCAACAGTTGGGTGCGGTCGGTCAGGTCACCGGCGTAGGAGAGCTGCAGCACGGCGGGCAGGTCCAGGCCGGTTTCACCGGAGTACTGGCCGGCCAGCTGGTCGACGATGGCCCCAGGTACGCCGGGGAAGGCACCCGGCTTGAAGGTGATGTCGCCGTCGATGTCGTAGCTGATCTCGGAGCGGTAGGCCACGCCGAAGTGGTTGAACTCGTCCGGGCTGTAGGTCAGGCCGACGTTCCAGCCGAAGGCGTCGTCGTCGCCTTCCAGGCGGGTGGCGGCGTTTTCGATGTCGGCGTCGATCTGCTGGTAGTTGACGCCGGCGCCGAGGCGCAGGTTGTCGGTGATCTGGATGCCGACCGCCGGGTTGATGTTGATGGTCTGAACATCGGAGGTCTGGGCGTAGAAGTCACCGGAGGCCGGTACGCCGGTCGGGGACAGGGCGTTACCCCAGTTGTCTTCGTATTCGATCTTGGTGCCGTAGGGGGCGTTGATGCCCAGGCCGAAGGTCACGCGGTCGTTGAACGGCAGGGCCAGGAAGGCGCTGCCGACGAACGGCTCCACGTCTTCGAAATCACCGGGGCCGGAGGCGCCGTTGGCTTCAAAGGTGGTGTCGATCCACACCTGGTGGGCAGCGATGGACACCTCGGCGGTGTTCAGGCCGGCCAGGGTGGCGGGGTTGTACCATTGGTTGGTGGCGTCCTCGCTGAGTACNGCGGAGCCGGCATAGGCGGTGCCCATGGCGGATACGGACTGATAAGACACGCCAAAACCNGAAGCGGCGGCGGTACCGGATGCCAGTGACAGCACGGAACCGGCGATCAATGCGCCTCTTATTTTCATAATGTTCTCCATCAAATCGAGCCTAAAACGGNGCCCTGNCCCGTCATTCCGCTGGCNCGGNNCNCCATAAAATTACCGGGTTTTACNCCGGTGGCGTAAGAATAAACTCGCACNNNGNTAGGGAGAAGGCGGGGAATGTAAAACTGGNGGTTTTTGANNAAATAAANGCGACCGGNCGGTCGCCTTTTTNGGANGGCGNNGNCGCCCACGGCCCCGGGGCGGGNCCGNGGGCGGCNCGNNATCAACCGGCCAGNAGGGCGCGGGCGATGATGGTNTTCATGATTTCNTTGGTGCCGCCGTAAATACGCTGTACNCGGGCGTCGGCGTACATNCGGGCGATCGGGTATTCCCACATGTAGCCGTAGCCGCCGTGCAGCTGCAGGCACTCGTCGATGATNTCGCACTGCAGGTCGGTGACCCAGTACTTGGCGCCGGCGGCGGTGGGGATGTCCAGNTCNTTCTTGAGNTGCANCTCCAGGCAGCGGTCCACGTAGGCGCGGGCCACGTCGAGNTTGGTGCGCAGCTCGGCGAGCTTGAACTGGGTGTTCTGGAANTCGGCGANGCGCTGGCCGAACGCCTTGCGNTCNTTNACGTAGTCCAGGGTGTGCTNCAAAGGCGCTTTCCGCCATGGCCAGGCCGTTGATGGCGATGCCGAGGCGTTCCTGGGGCAGTTCCTGCATCAGATAGATGAAGCCCATGCCTTCGTCGCCGATCAGGTTTTCCGCCGGCACTTTCACGTCCTGGAAGAACAACTCCGAAGTATCCTGGGCCTTCATGCCCACTTTCTTCAGGTTCTTGCCTTTCTGGAAGCCTTCCATGCCTTCTTCGACGATCAGCAGGCTGGTGCCCTTGGCGCCTTTGCTGGGGTCGGTCTTGGCCACCACGATCACGATGTCGGCGTTCTGGCCGTTGGTGATGAAGGTCTTGGAGCCGTTGAGGATGTAGTGATCACCGTCCTTCACGGCGTTGGTCTTGACGCCCTGCAGGTCGGAGCCGGCACCCGGTTCGCTCATGGCGATGGCGCCGATCAGCTCGCCGCTGACCATCTTCGGCAGCAGGCGCTGCTTCATTTCCTCGGAACCGTAGTGCTCGATGTAGGGCGCCACGATTTCGGTGTGCAGGCCCCAGCCGATGCCGGTCAGGCCGGCGCGGGAGATTTCCTCGCTGACCACCACGCTGTAGAGGAAGTCGGCGCCGATGCCGCCGTACTCTTCGCTCACCATNGGGCACAGGAANCCCTGCTCGCCGGCCTTGCGCCAGAGCGCCTTGGGCACCTGGCCGGTTTGTTCCCACTCTTCGTGNTGGGGNACGGCTTCGTTTTCCAGGAACTTGCGGACGGTGTCGCGGAACGTCTCGTGGTCGGAACTGAACAGGGTACGGGGGATCATTGTGCTCTCCGGTTGACTCGAACTGGAGACAGAGTGTCTAGCCCCCGGGAACCGGGGGCAATGACCAAAACGCTCAGGCCAGGTGCTCTCGCGCTAGGTACTCCTGCGANTGCATCTCCAGCAGGCGCGAACGGGTNCGTTCGAACTCGAACTCCAGACGGCCACCGGCGTAGAGGTCCTCGATCGGGGTCTCCGCGGCCACCACCAGCTTCACGCCCCGGTCATAGAATTCGTCGACCAGATTGATGAAGCGGCGCGCGCGGTCGTCACTGCCGGCGCCCATGCGTTCCACGCCGGAGATCAGCACGGTGTGAAACTCACGGGCGATTTCGATGTAGTCGTTCTGGCTGCGCGGGCCGTCGCAGAGCGCCCGGAAGTCGAACCAGACCACGTCGTCGGTGGATTTCACCGTGGCGATCTTGCGCCCTTCCACCAGAATGTTGCCCTGGTCGCGGTGGCGGCCGTGGCCCGGCGCGAGCGCGGCGAAACGCTCGGCCATGAAACGGTCGGCCTCGGCGCCCAGCGGGCAGTGGAACAGCTCCGCCTGCTCCAGCAGGCGCAGACGGTGATCGTGGCCGCCGTCCACGTTCATTACCCGGGTATGCAGCTTGAGCGCTTCGATGGCGGGCAGGAAACGAGCGCGCTGCAGCCCGTCCTTGTACAGGCCGTCGGGCTCGATGTTGGAGGTGGTCACCAGGGTGACGCCCTGATCGAACAGGGTCTGCATCAGGGTGCCGAGAATCATGGCGTCGGTGATGTCGGTGACGAAGAACTCGTCGAAACAGAGCACCCGGTAGCGGGCCGCGAATTCCCGGGCGATGCTGGTCAGCGGATTTTTCTCGCCCTGCCGGTCGCGCAATTGGCGGTGCACTTTCTGCATGAAGCGGTGGAAGTGCATGCGCCGCTTTTCCTCGAACGGCAGGCACTCGAAGAATACGTCCATCAGGTAGGTCTTGCCGCGCCCCACGCCGCCCCACATGTACAGGCCCTTGAAGGGCTGGCGCTTGCTCTTGCGCAGGCGCGCCAGCAGCCCCTTGGCGGGCCGGTCTTCAAGCAGGCGGTGGTACAGATGATCGAGCGCGCGAACCGCCTCTTCCTGGGCCGGGTCGCGCACGAATTCAGGGCGGGCCAGATCGGCCTGATACTTCTCGAGAGGCGTCATGATGTCCCGGGATGATGAACGGCGGGTCAATGTAGCGTTCCCGGGCACGGGTGACAAGACGGCCCGGGACGCGCCGGCTCAGGGGAGCCGCGAAGCGGCCACCTCGCGGAGATTGACCAGCTGGCCGTGGAAGAAGTGGCCGCTGTCCGGGAAGCGGATCAGATCCGGGGCCAGCGCGGTGCTTTCCGCCCAGCGGAACACTTTGTCCGCGGGCACCACCTCGTCGTCCTCGCCCTGTACCACGGTCACCGGGCAGCCCACCTTCTCGATGCTCTCGAAGCCGTAGTGATGCACCGGCGGGGCCACCAGGAACAGGGCCGCCGGCGCCTCGCCGTTGGCGGCCAGCACCTCGGCGCCGCGCGCCGCCACGAAGCTGCCGAACGAGAAGCCCGCCAGCCACAGCGGGGTGCCGGGGTACTTTTTGCTGAGCCAGCGGTGCACGGCGATCAGGTCTTCCACTTCGCCGATGCCGTCGCTGTAGGCGCCCTGGCTTTCACCGACGCCGCGGAAGTTGAAGCGCAGGGCGGCGGCGCCCGCGTCCCGGGCGGCGCGAATCAGGGTGGTCACCACTTTGTTATCCATGGTGCCGCCGAATTGGGGATGAGGGTGGCAGACGATGGCGATCATGGCAGGGTTCTCCGTTTCCCCTTCAAGCACCGCTTCCAGGGTGCCTTCCGGACCCTCCAGGGCCAGCCGGTCACGACTCATGGTTTCCTCCCGATACAATTTCCGGGCCGCTTTTCTTGGCGCGGCAACTAGGACTGTGCTGCAATGTGCTGGCTAAGGAGTATGACATGGATATGCTGACAACCCACCTGCTCTCTTTCCTCGCCGGCCTGGTGGCCGGCGCCGGTGTTTTATACTGGCTGCTGCCCGCGCGGCGCCAGGGCAGCCAACTGATTCGCGAGCGTGATGAAGCCCGCAACGCGCTTAATCACTACCGGGACCAGGTGGACCGCCACTTCCTGGAAACCGCCGATCTGGTCAACGACCTGACCCAGTCCTACCGGGCGGTGCATCAGCATCTGTCCCAGGGCGCCCACGGCCTGTGCAGCGAGGCGGGCCGGCGCAAGGCGGCGGCGAAGAACCTGGACGCGGCGTTCGAGCCGGACACCCCGGCTTCGCAACCGCTGGATTACGCCCCCAAGGCCCAGGGCACGCTGTCCGAGGACTTCGGCCTGGGCAAGAAGAAGGCCGACGGGCCCTACAGCCCGGTGGGCCGGGACGAGGACGAGCCCGCCGCGGTGGTGGCGCCGCCGCGGGATTACGCGGATGTGGGCAGTGATGATGATGACAGTGATAAGCCGCGCTGATTTAGAAGGGTCAAAATGAGGGCTCTGGGATCCTGCCGGCCGGCTTTGCCGGCCTTTCGCGGGCGGGGCCCGCTCCCACAGGGGCCCCCTCCCACAACTCTCCGCTCCCACAGCGGAGGCATAAAAAAACCCGGCTCAAAGCCGGGTTTTTTATTTGCCTGAAGAGCGCGGGGCTTAGCGGGCCGAGTGGCCTTTCAGCTCCACCTTCACTTTTTCGTGTTCCTGAAGGCCCTGGTAGTAGTTGCGCAGCACTTCCAGCACTTCCGGGCGGCTGAAGTTGTCCGGCACGTCGCCGCCTTCGCTGAGCAGCTTGCGCAGCTTGGTGCCGCTGACCAGTACGCGGTCGTCGGCGGTGTGCGGGCAGGTGCGCATGCTGGCCATGGTGCCGCACTTGTCGCACCAGAAGGTCCAGTCGATCTTCAGCGGCTGGGTGATCAGCGCGTCGTTGGGGATCTCGTCGAAGATGTGGTGGGCGTCGAACGGGCCGTAGTAGTCGCCCACGCCGGCGTGGTCACGGCCGACGATCAGATGCGAGCAGCCGTAGTTCTGACGGAACAGCGCATGCAGCAGCGCCTCGCGGGGGCCGGCATAACGCATGTCCAGCGGGTAACCGGACTGCACCACGGTGTTCTCCACGAAGTAGTGCTCGACCAGGGTGCTGATCGCTTCCTGGCGCACTTCCGCCGGGATGTCACCGGGCTTCAGGTTGCCCAGCAGCGAGTGCACCATCACGCCGTCACAGATTTCGATGGCGATCTTGGCCAGGTGCTCGTGGGAGCGGTGCATCGGGTTGCGGGTCTGGAAGGCGGCGACGCTTTTCCAGCCGCGCTGTTCGAACATGGCGCGGGTTTCGGTGGGCGTCATGTAGATGCCGGCGTACTTCTCCGGGAAGTCGCCCTGGCTGAACACCTTCACCGGGCCGGCCAGGTTGACGTCGCCCTGGGCGAGGACCATTTTCACGCCCGGGTGCTCTTCGTCGGTGGTCTTGAACACCTGCTGGCACTCGTGGGCCTTGTCGATGGTGTACTTCTCGTTGACCACCATGGAGCCCATGATGTCGCCGTTGTCATCCACCAGCGCCACTTCGGCGCCGTCGGCCAGGCCGTCGGCGGTGGCCTGGTCGGTGGACAGGGTGATCGGGATCGGCCAGAACACGCCGTTGGCCAGTGCCATGTTGTCGCACACGCCCTGCCAGTCGGCCTTGCCCATGAACCCGTCCAGCGGGGTGAAACCGCCGATGCCGAGCATGATCAGGTCGCCGCGCTCGCGGGAACTGAGGGTGATTTTCGGCAACGCCTCGGCGGCGGCCAGCGCGCTTTCCCGTTCCGCGCCTTCCAGCAACAGAATGTTCAGCGTCTCGCTGCCGTGGGGTTTCACCAATTGCGACATGTTCACTCCCTAGATGGTCGGTTGTGTCTGTGATGGCGGCGGATTATACCGGCCCGCGTCCGGGGCCCTCCACCGCTGCTAAGAACTTTCGGTTTGGTGCTTATAAGATAAGCTGCAGGCTTCAAGCCCCAAGCGGCAAGCTGGCCGTGCTGGAAGAAAGGCCGTGCCTGCAGCTTGAGGCTTGTAGCTTGCAGCGGGCCGCTAGGCCCACGGAACCCGCAGCTTAACCGGGTTCTGCTCGAGTTCGATCTCGGCGGGCAGCCAGCCGACCGGGTCGCCGTCCGCCTGCACCGGCTCCAGGCCGGGCGCGGTGACGGTGACCTTCTCGGCGCTCAGCGAAGCGACACCGTCGACCCGCTCCATGCGCCCCACCACCAGCGCCGCCAGGCAGCGCAGCAGGAAGCCCACACCCGGGCGCTGGAACATCAACACCTGCAGGCTGCGCTTGGCCAGGCCCGCTTCGCGGCTGAGCACGAAGCTGCCGCCGTAGTAACGGCCATTGGTGATCACTGCGGAAAAGCAGTCCAGCGGGCGGCCGTCCACGGTGATCCGGTACTGCACCTGGCCGTAGCGAAACAGTTGGCGGATCATGCTGATCAAATAGGCGAGCTTGCCGACCCGGCGCTTGAGAATCAGGTCCACCTGATCGACCACCCAGGCGTCGTAGCCGATGCCCGCCATCACCATGAAGCGGCGGCCGTTCAGCCGCGCCGGGGTGACGTTCAGGGTGCGGCCGTCGAGCACCACCTTGGCGGCGGCTTCCGGGCGGCGCGGAATCGACAACTCCCGGGACAGCACATTGGCGGTGCCGATCGGAAACAGCGCCAGCGCCACGCCCGGGTTGAGGCCGTTGATCACGTCGTTGGTGGTGCCGTCACCACCGGCCGCCACCACCACCTCGCCCTGATCGGCCAGGCCGCGCAGATAACGGGTGGCGTCGCCGGGCGCGCGGGTGTGGTAAAGCCGCACCTTGCCGCCGCCCTCTTCCAGCGCGCGCACGAAATGGCGCAGCCGCCGCTCCCTGCCGCCCCCGGCGGTAGGGTTGTAAATCACCGTGATGTTCATGCGTTCCCGTACTGCCGAAGAGATGCCGCCCTACACCGGGTTATCGATATCGATGAAGGTATGTTCCAGCCCGTACTCATTGGCGAGCCACTCCCCCACCGCCTGCACCCCGTAGCGCTCGGTGGCGTGGTGGCCGCAGGCGAAATAATGAATGCCGGTTTCACGGGCGAAATGCGTGGTGGGCTCGGAAATCTCACCGCTCAAGTAGGCGTCCACGCCGAGCGCCTGGGCCTGTTCGATAAAGCCCTGGGCGGCGCCGGTGCACCAGGCCAGGGTTTCGATTTCGTCCTCGCCGTCGCCGATGTGCAGCGCCTCGCGCCCCAGCACCGACTCCACATGGACGGCGAAATCGCGGGCGCTCATCGGGTCGTCCAGGCGCCCCACGTTGCCGATGGAGAGCGGGTTGCCCGCTTCCATGCCGCCTTCGACGCGCAGCCCCAGGCGACGCGCGAGTTGCGCATTGTTGCCCAATTGCGGGTGCGCATCCAGCGGCAGATGGTAGGCGAACAGGCTGATGTCGTGGCGCAGCAGGCTCTGCAGCCGCTGCTTTTTCATGCCACGAACGCGCTGGTCCTCGTTTTTCCAGAAGTAGCCGTGATGCACGAAGATGGCGTCCGCTTCTTCGACGATGGCCGCGTCGATCAGCGCCTGGCAGGCGGTGACACCGGTCACCAGCCGCCGCACCTGCTCGCGGCCTTCCACCTGAAGCCCGTTGGGGCTGTAGTCACGGAATCGGTGAGGCTGCAGCTCGTCGTCGAGCACACGCAGCAAATGATCGCGTTTCAGCATGGAGGTCTCCCTGCTACTATTGCGCGCAGTCTACATGATTCGCGGGGGCGGAGGCTTGGATAAGTGTTAACAGGCCCGTTATTAAAACTGTTTCGATTTCTGGCGTTGCCGGTGGTCGCCGGCCTGGCCGTGGGCCTGTCGGTGCTGTGGTGGTACGAGCACGGGCCCGGCGCCCGCGACGCCGGCGCGCCGGCCACCGCCACGGCGCCCCGCGCGGACAGCTACTCGGACGCGGTGGCCCGGGCGGCGCCGGCGGTGGTCAACGTCTATACCACCCAGATCGTCACCCGCGGCGGCGAGCAGCTCAGCGACGACCCGCTGTTCAACCGCTTCATGGAGCGCCCGCGCCGCGAACGCGCCCTGGCCAGCCTGGGCTCCGGGGTGCTGGTGTCCTCCGAAGGCTATGTGCTGACCAGCTACCATGTGATCCGCGACGCCGATGAGATCCTGGTGGCCCTGCGCGACGGCCGGGACGCCCCGGCGCGGGTGGTGGGCACCGACCCGGAAACCGATCTGGCGCTGCTGCAGATCGCCCTGGAAGACCTGCCGCAAATCGAACTGAACGGCCCGCAGCCGGTGAGCGTCGGCGACGTGGTGCTGGCCATCGGCAACCCGCTGGGCGTGGGCCAGACCGTGTCCATGGGCATCGTCAGCGCCACCGGCCGCACCCATCTGGGCATCGCCACCTTCGAGAATTTCATCCAGACCGACGCGGCCATCAACCGGGGCAACTCCGGCGGCGCGCTGATCAACACCCGTGGCCATCTGATCGGCATCAACACCGCCATTCTGTCCTCGGACGGCAACTGGCAGGGCATCGGCTTCGCCACCCCGGCGTCGATCGCCAGCGAGGTGATGTCCGACCTGATCGAACACGGCCGGGTGATCCGCGGCTACCTGGGCGTCACCGTCCAGGACATCAACCCCACCCTGGCGGAAACCTTCGGCATGGACGACGTGGTCGGCGGCGTGGTCACCGAGGTGGTGTCCGGCAGCCCGGCCCAGGACGCCGGCCTGCAAGCCGGCGACGTGCTGATCGGCATCGACGGCAACACCATGAAGGACGGCTACGAGGCGATGAACCGCATCGCCGGCACCGAGCCGGGCACCAAGCTGACCCTCAACGTGCGGCGCAACACCCAGGAGCTGGAGCTGGACGTGACCATCGGCACGCGCCCACCAGCAAACGAATAATCGTAGGAGCGGGCCTAGCCCGCGAAAGGGTGGCTTATAGCCACCCGGCGGGATACCAGAGGCCTATCTAACAGCGGCACAAACAGCGTCTCTGGGATCCTGCCGGGAGCTTCGCTCCCTTTCGCGGGCAGGGCCCGCTCCTACAGGATTTCTTCCAGGGCTTCGGTGAGCTCGCGGTTCTGATCGGGGCGCCCCACCGTTATCCGCAAGTGGTCCTGGATGCGTTCGGGTTTGCCGAAGTGGCGGACGATGATGCCGCGCTCGCGCAGCGCCGCCGCCAGGTCGGCGCCGGGGCGGGTGGCGTGGCGGCAGAACAGGAAGTTGGCCGCCGAGGGCAGCACCTGGAACCCCATCGTTTCCAGCGCCCGGCGCAGGGTTTCCCGCTCTTCGATCACCAGTTCGCGGCCGCGCTGGAAAAAGTCTTCGTCCTCGAAGGCGGCCTTGCCGGCGGCGATCGCCAGCCGGTCCAGCGGGTAGGAATTGAAGCTGTTCTTGATCCGCTCCAGCCCGTCGATCAACTCAGGATGGCCCACCGCGAAGCCGATGCGCACGCCGGCCAGTGACCGCGATTTGGAGAGCGTCTGGGTGACCAGCAGGTTGGGGTAGCGGTCCACCAGGGCGATGGCGGTGTCGCCGCCGAAATCCACGTAGGCTTCGTCGATCACCACCACCGACTCAGGGTTGGCGGCCAGCACGGCTTCAATGGCGTCCAGCGGCAGCAGCCGGCCGGTGGGCGCGTTCGGGTTGGGGAAGATAATGCCGCCGTTGGGGGCAGTGTAGTCGGCCGGATCGATGGCCAGGTCGTCGTCCAGCGGCACCGGCCGGTAATCAATGTCGTAGAGCCCGCAGTACACCTTATAAAAGCTGTAGGTGATGTCCGGGAACAGCAGCGGCCGGTCCTGCTTGAACAGACCAAAGAAGATGTGCGCCAGCACCTCATCGGAACCGTTGCCGACGAACACCTGGGCGCGGCTGACGCCGTGGTAGGCGGCGATGGCGTCCTTGAGCTCGGTGGCGTCCGGGTCCGGATACAGGCGCAGGCGGTCGTCGGCGGCCGCACGGATCGCCTCGATCACCCTGGGCGAAGGGCCCAGCGGATGCTCGTTGGTGTTGAGCTTCACCAGCCGCGCCATTTTCGGCTGCTCGCCGGGCACGTAGGGCTCCAGGTCGCGGACGAAGGGGCTCCAGAATCGGCTCATAGCGGCTTCTTGATCCTCATTTCGGCGCTGCGGGCGTGGGCGGTGAGGCTCTCCGCGCGGGACAGCACCGAGGCGATTTTACCCAGCTCGCTGGCGCCCTCCGGCGAGCAGCCGATCAACGAGCTGCGCTTCTGGAAGTCGTACACGCCCAGCGGCGACGAGAACCGCGAGGTGGCGCTGGTGGGCAGCACGTGGTTGGGCCCGGCGCAGTAATCACCGAGCGCCTCCGGGGTGTGGCGGCCCAGGAAGATGGCGCCGGCGTGGCGCACTTTCTTCGCCCAGACCTCGGCGTCATCCAGGGACAGCTCCAAGTGCTCCGGGCAAATGCGGTTGACCACCTCCATGGCCTGGTCCAGGTCGTCCACCTGAATCAGGGCGCCACGGTTGGCCATCGAGGTGCGGATCACGGTTTCCCGCTCCAGGGTCGGCGCCAGGCGCTCCATGGCCTCTTCCACCCGGGCGAGGAAATCCGCGTCCGGGCTGACCAGAATGGATTGCGCCTCTTCGTCGTGCTCGGCCTGGGAGAACAGGTCCATGGCGATCCAGTCCGGATCGGTCTTGCCGTCACAGACCACCAGAATCTCCGACGGCCCGGCGATCATGTCGATGCCCACCTTGCCGAACACTTGGCGCTTGGCCTCGGCCACGTAGATGTTGCCGGGGCCGACGATCTTGTCCACCGCCGGCACTGTCTCGGTGCCGAACGCCAGCGCCCCCACCGCCTGGGCGCCGCCCAGGGTGAAGAAGCGCTCGACGCCGGCCACCGCCGCCGCCGCCAGCACCATGTCGTTGAGCTCGCCGTCCGGCGCCGGGCTGACCATGACGATTTCGGCCACGCCGGCGACCCGGGCGGGCAGCGCGTTCATCAGCACCGAGCTGGGGTAGGCGGCCTTGCCGCCGGGCACGTAGATGCCGGCGCGGTCCAGCGGGGTCACCTGCTGGCCCAGCANGGTGCCGTGGGCGTCGCGGTAGTNCCAGGANTCCTGCTTCTGNCGGGCGTGGTAATCGCTGACCCGTTCGGCGGCCGCTTCCAGGGCCTGGCGCTGCTCGGCGGGCAGACGTTCAAGAGCCGCTTCCAGCTGCGCCCGCTCCACGGTCAGATCCGCCATGGACGCGGCGTCGCGGCGGTCGAAGCGGTTGGTGTACTCCACCACCGCGGCGTCGCCCCGGCCGGCCACGTCACGCAGGATACCGCGCACCCGCTCGCCCACTTCCTCATCGCGCTCTTCGCTCCAGGCGGTGAGCGCCATCAGGCGGGGAACGAAATCCGCGTCGTTGGCGTTTAAACGGTTGGTCTTCATGCTGTTTCCCGGCGTTGCTCCACGGCTTGCTCGAGTTTATCAAGAATCGCCTGAATCGCGGCGTGACGGGTCTTCATGCTGGCCCGGTTGACCACCACCCGGGAGGAAATGTCGTCGGCGATGGTTTCGGTGGGCTCCAGGCCGTTGGCGCGCAGCGTGTTGCCGGTGTCGACGATGTCCACGATGCGGTCCGCCAGCCCCACCAGCGGCGCCAGTTCCATGGCGCCGTAGAGCTTGATGATCTCGGCCTGCTTGCCCTGCTGGGCGAAATACTGGCGCGCCACGTTGACGAACTTGGTGGCCACCCGCAGGCGCCCGCTCACCGGCGGCGCGTCCTTGAGCGCGGCCACCATCAGCTTGCAGCGGGCGATTTCCAGATCGAGCGGCTCGAAGATGCCTTCGGCGCCGTTTTCCATCAGCACGTCCTTGCCGGCCACGCCCATATCGGCGCCGCCGTGCTGCACGTAGGGCGGCACGTCGGTGGCGCGGATGATGATGATCTGCACGTCATCGCGGGTGGTGTCGAAGATCAGCTTGCGGGACGCGGACGGGTCCTCCAGCAGCTCGATACCGGCGTGCTTGAGCAGCGGCAGCGTCTCGTCAAGTATGCGGCCCTTGGAGAGGGCGATAATCAGCGGTTTTTCGGACATGTCGGTTTCCATCGGCGCCACGCTTCAGCCGGGTACGCGGCGAATCACGGCGCCCAGCGATTGCAGTTTTTCCTCGATGCACTCGTACCCCCGGTCGATATGGTAGATACGCTGCACGGTGGTGTCGCCCTCGGCGACCAGGGCGGCGATCACCAGCGACGCCGAGGCGCGCAGGTCGGTGGCCATCACCGGCGCGCCGGTGAGGCTGGCCACGCCGCGGCAGATGGCGGTGTTGCCCTGCACTTCGATGTCGGCGCCCATGCGGTTCATTTCCTGCACGTGCATGAAACGGTTTTCGAACACCGTCTCGACAATGGTGCCGGTGCCTTCCGCCACCGTGTTCAGGGCGGTGAACTGGGCCTGCATGTCGGTGGGCATGGCCGGGTACGGCGCGGTGCGCAGGTTCACCGACTTGGGCCGGCGGCCTTCCATGTCCAGGCTGATCCAGTTGTCGCCGGTCTCGATCTTGGCGCCGGCTTCCTTGAGCTTGTGCAGCACCGCGTCGAGCAGGCTCGGGTCGGTGTCCTTGCACTTGATGCGGCCGCCGGTGATGGCGGCGGCGATCAGATAGGTGCCGGTCTCGATGCGGTCGGCGATCACGTCATGGTGGCAGCCGCCCAGCTTGGGCACGCCTTCCACGGTGATGGTGTCGGTGCCGGCGCCGCTCACCTTGCCGCCCATGCGGTTGATGAAGTTGGCCAGGTCCACCACTTCCGGCTCGCGGGCGGCGTTTTCCAGCACCGTGGTGCCGTCCGCCAGCGCCGCCGCCATCAGCAGGTTTTCGGTGCCGGTCACGGTGACCGTGTCCATCACGATGCGCGCGCCCTTCAGGCGGCCGTTGGATTTGGCGTGTACGTAGCCGTTGGCCACCACGATCTCGGCGCCCATGGCCTCCAGGCCGCGCAGGTGGATGTCCACCGGCCGCGAGCCGATCGCGCAACCGCCGGGCAGCGACACCGAGGCCTCGCCGAAGTGGGCCACCATCGGCCCCAGCACCAGGATCGAGGCGCGCATGGTTTTAACCAGCTCGTAGGGCGCGGTGAGCTCCTGGATGGTGGTGGGGTTCACCTCCACGTTGAGCTTGTCGTCGATCACCACGTGCACGCCCATGCGGCCGAGCAGCTCGATCAGGGTGGTCACGTCCTGCAGGTGGGGCAGATTGCCCACCGTGACCGGCTCCCCGGCCAGCAGGGTGGCGGCCAGAATCGGCAGCGATGAGTTCTTGGAACCGGAAATGCGGATTTCGCCGTCGAGACGCCGACCGCCAGTGATGATCAATTTGTCCATGGAGCTTCCTACGCGGAAAAGACGGTACGGTCAGGCAAGGCCCATTTTCTGGGCTTTTTCCCATTCGGCACGGGTAAAGGTCTTGATCGAGACGGCATGAATGGAGTTATCGGCGATCTGCGGGTTGATGCAGCTGTACACGAGCTGCTGTTTCTTCACCGGCATCAGGCCTTCGAAGGCATCGGATATCACGCGGATCAGAAAGCGGTCGCCTTCCCCTTCCACGGCCACATCGGCATCCTCGAAACCGGCTTCCACCAGCGCCTTCACGTCTTCCGATTTCATGATCACTCCTCGTTTCAATGAACGGGTAATGATACGCGAGGGCGCGGTGGCTTGTCATTGTGACGGCCGGCCATCCGGCGGCCGGCGCTCCGGGGGCCGGCCGCCCGGTGGCGGGGTCAGGCGCCGCTGCCGGTCTCCACGTCCACTTTCTCTTCCAGGTCGGCGCTTTCCGCGGACCAGCTGTCGATCACCTTGTCCAGGTCACCGAGCTGCTGCATGGACTGGGCGAACTGGGCCCGGTAGACGTCGCGCAGGTCCAGGCCGTTGACGTACACATTGACCACTTTCCACTGGTCGTCGGACTGGAACAGGGTGAAGAACACCGGAATCACCTTGCCGTCGTTGGTGGTGCCTTCCAGGCGCACCCGGGCGTAGTTGCCCTTGCGGTCTTCCTCGCGCATCGGCAGCACGCGGATCTCCTGGCCCTGGTAAAGGGTCACGCCGGAGGCGTAGGTGTTGATCAGGCTGTTCTTGAACACTTCCAGGAACTCGTACTTCTGGTCCCGGCTGGCCTGGTCGAAGTGCTCGCCCATCACCATGCGGGTGATGCGCTTGAAATCCACCAGCGGCACCAGCTCCTCGCGGACCAGCTCACGGGCGTAGCTTTCGTCCTTTTCCAGCCGCTCGCGCTCGGCGTCGATACGGCTGGTCATCCGCTCCACGGTCTCCTGGACCAGATCGCGGGGGTCCTGGGCGGCCTGGGCGAAGCCCGCCGAGACCAGCATAAGCAGCGCCAGCGTGGCCGCGAAGCCTTGTTTGAAGATCATACGTCACTCCCTGTCGTGTCTGAGGATGCTAGTTTTTACGGCGTTCACTCCGAACTGTCCAGCCAAGGCCTCTACGAAGCACTTTTTGTGCGAGCGGGCCCAGCCCGCGAAAGGCAAGCGAAGCTTGCCGGCGGGATACCAGAGGCCTCTTTGATACCCCTTCCGCAGTTCCGGGAGACAACCATACAGGTCTCTGGAATCCTGCCGGCCGGCTTTGCCGGCCTTTCGCGGGCGAGGCCCGCTCGCACAATCAATTGGAACATCCGAACGCTTAAGGGTTCCAAGGGCAGTCAGCGGCGCTTCGGCCAGTGTATAATCTCCGCCAGCGAGGAGACACGAATCATTATGAGTCATAACCACATCGCCACCGCCCGCCGTGTTCTGGACGTGGAAGCGCGCGCCGTGGCCGCGCTCGGCGAGCGCGTCAGCGACACCTTCGAGCAGGCCTGCGAGCTGCTGCTGGCCTGCAAGGGCCGGGTGATCGTGACCGGCATGGGCAAAAGCGGCCATATCGGCAGCAAGCTGGCGGCCACCCTGGCGAGCACCGGCACCCCGTCGTTCTTCGTCCACCCCGGCGAGGCGTCCCACGGGGACCTGGGCATGATCACCACCGAGGACGCGGTGCTGGCGCTGTCCAATTCCGGCGAAACCGGCGAAATCCTCACCATTATTCCGGTGATCAAGCGCAAGGGCGCGGTGCTGATCAGCATGACCGGCCGCCCCTCTTCGTCCCTGGCGCAGCTCTCCGACGTGCATCTCGACGTGGGCGTGGAAGAAGAGGCCTGCCCGCACAACCTGGCGCCCACCACCTCCACCACCGCCGCGCTGGCCATGGGCGACGCCCTTGCCATCGCCCTGCTCGAGGCGCGCGGCTTCACCGCCGAGGACTTCGCCCTCAGCCATCCGGGCGGCAGCCTGGGCCGGCGCCTGCTGCTCAAGGTCGACGACATCATGCACGCGGAAGAGCGCCTGCCCCGGGTGAGCCGCGACGCCAGCCTGTCCGACGCTCTGCTGGAAATGACCCGCAAGGGCCTGGGCATGACCACGGTGGTGGACGACGACGGCCGCCTGATCGGCATCTTCACCGACGGCGATTTGCGCCGCACCCTGGAAAAGGGCCTGGATATCCGCCAGGCCGGCATCGCCGACGTGATGTCGCCGCGCCCGGTGACCATGCCGCCCGGGCATCTGGCCGCCGAGGCCCTGCAAATCATGGAGACGCGCAAGATCAACGGCCTGGTGGTGTGTGACGCCGACCAGCGCCCGGTGGGCGCCCTCAACACCCAGGACCTGCTGCGCGCGGGGGTGATGTAGTGACCTTGCTGGTGTCCAGCGCCGACGCGCGCAACCTGAAACTGATGGCCTTCGACGTGGACGGCGTGCTCACCGACGGCCGCCTCTATTACGGCCCCGACGGCGAAGCGCTCAAGGTGTTCAACACCCTGGACGGTCACGGCCTCAAGAAACTGGCCGCCAGCGGCGTCACCCTGGCGCTGATCACCGGCCGCGACACGCCCATGGTGGCCCGCCGCGCCGCCGAGCTGGGCATTCAGCACGTGATCCAGGGCCGCGAGGACAAGGGCGTGGCGCTGGCCGACCTGGCCGCCTCGCTGGGCGTGACCGCCCGCGAAACCGGCTACGCCGGCGACGATGAACCGGACGTGCCGGCCCTGCAGTGGGCGCAGATCGCCTTCGCACCGTCCAGCGGCCACGACTGCGCGCGGGCGGCGGCCGACCACGTGACCCGCGCCCGAGGCGGCGAAGGCGCGGTGCGCGAAATCTGCGACGCCCTTCTCGAACACCGGGGTGACGCGTGAAACGGCAGGGCCTGCTTAGCGCCTCCGGCATCCTGCTGCTGGGCCTGATCGTGCTGATGACCCTGCACGAGTGGGACAACCCTCTGGAAGAAGACCGCGAGGCGTTTCTCAACGCGCCGATGATCATCGCCGACCGGATCGTCGCCAAAGCCTACGACGAAGAGGACGGCCGGGTGCAGTACCGCCTGGTGGCGGATCACTTGGAGCAGTACGAACGGGACGCGCTCACCACCCTCACCGAACCGGTGTTGCGCATGGACAACAGCAACGGCCTGTGGACGATCCAGTCCCGCCATGGTGAAGTGCGCGACAACGGTGACCTGATTGTCTTCACGGACCAGGTGGAAGCGCGCAGCGAAAGCAACGGCGTCACCCTGGACACCGAGGAACTGCAGTACCACAACGACACTAACCGCGTGGTCTCCCCCGGCGAGCTCGCCATGCGCCACCGCGACGGCCGCACCCGCGCCGGCGCCATGGAAAGCGATCTGACCAGCGGCGAAATGACACTCAAGCAAGGAGTGGTAAGTGAATTCACAGGCAGCACGGAATAGGTCCGCCCTGGGCAAGGCTCTGCTGGCTCTGGCGCTGACCGCGCTGACCGCCGGCGCCGCCGCCCAGCAGCCCACCGGCCCGGTGGAGGTGAGCGCCGATGAGGCCACCTTCGAACAGAGCGCCGGCACCGGCGTGTATCGCGGCAACGCCGAGCTGATCCAGGGCAAGCGGCGCCTGAACGCGGATGTGATCCGCCTGTTCACCGAGAACAATGAACTGATGCGGGTGGAAGCCACCGGGTCGCCGGTGCGCATGGTGGAAGGCAAGGAATTGAACGCCCGCGCCGACAAGCTGGTCTACGACCTGGCGCAGCGCAGCCTGGTGCTCACCGGCAACGCCCGCGTCACCCACCAGGGCAACACCTTCGAAGGCGCCAAGGTGGAGTACAACCTGGATTCGCGCCGCGTGGACGCCAGCAGCGAAGGCGACAAGCGGGTCCGCCTGGTGATCCCGGCCAAGAACGCCGAGCAGGCCAGCGAGGACGCCGAGCCGGAGGAGCAGGACAACGGCGAACCGGCCCAGGACGCCCCGGCCGCGCAACCCGACAATGCGGAGACCCCCTGAGATGGCACATCTGAGCGCCCATAACCTGGCCAAGAGCTACAAGAGCACCCGCGTCATCGAGGACGTCTCCCTGGAGGTGGAAGCCGGCCAGATCGTCGGTCTGCTGGGCCCCAACGGCGCCGGCAAGACCACCTGCTTCTATATGATCGTGGGCCTGGTGGCCGCCGACGCCGGCCGCATCGAGATCAACGGCAACGACATCACCCACCTGCCCATGCACGGCCGGGCCAAACGCGGCATCGGCTACCTGCCCCAGGAGGCGAGCATCTTCCGCCGCCTCACCGTGGAGCAGAACATCATGGCGATCCTGGAAACGCGCAAGAGCCTCAGCAAGGCGGAGCGCAAGGAGCAGCTGGAGAAACTGCTGCAGGAATTCCACATCGACCATATCCGCGACAGCATGGGCATGAGCCTGTCCGGCGGCGAGCGGCGGCGCGCGGAGATCGCCCGCGGCCTGGCCACGGACCCGGACTTTATTCTGCTGGATGAGCCCTTCGCCGGGGTCGACCCGATCTCCGTGAACGACATCAAGAGCATCATCCGCCATCTCAAGGANCGCGGCATCGGCGTGCTGATCACCGACCANAACGTCCGCGAGACCCTGGATATCTGCGACACCGCCTATATCGTCAGCACCGGCCATATCATCGCCGACGGCGACGCCGACACCATTCTCGGCAACCAGCAGGTGCGCGACGTCTACCTGGGCGCCGATTTCCGGCTTTAGGGCGACAAAAGCGGCGGCGGGCGCCGCCGCGCCTTGCGCACCGCCCAAACCCTTGCATATAGTGGACGCCTTCCCGCCGCATTGCCCTACACCCTTCCGCCGGACAACACAATAGCTGGCATGATTATTGCTTAATTTCAATTGATGCTGCTATGCTCCAACCCTCGGGATCGAGCAACCAGACACGCAGCATGAAACCCTCCTTACAGCTTCAAATCGGCCAGCAGCTGACCATGACGCCCCAGCTGCAGCAGGCAATCCGCCTGCTGCAGCTGTCGACGCTGGACCTGCGCCTGGAGATCCAGCAGGCGGTGGAGACCAACCCGCTGCTGGAAATGGAGGAAGGCGCCGAGGATTTCAGCGCCGATGACGGCGAGTACGATGCCGACGCGGACCTGGACGTGGAGCGCAGCGACGCCCTGGAAGACCTGGTGGACGGCCCGGTGGAGACCGACAGCGACTGGGACGACCTCTACGTGGGCCAGAGCAGCCCCGGCGGCGAAAGCGAGGACGCCGACGCCTGGCAGCAGCGCCACGCCAACCCGGACACCCTGATCAGCCACATGGAGTGGCAGCTCAACCTGACGCCGATGAGCGACCGGGACCGGGTGATCGCCCAGATCATCATTGAAGCCCTGGACGAGCGCGGCTTCGTCACCGTGCCCCTGGAAGACCTGGTCACCACCGCCCATAACGAAATCGCCAACCCGGACGACCCGGTGGAAGACGATGAAGTGGTGGCGGTGCTGCACCGGCTGCAACAGTTCGACCCGGTGGGCGTGGCCAGTCGCGACCTGGCCGAGTGCCTGGGCGTGCAGCTGGCCCAGCTGCCCGAGGACACCCCGCATCTGGACCACGCCCGGGCGGTGCTGGCGCACCAGACGCTGCTGGAAAAACACGATTACGCCGGCCTGCGGCGCGCCCTGGGCGCCACCGAGGAAGCGCTGCTGGCGGCCATGGCCCTGCTGCGCGGCCTGGACCCGGCCCCGGGCCAGCAGATCGGCGGCGAGAGCGCCGATTACGCGGTCCCCGACGTGGTGGTCAGCGCCCACAAGGGCGGCTGGCGGGTGGCGCTCAACGAGGCGGTGCTGCCGCGCGTCAATCTTCACGCCCAGTACGCGCAGATGGCCCGCCAGGTGGGCGGCGAGGACGGCCAGTACCTGCGTAACTGCATGCAGGAGGCCAAATGGTTCCTGAAAAGCCTGCAGAGCCGCCACGACACCCTGCTGAAAGTGGCCAGCCGCATCGTCGAGGTGCAGCAGGACTTCTTCAACTACGGTGAAGAGGCGATGAAACCGCTGGTCCTGGCGGACATCGCCGAGGCCGTGGGCATGCACGAGTCCACCATCAGTCGGGTCACCAACCAGAAATTCATGCTCACGCCCAAGGGCGTGTTCGAGCTGAAATATTTCTTCTCAAGTCACGTCGACACGGACGGCGGCGGTGAGTGTTCCTCCACCGCCATTCGTGCCATCATTAAGAAGCTGGTCGCCGCCGAGAGTCCTCGCAAGCCGCTCAGCGACAACAAGCTGGCGAGCTTGCTGAATGATCAGGGGATCAAGGTGGCGCGCCGCACGGTCGCCAAATATCGCGAGGCGATGCGCATCCCGTCCTCGAGCGCCCGCAAGCGTTTGGTGTAGGCGCGCGGAGGATGGGTCTTAACGAGGTATAGGAGCCAGCCATGCAAATAAACATCAGTGGTCACCACCTGGATATCACCGACGCCCTGCGTGACTATGTGGACGAAAAGTTCGCCAAACTGGAGCGCCATTTCGATCAGATCACCAGCATTCAGGTGATCCTGTCTCCGGAGCCCAAATCCCACAAGGCCGAATCCACCATCCACATCTCCGGCGCCGACGTGTTCGCCACCGCCCACGCGGACGACATGTACGCGGCCATTGATGCGCTGACCAACAAGCTGGACCGGCAAATCCTCAAACACAAAGAGAAGACGGTGGACCGTAAACACGGTCATTAACCCTATGCGAGTACGTGAATTGCTCAGCGAAGACCGCACCTATAACGACGTGTCGGTCACCAGTAAAAAACGGTTGCTCGATCAGATCGCCCAGCTGGCCGCGGCCAGCTGCGGCGGCCTCAACGAGCAGGAAGTGTTCGACGCCCTGGTGGCCCGGGAAAAACTCGGGTCCACCGGCATCGGCGAGGGCATCGCCATTCCCCACTGCCGGCTGGGCCACTGCGAGGGCGCGGTGGGCCTGCTGTTGAAGCTGGAAGACGCGGTGGACTTCGACGCCGTCGACGGGCGCCCGGTGGATCTGGTGTTCGTGCTGCTGGTGCCGGAGCAGAACCCGGAACAGCACCTCAAGACACTCAGCCACCTGGCCAGCCTGTTCAACGACGATGACTACCGCAGCGACCTGCGACGGGCCCACAGCAACCAGCAGTTGTTCCAGGTGGCGGTGGAATCGGAAGCGGAACTACGCCTCGCGTCCTAGCCCTTACCGGTTGCCCCCTTATGAAGCTCACCATTCTCAGCGGCCGCTCCGGGTCGGGTAAAACCACCGCCCTGCAGGCCCTGGAGGACCACGGTTACTATTGCGTGGACAATCTGCCCCTGGGGCTGTTGCCCACCCTCACGGAACAGCTCGACACCGAGGAACACGCCCCCGAGCGGGTGGCGGTGGGCGTGGACGCGCGCAACCTGCCCCGCCAGCTGCTGGCGTTCAAAAGCATCATCAAGGCACTGAAAAACCAGCAGGTGGAGACCGAGGTGATCTTCCTCGACGCCGACCCGGGCACCCTGCTGGAGCGCTTCAGCGCCACCCGCCGCCGCCACCCGCTCAGCGACGACGACCGCACCCTGGCCGACGCGATTGAGTACGAAGCGCACCTGCTGGCCGACATCCGCATGCTCGCCGATCTGGTGATCGACACCAGCAGCCTGGACGTGCACACGCTGCGCAACCTGATCCGGCAAAGGGTGGCCCGCCGCGACGTCAATCTGTCGCTGCTGATCGAATCCTTCGGCTATAAAAACGGCCTGCCCCGCGACGCCGACCTGGTGTTCGACGTGCGCGCCCTGCCCAACCCGCACTGGCACAACGAGCTGCGGCCGCTGACCGGTCGCGACGAGCGCATCGCCGAATTCCTGCGCGGGCACCCGGAGAGCGAGCTGATGCTGGAAGACATTTTCCACTTTCTGAACCGCTGGCTGCCCACCTACGCGGCCAACGACCGCAGCTATGTGACGGTGGCCGTGGGCTGCACCGGCGGCCGTCACCGTTCGGTCTATATCACCGAGCAGCTGGCCCACCGGCTGCGTAACCAGGGCGTGCCCTTGCACGTTCGCCACCGGGAGCTGGATGGATGATTGAACAGGACCTGGCCATCACCAACAAGCTGGGCCTGCACGCACGCGCCGCCGCCAAGGTGGTCAGCGTGGCTTCGCGCTACAGCTGCAGTATTCAGGTGATTCACGGAGAACGCCGCATCGACGCCAAGAGCATCATGGGGCTGCTCACGCTGGGCGCCGCCAAAGGCACCACCCTGCGGGTGTGCGTGGACGGCGAGGACGAACAACCGGCCATGGACGAACTCACCGATCTGTTCCAGCGCAAGTTCGACGAAGGCGAGTAGGCCGCTTTTTTAAAGCTTTGATCCTCCGGTAATGCGCGGTGGTGTAAACTGGCGCGCCTAAGGAGGGAACCATGACCGCAGAACAAACCCGCCACCGCCGAAATCTGAAAACGGTCAACCGTGCCCTGGCCAGCGGCACCTTTTCGGAAGTGCGGCAGGTGCTCAACAACCTGCCCGGCGCCGAAGCCGCGCACCTGATCGAGTCCTCCCCGCCCCGCGAACGCGAAATCCTCTGGCAGCTGCTCAACCAGGAGCAGGAAACCGAGGTGCTGCAGTATCTCGGCGAGGAAGTGCGCGTGGAGCTGCTGCGCGACCTGCCCACCGAAGAGCTGGTGGAGCTGATCGAGGACCTCGACACCGACGATCTGGCCGACCTCCTTCAAGAACTGCCGGAACAGGTCACCAGCCGCGTGCTGGCCGGCCTGGACGCGCAGAACCGGGAACGCCTGGAACAGGTGATGAACTACCCGGAGGACACCGCCGGCGGCCTGATGAACACGGACGTGATCACGGTGCGCCCGGAGATCACCTTCAGCGTGGTGCAGCGCTATCTGCGACGCCTGGGCGATATCCCCAAGACCACCGACAACCTGCTGGTGGTCAACCGCAAGAACCAGTTCGTCGGCGTGCTGCCGCTGACCCGCGTGCTGATATCCGACCCCGGCACCTCGGTGCGCGAAGCGATGATCACCGATGTAGAAGCGATCCCCGCCACCCAGGACGCCCACGAAGTGGCCAAGCTGTTCGAACGGCTGGACCTGGTGACCGCCCCGGTGGTGGACGACAACGGCATGCTGGTGGGCCGGATCACCATTGACGACGTGGTCGACGTGATCATGGAAGAAGCCGAGCACTCGCTGATGGGCATGGCCGGCCTGGACGAGGACGAAGACACCTTCGGCTCGGTGTGGCAGACGGTGCGCCGCCGGGCGCTGTGGCTGGGCATCAACCTGCTCACCGCCCTGGCCGCCTCGGCGGTGATCAGCCTGTTCGAGGATACCCTGGAGAAAGTGGTGGCCCTGGCGGTGCTGATGCCGATCGTCGCCAGCATGGGCGGCATCGCCGGCAGCCAGACCCTGACCCTGGTGATCCGCGCCATGGCGCTGGGGCAGGTGCAGGCGGGCAACACCCGCTATCTGCTGACCAAGGAATTGTCGGTGGGCGCCTTCAACGGCATGCTCTGGGCGCTGGTGATCGGCGTCACCGCCGCGCTCTGGTTCGACGACCCGAGCCTGGGCGTGATCATCGGCTGCGCCATGATCCTCAACCTGGTGGTGGCCGCCGGCGCCGGCGCCATGATCCCGATGGTGATGAAACGCATGGGCATCGACCCGGCGCTGGCCGGGTCGGTGGTGCTGACCACCGTCACCGACATCGTCGGCTTCATGGCCTTCCTGGGCTTGGCGACGCTCCTCTACGCCAACCTGGTGGTCTAGGACGAAGAACTTGTGCGAGCGGGCCCAGCCCGCGAAAGGGTGGCTTTTAGCCACCCGGCGGGATTCCAGAGGCCTTCGGGGGGCTGCCGTTAGAGAGGTCTCTGGCATCCTGCCGGGAGCTTCGCTCCCTTTCGCGGGCAAGGCCCGCTCCCACAAGGCAAGCTCCTACAATTCAATCAAAGCTCCGGAGTGGCTTCCGGCTCGTCGTCGGCGCCGAAGATATCCCGGAACGAGGCGTACACCGACACCGTCAGCACCGCCATCAGGAACAGGCCCAGCACCAGCGCCAGCAGGCTCAGCAACACCATGGCCAGCGCCCCGGAGACACCCGGGCCCAGCAGGGTGCTGGCCAGCACGAACAGCAGCGCGAGCGCGCCGCCCACCGCCAGCATCACCAGCAATACCACCACGCTGTACCAGAGCATCGGCGCCCAGTTCTTGAGCACCGCGATCAGACTTTCCCCCAGCGCCTGGAAGCCGTTGCGCCCGCCGAAGTACACCAGCGGCGCCTGGAACCAGATCAGCGCCATATAGGGCAGCGACAGTGCCGTCACCAGCAAGCCGGTGAGCGCCATCTTTGCGCCGTCCAGACCGGCGCTGATCTCCGGCACCGGCTCCAGGGCGTTGCCGAAGGCGGAGCTGAAGAAGGCGGCGATATCCGGGCCGAACGCCACCCACACCAGGGCCGCCATCAGCGCGGTGAAGCCGATCTGCAGCAGCAGCTGCATCAGCCCGGCGAGAAACAACGCCCCGGTGCGGTTGGAAAAGCCGGCGAACAGATCGCCGAACTCGAAGTCGTCGTCGCCCCAGCGCCGCCAGGCAAGATGGAACAGCCCCGCCGCCAGCACCGGCGAAAACAGGGTCGGCACGAAGCTGCCCAACACCGGCACGAACAGGCTCAACAGGCTGATGCCCAAAATCACCGCGAAGAACACCAGCACGGCCAGGCACCAGAGCACCCAGTTGGTGGCCACCAGCGACCAGGCCCGCTTCCACCACAGCCAGCCGTGCCCCACCGGACGGCGGCGGGCGCGGCCCACCGTCGCCTCGCCGGGACGCGGCGTCTCCAGCAACGCCGCTTGTGGCCCCTGGTAGGGGTTATTCGGGTCCATGTTCGGCACCGTCGGCGGGGTTGGTAAGCACCTGCCGGAACGACACATAGTAAGCGCCGGCCAGAATCGGCATCACGAACAGCAGACCCAGCAGCAGCGGCAGGGCCGCCACCATGACGATCAGCATCACCACGATGCCGTAGACGATCATCGGCAGCAGGTTCTTCATGCAGGCGCGGAAGCTGACCCCCATGGCGCCGCCCAGGCCCATGCCGCCCAGCATGATCAGAGGCACGGCGAAGTAGAACAGGAACATCACCAGGGTGAACACGATCAGGAACAGCGGCAGCATGATCGCCATCATCACGCCCATGCCGCTGCTCATCGCCTGCGGGTCCATGGACTGCAGCGACATGGAGCCGCCCAGGGAGATCGCCATCAGACCGCCGACCACCAGCAAGGCGCCCAGATAGACGCCGATCTGCACCAGCGCCAGCAGCAGCAAGGGCCCGGTGCGCTCGGAAAAGCCGGCGAACAGATCGCCGAAATCGGAGCGCCCGTCGGTGGCGATACGGTGGAACAGCTTCACCAGCCCGGCGTACAGCAGGGTGGTGATAAAGGGCTGCGCCAAAGGCCCCAGGAACGGGATCAACTGCAGCCCCATGGTGATCACCATCACCAGTACCAGGGCGCCGATCACCACGCCCCAGTGGCCACTGAGCATTCTCATCCCCTCACCGAGCCAGCCCAGCGCCTGGCCCACGGTGACTTTGTGCGGACCGGCCAGCGTAAAGGTCCCCTCGCCTTGCGGGCTGGTCACGTTGGTTTCCGGTCCTTGGTAAGGATTCACTTCCGTCATGAATATTCCCCTGAGTTTCAAACGAATTAACAACCAATAGAAAAAATGGCGGGTGACGCCGCCGGCGACCTCAGGCGCCGGCGATTTTCATCGGGCTCAGCAACAGCGAGCCGCACGCGATATTGCCGCGGCGGTCCACGTCCGTGCCACTGCCCTGGATGCCGGCGAACATCTCCCCCAGATTCCCGGCAATGGTAAACTCCTGAAGCGGTTTGCGTATGACACCGTTCTCAATCCAGAAACCCGAGGCGCCCCGGGAGTAATCACCGGTGACCAGATTAACGCCCTGGCCCATCACCTCGGTGACCAGAATACCCCGGTCGATGCGCCGCACCAGGGCGTCGAAATCCTCGCCGGTATCCGAGATCGACAGGTTGTGCACGCCGCTGCCGTTGCCGGTGGGCGCCATGTCGAGCCGCCGCGCGGCGTACAGGCCCAGCGCGTAGCGGCGCAGCACCCCGTCTTCCACGAACGCCTGGTCCCGCGTCGCCAGACCGTCGCCGTCGAACGGCGCCGAGCCGTTGGCGCCCGGCAGCAGCGGTTGCTCGCGCACATCGATGCCTTGCGGGAACAGCCGCTCGCCGAGCCGGTCGCGCAGAAACGAGGCGCGCCGGTAGAGGCTGCCGCCGCTGATCGCGGAGATAAAATGGCCAAGCAGGCCGGCGGCGATCTCCGGCGCCAGCAGCACCGGCAATTCTGCGGTGTCGGGGATTTCCGCGCCCAGCCGCGCCAGCGTGCGCTCGCGGGCCCGCTCACCGACCTGCTCGGCGGAGGCCAGCAAATCCGCGCGGCGGCCGGCGTCGTACCAGAAATTACGCTGCATGCCCTGGTCGTCCTCGGCCACCACCGCGCAACTGCGCGAGTGCATGGTGCCGGCGTAGCCCTGCAGGAAGCCGGCACTGGTGCCCAGCACCCGCAGGCTGCTGCCGGTGGACACCGAGGCGCCCTCGGAGTTGACGATGCGCTCGTCGTCGCGGGCCACCGCTTCGCAGCGCAGGGCGTCGTCGATGGCCTGCTCGGTGCTCAGCGCCCAGGGGTGGTACAGGTCCAGGTCCGGTATCCGGTCGGCCAGCTGCTCGGGGCTGGCGATGCCGGCGTACTTGTCCTCTTCGGTGTGGCGGGCGATGGCGCAGGCGGCGGCCACCGCGTCGCGCAGGCTCTGCGGGCTGTCGTCGGAGGTGGACGCCTGACCCTTGCGCTGGCCGAAGAACACCGTCACCGCGAGGCCCCGGTCGCGGTGAAATTCCACCGTTTCCACTTCGCCCAGACGGACGTCCACGGACAACCCCTGGGCCAGGCTCAGCTGGGCTTCGGCGGCGCTGGCGCCCTGGCGTTTCGCCTCTTCCAGCACCTGTGCCACGGTGTCGCGGGCGGCCCCCAGATGCTGCGGGCCGAGATTCGCTGTCACGCTGGCGTTTTCGGACATAAAATACGTTTTCCATTCAATGCATTATTGGAAGCGCTGCTTCCCTGGAATCATGACCGAGTATAACGATACCCCCGCCAGCAAAACACGCCGCAAGCAGGATATGCAGGCACTCCAGGAAGTGGGCTTGACCCTGATGGGCCTGAAACCGGAGCAGCGCGCCCGCCTGCCGCTCACCGACGGCCTCGAGAAAGCGCTCGACGAAGCGCGCCGCATCACCAACCTGGACGCCCGCCGGCGCCATGCGCTGTTCATCGGCCGCCTGATCTACGACGCCGACAGCGACGCCATCGTCAGCGCCGTGGAGGCCCTGCAGAACCCGCTGCGCCAGCAGCGCCTGCAACACTGGACCGAGCAGATCGCCGCCTGCGACGGCCCCAAGGAGGCGGAGCCGGTGCTGCAGCAGGTGCTCACCGAATACCCGGAGGGGGATCGCCAGGCGCTGCGCAACCAGGCCCGCAATCTGATCAAGGCCCGCCCCGCCGACCCGGACGCCGCCGACGCCGACCAGCGCGCCCGCTTCAAGCGCGAGCGCAAACGCTTCCAGAGCCTGCTCAACGACCTCGAAAAGAACGCCCCGCTTTACTAATTGTGGGAGCGGGCCCAGCCCGCGAAAGGGAGCGAAGCTCCCGGCAGGATGCCAGAGACTCCTCTAAGGGCAGCACCATCAGCGTCTCTGGAATCCCGCCGGGTGGCTAGAGCCACCCTTTCGCTTGCAAGGCAAGCTCCCACAAGGCTGGCTAGCCCAGCGGGGGCATGAACTGGGCGAGGCGGGAAGAAGTCTGGCGCAGGTTCTCGCACAACAGGCGGGCGATGTTTTCCATCAGCACGGCGGCGGCGCGCGGTTCCCGGCGGCGCAGCTGCTCGAAGCCCTTGCGGGTGAGCACCACCAGGGTGGTGTCCTCGGCGGCGCGCACCGTGGCGGAACGGGGCTGGTGGTCCACCAGCGCCATTTCGCCGAGGGAATCACCGGGGTTGAGATGGGCGATCACGGCCGCCCCACTGGCGTTTTGCGCCTTGAGGATGTCCAGGCGGCCGCGCACCACGAAACAGAGGAAGTCACTGCGGTCGCCCTCGCGGCAAACGGTGTCGCCGGCGGCGGCGCGATTAACGAACACCAGCTTCTCCGCCACAGCCAGCTCCTCGGCGTTAAGACCGTCGAACAGGCGCATGCGCGCCAGTACTTCGGGAACCGACACCGGCATCAGGCGGTGCCGCCCACCGTCAACGCGTCCACCCGCAGGGTGGGCTGGCCGACGCCCACCGGCACCGACTGGCCGTCCTTGCCGCACACGCCGATGCCGCTGTCCAAGGCCAGGTCGTTGCCGACCATGGAGATGCGGTTCATCACTTCCGCGCCGCTGCCGATCAGGGTGGCGCCCTTCACCGGGCAGACGATCTTGCCCTTCTCCACCAGGTAGGCCTCGCTGGTGGAGAACACGAAGCGCCCGGAGGTGATGTCCACCTGGCCACCGCCGAAGTTCACCGCGTAGATGCCCCGGTCCAGGCTGGCGAGAATCTCTTCCGGGTCGGATTCGCCGGGCAGCATGTAGGTATTGGTCATGCGCGGCATCGGCAGGTGCGCGTAGGATTCGCGGCGGCCGTTGCCGGTGGGTGCCACGCCCATCAGGCGGGCGTTGGTCTTGTCCTGCATGTGGCCGACCAGCTTGCCGTTCTCGATCAGGGTGTTGTAGCCGCCCGGGGTGCCTTCGTCGTCGACGGTGAGCGAGCCGCGCCGGTCCGGCAGGGTGCCGTCGTCGACCACGGTGCACAGGCTGGACGCCACCTGCTGGCCCATCATCTTGGCGAACATGGAGGTGCCCTTGCGGTTGAAGTCGCCCTCCAGGCCGTGGCCCACCGCTTCGTGCAGCAGTACGCCGGGCCAGCCCGGACCTAGCACCACCGGCATGGTGCCCGCCGGCGCCGGTTCCGCGTCCAGGTTGAGCAGCGCCTGGCGCACCGCGTCGCGGGTCCAGGCTTCCAGCCGGCCGTCCTGGCGCAGCCAGTCGTAGGCCACCCGGCCACCGCCGCCGGCGCTGCCGCGCTCGCGGCGGCCGCCCCGTTCCGCGATCACGGAAATATTGAAGCGGATCAGCGGCCGCACGTCCGCCGCCAGGGTGCCGTCGGTGGCAGCCACCAACACCACGTCCTGCTCGCCGCTCAAACTGACGGTGACTTCCTTCACCGCCGGGTCCAGGGAGCGGGCCAGGCGGTCCATCTCCTGCAGCAGCGCCACCTTCATTTCGCTGCTCCAACCGGGCAGCGGGTCCAGCGCCGGATAGCGGGCGGGCATGGTCTTGGCGGCGCCGATGCGCACCGATTGGTCCTTGCCCTGACGGCCGATGGCGGCGGCGGCACTGCCCGCCTGGGTGAGCGCGTCCAGGGAAATGTCGTCGCTGTAGGCGAAACCGGTTTTGTCGCCACTGACCAGACGCACACCGGCGCCACGCTCCAGGTTGAAGCTGGCGTCGCGCACCAGGCCGTCCTCGAGAATCCAGGCCTCGTGGCGGCTGTGCTGGAAGTAGACGTCGGCGTAGTCGGCGCGCCCGGCCAGTTTGCCGCCCAGCAGGCTCTGCAGCTGGTCGGTACCCAGTTGGGCCGGGGCCAGCAGAATGTCCGAGGCCAGGGAAAGCCGTTCGCTGTCGGAGGTCCGTTGGTTAGAGATCATAAGGACCGTTCACCTTGAATCGTTGATGGGTGTGCACCGGCAGGCCGGAGCGTACTTGATCGAGCACGGCGGGGTCGACGGTGCCGAACACCACGCCGGGGCGGTCCGCCTGGTCGCCTTCGGAGCCGGCCACCACCCGGCCCCAGGGGTCCACCAGCATGGAATGGCCGAAGCTGGCGCGGGTCTCGCTGTGCCGGCCGCACTGGTTGGCGCCCAGCACGTAGCAGCCGTTCTGCACCGCGCAGGCGCGCAGTAACAATGCCCAGTGCGCGGCGCCGGTGGTGGCGGTGAAGGCGCTGGGATAAACGATAAGACCGGCGCCCCGGTCCGCCAGCACCCGCGCGTGCAACGGAAAACGCAGGTCGTAGCAGATCGCCAGGCCCACCTGCAGGCCGGCGGCGGTGGCCACCACCGCCTGGTCGCCGGGCTCGAACACGTCCGATTCCCGGTACCGGCCCTGGCGGTCGCTCACGTCCGCGTCGAACAGGTGCAGTTTGTCATAGAGGGCGGTGATCTCGCCGTCAGGGCCGGCCAGCACGCTGCGGGTGCGCACCCGGGGCGCCGGCACCGGTTCGCCGCCGGGCCGGGTCAGCGCCGGGATGCTGCCGCCGATCACCCACAGGCCCAGGGTCCGGGCGCGCTCGATCAGCCAGCCGCACAGTTCGCCGTAGCGCTCGCCCAGGGCGCGGTAGTCGACGCCGTAGCCGGCGAAGTTCTCCGGCAGCACCGCCAGCTCGGCGCCGCCCTCGGCGGCGCGGGCCAGGGCCTCGCCGGCGGCGCGCAGGTTGGCGTCGGTGTCGGCGCCGCTGGTCATCTGCACGGCGGCCACGCGACACACGCGCCGTTGCGTCCTGCCTGTTACTCAAGAAAGCCCTCCGTCTCCTTCACCTGGGGATCCTGCCAGGGGCCGGATACCTGGTATGTGATGGTGGTGGTCTTATCCAGCTTATCACCCCAAAGGCGTTCCACCACAAAGATACCGGCGCACACCGCCGGGCCGGCGATGCAGCCGGCGTAGAGGTTACTGGACAGCGGCAGCGTCATGGCCACTTCCTGATTGAGGGTCTGCGCGGCCAGATCGGCCTGGCCGTTGATCTCGAAGGCGGCGGACGGCGATTCGATGGACACGTCGCGGGCGGTGAGCGCGGCGCCGTCGAACACGAAGTCGCCTTTGATCGAATCGCAGCTCAGCCCGTCCTGGTAGAGGTCGGAGAAATCCAGACGCAGCCGGCGCTGGATGTTGGCCACGTTAAGCACCCCCAGCACGCGCAGCACCGAGGTGCGCTTTTGCGGATCGGGAATCAGGCACTCGCCGATGTCGAGCCGGGCGTCGCCGGTCAGGGCCAGATAGTCCGGGCTCAGCGGCCAGTCCGGCCAGGACAGATCCAGGGTGGCGCGGGCGTCGTCGCTTTCCAGCAACACCGGCAGGCCCCAGGCGGTGAGGGTGTCCTTGAGATCGCCCGAAACCACGCTGCCCTGGTAACGGGTACGCTGGGCGCCCGCGCCGGTCTCGGTCCAGGTGAGGTTGCCGTCCACCTGGACGCCGCGCCATTCGCCGCGCAGGGCCTCGGCGCGCGCGCCGCCGTCCACCGGGCGGATGCGGGTGGACCAGTCGCCCAGCACTTCGCGCCCGATGCGGGCGTCGGTAAGGGTCACGTCCATCACCGGTACGTCCGTGGGCGACGGGCGCCGGCCGTTGTCGCCCGCCTCGCCGTCGGCGCCACCGGTGAGCGGATTATCCGGCAGCCGCAGCCGGCTGATGGACAGCGTCATCGGCCGGTCGCCCCGGGGCCGGTAGTTGGCGGGCAGGCGCAGCGTGCCGGCCAGAGCCGGCGCCGCCATATTGAATTCCCAGCCGCTCTGGTGGGGCGCGGCGATAAACCGGGCGTCCGACAGGGCCACGCCGAACAGGTCCAGATCGGCCACCGTGACCGCCACGCGGCGGACCAACGACGGCGACACGGGGCCACCGTCGCCCTGCCCGCCGCCTTTGTTCAGGCCCTGCACGAAGTCCAGCCAGTCGGCGGCCCTGGCGCGCTCCGCCCGGCCTTCGATCACCAGCCCCCGCTCGGGCAGCGACGGCGGCGCCACGCCGCCCAGGCCCAGGGCGCCGGCGAAGTTGTCGCCGGTGCGGAAGCGGCCGCGCGCCACCTCGCCGTAGTCGACGCTCAGGCTCTGCTCGCGGCCGGCGCGCCACACCAGCCGGCTGCCGCGCACGCTGCCGGCGCTTTTGCCCAGGGGCGCGGGGGCGTCCACCTTGACCCCTTCCAGGGTGGAACGCGCCTCCACGCGCAGCGGCATGCCCCGCCAGGGCATGCCCAGGTCCAGCTCCAGCGGCAACCGCCCGCTCACCGGCACCGGCCAGTCCATCCCCGACCAGTCGCGCAGCCGCGCCACCGGCAAGGCGCCGGTGAGCTGCATTTGGCTGTCCGGCCCCCGCGTCAGCCAGGAGCCGGTGAAGCGGCCGCCCAACGCCTTGCCCTCCAGGCTGGGCATGTTGATGCCTTCGCGCAGGTGGAAATAGACCGGCGCGGTGACATCGGTGACGGTGAGATCCAGGGACTCATTGGCCAGCGTGACGCCGTCGCCCCGGCCGTCGACAATCACCATCGGCTCGCTGCCGTTTTTGGTGAGCGGCAGATCCAGCAGCAGGTGCCCGCCCACCTGGCCGGCGCGGAACCGCCAGCCGAGCAGCCCGTCGGGCAGTTGCCCGGCGAGCGGCGTGTCGTGGAAAACACGGTCCAGATCGGTGGCCGGGCCCTGCACCTGCCCCTGGATCACCAGGTGCCGGCGCGAGGGATCGTCCACCGCCGGCAGGTCCACGGTGACCCGGCTCAGTTCGCTGTCGAACAGGCGTCCACCGGCGACCCGGCCGCTGACTTCGCGGCCGTCGATCAGCACGTCCGCCTGAATGCCGGTGGCCACCGGCCAGTCGGGCAGGAAGGACAGGGCCATATCCCGGCCCTGGAAGCGCATCTGGAAGGTGCGGTCCTGCTGCCGTTGCGGGTCGATTTTAATCGGCCCCCGGTAGAGGAAACGGCCTTCGTCCAGTTGCCCGCCACGGAACGCCTGGGCCAGCCATTCACTGAGCGGGTCGGGCAGCCTTTCCATGGGAATGTAGTGCGCCGCCCGCGCCGCGTCGCCGTCGTGCAGGTCGGCGAGCAGGCGCAGCTCCGGCACCGGCAGGCCGTCGCCGCCCTCCAGCCGGAACATGGCGACGCCCCGGGCGTCGGCGTTGGCGGCCATCAGGGTGCCGGTCTCCACCGACCAGCGGCCGGCGTCGCTGAACCAGCGCAGCACGCCGTTGAACCGGGTGCTCAGGGGGTGATCGTAGAGCCGGGGCACGGTGAGCTGCAGCGGGTCGCCGTTGACGCGCGCCACGCCGTGGCGGGGGCCGCCGGCCACCCAGCCGTTCAGCCCGCGGGCGCCGGGCACCCGGTCCAGGGCGTCGCCGGCGAGGCCGGCGAAACGGGCCTGGATGGCGTCCACGCGGCCTTCCACGCCGGCCAGATAGAGCTGCTGCAGCACGCCCCGGGGCTGATGCTCGCGCAACCGGTCGCGGATGGTGCCCAGCCCCTCGGGCAGCACGAATGGCCACTCCGACAGTTGCCGGCTGAGCGCGTGGATCGCCAGATCCTCGCCCTGGAAACGCCAGTGCGCGCCGCCTTCGCCGATCCGCCAACGGAGCGCCACCGGGCCCGGTGCCACCGCGCCGGCCGGCGTCTGGCCGCTCAGCGCGGTCACCGACAGCTGGCCGTCGCCGTTGGGCCGCCGGCTCAGCTGCGCGTCCAGATTGATATCGGTGAGCGGCCACGGCTGGTCGCCGTCGGTAAGGGTGACGGACGGCGCGCCCAGGCGCACCTGGGCGGAGCGCACCTGCCCCCCGGAAATGGCGGTCCAGGCGCGCACCCGGCCGTCCAGCCCGGCCAGATCCAGCGGCCAGTCCCGCGCTTCGGGCAACCATTCGTGCAGGCGCTCGCCGTTGACGTCCAGATAGCCGCGCGCATTGAGCTGGTCCAGGCTCAGCGGGTCGCCATCCACGCGCAGGCGGGCGTCCACCGAGAACGGCCGGTCGCGGGCTTCCACCCGCACCGACACCGCATGGCCGTCACCGCTGTTGTCCACGGCCAGGGTCAGGGATGACGCCGCCAGCGGCGGCAGGCCGGGCCAGTCCAGCGAGAAGCGCGCGTCTTCCACCAGAATGCGCTGCTGCCGGTAGAGCGCGCGCAGGCTGTCGGCCGGGTCGCCCTGCTCCCGGTCCTGCAGCGCTTCCAGGCCGCGCAGGCGGATGCCGCCGTCCTCGCCCCGGACCAGGTGCACGTCCACGCCCTTGATGCGCAATTCCCGCAGGTAGAGATCGCGGTGGAACAAAGTGGGCAGAATCGACACGCTGGCGGACACCTGGTCCAGGCGCAGCGCCGGCTCCCCTTCCGCGTGCGGCAGGGTCAGGCCGCGCACTTCGAAGCGCGGGGTCAGGCCGTCCATGCTGCCGTCCAGCTGCTCGATTACGATGGCGAAGCCGAGGTGCTCCTCGAGCACCGCTTCCAGCTCCTGGCGGTAATCGGGCACCAGCAGCATCAATTGGCGCGCCACCACCACGTAGGCCGCCAGCAACAGCACCGGAACCGCCACCAGCCACCATAGCCGGCCACGCAGGGGGGATCTCCAGCGAGGGCTTTCGTTTTTCACCGTGGCCTCAGTCGATCAACAGGGTTGCCAGTAGGGCACGCCGGCCCATTCCAGGAGCGGCACCGTTTCTTCCAGGGGTAAGCCGACCACCCCACTGTAGCTGCCGCTCAGCGACGCCACCAGGGCCGCGCCCAGGCCCTGGATGCCGTAGGCACCGGCTTTATCGCGCCCTTCGCCGGTGGCCACGTAGGCGCGCAGGCGCTCATCGTCGAGCGCGCGCAGCCGGACCCGGGTCTCGGAGAGCGCCAGGCGCGGGGTGTCGCCGGCCATCACGCAGACCGCGGAGAGCACCCGGTGTTCCCGGTCCTGCAGGTCGCGGAGCATGGCCAGGGCCTGGTCGTCGTTGTCCGGTTTGCCCAATACCCGCTCGCCGAGCACCACCGCGGTGTCGGCGCCCAGCACCGGCTCCGGGCCGGGCGCGGCGGCCCGGCCGGCGGCGGCTTTTTCCCGCGCCATGCGGGCGACATAGTCGCGGGGGGCTTCGCCGGCGTGGACGGTTTCGTCAATGCCCGGTGCTTTCAGCACCGTGAAGGGCACGCCGATTTGCGCCAACAGTTCCGCCCGCCGGGGCGAGCCGGATGCGAGGTAAAGCATGGAGCGCTCCTTGGTTCCGGGGGCTCAACGGGGCCGCGCTGTCAGCGCACCAGAAAGCGGTGCTGGGTCCAGCGCAGCGCCGTGCACAGCGGCCGCCAGAGCACCGCGCTGGCGGCGGCGGAATAGAGAATCGTATAGGGAGGATACAGGGTCCGGCCGACGGACTCCTGCACCAGGTAGGCGATCAGATTGGCGGAGCCCACCAGCAGGAACACCACGGCGCTTTGCTGCAGCAGCGGAAACACCCGCATGCGCTTGTAGGCGGCCAGCATGAAGTAGGCGCCGAAGGCGTAGGACAGGGCCCACTGGCCGAGGGTGGCGCCCACCAGCACGTCCAGGTAGAGCCCCACCAGAAAGCCCCACAGCACGCCGATGCGGTGCGGCAGCGACAGCACCCAGTACAGCAGCACCAGCAGCATCCATTCCGGGCGCACCCAGTCCAGCGTCTGGTTAAGGGGGATCACTTCCAGCAGGGCGGCGACCACGAAGGTCACCAGAATCACGCCGGTGCCGGCCGGCCGCTCGTTATTCATCATCGGGCAGCTCCTCGGGCGTCGGCTCATCGGAAGGCGACTCGGGGGCCACGTCCGGGATCGACACCGGTTCCATGGACTGCACCAGCAACACATGGCTGACCCGGTCCAGGCGGGCGGTGGGGCGCGCCTCGATGTCGGCGAAGGCGGCGCCGGACTGGTGGCTCACCCGGCTCACCCGGGCCACCGGGTAGCCGCGCGGGTAGAGCTGGCCGAGGCCGGTGGACACCAGCAGGTCACCCTCCTTGATGTCGGCGGTATCGGGCACGTACAGCAGCCGCAGCCGGCTGCCCTGCCCGGTGCCGGCCAGAATCGCGCGCACCCCGTTACGGTTCACCTGCACGCTCATGGCGTGGCTGGCGTCGGTGATCAGCAGCACCCGGGCGGACAGCGGCCCGGCTTCCACCACCTGGCCGATCAGCCCCTGGGATTCCAGCACCGCCTGACCCTGCAGCACGTCGTCCTGGCCGCCCTTGTTGATCACCAGCTCCTGGCGGTTGGGGTCCGGGTCGACGCCGATGATCTCCGCCACCAGCACCGACGCGTCCAGATTGGCGGAGGAGTTGAGCAATTCCCGCAGGCGCACGTTTTCCGCCTGCAGCACCGCCAGACGCTGGACCTTCTGCTCCAGGATCAGCACCTGGCGCTCCAGGCGCTCGCGGGATTCCATCAGGTTGGAACGGGTTTCGGACAGGCGCCCCAGCCAGCGGGCGGAATCCACCGGCAGGTGGGCCAGGTAGTGGACCGGGGCGGTCAGATAGCCGACGCCGTAACGCAGCGGCTCCACCCACTTACTGCGCTGGTCCAGGGCCATCAGAACGACGGCCAGCACCAGCGCGATCAGCAGGCGGTAGGTGGGGTTGGCGGAATACATGGGCGGCGGTGGGAACCGTTAGCCCATGGCCAGCATGTCCAGACCCTGGGTATCCATCAGCTCAAGGGCCTTGCCGCCGCCCCGCGCCACGCAGGTCAGCGGGTCGTCGGCGATGATCACCGGCAGGCCGGTTTCCTCGGTGAGCAGGCGGTCGATGTCGCGCAGCAGCGCGCCGCCGCCGGTCAGCACCAGGCCGCGCTCGGCGATGTCCGACGCCAGCTCCGGCGGCGAGGCTTCCAGCGCGTTCTTGACCGCGTTGACGATCACCGAGAGGGGGTCCTTGAGGGCTTCCAGGATCTCCTCGGAGTTGAGCGTGAACTGGCGCGGCACGCCCTCGGCCAGGTTACGGCCGCGCACGTCGATCTCGAGGATCTCGCCGCCGGGATAGGCGGTGCCGATCTCGTGCTTGATGCGCTCGGCGGTGGATTCGCCGATCAGCGAGCCGTATTCCTTGCGCACGAAGGCGACGATGGCCTCGTCGAAGCGGTCGCCGCCGGTGCGCACGGATTCGGAATAGACCACGCCGTTGAGGGAGATCAGGGCGATTTCGGTGGTGCCGCCGCCGATATCCACGACCATGGAGCCGCGCGCCTCTTCCACCGGCAGACCGGCGCCGATGGCGGCCGCCACCGGCTCTTCGATCAGATAGACGTCACGGGCGCCGGCGCCGAACGCGGAATCCTGAATCGCGCGGCGCTCCACCTGGGTGGATTTGCAGGGCACGCACACCAGCACCCGGGGCGCCGGCGGGAAGAAACCGGTGTCGTGCACCTTCTTGATGAAGTACTGCAGCATCTTCTCGGTGACGTCGAAGTCCGCGATCACGCCGTCCTTCATCGGGCGGATGGCGGTGATATTGCCGGGGGTGCGCCCCAGCATCCGCTTGGCGTCGGCGCCCACGGCGGCGACGCTTTTCTGCGCGCCATGATGACGAATGGCCACCACCGAGGGCTCATCCAGTACGATACCGCGCCCGCGAACGTAAATAAGGGTGTTGGCGGTGCCAAGGTCGATGGAAAGATCGGTGGAGAACATCCCCCGAATGCGCTTAATCACGGACATCCTGGCCTGTTTCCTGAGGGTCGTGGAGAAAAGAGGGTGTTGCCGGCGGGCCTGTTCACGCCCTTGCAACAGAATGGCGCAACTCTAGCAACGGCGCCGGGTTTCGGCAAGCGAACCCGGTCCCATACGCTCTTCACGGTTTGTCCGCGCCCCGGTCTGTGGTAATTTTGCGCCCTTCCCCAGCCTTTGCGGAGAACGCCCATGGCCATTGATTCCAAGGTGGTGGCGCGCGCGGCCCACCTGGCCCGCCTGCGGGTGGACGACAGCGAGACCGCGGAGCTGTCCGCCCGCCTTAACGACATCCTCGGCATGGTCGACCAGCTCCAGCAGGCGGACGTGGACCAGGTCGAACCCCTGGCCCACCCCCTCGAGGTCAGCCAGCCCCTGCGCGACGACCGGGTCACCGAACCGGACGTGCGCGACAAGGTCCTGCCTCTCGCGCCGGCCAGCGAGGACGGCTGTTTCCTGGTACCCCGGGTGATTGAGTAACCACATGCACGATAAAACACTGACCGAACTCAAAGCCGGCCTGCAAGCCGGGGACTTTTCCTCCCGGGAGCTCACCGAGCACTTCCTGGAGCGCATCAAACGGCACGACGGCGAGCTCAACAGCTTTATCACCGTCACCGAGGAGCAGGCCCTGCGGCAGGCGGACGCCGCCGACCAGGCCATCGCCGCCGGCGACCATCGCCTGCTCACCGGCCTGCCGATCGCGCACAAGGATATTTTCTGCACCGAGGGCGTGCGCACCAGTTGCGGCTCGCGGATGCTGGATAATTTCATCGCCCCCTACACCGCCACGGCGGTGGAAAAAATGGCGGCCGAAGGCGCGGTGATGCTGGGCAAGACCAATATGGACGAATTCGCCATGGGCTCGTCCAACGAAACCAGCTTCTACGGCCCGGTGAAAAACCCCTGGGACACCGAGCGGGTGCCCGGCGGTTCGTCCGGCGGTGCCGCCGCCGGCCTGGCGGCGCGGCTGGCCCCCGGCGCCACCGGCACCGACACCGGCGGCTCGATCCGCCAGCCGGCGGCGCTGAACGGCGTCACCGGCCTCAAGCCCACCTACGGCCGGGTGTCGCGCTGGGGCATGATCGCCTTCGCCTCCAGTCTGGATCAGGCCGGCCCGCTGGGCCTGTCCGCCGCCGACTGCGCGCTGATGCTTCAGGCCATGGCCGGCCACGACGAGAAAGACTCCACCTGCCTGAATGAACCGGTGGACGATTACCTCGGTGCTCTGGATCAGAGCGTGGATGGCTTGAAAATCGGCGTGCCGGAAGAATTTTTCCCCGACAATCTGGACGGCGCGATCGCCGATAACGCCCGCGAAGCCATGCGCGAACTGGAAAAACAGGGCGCCAAGCTGGTCAAGCTGTCGCTGCCCAGCATCAAACTGTCGGTGCCGGCCTACTATGTGATCGCGCCGGCGGAAGCCAGCTCCAACCTGTCGCGCTTCGACGGCGTGCGCTTCGGCTACCGCTGCGAGGATCCCAAGGATCTGGAAGACCTGTACAAGCGCTCTCGCTCGGAGGGCTTCGGCGCCGAGGTGAAGCGCCGCATCCTGGTGGGCACCTACGCGCTGTCCGCCGGCTACTACGACGCCTACTACAAGCGCGCGCAGAAAGTACGCCGTCTGATCCGCGATGATTTCTCCCGGGCGTTCAAGGACGTGGATGTGATCATGGGCCCCACCTCGCCGGAAACCGCCTTCAAGCTGGGCGCCAAGGCGGACGACCCGGTCAACATGTACATGGCCGACGTCTTCACCATCGCCGTGAACCTGGCCGGCCTGCCGGCGCTGTCGATGCCCAGCGGCTTTATCAACGGTCTGCCCGCGGGCACCCAGGTGATCGGCAACTATTTCCAGGAAGGTCGCATACTGAACGTGGCGCACCGCTATCAAATGGCCACGGACTGGCATCAACAGGCGCCGGGAGGTTTCGCATGAGCCATTCAGGAAACTGGGAAGTGGTGATCGGCCTGGAAGTGCACGTGCAGCTGGCCACCCAATCAAAAATCTTTTCCGGCACCAGCACGCAAACCGGCGACGAACCCAACCGGCACGCCAGCCTGATCGATCTGGGCATGCCCGGCACCCTGCCGGTGGTGAACAAGGAAGCGATCCGCAACGCCGTCCGTTTCGGCCTGGCGGTGAACGCGGACATCGCCCGCCGCTCGGTGTTCGAACGGAAAAATTATTTTTATCCGGACCTGCCCAAGGGCTACCAGACCACGCAGCTGGCGGAGCCCATCGTCGGCGCCGGCGAAGTGGAAATTCAACTGGAAAGCGGTGACAAGAAGCTGGTGCGTATTCACCACGCCCACCTGGAAGAGGATGCCGGTAAATCCCTGCACGAGGCTATCTCTGACTACATGGGCCACGGTCAGACGGGGATTGATCTCAACCGCGCCGGCACGCCGCTGATCGAAATCGTGTCCGAGCCGGACATGAGCAGCGCCGAAGAGGCGGTGGCGTTCGCCCGCAAGCTGCATTCCATCGTCACGTCTCTGGGCATCTGCGACGGTGACATGTCCCAGGGCAACATGCGTTTCGACGTCAATATTTCCGTGCGCCGCCCCGGCGAGCCGCTCGGTACCCGCACCGAAACCAAGAACCTGAATTCCTTCCGCTTCATGGAAAAAGCCATCGCTCTGGAAGTGGCACGGCAGATCGACGTGCTTGAGGACGGCGGCGAAATCGTTCAGGAAACGCGGCTCTATAACGGCGAGACCAACACCGCCCGCTCCATGCGCACCAAGGAAGACGCCAACGATTACCGCTACTTCCCGTGCCCGGATCTGTTGCCGGTGATGGTCAGCGAAGAGGACATCCAAACCCTGCGCGATGAGCTGCCGGAACTGCCGGACGCCCGCAAGGCACGCTACATCGAGCAGTATCAGCTGTCGGCCTACGACGCCGACCTGCTGTCCGGCTCCATCGCCACGGCGCGCTACTTCGAAACCGCCGCCGAGCACGGCGGCGACGCCAAGCTGGCCGCCAACTGGGTAATGGGCGAGCTGGCCGCCAAGCTCAACGCGGAAGACAAGGACATCGCCGACAGCCCGGTGTCCGCCGAGCATCTCGGTGAGCTGATCCAGCGTCTCAAGGACGGCACCATCAGTTCCAAGATCGCCAAACAGGTCTTTGAGGCCTGCTGGGGCGGCGAAGGCAGCCCGGACCAGATCATCGAGGCACGGGGCCTGAAGCAGATGAGCGACAGCGGCGAGCTGGAAAAAATCGTCGACCAGGTGATCGCCGACAGCCCCGCCCAGGTGGAGGACTACCGCAATTCCGACGACGCCAAGCGCAAAAAGAAAATCGGCTTCTTCGTCGGCCAGGTCATGAAGGCCACCCAGGGCAAGGCGAACCCGCAGCAGGTCAACCAACTGCTTCAAGAGAAGCTCTGAAAGGACGCCCATGACCGCCCCGACCCGCAATTTTCAGGATCGTGTAACCCTGGCCATTGAAGGCCACATCGCCACGGTGTCACTGAACCGGCCCGACAAGTACAACGGGCTGGATCTGGAAATGATGCGGGGGCTGGTGGCCTGCGCCAAAACAATAAAGAAAAACCGTGACGTGCGGGTGGTGATTCTACGCGGTGAAGGCAAGGCGTTCTGCGCCGGGCTCGACTTCGCCACCGTTACCAAAACGCCGCTGAAAATGCTGCTGGCGTTCACCAAGTTCGGCGTCAAGAAAACCAACCTGTTCCAGCAGGCCTGCTGGGCCTGGCGGGAACTGCCGGTGCCGGTGATCGCAGTGCTGCACGGCTACTGCTACGGCGGCGGCCTGCAGCTGGCGTTGGCGGCGGATTTCCGCATCGCCACGCCGGACTGCGAGCTGTCGGTGATGGAAAGCAAATGGGGGCTGATCCCGGACATGACCGGAACCGTCACTTTGCGCGAATTAGTGCCCATGGATGTGGCCAAGGAACTGGCCATGACCGGCCGCCGTTTCGACGCCGTGGAAGCCAAAACCCTGCACCTGGTCACGCAGGTGGCGGAGCAGCCCGAACAGGCGGCGCGGGCCCTGGCCGACGCCATCCTCACCCGCTCGCCGGACGCGGTCAGCGCCACCAAGGCGCTGTTCCACAGCACCCGCCATGCCGCCGAGGACCAGGCTTTCGACCGGGAATCCAGCCTGCAGTTCAAGCTGCTGCGCGGCCGCAATCAGGGCGAGGCCATGGCCGCCAACCTGAAAAAGCGCGAGCCCCGCTTCCGTCCCCGCCAGCGGGACTACTGACGCCCAGCCCGTCACCGCGCCGCACCCGGGTCATCAAGATGGCATAATCTCTGCTTAGCCTTTTCAACCCGTCGCAAGCCGTGGAAGTACGCAACGCATGATACCCCTGGGCGAACCGCTGGAAGGCCTGCCCGCTCTGGCCCGACACTACAAACAACTGGGCGACGCCGTGATCCGCGGCCTGCGCCAAACACCACGGAGCCTGTCGCTGCCCGCCACCACCGACGCCCGCCGCGATGGCCTGGCCGCGCAGCGCCTGTACGTGGTGCGCGGCGGCACCCTGGCGGCCTGCTGCCAGGGGCGGCGCCTGTTGCTGTGGGACGAAGGCGACGTGATCGTCCCGGACCCGGACGACGGCGTCACCTTTCAGGCGGACGGCGCGGTGCTGCTGGCCGGCTATGATTTCGTCGACCTGCTCGAGGAAATCCTCGCCGTTCCCGAACGGGCGCGTCGCTGGAGCGAGTTGCTGATCACGCAGCAGGCGCTGCTGACCCGCTGCCTGGCCGCGCTGACGCCGGAGGAAAACCACACCGGCTCGCGCTTCGCCTATTTCCACCCCGGCGATCTGATACTGCGCCAGGGCGACCGCGCCGACGGCGTCTACAACCTGTTCGAGGGCGAAGCCGATGTGCTGGTCGACGACGTGGTGGTGGGCCGGGTCACCGAGGGCGAGCTGCTGGGCGCCATCGCGGTGCTCACCGGCGCGCCCCGTGGCGCCACCGTGCGCGCCCGCAGCCGCTGCGCGGCGATGCACATTCCCAGCGACGGTTTCCATCACCTGATCCGCGCCAAGCCGTCGCTGATCCACGGCCTGATGACCGACATGGCGCGCCAGATCACCGAACTGAACGCCCAGGTGGTGACGCTTTCCGGCGACCGCTAACGACCACCCTTCCGGGAGGATCCCATGAAGCTGGCCGGCGCCGACCTGAATTCGCTGCAGATTTTCTTCGCCGTGGTGGAAGCCAACGGCATCGCCAATGCCCAGGGGCCGCTCAACAAGGACGCCTCCACCATCAGCCGCGCGCTCAGCCAGCTGGAAAGCCGCCTGGGCGTGCGCCTGTGCGAGCGGGGCCGCCAGGGCTTCCGGCTCACTCCGGAAGGGGAAACCGTGCACCAGCAGGCGCTGCGGCTGTTCACCTCGCTGCGCGGCTTCGAACAGACCGTGGAGGGGCTGCGCGGCGTGGCCAGCGGGCAACTGCGGCTGGGCATTATCGACAACATCATCACCGACCCGAACTGTCCGCTGGTGCCGGCGCTGCGCGCCTTCCAGAGCCCGCCCCGCGATGAGGTGCGCCTGGGCCTGGAGGTGCTGGCCCCGGAAGAGATGGAGCGGCAGTTGCTGGAGAAACGGCTNGACCTGGCGATCAGCGTGTTTGAAAGCCGCCACGACCAGCTTCACTACCAGCCGCTCTATCAGGAAACCGACAACCTCTANGCCGCCGCCGACCACCCGATCGTCGGCGTGCCCGCCGGCCGGCGCCGCGACGTCCTGGCGAAAAGCCGCCTGGTGTCCCGGCGTTTTCTGCACGACCAGGAAATGGCGTTGCTCAATCTCGGCGAGCGCGAGCGCATTACCTTCACCGCCAACCTGGAAGCGATCGCCGTGCTGATTCTCAGCGGCGGCCACCTGGGCTTTTTGCCGGANCATTACGCCGCGCCCTGGGTGGCCCGCGGCGAGCTGGTCGCGCTGGACACCGAACGCCTGCGCCACGCCAGCGATCTGCAGGTGGCGATGCACCCGGACAGCGCCAGCCGGCCGGTTATCCAGGCGTTCGTCGAGGCACTGCTGGCGGCGGTGCGCACGTGAACCTGCAAGCTCCGTCATGTTAGCCGGGCCGCCCGCTTTTTATGGTGGAGGCTCGCTTACACTTTCGGGAGATCGTCATGCACGTTAGCGCCAAGCGCCTGACCCGGGGCCCCGCCCTGCTGCTTACCCTGTTGCTCGTGGCCGTCACCGGCCCGACCCAGGCCCGCGAATCCTACAGCGTCGCCTGGACCCTGTACGCCGGCTCCATGCCCCTGGCCTACGCCGAGGAAAACGGCATTCTGGAGAAATGGGGCGACCGCTACGGCTTCGATCTGGAAGCGGTGCAGATGAACGATTACGTGGAAGCCATCACCCAGTTTTCCCTGGGCCAGTTCGACGCGGTGATCGCCATGTCGCTGGACGCGCTCACCATTCCCGCCGCCTCCGGCGTGGACACCACCGTGATCATGCCGCTGAGCACCTCCAACGGCAGCGACGGCATCGTGCTGCGCGGCAAGGACAAAAGCGTGGCCGACCTGGAGGGCACGCGGATCAATCTGGTGGAGCTGTCCGGCTCCCACTACATGCTGGCCCGGGCTCTGCAGACCCAGGGCCTGAGCGAGCGGGACGTGACCGTGGTCAACACCTCGGACGCGGACATCGCCAGTGTGTTCGAGTCCTCGGATACCCAGGCCGTGGCCACCTGGAAACCGCAGCTCAGCGAAATTCTCGCCCAGTACCCGGACACCACCCTGGTGTTTGATTCCTCGGACATCTACGGCGAATTGCTGGACACCATGATCCTGCGCACCGAGGCAGTGCGGGATAACCCGGACCTGGGCCGCGCCATCGCCGGCGCCTGGTACGAAGCCGCCGCCCTGCTGGACCCGGAACACCCGCGCCACGACGCCCTGATGGCGTTCACCGCCGACACCCTCAACACGGACCTGGCCGGGGCCCGCAGCCAGCTGCGCACCATCGACTTCCTGGACCCGGAGCAGGCACAAGCTCTGATTACCGGCGAAGAGTTCGTCGCCACGCAGAAGCAGATCACCGGCTTCGCGTTCGAGCACGGCCTGCTCGGCGAAGGGGTGCCCAGCGCCGGTTTCGTCGGCATCGAAAGCGGCACCGGCGCCGTCATCGGCAACGCGGATAACGTCAAACTGCGCTTCCCCACCACCTGGCTGGAAGAGGCCGAGGGGAGCGACCAATGAACAGCGTCTCCGCTCCGAAGATACCGCTGGACGCGTTCGACAGCAGCCGCTGCAGCGTGCCCTACCCCTGGCCGGTGGCGGGCCGGTGGCGCGCCGACGACACCGCGCTGCTGGCCATCGACATGCAGAAGGACTTTCTTGATCCGCGCGGCTACTTCGCCATCCTCGGTGAATCGCTGGAACACACCCGGCGCAGCGTGGCGCCGGCCCGCGACGCCCTCGCGGCCGCCCGGGAACTGGGCCTGACGGTGGTCCATACCCGCGAGGGCCACCGCCGTGACCTGTCCGACCTGAACGACTGCAAGCGCCTGCGCGCGGCCCGCGCCGGCGCCGCCATCGGCAGCCCCGGGCCGCTCGGCCGGCTGCTGGTGCGCGACGAGGAAGGCTGGGATTTTATTGACGAGATGCGGCCGCTGGACGGCGAGCCGGTGGTGGACAAGTGCGGCAACGGCGCTTTCTACGCCACCGACCTGGAGCAGATATTGCGCAGCCGGGGGATTCGCCATCTGCTGCTGCTCGGCGTCACCACCGACGTGTGCGTGTCCTCGACCATGCGTGAAGCCAATGATCGCGGGTTCGATTGTCTGCTGCTGGAAGATTGCTGCGGCGCCGCGCGCCCGGACCTGCATCAGGGAGTGCTGAACAGCCTGGAGCGGGAGGGCGGTATTTTCGGCGCCTACGCCGACAGCCGGGCTTTTTTTGAACAGTACCGGTCGGCCACCGCCGGCTAGCCGGCGCCGCACACCGGGCAGCCCGGGTCCTTCTTGAAGGCCACTTCGCGCCAGCCCAGGGTGCGGCCGTCGAAGACTCTCAGCACCGGCGCCACCGGGGTGCCGGTGAGCAGGTGGATGGCGAGCAGCGCCTGCAGGGTGCCCACGGTGCCGACCACCGGGCCGAGGATGCCCGCTTCGCTGCAGGCCAGGTCGCCGTCGGTGCCGGCGCCGTACACGCAGGCGTAGCAGGCGCTGTCCGGACGGCGCAGATCAAATACCGCCAGCTGGCCGTCGAGACGGATGGCGGCGCCGCTCACCAGCGGTTTGCGGTGCGCCACACAGGCGGCATTGGCGGCCTGGCGGGTGGCGAAGTTGTCGCTGCAGTCGAGCACCAGATCGACGTCGGGCACGTGCCGGTCCAGCCATTCACGGTCGGCGCGGGCGGCGTGGGGCTCGACCAGCACGTCCGGGTTGAGCGCGCGCAGCTGCGCCGCCAGCGCGCCGGCCTTGCCCTCGCCCACCTGGTCGCCGCGAAAGGCGATCTGCCGGTGCANNTTGCTGGCGTCGACCCGGTCATCGTCCACCAACAGCAACCGCCCCACCCCGGCGCCGGCCAGATAGAGCGNNGCNGGATTGGCCAGGCCGCCGCANCCCACCAGCAGNACGGTGGCGCCGGCCAGCGCCTGCTGGCCGTCGAGNTCGAATTCCTGAAGCAGCAGNTGCCGGCTGTAGCGCAGCAGNTGATCGTCGTTGAGGGCGTCGCCGTGGTAGTCAGACATGGCCCAAGGTTACCCTGTCGCGGCCTTCCAGGTCCTGCCGGGTGGTCACGTCCTGGAAACCCCGTTCGCCGAGCAAAGTGCGCACCGCGCCGCCCTGGTCGAAGCCGTGCTCGAGCACCAGCCAGCCGCCCGGCGCCAGGGTGTCGTGGGCCTGGGCGGCGATCACGCGCAGGTCGGCGAGGCCGTGATCGTTGGCGGCCAGCGCCGAGCGCGGCTCAAAGCGCAGGTCGCCCTGCTCCAGATGCGCGTCCTGCGGANCGATGTAGGGCGGGTTGCTGACGATCAGATCGAAGGGGCCGCCCAGGCCGTCGAGCCAGTCGCAGCACACCAGGCCGACCCGGGCGCCCAGGCGCTCGGCGTTGTCCCGCGCCACCGCCAGGGCCGGCCGGCTGGCGTCGGTGAGGGTCAGGCTCCAGGCCGGGCGTTCCAGCGCCAGGGTGACGCCNATGGCACCGCTGCCGGTGCCCAGGTCCACCGCCCGCAATTCGCTCTCGGGGAGGGTTTCCAGCACCGCTTCCACCAGGGTTTCGGTGTCCGGGCGCGGGATCAGGGTGTGCGGGCTGACCAGAAACGGCCGGCCGAAGAATTCCCGCTCGCCGGTGAGGTGGGCCACCGGTTCGCCCTCGGCGCGGCGCCGCACCAGGGCCTGGAACACCCGCTGCTGGCTGTCGCTGAGGGTGCGCTCCGGCCAGGTGCGCAGGTAGGTGCGCGATTCACCGATCACGCGGCAAAGCAGCAGTTCCGCGTCCAGGCCCGGGCTGGGCGAAGCGGCCAGCTGTTCGCGGGCCTGGCGCAGGGCGTCGTCCAGTCGCACGGCGACCGCCTAGCCCTGCCCGTCGGCGAGGGCGGCGAGCTGGCCGGCCTGGTGCTCGGACAGCAAGGCACCAATCACTTCGTCCAGGTCGCCGGCGATGATCTCGTTGAGCCGGTACAGGGTCAGATTGATGCGGTGGTCGGTGAGCCGGCCCTGGGGGAAATTATAGGTGCGGATGCGTTCGGAGCGGTCCCCGGANCCGACCATGGATTTNCGCTCGGCGGCCTGTTCGGCGTGGGCNGCGNTNTCGCGGGCGTCGAGCAGCCGCGCCTTGAGCAGCGACATGGCCTTGGCCTTGTTNTTGTGCTGGCTGCGCTCGTCCTGGCACTCCACCACCACNCCGGTGGGCAGGTGGGTCAGGCGCACCGCCGAATCGGTGGTGTTGACGTGCTGGCCGCCGGCGCCGGAGGAGCGGTAGGTATCGATGCGCAGATCCTCGTTGCGGATCTCAATGTCGCCGGCGTCCTCCGCCGCCGCCAACACCGCCACCGTGCAGGCCGAGGTGTGGATGCGGCCCTGGGACTCGGTGGCCGGCACCCGCTGCACCCGGTGGGCGCCGGACTCGAACTTGAGGCGCGAATAGACGTCGTCGCCGGACACCTGGGCGATCACTTCCTTATAGCCGCCGTGCTCGCCCTCGCTGGCGCTGACCATCTCCACTTTCCAGCCGCGCTGGTCGGCGTAGCGGGAGTACATCTTGAACAGATCGCCGGCGAACAGCGCTGCCTCGTCGCCGCCGGTGCCGGCGCGGATTTCCAGATAGACGTCGGCGCCGTCGCGGGGGTCGCGGGGCAACATCAGGCGCTGCAATTCTTCGTCCAGCTCGTCGATGCGCTGCTGGGCGTGGCGGGCTTCCTCGGCGCCCATCTCGCGCATTTCCGGGTCGCCGTCGTCGAGCAGGGCGCGGGCGCTTTCCAGTTCCTGTTCGCTGGCCCGGTAGGCGCGGTAGGCNTTCACCACCGCTTCCAGCTCGGCGTACTCCTTGGACAGGCTCCGGAATTGCTTCTGATCGGCAATNATATCCGGATCGGAAAGCAGGCCGCTGACCTCCTCGAACCGCTCCATCAGTTTTTCCAGTTTGCCGTTCAGCGATGCTTGCATGGGGTTCCCGCTATTCTTGATCGGATTCCTGATCGGATGGCTGATCGTCCAGGTTATCCTGGTCGAGCAGTATTTCCCGCGCCATGGCGAGCGCCTCGGCGCGGCCTTCGGCGGCCAGCCGGCGCAGGCCCACGCTCGGCTGGTGCAGCCATTTGTTNACCAGGCTGTGTTTGAAGCGGCGCAGCACCTGTTCCGGGTCGCCGCCCTTTTCCAACTGCGCCAGGGCCCGCTGCAGCTCCTGGTCGGCCAGCTCGGTGCCCTGGCGCCGGTAGTCACGCAGCACCCCCACGGCCCGCTGTTCGCGGCGGCTGCGGTGGTGGCGGCGAATCGCCTCGTCGATCAGGGCACCGGCCTGCTCGGCGGCTTCCTGGCGGGCGCGCACGTTTTCCTGGATCGCCTCCTGGAGGTGATCCACGGTGTACAGATAGACGTCGTCCAGTTCGCCGACTTCCGGCTCGATGTCGCGGGGCACGGCGATATCCACCATGAACATCGGCCGGTGGCGGCGGCGCTTGAGCGCCCGCTCCACGGTGCCCTTACCCAGCACCGGCAGCGGCGAGGCGGTGCAGGAGATCAGAATGTCCGCGTGCTCCAGCGCCACCGGCAGCTCTTCCAGGCCGATGCCGCGTCCGCCCACCTGGGCGGCCAGGTCGTCGGCGCGGCCCTGGGTGCGGTTGGCGATCACGATTTCGTGCACCTGCTGTTCTTCCAGGTGCCGGGCCACCAGCTCGATCATTTCGCCGGCGCCGATCAACAGGGCACGGCTCTGTTTCAGGTCGGCGAAGATATGCCGGGCGAACGACACCGCCGCGTAGGCCACCGACACCGGGTTGGCGCCGATGCCGGTTTCCGTGCGGATGCGCTTGGCCACCGAGAACACGTCCTGGAACACCCGGCCCAGCTCGCCGTTGATCAGCCCCGCCTCGTGGGCGCGGGCATAGGCCTCGCGCAGCTGGCCGAGAATCTGCGGTTCGCCGAGCACCATGGAATCCAGGCCGCCGGCCACCCGCATCAGGTGCTCCAGGGCTTTTTCGTCCCGGTGGGTATAAAGGACCCGCCGCAGGGTCTCCACCGGCATGCGCCGGGCCTGCGCCAGCCACTCCCCGAAATCCGGCGTTTCGCCGTCGATCAGGCAGTACACTTCAGTACGGTTGCAGGTGGACAGCAGCGCCGCTTCGCGGATACCGGGAAGCTCGCGCAGGGCAACCAGGGCGTCATCCGCTTGAGCGGCGGAAAATGCCAGCTGCTCGCGCAGCTCCACATCCGCGGTGGTGTGATTAACGCCGACTGCGATGAGATTCATAAGAAATGATGACGACCCGATGGGGTTAGGCCCTGATACGCGCAAGGGTGTCGCATTTTGCGCGAAAGCGCCCCGCAAAACAACGTCGCCCCCGCCCTTGGGGCCGGCGCGCGGCTGTGCGATAGTAGCGGCTCAATGTCCTTTGATAGCCAGCCGATGAAATCACGCCCATCGCTCCTCGCCGCCGCCCTGTTCGCCCTGGCCGGCTGCTCGCAGATGCCGTCCACACCGCAAGACCCCGCCCCGGCCGCGCCGCCCCGGGACCTCCCGCCGATCGAATACGACGGCGAAACCCTGGGCGATCTGCTGGTGGCGGAAAGCGCCGCCCAACGGCAAAGCCTGCGGGTCACCATGGCCTATTACGCGCGGGCGGCGGAAACCACCCACGACCCGGAAATCATCGCTCAGGCCACCAAGCTCGCCACCTATCTGGAAGAGCATGAGCAGGCCCGGCACCTGGCCGGCCTGTGGCTGGAGCGCCAGCCCGATAACGCCGACGCCCTGCGCCTGGCGGCGCTGGCCGACATCCAGCTGGAGCGCCCGGAACAGGCCACCGAATCCATCGACCGGCTGCTCGCGGTGCACGGCAGCGAAGCGCTGATCCCGCTGGTGGCGGAGGCGCGCGGCCTGGACGAAGGCGCCAACCAACGGCTGCTCAACGCCCTGTCCGGGCTCGCCGAGCGCTACCCGGAGCAGGCGCCGCTGTGGTACGCCCGGGCCCTGGACCGGCGTCAGCAGAGCGACCTGGACGGCGCCCTGGAGGCGGTGGACACCGCCCTGGACCAGGACCCGGACCACGGCGAGGCCGCGCTGCTGCGCACCCAGATCCTGTTTGAGCAGGGCCGCCGTGACAAGGCGCTGAGCGAGCTCAGCGATATCGTCGACGACGCCCCCGACGCGCGCCGCCCGCGGGTCGCCTATGTGCGCCTGCTGCTGGCCGCCGGCCGCTACGACCGGGCCAGCGAGCAGCTGACCATCCTGGCGGAACAGAACCCCCGCGACCTGGACCTGCAGTATTCCCTGGCCCTGCTGGCGCTGGAATCCGGCGCCATGGATTCCGCCGAGGCGATCCTGCAGCGGCTGCTGCGCCAGGGGTACCGCCCCAATGAAATGCGCCTGCACCTGGGTCAGGCGGCGGAGCAGCGCGGCGACAGCAAAGGCGCCATCGACTATTATTTGAAGGTCAAAGGCGGCGAAAGCCTGCAGGCCCAGGTGCAGGCGGCGCGGCTTATGTACAGCGAAGGCCGTGGCGATCAGGCCCACGCGCTGATCACCAGCCTCACCCATCAGTACCCGGAACAGGCCACCCTGCTGTGGATCAGCGAGGCGGACATGCGCGCCGCCAACGGCGACCCGGAATCCGCCCTGGCGCTGCTCGACCGGGCCCTGGAAACCGCCCCGGACAACCCGGAACTGCTCTACGCCCGGGCGATGACCGCCGGCGGCCTGGGAAACTATGAAGCCATGGAGGCGGACCTGCGCCGGGTGCTGGAACAACAGCCCGACGACCCGGCGGCGCTGAACGCCCTGGGCTACACCTGGGCGGACCAGGGCGTGCGCCTGGAGCAGGCCCGCGACATGATCCGCCGCGCCCTGGAACAGCAGCCCAACGACCCGGCGATTCTCGATTCCATGGGCTGGGTGCTGTACCGGCTGGGCCGGCCGGAGGACGCGCTGCCGTTCCTGCGCCGCGCCTACGCCCAGTTCCCGGACCCGGAAGTGAGCGCCCACCTGGGCGAGGTGCTGTGGGTGCTGGGGGAAGAAGATGATGCCCGCCGGGTCTGGGCCACGGCGCTGGAGCAGAGCCCGGAAGCCGAGCCGATCATGGAAACCCTGCAACGCCTGGAGGTGACACTTTGAGCAATGCGAGCCGTTTTTGGTGGCTGCCCCTGGCGCTGCTGCTGAGCGCCTGCCAACAGGCCCCGGTGGCCCCCACGGACTTCACCCGCGCCGACCAGATCCAGCGTTGGGAAATGAGCGGCAAGCTCGGCTACCGCACCGCCGACGACGGCGGCTCCGCCAGCTTCGACTGGCAGCAGGCGCCGCGCTACGGGGAAATCCGCTTTTCCGGCCCGCTCGGTTTCGGCAGCGCGGAACTCACCTGGCAGCCGGGCATGGCCCGCCTGGAAACCTCCCAGGGCGAATGGCAGGCCCGCACCCCGGGCGAACTGGCCTGGCACCTGACCGGTTTCTGGCTGCCGGTGTCGGCGCTGGAATACTGGAGCCGCGGGCTGGTCTGGCCGGGGGCGCCGGCGCAGTCGGAGGAAAACGACGACGGCCGGCTCAGCCAGCTGAGCCAGCTGGGCTGGGACCTGGAATTCGACCGCTACCAGACCGTGGGCCGGGTGGCGCTGCCCCACCGCATCAAGGCGCGCCAGGGCGCCGACAGCTTTACCCTGCTGATCCGCGAGTGGCAGCCGCTGCCCAGCCAGCCCTGATCATGGCTCCGTTTTCCCTGCCGGCGCCGGCCAAACTGAACCTGTTTTTGCACATCAACGGCCGGCGCCAGGATGGCTACCACCTGCTGCAGACCCTGTTCGTGCTGCTCGACCACGGCGACACCCTGGATTTCGCCCCCGCCGACACCCTCAGCTTGCGTTGCGACAACCCCGCGCTGCCGGTGGACGACGACAATCTGGTGCTGCGCGCCGCCCGGCTGCTGCAACAGGAGACCGGCCATGCCGCCGGCGCGCGCTTGCATCTGCGCAAGAGGCTGCCCGCCGGCGGCGGCGTGGGCGGCGGCTCCTCCGACGCCGCCACCGCGCTGTGGGGGCTGAATCTGCTCTGGGGCCTGGACCTGGACGTGGATACCCTGGCGCGGCTGGGGCTGAGCCTGGGCGCCGACGTGCCGGTGTTCGTGCGCGGCCGCAATGCCTGGGCGGAGGGCGTGGGCGAACGCTTGCAAGCCGTTGAATTGCCGCCACTCTGGTTTCTGGTGGTCGATCCCGGGGTCTCCGTTTCAACCGCTCGAATTTTCGGCGACGGGGAATTGACAAGGCACACCCCCGCCATTACATTACCGGCCTCGCTTGGGGCGGCCACTTTCGAGGCCTTCCTGAAGGAAGGGCACAACGACTGCGAAGCCGTGGCCCGGCGCCTTTTTCCCGCCGTGGATAAAGCGCTCGACTGGCTCCAAAGCGAAGCGGGCAACGCCCGCATGACCGGTACCGGCGCTTGTTGTTTCGCACACTTCGCCGACCAGCAAGACGCGCATAACGCACTGCGGCACTTGCCGGAATACTGGACAGGTTTTGTGGCTCGAAGCACTGAAATCTCACCTCTCCATGAGGCACTGGCGACGCTTCGAGCCAGACAGAATTCAGGGCCGGCGTGACACGCCACCTGAGCAAGTTAGTGTTGGGGTATAGCCAAGTTGGTAAGGCAGCGGGTTTTGATCCCGTCATTCCCAGGTTCGAGTCCTGGTACCCCAGCCATTTCTTTCCGTAAGGACAAACCCTAAATTCATTACTTGAAAGCCAGGGGACGCCAGTGTCCAAACTCGTTATTTTCGCCGGCAACGCCAATCCCGAACTGGCCAGCTCCATGGCCGAGCAGATCAACATTCCCCTCGGCGATGCCGACGTCGGCGTTTTCAGCGACGGCGAAGTGGCCGTGGACATTCAGGAAAACGTGCGCGGCAAGGACGTGTTCATCGTNCAGTCCACCTGCCAGCCCACCAATAACAACCTGATGGAACTGCTGGTGATGGCGGACGCCCTGCGGCGCTCTTCCGCCGGCCGCATCACCGCCGTGATCCCCTACTTCGGTTACGCCCGCCAGGACCGCCGGGTGCGCTCCGCGCGGGTGCCGATCACCGCCAAGGTGGTCGCCGACATGATCACCGCCGTGGGCATCGACCGGGTGGTGACCGTGGACCTGCACGCCGACCAGATCCAGGGCTTCTTCGACATCCCCGTGGACAACGTCTACGGCACGCCCCTGTTCGTGGCCGACATCGAGCGTCANAAGCACGACGACCTGATGGTGGTGAGCCCGGACGTGGGCGGCGTGGTCCGTGCCCGCGCCCTGGCCAAGCAGCTCAACGACGCCGATCTGGCGATCATCGACAAGCGCCGCCCCAAGGCCAACGAATCCCAGGTGATGCACATCATCGGTGAGGTGGAAGGCCGCACCTGCGTGCTGGTGGACGACATCGTCGACACCGCCGGCACCCTGTGCAAAGCCGCCCAGGCCCTCAAGGACCACGGCGCCGCCAAGGTGATCGCCTACTGCACCCACCCGGTGCTGTCCGGCCCGGCCATCGACAACATCAGCAACAGCGCCATGGACCAGCTGGTGGTCACCGACACCATCCCGCTGTCCGAGCAGGGCCGTCAGTGCGACAAGATCCGCGTGCTGCGCCTGGCGCCGATGCTGGCGGAAACCATCCGCCGGGTGAACAACGAGGAATCGTTGTCCGCCATGTTCGACCGCCTGGAACTGGTGTAGCCCGGGGATTTCCGGCATAATCCGCCCCCTCCCCGTTCCGGGGACGCCCGTTTCGGGCTTATCGCAACCTTTTCGGTGCGCCTGGTCGCGGGGTGCCGGAAAGCTTAATGGAGACAGGACCATGTCCAACGAATTCGAATTGACCGCTGAAAGCCGCAGCGACACGGGGAAAGGTGCGAGCCGCCGCCTGCGTCGTCTGCACGGTCGCGTACCGGCCATTATCTATGGCGGCCACGCCGACCCCGTGATGATTTCACTGGAGACCCGTGAGCTGAAGAAAGCCCTGGAAACCGAGGCCTTCTACAGCCACATCCTGACGCTGAAGCTGGACGGCAAGAAGCAGCAGGCGGTTCTGCGCGATCTGCAGCGCGATCCGGCCCGCGGTTTCCCGATCCACGCCGACTTCATGCGCGTCGAAGCCGGCCATGAAATCACCATGACCGTGCCGCTGCACTACACCAACGAAGAAGCCTGCATCGGTGTTAAGAAGCAGGGTGGTGAAATCCACCGCAACATTTCCGAAGTGGAAATCAGCTGTCTGCCCAAGGATCTGCCGGAATACATCGAGGTGGACCTGATCGCCGTGGAGCTGGACCAGGTGCTGCACCTGTCCGACATCAAGCTGCCCGCCGGTGTGACCCTGACCCAGCTGGCCTACGGTGAAGACCACGACCAGCCCATCGTTGCCGTACACACTCCGAAAGTGCGTGCCAGCGACGACGATGAGGACGAGGAAGGTCAGGAAGACGCCGCCGAGAAAGACGGCGGCAAAGGCGAAGAGAAGCCCTCCGAAGACTGAGCGCGATGATGGCGGAACCGGTACGACTGATCGTGGGCCTGGGCAATCCGGGCCCCGAATACGACGCCACCCGCCACAACGCCGGAGTCTGGTATGTGGATGCCCTGGCCCGTGCCCAGGGCATCTTTCTTAACGAAGACAAGAAATACTTCGGTGCCACCGGCACCTTCACCTTCGAAGGCGAAACCATCCGCCTGCTGGTGCCCACCACCTATATGAACCGCAGCGGCCAATCCACCTCGGCCCTGGCGAACTTCTTCAAGATTCCCGTCACGCAGATGCTCGTGGCCCACGATGAACTGGACCTGCCCCCGGGCGTGGCCCGCTTCAAGCAGGGCGGCGGACACGGCGGCCACAATGGTCTGCGCGATATCGTTGCCCGCCACGGCAACAGCAAGGACTTCTACCGTCTGCGTATTGGTATCGGCCATCCGGGCAGCGCCCAGCTGGTCACCCCCCATGTGCTGAACAAACCCTCCGCCGCCGACCGTGAGCTGATCGAACGGGCCATCGACGAAGCGGTGCGGTTTACCCCGGACATGCTGCGCGGCGAATTCAGCCACGCCATGAACGGCCTCAACGGCTTCCGCGCCTCGTAGGAGCGGGCCTTGCCCGCGAAAGGCGCGCTAGCGCGCCGGCAGGATTCCAGAGACGCCGTTTATACCGCCATTTGAAAAGTCTCTGGTATCCCGCCGGGTGGCTAAAAGCCACCCTTTCGCGGGCAAGGCCCGCTCCTACAAGTTCTAACGATCCTCGGCGTAGCGTGCCAGCACCCATTGACCCGCCGGGCGCTCGCGCAAATCATCCAGCTGCTTCCGCAGCGCGGCGGGCAGCGAGCCCTCCTCGAACATATCCCAGGGCGTGCCAGCCGGGCTGACCAGCGGCGCCAGCAGACTGGCGGCGGCGATGTCCGCCAGCGTGAACGCATCGCCCACCAAGTAACGACCACCACCGCGTTGCAGAGTCTGCTCGACCAGCGCCAGGCCCTCCTCCACTCTCTGCCCGGAGTGCGCCACCGCTTTGGGTTCGATGCGGTAGAGGCGTCGTACGCTCTCCCGGGTGATCGGCGTCCAAACCTTTTTCAGCGGCCCCGGCAACCGGTAGGGATCGAGCATGGCGTCCATGACTTCCGGACGGTCGATAATCTGGCCGTAGAGCCAGCGGCGCACGTGCACCGCCACCCGGTCGAGTTGCTGTTCCAGCTCGATGACCCGGGCGCGGGACTCCGCGTCGGTGGGGATCAGCGAGCGTTCCGGGTAGTGCTTTTCCAGGTAGTAGGCGATTTTGGTGGAATCCCCCACCACCCGCTGGCCGTCACGCAGTACCGGCAGAGTGTTAATGCGCGCCATCCACTGGGTGCGCAGCCGGTGCGGCCCCGGCAGCAGGTTGCGGGTGCGGTATGCCAGGCCTTTATAGTCGAGCTGCCAGCGGGACTTTTCGCAGTAATGGGATATCGGAAATTGATAGAGGATGCGTTCGGTCATGGTGTCCTTCCCTCCTTTATGGCGCCAGTCTAGCGGTGCCCCCGGCCGCGCTGAGCGGCGGCAGCGCCCCCCGGAGCCGGCTCCCTGGCAACCCGTCGTTCCTCGCCTGTCGCATTTTGGCCCGCGCTTGAGTAGCATTGCGCCCTCGAAAACGGAGGTGCAGTTATGGGTATTCAGTGCGGTATCGTGGGCCTGCCCAATGTGGGCAAATCCACCCTTTTCAACGCCTTGACCAAGGCCGGCATCGACGCCGAGAACTTCCCGTTCTGCACCATCGAGCCGAACACCGGCGTGGTCCCGGTGCCGGACCCGCGGCTGGACAAGCTGGCCGCCATCGTCAGCCCGGAGAAGGTGATTCCGGCGACCATGGAGTTCGTCGACATCGCCGGCCTGGTGGCGGGCGCCTCCAAAGGCGAGGGCCTGGGCAACCAGTTCCTGGCCAACATCCGCGACACCGACGCCATCGCCCATGTGGTGCGCTGCTTCGACGACGAGAACGTGATCCACGTGGCCGGCAAGGTATCGCCGCTGGATGACATTTCCGTGATCAACACCGAGCTGGCGCTGGCCGACCTGGACTCCGTGGACCGCGCCCTGCAGCGCGCCCAGAAAGCCGCCAAGGGCCAGAACAAGGACGCCCAGGCGCTGATCCCGGTGCTGGAAAAGCTGCTGCCGCTGCTCAACGAGGGTGAACCGGCGCGCGCCGCCAACCTCAGCGATGACGAGCGCAAGGCAATCCGCAGCCTCAACCTGCTCACCCTCAAACCCACCATGTACATCGCCAACGTGGAAGAGGACGGCTTCGACAACAATCCGTTGCTGGACCTGGTGCGCGAACAGGCGGCGAAGGAAAACGCCTCGGTGGTGCCGATCTGCGCCAAGATCGAATCGGAGATCGCCGAACTGGACGATGAAGAGAAAGCCGACTTCCTGGCCGACCTGGGCATGGAAGAACCCGGCCTCAACCGGGTGATCCGCGCCGGCTATGAGCTGCTCGGCCTGCAGACCTACTTCACCGCCGGCAAGAAGGAAGTGCGCGCCTGGACCATCAAGATCGGCGCCACCGCGCCGCAGGCGGCCGGCGTGATCCACACCGACTTCGAGAAGGGCTTCATCCGCGCGCAAACCATCGCCTACGACGATTACGTCGCCGGCAACGGCGAACAGGGCGCCAAGGAAGCCGGCAAGATGCGCGCCGAAGGCAAGGACTATGTGGTCAAGGACGGCGACGTGCTGAACTTCCTGTTCAACGTCTGACACACCCCATTCCGGAGGGCGGGGCATGGCTTCCGACACACAAAAAGGCACTGCCCTCGCCCTGCTCGCCAGCGCCCAATGGGGCGCCACCGGCATCTGGGTGGCGCTGCTGCGCGACCTGCCCACCGGCACCACCCTGGTGTTCCGGTTTCTCACCGCCGCGCTGCTGCTCACCGTCCTGCTCACCCTGACCCGGGGTTTTCAGCGTCCCAATCAGCGGACGCTGTACGGCGGTGTGCTGCTCGCCGCCTACTATGTGCTGGCCACGGTGGGGTTCTATCTCAGTGACGTGGTGAGCGTGTCGTTGCTGGTCTCCACATCGCCGTTCTTCGTGATGCTGCTGCGAGTGCTGCGCCGCCAGCCGGTGGCCGGCCGCGAGGTGCTGGGCGGTCTGCTGGCGTTCGCCGGGCTGGCGGTGGTGTTGCTGGGCGGGCCGGTCACGGCCCCGGACGCCGACCAGGGCCGCCTGATCGGCGACGCCTGCGGGCTGGCGGCGGCCCTGGCGATGGCGCTCTACTCGCAGGCCGGCACCCGGCTGCAGGGCCAGGGCTGGAGCGTGGTGCTGATCGGCTGCGTGCTCGGCCTGCTGGTGAGCGTGCCGTTCGCCAGCCCGGCGGCGGCGGTGCCCGACGCCGGCCAGTGGGGCCTGTTCCTGGGCCTGGCGGCGGTGTCGACGCTGGCGCCGGGCTACCTCTATCCGCTGGCGTGCCAGCACATCACCCCCACCGCCGCCACCGTGGTGCGCCTGTCCACGCCGTTCTTCACCGCCCTGTTCGCGTTCCTGGTGCTCGGCGCCGCGCTCGGCGGGCACCATCTGCTGGGCGCGCCGCTGCTGATTGTCGGGGTGTACCTGACGCTGCCCCGCGAACGGCACGGCTAGCGGCAGATCCGGAAACCTCTCAGACCCAGGTGGAAGTGGTCCGCGTGGGCCTGGTTGTAGTCCGGCCCCAGCACGGTGCCGAAGTACTCACAGGCCCGGTTTTGCAGGCTGCGCAGGAACGCAGCCTTGTCGCCCTCCCCGTCCCAGTCGTCCTGCACTGAAATGCGGGTGCCGTCGGCCAGGGTCAGCGCGGCCAGATCCAGCGCCGAGGCGGTGGCGTGATCGCTGCGCCGGTCCTCTTCCCGGTTGTAAATATTGCGGCAGGAAAAGGTGCCGTAGTGCCACACCGTCCGGACCGGCTGATCGAACTGTTCGCGGGCGGCGGGCTGCAGGCCGTGGCGCTCGAACATCACCCAGGCCAGCGCCAGCGGGCAGCGGGCCACGAAGCTGTTGTTGAACGTCACCCCGGTGCGGCGCACCCGCACCACGTTGGTCAGCGGGCAGCTCTCCACCGGGGTGTAGTCCTCCAGCGGCAGGTGGTCGAGGGCGTCCTCCGGCGCGGTGTTTAACGCGTCCAGGCAGGCCTGCGGCCGGCCCTCCAGTCGCGACAGCTTCCAGCCGGTCACCGGCGTCACCGGATCGGTGACGTGCAGCGGCATGAAGGGGTTCCAGTGACGCGGCACCGACCACCACTGCTGGTGCAGGCCGAGCACGAACAGCGGCGCGGCGATCAGCAGCAACAGCAAGAGGATTTGGGAGAGACGTTTCATTAAGGGTCAGTCTGCCAGCCCGGCGGCGCTCTGGCAGGCCGCATTACCGTCTTTTACGGTTGCCGGCGCCGCCAGTACCAGGCCAGCACCGACCCGGACAGATTGTGCCAGACGCTGAACAGCGCCCCGGGCAGCGCGGCGCCGGCGGAGAAGTGCTTCACCGCCAGGGCCACGCCCAGGCCGGAATTCTGCATCCCCACTTCGATCGCCAGCGTGCGGGCACGGCGCGGATCGAGACGCATCAGCCGGGCGCCGCCGTAACCCAGCGCCAGCCCCAGGCCGTTGTGCAGCACCACCGCCAGCATCACCGCCGCGCCGCCCACCGCGATGCGGTCCCGGTTGAGCGCCACGATTACGCCGATCACCAGCACGATGGCGGCCACCGACAGCAGCGGGAATACCGCCCGCACCGGCTCCAGCGGGCGATGAAACAGGGAGTTCAGCAAGGTGCCGGCGATCACCGGTAGCAGCACGATCTGCACCAGGGAGCCGAGCATGGACATCACCGGCACTTCGATGCTCTGGCCCTGGTAGACCCACACCAGCAGCGGCGTGGCCACCACCGCCACCAGGGTGGACACCGAGGTCATGGTGATGGACAGCGCCACGTCCGCCCGCGCCAGATAGCAGATCACATTGGACGCGGTGCCGCCCGGGCAGGCGCCGACGATCACCAGGCCCAGCAGCAGCTCCGGCGGCAGCGCCAGCAACAAGCCCACGAGCAAGGCCACCAGCGGCATGATCAGAAACTGCAGCAGCATGCCCGCGCCGATCACCTCGGGACGCCGCGCCACATCCGCGAAATCCGCCCAGGTGAGCGTCATGCCCATGCCGAACATGATCAGCATCAGCAGCGGCACGATCGCCCAGGACAGCTGCGCCAGCCCGCCCGGAAACAGAAACGCGAATACCGAAAACAGCACCGCCCACAGCGGGAACAAGCGCGTCAGAGTCTGAATCATCCAGGTGTCTTCAGTCGGTGCCGCCGCGCGCCTTCACCGGCTCGAAGTCCTCGGCGTTGAGCTCGGGCAGTTTCTCGTCGCAACCCTGGATGCCCTGGCGCTTGAGGTTGTCGCACACCCGGTCGAGCTTGCCGTCCACCGCGTGCATGTGGTCCAGCAGCGCGCCGATGGCCTCGGCCACCGGGTCGGGCATGTCGTTGCTGACGCCNTAGGCCTGGAAGCCGATNTTCTCNGCCATTTCCTGGCGGTTCTTCTCCTGCTCGCTGACCGGCCGGCCGATCACCCGGCCGGGGATGCCGACCACGGTGGCGCCTTCCGGCACCTCCTTGGTGACCACGGAGTTGGAGCCGATCTTGGCGTTCTTGTGCACGGTGAACGGGCCCAGCACCTTGGCGCCGGCGCCGACCACCACACCGTCTTCCAGGGTCGGGTGGCGCTTGCCTTTGTCCCAGCTGGTGCCGCCCAGGGTGACGCCGTGGTAGAGGGTGACGTCGTCGCCGATTTCCGCGGTTTCACCGATCACCACGCCCATGCCGTGGTCGATGAAAAAGCGCCGGCCGATCTTGGCGCCGGGGTGAATCTCGATGCCGGTGAGCCAGCGGCTGAAGGTGGACAGGACCCGGGCCAGCTGTTTGAGGTTGTGGTGCCACAGCCAGTGCGCCAGACGGTGGAACAGCACCGCGTGCAGGCCCGGATAGTTGAGCAGCACTTCTAGGGTGTTGCGCGCCGCCGGGTCGCGGCTGAAAACCGATGCGATGTCCTCTTTCACTTGCTTGAACATAATTACCTCTGCCTGGTCCCCGGCTCGTCGTCGCGGGGCGTGTCCGCCGCCTGGCGAGCGGCGTGCTTCTGTATCGCCACCAGCGTACCGCGCAGGATGCTGATTTCCATTTTGTCCGGACGAGCGCGCAGGAACAATCGCCGCATGCGCGTCATCACCTGACCGGGCTGCTCCGGGTTCAGGAAGCCGCTCTCGGTCATCACCTGTTCCAGGTGATCCAGAAAGCCGGCCACCGCCTGGTTACTGGCCGGCGGCTCATCCCAGAACATTTCCGGCAGCGGCATGGCCTCGCGGCGGGCGCGGGCCTCGGGCAGGTCGGCGTCCTCGCCGACCAGCGCCAGCCGCAGTTCATAGGCGATCAGCTGCACCGCCGACGCCACGTTGAGCACGCCGTAGTCCGGGTTGGCGGGCACCGTCACGTGCAGGTTGCAGCGGCGCAGTTCGTCGTTGGTCAGGCCGCGGTCCTCGCGCCCGAACAGCACCGCGATACGGGTGCTTTCCGGCTCGCGCTGCAGCTGGGCGCTCAGTTGGCGCGGCGTCAGGCAGGGCCAGGGAATGCGCCGCTGGCGCGCGCTGGTGCCGATCACCAGGGTGGCGCCTTCGAGGGCTTCGTCCAGGTCGGCGCAGACCCGCGCGGCGCTGAGCACATCGCCGGCGCCGGAGGCGCGGGCGGTGGCTTCGGCGCTGGGGTAGACCGCCGGACTGACCAGGCGCAGGTCCGCCAGCCCCATGGTCTTCATGGCGCGGGCGGCGGCGCCGATGTTGCCGGGGTGCGTGGTTTCCACCATCACCACGCGCACGTTCTCTAACATGAGGTATCCGAATCCGGGAATGGAGAGCGCGTTAGTCTAGCAGATTCTGATCTGCCCTCCTCCCTCCGGCTCTGTTACAATCCGCCTCCCGAAACGCCCGCCGGCCCCGCCGCAGCGGGTGATCGCGCTCTTTGAACCCGACAGGATGATTGCATGCACGCGCCGCAAGTGAACATTGCCCTGCGAGCCGCCCGCCAGGCCGGCAACCTGATCCGCCGCGCGGCGGAGAACAACGACCCCCTGTCCGTGGACCGGAAGGCGGCCAACGACTTCGTCACCCAGGTGGACCGGGCCGCGGAAGCACGCATCATCGACGCCATCCGCAAAGCCTACCCCGAGCACGGCATTCTCGCCGAGGAAAGCGGCGAGCAGCCGGGCACCGGCGCCGGCGCCGATTACCTGTGGGTGATCGATCCGCTGGACGGCACCACCAACTTTATCCACGGCCTGCCGCAGTACGCGGTATCCATCGCCTTGAAAGTCAAAGGCAAGGTGGAGCACGCGGTGGTGTACGATCCGCTGCGCGAGGAAGAATTCACCGCCAGCCGGGGCCGCGGCGCGGCTCTCAACGGCCGCCGCCTGCGCGTCACCAACCGGGCCGGCCTGGATGGCGCCCTGATCGGCACCGGCTTCCCGTTCCGCAACGACCAGATGGCCTACATGGACGCCTACATGGGCATGTTCCGGGCGGTGGCGGAATCCACCGCCGGCCTGCGCCGGCCCGGCGCGGCGGCGCTGGACCTGGCCTGGGTGGCCGCCGGCCGCATGGACGGCTTCTTCGAGCTGGGCCTGCAGGAGTGGGACATGGCGGCGGGCACGCTGCTGATCACCGAGGCCGGCGGCCTGGTGGGCGACGTGGCCGGCGGCCACAGCCACCTGCAGCGCGGCAACATCGTGGCCGGCACCCCGAAAGTGTTCAAAGGCTTGTTGCAGAAGATCAAACCGCACCTGACCGACAGTCTTAAGCGCGGCTGAGCCGGGCCTGTGGGAGCGGGCTGTGGGAGCTTGCTTGCAAGCGAAAGGCCGGCAAAGCCGGCCGGCAGGATCCCAGAGGCGTCTCTAACGGTGGTGCCAACAAGGCCTCTGGTATCCTGCCGGGTGGCCAAGGCCACCCTTTCGCGGGCAAGGCCCGCTCCCACCAGGCCACTCCGTAGCACGGCCTGCTTGCAGCTGTTTCTTCCTCTCGCTCCGATGCGTAAAACCCATCCATAAGGGATAGGCCTGGGCGCCGAGCTCTGCTAGCGTTGAAGCATTGATTTCTTTTGCGCTAAGAACGCTTTCAGGAGAGCTCCCGATGACCCAGTTCAACCTCAAGGATCCGTCCCTTTTCCGCCAGCAGTGCTTTATCAACGGCCAGTGGTGCGACGCCGAGGACGGCGCCACCATCGACGTGGACAATCCCTCCAACGGTGAGATCATCGGCACCGTGCCGCGCATGAAGGAAGCGGACACCCTGCAAGCGATCGCCGCCGCCGACAACGCGCTGCCGGCCTGGCGCGCCAAGACCGCCGGCGAGCGGGCCGACCTGCTGTACGCCTGGTACAACCTGATGATGGAGCACCAGGACGACCTGGGCGCGCTGATGACCCTGGAACAGGGCAAGCCGCTGGCGGAATCCAAGGGCGAGATCGCCTACGCNGCGTCGTTCATCAAATGGTTCGCCGAGGAAGCCCGCCGCGCCTACGGCGACACCATCCCCGGCGCCAAGCCCGGCCAGCACATCNTCGTGATCAAGCAGGCCATCGGNGTGACCGCCGCGATCACGCCGTGGAACTTCCCGGCGTCGATGATCACCCGCAAGGCCGGCGCCGCCCTGGCGGCGGGCTGCACCATGGTGGTCAANCCCGCCAGCGCCACNCCNTATTCCGCCTTCGCGCTGGCCGAGCTGGCCCANCGCGCCGGCATCCCCGCCGGNGTGATCAACATCATNACCGGCTCCGCGGCGGCCATCGCCGACACCATCACCAGCTCGCCGGTGGTGCGCAANGTGAGCTTCACCGGCTCCACCGAGGTGGGCAGCCAGCTGATGGCCAACTGCGCCGAGCACATCCAGAAGGTATCCCTGGAACTGGGCGGCAACGCGCCCTTCCTGGTGTTCGACGACGCCGATCTGGACAAGGCCGTGGAAGGCGCCATCGCCAGCAAGTTCCGCAACACCGGCCAGACCTGCGTGTGCGTGAACCGTTTCCTGGTGCAGGACGGCGTGCACGATGCGTTCGTGGAAAAACTCAAGGCGGCGATGGAGAAACTGAAAGTCGGCGACGGCTTTGAAGAGGGCGTCACCCAGGCGCCGCTGATCAACGCCGGCGCCGCCAAGAAAGTGCTTGAGCATATCGAGGACGCCAAATCCAAGGGCGCCAAGGTGGTGCTCGGCGGCGGCGCCCATGAGCGCGGCGGCAACTTCGTTCAGCCCACACTGATCACCGGTGCCACCGCCGACATGGAATTCTGCCACGAGGAAACCTTCGGCCCGCTGGCGGCGGTGATCCGTTTCAAGGACGAGCAGGAAGGCATCCGCATCGCCAACGACACGCCGTTCGGTCTGGCCTCCTATTTCTACAGCGAGAACATCCACCGCGTGTGGCGCGTGGCCGAAGCGCTGGAAGCCGGCATGGTGGGCATCAACGAAGGCCTGATTTCCAACGCGGCGGCACCGTTCGGCGGCGTCAAGGAGTCCGGCCTGGGCCGCGAAGGCTCCCACCAGGGCATGGAAGAGTATATGGAGGTGAAGTACCTCTGCATGGGCTGATACCCCCTTCATCCGACAGGAGCCGTTATGGCGACTTCCGCGCGCGTTGCGCTGCTACCCGGCGACGGCATCGGCCCGGAGGTGATGGCCGTGGCCGAGGCGGTGCTCAAGACGCTGATCCACGGCCACGACCTGCCCCTGGCGTACGACGTGCTGCCGTGGCCGGCCACCGACTGGCACCGGCGCCACGGCGCCATGATGCCGGAGGACGCGCTGCCACGGCTGCGTGAGTACCAGGCCCTGCTGCTGGGCGCCCTGGGCGACCCGGGGCCGCTCAGCGACCCGCAACGTTACTGTCTCCCCGACGGCGTCTCCCTGGCGCCGCTACTGACCCTGCGCAAGGGTCTGGACCTGTGGGCCTGCGAACGGCCCGCCCGCTTCTACCCCGGCACCGTTCAGTACCTGGCCGACGACCGCGCCCGCGATCTGGACATGCTGGTGATCCGCGAAAACAGCGAAGGCGAGTACGTCGGCCAGGGCGGCCGGCTGCGCGCGGACACCCGTGAGGAAATCGCCACGCAGCTGGAGGTGTTCACCTACACCGCCACCGAGCGGCTGATACGCCACGCCTTCGAACGCGCCCGGCAACGGGCCGCCGAACGGGCCGACTCAAACAGCCCGCGCCGCTTCGACGGCGCCGACGGCGAGCCCCGTGAATCGCAGGTATGCCTGATCACCAAACGCAACGCCCAGGCGTTCTGGGGCACCCTCTACGACCGGGTGTTCGAGGAAGTGGCCGCCGACTACCCGGACGTGGCCACCCACCACGAGCTGGTGGACGCGGCGGCGATGAAATTCGTGCAGGCGCCGTGGCGCTTCGACGTGGTGGTGGCCAGCAACCTGCACGGCGACATTCTCACCGACCTGGCGGCGGTACTGGCCGGCGGGCTCGGGGTGGCACCGTCCGCCAACCTGAACCCGGCGGACCCGTCCCAGCCGGCCCTGTTCGAGCCCACCCACGGTTCCGCGCCGGACATCGCCGGCCAGGGTATCGCCGACCCGCGCGCGACCCTTTTCAGCCTGGCGTTGATGCTCGACTGGCTCGGCGAAAAAGAGCCGATTTTTTATGACCACCGTCCCTGGCAGTCACCCTCCGGGCCGTCGCTACCGCGACGTGAAAAATCGTTCCGGACGATTTTTTCTAGCGCGGCCCGGCATTTGCATGAGACGCTGGTGTCGGACCTCGCCGCCGGGCACCCGGCGTGCGGCACCGACCAAATCGGTGCGCGGATTCAAGGCGCCCTGGGCGGGGGCCGCTGAACCGGTCTTGATCACAAGGCGGGTCCAGCGCGTACCTCCCCCGGGAATCGGGTATGGAGGAGCAAGCCATGAATCATCTGTCTCCACTTTTGGTGCAGTCCAGCGGGATCTGCGCGGAACGGGGCGAAGGAAGCTGGTTGTTTGACGGCGAAGGCCGTCGCTGGCTGGATTTCACATCGGGCATCGGCGTTACCGCCACCGGCCACTGCCACCCCAAGGTGGTGGAAGCCGCCCGCGATCAGGTCGGCAAGCTGGTGCACGCCCAGTACGCCACCGTCACTCACCCCAATATGCTGCGTCTCACCGACCGGCTCTACGAGCATCTGCCCCGGCACCTCGACGCGGTGGCGTTCTCCAACTCCGGCAGCGAAGCGGTGGAGACCGCCCTGCGTCTGGCCCGCCAGGCGACCGGCCGGCCCAATATCATCGCCTTCACCGGCGGCTTTCACGGCCGCACCCTGGCGGCGGCCTCGATGACCACCTCCACCACCAAGGTGCGCACCGGCTGGCAGCCGCTGATGGCCGGCGTCAGCTTCAGCCCCTTCCCGCACAGCTACCGCTACGGCTGGAGCGAGGACGACACCGTGGACTTCTGCCTGCGCGAGCTGGACCACGTGCTGATGACCCAGTCCGCGCCCTCGGACACCGCCGCCATGATCATCGAGCCGGTGCAGGGGGAATACGGCTACTACCCCGCCACCAAGCGCTTCATGCAGGGCCTGCGCGAGCGCTGCGACAAGCACGGCATCCTGCTGATCGCCGATGAAATCCAGGCCGGCTACGGGCGCACCGGGCGGTTCTGGAGCCACGAGCATTTCGACGTTCAGCCGGACATGCTGATCACCGCCAAGGGGCTGGCCAGCGGCTACCCGCTGTCCGCCGTGGCCGCCAGCCGGGCCCTGATGTCCAGCGGCGCGCCGGGTTCCCAGGGCGGCACCTACGGCGCCAACGCGGTGGCCTGCGCCGCCGCCCTGGCCACCCTGGACGTGATGGAACAGGAGGAGCTGGTCAGCCACGCGGCCACCGAGGGCGCCTACCTGTTCGAACGTCTGCGCACGCTGCGGGACAGTCACGATTGCATCGACGAGGTGCGCGGCATGGGCCTGATGCTGGGCATGGAAATCGTCAAGGCGCCGGGCCAGCCCGACGGCGAGCGCGCCGCCGCCCTGCTCAAGGCCTGCGAACAAAGCGGCCTGCTGCTGCTGCGCTGCGGCATCCACGGCCAGGTGGTGCGCTGGCTGCCGCCGCTCACCGCCAGCCGGCAAGAGATCGATCAAGCGGTGAACCTGTTCCAGGACGCGCTCGAAGAAACACGCTGATTTGAGAAGGAGACGCCATGAGCGCAGGCGCATTGCATGAACCCCGGGTCACCGTCCTGTTGGCGGAGGACGAACCCGCCCTGCCCGGCCTGGACCGGCTGCGCGGGGACATCACCCTCCGCGAGGTGCGGGGCGACAACGGTCTCGCCGAGGCGTTGGCGGAAACGGACATCCTGGTGGTCACCGATTTCCGCGTCGAGGCCCTGGAAGCCGCCTGGCCCGACCCCTGCCCGATACGCTGGGTGCACGCCACCAGCGCGGGCGTGGACGCCCTGATGATTCCACCGATCAAGAACGGCGATTTCCCGGTCACCAATGCCTCGGGCATTTTCGACCGGGGCATCGCCGAATACGTGCTCGGCGCGGTGCTGCTGTTCGCCAAGGACACCCTCACCAATCTGGCGCTGCAACGGGAGCGGCGCTGGCAGCACCGGGAAACCGCCATGATCCGTGGCGCCCGGGCATTGGTGGTGGGGGCCGGTTCGATCGGCCGGGAAATCGCCACCGTGCTGGGCGGCCTGGGCATGGAGGTGGTCGGCACCGCGCGCCGGGCCCGCCAGGATTCGGCCTTTGCCCGGGTACACCGCCAGGAAGACCTGCCGGCCCTGCTCGGCGACGCGGATTACGTGATCGTGGCGGCGCCGCTCACCGACGACACCCGTGGTCTGTTCGACGACCGCCATTTCCGCTTGATGAAACCCGGCGCGGTGTTCATCAACGTGGGCCGCGGCGCCGTGGTCCGCACCGGCGCCCTGCTCGGGGCGCTGGACAGCGGCCGGCTGGCCGGCGCCGCCCTGGATGTGTTCGAGGAAGAACCGCTGCCGCCGGAGCACCCGCTGTGGCGCTACCCCAACGTGATGCTGTCCGCGCACATGGCCGGCGATTTCGTCGGCTGGCGGCGGGCCCTGGGCGACCAGTTCGTCGACAACTTTCAACGCTGGCGGCGCGGGCAGCCGCTGGCCAACCCGGTGGATAAGGCACGCGGCTACGGTCGCCGCTGAGAGGCTGAGAGAGGAGGCACATCCATGAGTGAGGAACTGCGGACCCTGAGTGCGCTGGAACTGAAGAAGGCGTTCGAACGCCGGGAGCTGTCACCGGTGGAGGTGGCGGCGGATCTGCTCGATCATGTGCAGCATCACGACCATGCCCTGAACGCCTGGTGCCTGATCGACCGCGAGACCACGCTGGAGATCGCCAAGGCCTCCGAGCAACGCTATCTGAAAGGCGAGGCTCAGGGGTTGCTGGACGGCATCCCGGTGGCGGTCAAGGATGTGTTTCTCACGCCCATGTGGCCCACCCTGAAAGGCTCGCGCACCATCGACGGCGCCAGCACGCTGAACAAGCGCTCGCCGGCCACCGCCGCTTTGGAGCGCCACGGCTATGTGCCGCTGGGCAAAACCACCACCCCGGAGTTCGGCTGGAAGGGGGTCACCGACAGCCCGTTGTGCGGCCCCACCAACAACCCCTGGGACCCTTCCAAAACCGCCGGCGGCTCCAGCGGCGGGTCCGCCGCGGCGGTGTCCGCCTGCATGGCGCCCCTGGCCCTGGGCACCGACGCCGGTGGCTCGATCCGTATTCCGGCCGGGTTCTGCGGCATCGTCGGCCACAAACCCACTTTCGGGGAAGTGCCGCACTGGCCGGCCAGCCCGTTCGGCACCCTGGCCCACGCCGGCCCGATGACCCGCACCGTGGCCGACGCCGCGCTGATGATGCAGGTGCTTTGCGAAACCGACCCGCGCGATTCCCAGGCGGCGCCACGGCGCGGCACCGATTATCTGGGCGCCCTGGAGGGCGACCTGTCCGGGCTGCGCATCGCCTACAGCAATAACCTGGGTTACGTGGACGTGGACCCGGACATCGAACGGGCCTGCGCCGCCGCCGTGGAGGTGTTCCGCGACCTGGGCGCCACCGTGGTGGAAGTGGACCCGGGCTTCAGCAACCCGCTGGCCGCCTTCGGCCACCTGTTCTACGGCGGCGCCGCCAACGCCTGCCGCGACCTGACGCCGCGCCAGCGCGAACAGATGGACCCGGGCCTGATGCAGGTGGTGGCCAAGGCCGAGCGCCTGTCCATGCTCGACTACCTGGCGGCGGTGAACGAACGCATGGCGCTCTCGGAGCGGATGGCGGTGTTCCATCAGAAGTACGATCTGCTGATCACCCCGACCCTGCCGATCACCGCCTTCGAGACCAACCGGGAGGTGCCGCCGGACTGGCCCAACACCCGCTGGCCCACCTGGACGCCGTTCACCTACCCTTTCAACATGACCGGCCAGCCGGCGCTGTCCGTGCCGCTGGGACTGGCCGGCGACGGCCTGCCCATGGGGCTGCAGATCGTCGGCCGCCGCTTCGCGGACGAACAGGTGCTCAAAGCCGGGCATTTGTTCGAACAGCTCCGTCCTTTCACCGACCGTCCATCGCTGGCCCTGGCCGGCGCGACCGCATGAACCGTCTTTAACAAGGGAGCGGTGATATGAGCAGCATCAACCTGGACACGGACTTCTACGAAACCGAAGACCCGATCTGGAACCCGGCCCTGCTGACCATCCCGGTGCCGGGCATCCGCCGCATGGTGAACCTGGCGTCGACCATGGAGGACGTGATCCATTTGTCCATCGGGCAGCCGGACCTGAAGCCGCCGGAGCATGTGGTGGAAGCGGCGGTGGACGCCCTGCACGCGGGCCAGACCGGCTACACCATGGACGCCGGCCTGCCCGAGCTGCTGGAAGCCCTGGCGGAATACTACGGAGAACGCTACAACCGCACCCTGGTGCCGGAAAACATCATGATCACCACCGGCGCCACCGAGGCGCTGTACCTGGCGCTCACCGCCACCTCGGCGCCGGGCCGGGAGTTCATCGTGCCGGAGCCCTCGTTCATGCTCTACGCGCCGCTGATCCGCATGAACGGCGGCGTGGTGAAATCGATCCCCACGCACGCGGAGAACCAGCACCAGCTGGACCCGCAGGAAGTGATCGACGCCATCGGCCCGAACACCTACGCCATCGTGCTCAACTCACCGAGCAACCCCACCGGCACCATCTATCCCCGCGACACCGTGGAAGCGATCGTGCAGGAAGCGGCCTACCGGGGCGTGTACGTGATCAGCGATGAGGTCTACGACCACCTGGTGTACGACGGCAAGGAGTACCCGAGCGTGCTGTCCTGCTGCTCGGACCTGGACCATGTGATGGTGATCTCCAGCTTCTCGAAAACCTTCAGCATGGCGGGCATGCGCATCGGCTGGTTGATGGCCAGCCAGGGCGCGATCAAGAAATTGCGCCGCTACCACATGTTCACCACCACCGTGGCCAACACCCCCTGCCAATGGGCCGGGGTGGCGGCACTGCGCGGCGAGCGCACCTTCATCGACAACATGCTGGTGGAATACCAGCGCCGCCGCGACCGGCTGGTGGACCTGGTGAAGGCCACACCGCACCTTACCGGTTACCGACCGGACGGCGCCTTCTACCTGTTCCCGTCGCTGCCGGAGGGCGTCAACGGCGGCAACGTGGCGCTCAAACTGCTGCGCGAGACCGGCGTCTGCACGGTCGCCGGGGAAACCTTCGGCGACAGCTGCAGCAACGCCCTGCGCATCAGCTACTCCACCTCCCTGGACCAGATCGAAGCCGCCTTCGAACGCATCATCCCCTGGATGGAAAAACAAGATTGGTGAGGAGGGCAGTTAATAGTTAACAGTGAATAGTTAACAGCTAAAAGACGCGACGAGCGTCGCCATAAACAAAAAGGCCGTGCCCGCGAATGAACGCTGGCACGGCCTTTCTGTTTTCCCCAGGGCCGNACTATNNACNGNCNACTATNAACTGCNTTTAGGGCATTTCGTCGATTTCTTCTTTTTCGACGACCAGGAAGTCTTCCTTGGTGACGTTGAGGGTGAAGATCAGGTTNGCGACCACGTAGATGGACGAGTAGGTACCCACAACGATGCCCACCAGCAGCGCTTCCGAGAACGAGCGCATTACTTCGCCGCCGAAGAAGAACAGCGCCAGCAGCACCAGGGCGGTGGTCAACGAGGTGTTGATGGTGCGGTTGAGCATTTCGTTGATGGCGTCGTTGACGATTTTTTCCGGGTCGGTTTCCCGGGTGTTGCGGAAGTTCTCGCGTATCCGGTCGGCGACCACGATGGAGTCGTTCAGCGAGTAGCCGATCAGGGCCAGGATCGCCGCCAGCACGGTCAGATCGAAGTGCCACTGCAGCAGGGAGAACAGGCCCAGCACGATGATCACGTCGTGCAGCAGCGCGGCCACGGTGGCGACCCCGAACTTGTTGGTGAACCGGAACCACACATAGACCAGCATCAGGCCCAGCGCCATCAGCATGGCGAGGCCGGACTGGTCACGCAGCTCGTCGCCCACCTGGGGGCCGACGAACTCCACCTTGAGCAGCTCCAGNTTGTCGATCTCGGCGTTCACCGCCTCGAACACCATGCCGCCCACCTGGTCGGCTTCCACGCCTTCGGTGGGCGCCACGCGGATGCTGACTTCCCGGGCGGAGCCGTACTGCTGAACAATGGCGTCGCTGAAGCCGCGCTCGGCGACGGCGCCGCGCACCTGGTCGAGGTCCAGATCCTGCTCGCTCTTCACCACCACCGAGGTGCCGCCGGTGAAGTCCAGGCCCAGGTTCAGGCCGCGGGTGGCNAGCAGCGCGATGGAGATCACCACCAGGGCGATCGACAGTATGCCGAGCACCTTGCGCGGCGCCATGAAGTTGATGTGCTTCGCGGGAGCCTTACTCATAACCGCCTCAGATACTCAGTTTGGCCGGCGCGCGGGCGCCCCGGCCGTAGGTCATTTCCACCAGCGCGCGGGTACCGATGATGGCCGTGAACATGGAGGACAGAATGCCGATGAACAGCGTCACCGCGAAGCCCTGCACGGAGCCGGTGCCCGCGGAGAACAGGATCACCGCCACGATCATGGTGGTGATGTTGGCGTCCAGAATGGTGGTGAAGGCGCGGCCGTAGCCCTCTTCGATCGCCTCGCGCGGACGCCGGCCGTTACGCAGCTCCTCGCGGATACGCTCGTAGATCAGCACGTTGGCGTCCACCGCCATGCCCACGGTCAACACGATACCGGCGATGCCCGGCAGGGTGAGCGTGGCGCCGGGGATCAACGACATCACNCCGACGATGATCACCAGGTTGCCGAGCAGCGCCACATTGGCGAACAGGCCGAACACCTTGTACCAGATCACCATGAACAGCAGCACCAGGGCCATGCCCAGCGCCATCGACTTGAGGCCGGCCTCGATATTCTCCTGGCCCAGGCTGGGGCCGATGGTGCGCTCTTCAACGATGGTCACCGGCGCCGCCAGGGAACCGGCGCGCAGCAGCAGGGCCAGCTCAGAGGCTTCCGCCGGGCTGTCCAGACCGGTAATCCGGAAGCGGCTGCCCAGGGTGTCCTGGATGGTGGCCACGTTGATCACGTACTGGTCGGTGGTGCTTTCCGGCACCTGGCGACGCTCGCCGTCCTCACCCTCGACGGTCTTCATCACCGTCTTGGTCTCGATGAACAGCACCGCCATGGGGTTGCCCACGTTCTTGCTGGTCACCCGCTGCATGCTGCGCGCNCCGGTGGANTCCAGCTCCACGTTCACCTGGGGNGTGCCGCTTTGCTGGTCGAAGCCCATCNGCGCGTTGGTGACCTGATCACCGGTGGCGATCTTGGATTTCTCCAGAATCACCGGCCGGTCGTTCTGGGATTTGAACGGGAAAATCTCGGTGCCCGGCGGCGCGATGCCGGTGCTGGCCCGGCTGGAGGAGTACTGGTCGGCCACCAGACGGAATTCCAGGGTCGCGGTGCGGCCGAGAATACGGCGCGCCTGGGAGGCGTCCTGCACACCGGGCAGCTGCACCACGATGCGGTCGGCGCCCTGGCGCTGCACCACCGCGTTACCCACGCCCAGCTCGTTGACCCGGTTGTTCAGCGCGGTGCGGTTCTGGTCGACGGCGTAATCCTGCAGCTCATCCAGAGTGGTCTGGTTGAGCGTCAGGGTCAGCCGGGGCCGCTCCTCGGACTGGTCCAGGGTGAACTCCGGCAGCGCGGTGCGCAGCGGCGCCCGCGCCGCGTCGGCGGCGACCTGGTCGTCCAGGGTAATAACCAGTTTCTGGCCTTCGATATCCACGCTGCGGTAACGGATGCCCTCGTTACGCAGCGTCAGCTTGGCCTGGCCGGACCAGGCGTCCATGCGCTGCTCGATCACCGTGGCCATGTCCACCTGCAGCAGGAAATGCACCCCGCCGCGCAGGTCCAGGCCCAGATTCATGGGCGAGGCGCCCACCGCGCGCAGCCAGTCCGGCGTGGTGGGGGCCAGGTTAAGCGCCACCACGTACTCTTCGCCGAGCAGGCTGGAAATACGCTCGCGGGCCCGCAACTGCGCGTCCGTGCTCTCCAGGCGCACCATCCAGGAGTTGTTAACGGTCTCGCCTTCACCGTGTTCAATGCCGGCGTCGTCGAGGGCGCTCAGCACCCGGTCACGAACCGGTACCGGCACCTGGCCGCCGGCGTCGTTGGCACTGATCTGAATGGCCGGAACGTCCGGATAAAGATTGGGCAGCGCATAGAGGCCGCACCCCAATAGCACGGCCAGGAGCAGGAAAAATTTCCAGCGCGGATAGCGGGTCATAATGGTCTTCCGGTTCGGCCGGCGAGGACTTATATGGATTTAATGGTGCCTTTGGGCAACGTGGCCTGGACACTCTGTTTCTGCAGTTTGATCTCGAGGTTGCCGCTGATTTCCAGTACCACGAAATCGTCGGTGACCTTGGTGACCCGGCCGAGAATGCCGCCGCTGGTGATCACTTCGTCGCCTTTGTTCAGGCTCTGGACCAGATTCTTGTGTTCCTTGGCGCGCTTTTGCTGCGGACGGATCAGGAAGAAGTAGAACACCGCTACCATTACCACCAGCATGATCAGCTCGATACCGCCGCCGCCAGGAGCGGCCCCACCGGTTTGAGCGTGCGCGGGTGAAATCAACCAGTTCATGACGTTACTCCACGTTATCGTCGTTAAATCGCGGGTACGGGACGGCCCAAAGCCGCGTAGAAGTCGCTAATAAAGGCGCTCAATGTACCCGCTTCGATAGCCCCCCGCAATCCGGCCATCAGCCGCTGGTAGTGGCGCAGATTGTGGATGGTATTGAGTTGCGCGCCGAGCATCTCGTTGCAGCGATCCAGATGGTGCAGATAGCTGCGCGAAAAATGCCGGCAGGTATAGCAATCACAGTTTTCGTCCAGCGGCCCCAGGTCGTGCCGGTGCCGGGCGTTGCGGATCTTGAGCACGCCTTCGCCGACGAAAATATGGCCGTTGCGCGCGTTACGCGTGGGCATCACGCAGTCGAACATATCCACGCCGCGCCGCACCGCTTCGACAATGTCCTCGGGCCGCCCCACCCCCATCAGATAGCGGGGCCGGTCCTCGGGCATGTGCGGGGTCAGCGCGCCCAGGGTGCGCAGCATCTCTTCCTGGGGCTCGCCCACGCTCAGGCCGCCCACCGCGTAGCCGTCGAAGCCGATATCCACCAGCCCCTCCAGCGATTCGCGGCGCAGGGCGTCGTACATGCCCCCCTGTACGATGCCGAAACAGGCCGCATCGTTCCCCAGATCGTCGAAATGGGCCTGCTTGGAGCGTTTCGCCCAGCGCAGGGAGAGGCGCATGGAGTCGGCGGCCTCGGTCTCGGTGGCCGGGTACGGCGTGCACTCGTCGAAAATCATGCAGATGTCGCTGTCCAGATCCGCCTGCACGCGCATGGCGATTTCCGGATTGAGTTCGATGCGGTCGCCGTTGATCGGGCTCTGGAATACCACGCCCTGCTCGGAGATCTTACGCATCTCGCCCAGGCTGAACACCTGAAAGCCGCCGGAATCGGTGAGGATCGGCCGCTGCCACTGCATGAAGCCGTGCAGGCCGCCGTGGGCGCCGATCACCTCGGTGCCGGGGCGCAGCATCAAATGGAAGGTATTGCCGAGACAGATTTCCGCGCCGATGTCTTCCAGGTCCCGGGGCAGCATGCCCTTGACCGTGCCGTAGGTGCCCACCGGCATGAACGCCGGGGTCTCCACGCTGCCGCGCGGGAAGGTCAGCCGCCCGCGCCGGGCGGCGCCGTCACTGGCCAGGTGCTGGAACGTCATTCGGGACATGAAAAGCCTCGCTGAGCGTCGGGCGCCCTCTCAATGAACATGGCGTCGCCATAACTGAAAAAGCGGTAGCGCTCGCGGATCGCCTCCTCATACGCCGCCAGCACCCGCTCGCGGCCGGCGAAGGCGCTCACCAGCATCAGCAGCGTGGAGCGCGGCAAATGGAAGTTGGTGACCAGCGCGTCCACCTGGCGGAACCGATAGCCCGGATAAATAAAGATGTCGGTTTCCGATTCACCGGCCTCCAGCGCGCCGCCGGCGGAGGCCGCCTCCAGGGTGCGCAGGGCGGTGGTGCCCGCCGCCACCACCCGGCCGCCGCGGGCGCGGGTGGCGGCGACCTGCTTCACCAGGGTGGGCTCGACGCGGAACCGTTCGCTGTGCATGGGGTGATCCTCGACCCGCTCCACGCGCACCGGCTGAAAGGTGCCGGCGCCCACATGCAGGGTCACGAAGCCGGTTTCCACCCCCATCGCCCGCAACTGGTCCAGCATCGGCTGGTCGAAATGCAGGCCGGCGGTGGGCGCCGCCACGGCGCCGGGCTCGCGGGCGTACACGGTCTGGTAGCGCTCCTGGTCCGCGCCCTCGTCGGGACGGTCGATATAGGGCGGCAGCGGCACATGACCGATGCGCTCCAGGGCCTCCAGGGCGGTCTCGCAGCCGCTGAAATCCAGCTCGAACAGCTCGCCACGGCGGCCCTCGACCCGGGCACCGATGCCCTGTTCGAACACCAGCCCGGTGTCCGGCTTGGGCGACTTGGAGGCACGTACATGGGCCAGCGCCCGGGTGCCCTCCAGCAGCCGTTCGATCAGCACTTCCACCCGGCCGCCGGAGCTTTTGTGCCCGAACAGACGCGCCGGAATCACCCGGGTGTCGTTGAACACCAGCAGGTCGCCGGGGCGCAGGTGGCCGGCCAGGTCCGGGAACCGCTGATGTTTCAGGTCGTCCACGGTGAGCGCCAGAAGGCGGGCGTCGCGGCGCCGCTCGGGGGGGTGGCGGGCGATCAGCTCTTCGGGCAGATCAAAATCAAAGTCGTCGACTCTCACGCGGTTATTCCTCCACCCCGGTCAGACCGCCTTGGCGCCCTTGGGCAACACCACGGTGGCGGTGAGCGACAGGCGGTCATGCAGGGTCTGGTGCGGGTGCACCAGCACCACCAGATAGCCGGCGCCGAGGGTCAGCCAGGACAGCCCGGCGGCGGCGAAACGCGCCACCGTCTGCCAGAAACGCATGGGCCCGCCGCGGTAGTCGCGGACCTGCAGGCGCCAGGCCCGCATGCCAAGGGTCTGGCCGCCATGCAGCCAGAACCAGGCGTAGAAGGCCCAGGTTTCCAGTATCAGCAGGGGAAACAGCACGCCGCGCAGCACCGTCGGGTCGGCGCGGGTGACGCCGTTGATGTCCTGCACCGGCAGGCCGGTGTGGTTATAAAGAAGCACGAACAGGCCGGCGCTGACGAACCACAGGGCGATCACCAGGAAGCCGTCGTAAACCAGGGCCATAAAGCGTTTGAGCAAACCGGCGGGTTTGGCGTCTTCAATCATGGGGGCTCCGACGGGCGGACCAGCGTCTGGCGACGAACGGATACGGAATAAAAAGCCCGCGTTTAGCGGGAGCTTCGTTTCATGCTGGGTAGCAGAGCGGGACTTGGCCCGATGCGCGAGTGTAGCAGAAACCGATTCAAAACCGCCAATGATCCGCCACCGGGCGCCTCTTGCCCAGACCCACTTCTGGCGAACTTTCTGTCGTGATCAATCCAAAGACCGCGCCTTGCCGGAGCGGGGTTCACCGAGGCGCCGATGCTCCGGGGCCTGACGTTAGAGCCATAGGGGCGCCGATCAACCGTATTCAGTCCGCACATCGTGCCGGCGCTCCTTTAGCACCGCGTCCCGGATCATGCGCCAGACAAAATCACCTATCTCCTCTAGCGTGTAGCGACCATCGTCGCTAAACCAGGTGGCTACCCAGTTGAGCGCACCGAGGCCTATAAGCCGCAGCAAATCCAGATCCACTTCCTTTCGAATTACCCCTTTCTCCGCCAGTGACTTGAGCATAGTCGCCCAGAGGGACTCATAACGGTCGCGCAACTTGATCATCTCCTTACGTGCCTCGCCGCGCAGAGAACGCCACTCAAACAACAGTACATAGACCATGTCCGAGCCGCTGACCAGCATCTGAAGGTGCGCATTGATACCTCTACGCAACTGCTCCACGGGTTCCGCCGCACCGGCCACGGCTTCGGAGACAGCAGTCGAGGTTTGCTCCAAACCAAGGCGCATCAGATCAACAAGAATATCCTCCTTGGCCTGATACCGGTAATGAAGGCTGCCGGGCAGCAAATTACACGCTTTTGCGATTTCTTTCACCGTGGTCCGGTCATAGCCCTGCTCACGAAACAGTCGAGCGGCGGATGTCAATACAAACTGACGATCAGACCGGGCCGGACCGGCCGGGCGCTTTTTTCTCATGGTTTTTCTCCTCCGGCCTCGGGGTACGGCACGAATCCGAATTGCGAGAGTCCATTGCCTGCGTCAGACCGACGACTTCCCCGTAATGGCTCGTCACGCCGAAGATCCGCGCGGCCCGCTGATTTTCTCACAAGTCATCGGCTAAGCACCACCGGCCTTGGTCAGCTGGCCAGGGAGGAGGTCCGGGCCGTGTACGGTCTGCGTCACACCGAATGCCGATGCTGCTTCGGTATCATGCCTTATACCAACGATTTCAATTCGGTGCTCGGATCTTTCAATGCTTCAACATCGACGTCCTTGCCTTGATATACAAGCTTCTTCCCGACCATGAAGGCCATGGGCAGATTTACCGCGTCAACGGCCACCAGCCGGCTTCCGCGTAAATAGAATACCACAAACGCTTCATCCGAGGGATCGCCGCGAACCACCCGCTGATCGTGGTTTTGAGATAACCCCACCATTTGTAAGCGTACGTTAAACTGGTTCGACCAGAACCACGGCACGCTTGTGTAGGGCACGCGCTCACCCATAAGCGTCGCCGCCGCAGTACGAGCCTGATCGACGGCATTCGCCACGGACTCAAGTCGTTGCATCTTTTCAAATAACAGATTCCGGTGGCGGGTACAGTCGCCGATCGCCAGGACAGCGGGATCCGCGGTACGAGTAAACTCGTCAACGACAATACCGTCATCACAGGGCAGGCCCGCGGCCTCGGCTAGAGCGGTTTCCGGAAAAACACCGATGGAAACAAGCACGATATCGGCCGGCACGATACCGCCGTTCGCCAATCTCACGCCCGTCACACAACCTTGCTCTCCCGCTTCGAAGCCGGTAACCGCGGTGTTCAAACGTACGTCCACGCCGGCGTCAGTATGCTTGGCGTAAAAGAATGCGGATATTTCCGGCCCAGTAACCCGTTGCATAAGCCGATCAGCGGCTTCCAGTACGGTGACATCGACGCCGCTCTTGTTTGCGCTGGCGGCGACCTCGAGACCGATATAGCCGCCACCCACGATGACCAAACGTTTCCCTGCAACTAATTGTTGGCGCAAGTTATCCGCATCGGCTATATCATGCAAATAGTGAATGCCTTTCAAGTCCGCTCCCGGCGCATTCAAACGCCGAACACGCGATCCCGTGGCCAGGACAAGTTGATCGTATTTCAAGGTGCTCTGGTCCGACAACCGGATGATTTTGTTGTTTCGATCGATTTGCACGACTCGCACACCGAGCCGCAACTGATGACCCGCGTTTTCATATATTGAGCTTGGCTTCAAATACAGTGAACCCTGATCAACTTCGCCTGTCAGGTAATTCTTGGACAGAGGCGGGCGCTGATAGGGTGGGTGGGGCTCTTCGCCCACCAGAATCACTTTATGCTGATATTTCTTTTGCAACAGTGTTGTCAAAAGCGCTCCCGCCGCGTGCCCGCCGCCAACGATGACCGTCGTTTGTTTCTGATTGTTCGTCATAGCCTGTCTCTTTTCTACTGTGCCTTGGGGTCCGATTTCACGATTACAAACGCCATGGGGACGAGCTCGCCGCACTCAATACCGAGATCGGCCGCGGGAAACCTTGAAATCCTCGAGAATCATCTCGGCCCCCTTCTCGCCAATCATGGTCGCTGGCTGATGAGTATTTCCGCCCACCAGGGTCGGCATAACGGAAGCATCAACCACCCGCAGGGACCGGAGGCCATGCACGCGCAGTCGGGGATCGACCACCGCCATTGGATCCAACCCCATCTTACAGGTACCTACAGGGTGGTAGGCCGACTCGCCGCTACGCCTCACCCATCTGGCGAGGTCTTCGTCACTGCGCAGCGTCGGTCCCGGCGATATCTCGACCTCGTGGTGAGACGCGAAAGCCGGCTGCTCCAGAATCCTGCGGACTAAACGCACCCCCCGAACGAGTCTCTCGACGTCGGCGGGCTCAGCCATATAATTGGGGTCTATCAGCGGTGCCGCGAAGGGATCGGCACTGTGCAAACCGACGTGGCCGCGCGACAAAGGCCGGAGCCCATAAATCATCACGATGTAACCATAACCGCTCATCGCGGTCTTCATATCCCGCCCGTGATCAGCGTACAGCATCGGCCCGAAATGCAGTTGCAAGTCGGGGATCGGCTCTTCCGCACGGGAACGAATAAACCCACCGGCCTCGGCGCCGTTACTCGACAGTAAACCGCGACGACCGCTCAGATACTGCAGCAGGGCCCGAAGGCCCTTGAACCAGTAGCTCGGATGCATGGAAATGCTCTGGCGGTCGCGCGCTCTAACACGCACGAACACGTCGATGTGATCCTGCAGGTTCCGTCCCACGCCCTCCAGCTCATGACGCAATTCAATCCCGTGCCGGGACAGTTCACCGCGCGGCCCGATTCCAGAAAGCATCAGCAGCTGCGGAGAATTAAACGCGCCGCCGCAGAGAACCACTTCGCGCCGGGCACGGACCTGAGCCAGCCCCTTCCCGCTCCGATATTCGACACCGGTGGCATGGCCGCCCTGGAGCAACACACGCGTGACGTGCGCTCCGCTGCGGACAGTCAGGTTGGACCGAAACGCCGCGGGTTCGAGATAGGCACGCGCATTGCTACAGCGCGCGCCGTCCTTCTGATAAACATAGTAGTAGCCCACGCCTTCCTGTTCACGTCCGTTGAAATCCGGGTTGCGCCGGTGGCCCGCCTGCATCGCCGCCTTGACGAACGCCGTGCTTAGCGGATTGGTATAGCGGCGCTCGGCAACATTAAGCGGGCCACCCCGACCATGAAACGCCGTTTCAAGAGCCGCCAACTCCGGCTCGAAATGTTCGGATCTTCGGAAGTAAGGCAACACATCGGCATACGACCACCCCTCGCAACCGAGCCGTGCCCACTCATCGTAGTCCCGGGCATGTCCGCGAATGTAGACCTGCGCGTTCATGCCGCTGGACCCGCCGACCATCTTGCCTCGTGGCTGATATAAGGCACGGCCATACATGTGCCGCTGCGGCTCGGTATTGAACTGCCAGTTAACGCGACGACTGAAGATCAGCTGCAGAAAGCCCAGCGGCATATTCACGAACGGATTGCGGCGACTCTCCGGACCGGCCTCGAGCAACAGCACCGAATGGCGGCCGCATTCGGATAGACGGTTGGCGACGACGCATCCGGCCGAGCCCGCCCCAACCACGACATAATCGAACTGTTCGGATGACATCGGCTCCGGACGTGAATTCAATTTTTTGCGGTCAACTTGACCATTAGCTTGGAATAGCCCCGCACAAAGTTGGACTGCACACGCTCGGGCTCACCCACGACCTCTATGTTATCAAAGCGCTTAAGTAACTCTTCCCACAAAATCCGCAATTGCAACTCAGCCAGACGGTTGCCCATGCAACGGTGAATGCCGTAGCCAAAGGAAATATGATTCCGCGCGTCCTTTCGATCAATAATAAGCTGGTCGGGATTTTCGAACTTTCGTTCGTCTCTATTACCGGAGGCATACCACATCAACACGCGGTCCCCTTTCTTAATGGTCTGACCACGCAGCTCCACGTCCTGCGTGGCAACCCGGCGCATGTGGGCGAGTGGAGTTTGCCAGCGGATAATTTCCGAAACCATGTTTGGAATCAATTCCGGGTTTTTCTTCAGCTTGATGAATTCCTCGGGGAACTGATTCAGGGCCAGCACACCGCCGCTCATGGAGTTGCGGGTGGTGTCATTGCCGCCAACAATCAGCAGCGCCAGGTTGCCGATAAACTCCATCGGACGGTTAATCAAATCCCGGGTATCCTCGTTACTCTGTAGCATGCTGATCAAGTCGAAACCCGGAGGCTCGCCAGCCTTGCGTCGTGCCTCCTTGTCTCGCCAAAGCCTCGAGAATGACCAGGCCATGTCCGCGGCATCGTCAAACATGATGTCTTCGTCGGTAAACTCGCCACCAGTCGCCGAAGATGCTCCGGACAGTCGGTCCGACCAATCAACCAGCTTGTGACGCTGCTCGTAAGGGAAATCCAGCAACGTTGCCAACATACGCCCGGTCAACTCCTTGGACACTGCCGGCACCCAGTTGAAAGCCTTGTCCAGGGGCAGACTGTCGAGCACCTCGGCGGCGCGCTGCCGGATCAGCCCCTCCATTTCCTTGAGATTCTGGGGTGCCACCACACCTTGGACCGCCCGGCGTTGCACATCATGTTTTGGCGGATCCATGGCGATAAACATTTCCACCGACAACCCTTCCGGAGGATCACCCAGAATGATTTGTGGCTCGGAGGAAAAGAGCTCGTGATTCTTATCGACGAACAAAATGTCTTCATAGCGTGTCACCGACCAGAATGGCCCGAACTGGCTGCTTTTCTGGAAGTGCACCGGTGCCTCATCACGTAACCGCTTGAAATAGGCACCCCACTGATCTTGCCGATACAGAAAAGGGTTGCTGGTGTCAATATCCTCAAGTGCCAGGGTATTGACGTCAGGCACGGGCTGTTCGAGAAACTTGACCTGTGGGCGTGTTGACCCCAGTGCCTTTTTCTTCGCTTTCATCAGAGATTTGAGTGCCTTGATCTGTAAGTGCATAGGCACCAATCTCGATGTGGCATTAATCATCTTTGTTTGCATGGCATCGTTCGTGCCTGACTTGGTTGACATGGTGACCTCCCGCTACATCTGAAATTCAGGCAACAGAACGGTCATACCGTCCATCGCCTCAGTGGTTCGAATCTGACAGCCCAGCCGAGAAGTTTCTGCCCGCTCCGGAGTCATGGACAACATCTGCTCTTCAGCATCATTTATTTCCCCGGTCTTTCCGAACCATTCATCGGTCACTATCACGTGGCAGGTGCCGCAGGCGCATTCCCCACCGCAGTCTCCGTCGATGCCGGGCACAGCGTTATTAACAGCAACCTGCATCAGCGAGGAACCAGATTCAAACTCGGCAATGTGCTCGGTACTGTCATGCTCAATGAACGTAATCTTACCCAAGACCTTTCTCCAGCAAGTAACTTAATGACTGCATCGTGGTTGTTGATTCGCTTGCCGGGGAGGTCATTTATTGACACACTGGGGTCATTTAAAGACAGGTATGCCTATCAACGGACCGTATCAATGACACAGCAGAAAGGTGAACCGAAAGCTTCGGAAGGCGGCATTCCGTCGAACTATTCACGACTTATTGCCCGCGAGCTGGACTTAACCGTCAGCCAGCTACCCTCGTTGCTGCAAGGTACCGGTCTCGGTATCGCGCAATTTCTGGGCGAGGACAGTCTGCTCACGCCAGCTCACCAGGTGCGGATTTTACGCAATGCACTGGCGTTGTCGGGCCAGTTTGAGTTCGGCTTACGGCTGGGTAAGCGTCTGACCCCGGCGACCCACGGCGCCATCGGTTTTGCCGCCTCGAGCAGTCCGGACCTGCTCACCGCACTACAGGCGATTCAGACATTCCTACCTACTCGGGCAAGCATCGTCGAGCTACACCTGCAGGAAGCTGAAGAACACCTGGAATGCCGACTGGACTTCCAAGTGCCGCTGGACGCGGATATCGAGCGTTGCCTGGCGGATACCATGATCGTGGTGCTGCTTGAATTCGGCGAGTTCGTTGTCGGTCGCCCACTACATGAGGCTGAAATTTGTTTTACCCACCGGACACCTGAGTACCACGCGATGTACTCGGACTACTTGCCCGGTCACATTCGTTTTGGCTCCGATAAGTTCACGCTTAAACTGCCGATGGCACTGTGCCGGGAACCGAACGCCTCCGCCAATCATGAAAATTACCGTCTGGCCCTTGAGCAGTGTGAATCGATGCTTGCCGAGCTTCAGACCCACAAGCCCAGCTACCAGACCCGGCTTAAGAAGATGATGCTATCGAGACCCCCCGGTTCGCTCAGCGAAGACGAAGCAGCGGCCTCCCTTTTCATGAGCAAACGCACCCTCGCTCGCAAGCTCAAGGAGGAAAACAGTAGTTTTAGGAAAATTCGTGACGAAATCCTATCCCGGCAAGCGACAAGCTACCTGTGTGACAGCAAGCTGTCGATCGAAGCCATCGCCGCGTTGATGAACTATCATGACGGAGCCAATTTCAGGCGTGCCTTCAAACGCTGGTTCGGTCTTTCGCCCGATCAGTACCGGCAGCACGCCGGTTCCCGGCACACTCTACCCCCAGCCCCCTAAGGTCGCCCGGTACCACGCTTCGGCATTCCGTTTCCTTTCTTTTGTACGTACCTCGACCGACCTTTCCCGCCGGTCTGGCGCGGTCTGTTTGCCGGCGCGCGAAGATATCCACTGACTGCTTTTTTTCGGGCCTTGACATTTGGTCAACCGCCCAAATAGAGTGATTCAACAGTCGAACTACTCAGGAGGCCGACATGGTGATCGCAAGCCGCAAGATTGGTTACGATGAAGTCGAGCATAGGGATTTGAATTTCGGCATGAGTCCGGAGACGGTGCCACGCCATTGGTTCAACAATGATCCGTGGATGACCCATTGGATGAACGCGATCCTGGCCGCGGTGCCGGACGGCGAGCGCTGGGTCATGCAGGCCACGAGTAAGCAACTCGAGAATCTTCACGATCCGTCAGTGCGCAAAGCCGCGATCAGCTTTATTCGACAGGAACGCACCCATGCACGGGAGCATGACGCCATGAATGAAGCGATGGTCGCGCACGGCATTCCAATAGACCGGGCGGAGGCCGTGTTCAAGGCGATCAGAAAGCCCCTTCAACGCTACCTGGGCGGTGTCACCCAATGCGCCATGGCCGCGAACTTCGAGCATTTCACGGCCGTGATTTCCCAGGTCATGCTCGATCATCCGGAACTGTGGGACGATACCAGGCTGGAAGTCGCTGCCATGCTGTTCTGGCACTTCGTGGAGGAGACGGAGCACAAGTCAGTCAGCTTCGATGTGTTCGGAGAGGTGAGCGGCGGCGGCGTCCGCGCTTACGCGATCCGCATGGCGACGCTCGCTCTGGGTACAGCCCTTTTCCTGCCTCTGGTGCACGGCAACTGGCTGTATTTCCTCTGGAAGGATAGGCAGCTCACGAACATTCCCTCGGCACTGCGCGCCATTAAGTGGTTGTACTTCGCACCCGGGATCTTCACCCGAGCTTTTGTGATCGATACGCTGCCGTTTCTCTCCCCCCGCTTCCATCCATGGGACGCCGATAACCGGGAAGTCATCCACGCCTGGAAGCGCGCCTACGAGGAAACCGGCGATGCCCAGCAGGCTTACCAAGCATTCCGGCAATGGCATGACGATAACAGGCGTGACACAACAGCGGAACGAGTGGCGGCGGCGTGAGCGGTGCCAAGCGTAAAACACTGAAACCCTCCGAGCAGGCAGCGGCCCTGGTAACGGGGGCGGGCAGCGGTATCGGCCGCAGCTTCGCCTATGAGATCGTGCGCCGTGGCGGATCAGTGATCTGCGCGGATATAGACCGCCAGCGCGCCGAGCAAACCGCCAGCATACTCTCGGAGTTGGGCGAAGGTCGGGCTGTCCCTTACCGCTGCGACGTAGGCAGCGAAAAGCAGATGGCCACGCTCGCCGACAAGGCCGAATCGCTGCTCGGACGGCCAATGACGTTGGTGGTCAATAACGCCGGGGTGGGCGTAGGCGGCCGCATCGGAGAAGTGCCGCTTGACGATTGGCGCTGGTGCCTCAAGGTCAATCTCTGGGGTGTCATCCATGGTTGTCACTTCTTCGCACCCAAGCTGCGCGCACTGGGCTACGGCGGCATTGTCAACGTGGCTTCGGCCGCCGGTTTCGGCGCGGCGCCGGAGATGAGTGCGTATAACGTGACCAAGTCCGCGGTACTTTCGCTCTCCGAAACTCTGGCGGCCGAGCTGACCGGCACCGGCGTGCATGTTTCGGCCCTGTGTCCCACCGTGGTACCCACCAATATCCTGGACAAGGCGCGCCTGCCCGAGAACCGCGGCGATTTCGCCCACGCGGCCATGCGCAAGTGGGCCTTCGCCACCAGCGACCAGGTGGCACGCCAGACCCTGGACGCCCTCGACCGAAAGCAGCTTTATGTGGTGCCGCAGTTCGACGGGCGTTTCATGTGGCGGTTCAAGCGCTACGCGCCGCGGCTATACGCTCGCGCGCTGGGCGAGGCGTATCGCCTGGCCGGGGGCTGATATCCGGCAGGAGGCAAATCATGACATCATTCTCGGCAAGAGTTGCCGACCGTGGTTTTCGGCTACTGATGAAGCGCGAGCCGGCTAACCCCGACGAGCTGGTGACGCGGTTACGGCGCATCGCCGCGGTGGCCCGCCTGCCGGGCGGGCTGCCGTCCGGGGTCACCGCGCGCAAGACCACCATTGGCAATGAACCAGCGGTACCCCCCGGTGTGCCGGCGGTGCGTGTCAGTCCCAGTCAGCCCACGGCCACCGTGCTGTATCTCCACGGTGGTGCTTTTATCAGTGGCCGTTTCCGTACTTATGCGGAGCTTTGCGGGCAACTGGCCAAGAGACTGAACGCACGCGTGTTCTGGATCGACTACCGCCTAGCGCCGGAGGCGCCCTATCCGGCCGCCCTCGACGATGCCCACCATGCCTACAGGGCGCTGGCGGAGGACTATCCTGACGAGCCGCTGGCCCTGATCGGAGATTCCGCGGGTGGCAACCTCACTCTGGCCACGCTGCTGAGGCTGCGCGATGCGCAGGCCGCCTCGCCCGATCCCTCCCCCCGCATGCCAGCCTGCGCCGTGTCGATCTCGCCCGGCGCCGATGCGGTTGGCGATGCACCATCGCGCCAGGCCAACGCGGCCAGCGATGCCATGCTGACTCCCCGCATGATCGAGATGGCCACCAATCTGTATCTGGCCGGCCATGATCCCCGGGATCCCTATGTCTCACCGATATACGGCGATTTCCGTGGCCTGCCGCCTCTTATGCTCACTGTGAGCGAATCCGAGGCCCTGCGTGATGATGCCTATCGGGTAGCGCACCGTGCGCGCCAGGCCGGCGTGGCCGTGACCCTGCGCGCCCGCTGGAATATGCCACATGTGTGGCCGGTGTTTCATTCCATGTTGCCGGAGGCGCGCCAGGACGTTACCGAAATAGTCGGCTTTATGCGCCGGCATTTGTCGGCGCCCGTAGCATGCACCCGGGCCGTGGCACGGACGAAACTGCGCCTCGCGCATAGCGGCTAAGCGGCCTGCTAAAAACTGGAAGGAGGACCACTATGACTGTCGCGGAGGACCGGATTCAACAAAGCCGTCGTGGCCAGCGGGCGCCGCGCCACGGGAGCGCTGAACCCGACCACGAGATTTTGATCATCGGCGCCGGCTTCGCCGGAATGGGCGCGGCCATCGAGCTTCTCAGCCGCGGCATGAAATCCTTATCGATCATCGAGCGTGCCGCCGACGTCGGCGGCACCTGGCGCGACAACCGCTACCCCGGCGTGGCGGTGGACATCACTTCTTTCGTCTACTCTTTTTCCTTCGAGCAGAATCCGAACTGGTCGCGGGTCTTCGCGCCGGGTGACGAGCTGCAGAACTACGCCCGCCGTGTGGCCAGCAAATACGGCCTCTATCCCTACATACGTTTCGGCGTCAGCGTGAAGCGTGCCGAGTTCGATGAAGGCGAGCACTTGTGGCGGGTGACAACCGACAAGGGGCTGGTCACCGCCCGCCATCTGGTGTCCGCCACCGGCGGATTGATCTCGCCCAAGCTGCCGGATATCGACGGTGTCGAGGATTTTCAGGGCGAGCGTATGCACACCGCGCGCTGGGACTACAATGTGGATCTCACCGGCAAGCGCGTGGCGGTGATCGGCACCGGCGCCACGGCGGTGCAGCTCATTCCCGAGATCGCCCCGAAGGTGGCGCATCTTGATGTCTATCAGCGCACGCCCATCTGGGTCCTCAAGAAACCGGACGCCCGCCTGCCTGGCTGGCTGCGCACCGTGTTCCGCTGGTCGGGGCTGGCCCAGCAGGGGGTGCGCGCCACCACCGATGCCCTGACCGAATCCTTGATGATCATCGCGGCGGTATACTACCGGCACATGCCCTGGCTGGTACGTTGGGCCGAGCGCGCCGGCGTGAGCAACATGCGCGAGCAGTTGCCGGACAACCCGGAGCTGTGGGACAAGTTAACGCCCCAATACGGTTTCGGCTGCAAGCGGCCCACCTTCTCCAACGAGTACTTCGCCACTTTCGCCAGGGATAACGTCGATCTGGTCACCACGCCCATCCGGCGCATCACGGCCGGGGGCATCGAGACCTCCGACGGCGCCGAGCGCGAGATCGACGTGCTGATCCTGGCGACTGGCTACAAGGTTTTCGAGAAGGGCAACCTGCCGTCCTACGAAGTCGCGGGACGTAACGGCACGGATCTGGGCGAGTTCTGGGAAGAAAACCGGTACCAGGCCTACGAGGGTCTCACGGTGCCCGGCTACCCCAACTTCTACATCATGCTGGGACCGTACGCGCTGATCGGTTCGTCCTATTTCAAAATGGTCGAGGGCAACGCGATTCACGTGGTGCGCTGTATCGAGGCCGCCCACGAGCGTGACGCGACCTGCGTGGAGATCCGCCAGGACGTGCACGATCGCTACTTCCAGAACATCCAGAAGCGCCAGCAGGGGACCGTGTTCCTGAACCACAACTGCGCGACCTCGAACAGCTATTACTTCGACCGCCACGGCGACGCGCCCATGCTGCGACCGTCTACCTCTTTCGAGATGCTTTGGAGAGCGAAGCACCTGCCCATGGCTCATTACCATTTCAAAAAGGCCTATCCGGCAGGATGGCTATCAGGTGACTCAAGGCTGACGTCCAGCAGCAGGCGTTTTTCCGGTGATGATCCCGTTGCGGAGGCTACCCGCCGATGACGACTCATGAGGAAACAACACCGGTGCTGGTCGGCGCCGGCCAGATCACCGCGCGCGAACCGGATCCCGAGCGCACCCCCATCGGTTTGGTCGCCGAGGCTGCCCGGGCCGCGGCCGCGGACTGCGGTGTGACCGGGGTGCTGGGTCAGATCCAGTCGTTAACGTGTCTCAACATATTGGCGCCGTCTTATTCCGATGCCCCGTCCACCCTGGCGCGGCACCTGGGCATCGACCCCGGCGAGCGCTTCTACACCCCGATAGGCGGGAACATGGGTCAATGGCTGGTCGGTTACTACGCCGATCGCATCGCCGCCGGCGGTCTCGATTGTATCTTGATCGCGGGCGGCGAGGCGCTGGCCACGCAGATGCGCGGCAAGGGCGCCGGCCTGTCCGGAGTGCTGGACACCGCCACCGGCGAGGGCCCGCGACTGCTCGGCGATGACCGCGAGCCGACCAATTTGGCGGAACAACGCCACGGACTCAATCTGCCCATCCAGATTTATCCGTTGTTCGAGCAGGCGCTGCGGGGCCGCTACGGCCTTAACCCAGTCGAGCACCGACGAATGCTGGGCGAATTCTATGCCCGATTCAACGCCGTCGCGGTCGACAATCCGCGAGCCTGGCGCCGCGAACCCTTATCGGCGGCCGACATCGCCGAGCGCTCACCCAAAAATCGCATGGTCGGCGCGCCCTACACCAAGCACATGAACGCCCTCATCGCGGTGGATCAGGCCGCCGCGCTGGTGATGATGTCGGCGGCCAAGGCCCGGCGGCTGGGCATCGAGCCTGAACGCTGGGTGTACCCCCTGGCCGCGGCAAACGGCCACGATCACTGGTTCGTCTCCCAGCGGGCGGATCTGTCCCGCTCGCCGGCGATCACCGCCTGCGGCGAGCGGCTGGCCGCGGCCAGCGGACTGGGGATCGACGGGATCGATCACCTGGACCTGTACAGCTGTTTCCCCAGCGCTGTGCAGATGGCGCGCGACGCGCTGGGCATCGCCGCGCATGATCCCCGGCCGCTGACCGTCACGGGCGGGCTGGCTTACCATGGCGGGCCCGGCAACAACTATTGCACCCACGCCATCGCCGAGATCATGAACCGCATCCGCGCCGACCGAAGCGCCACTGGATTGGTCAGCGGCGTGGGCTGGTACATGAGCAAGCATTCGCTGGGGCTCTACGGCGGACGACCGCCCGTCGGCGGTTGGCGGCCGATCGATCCGGCCGGACTGCAAGCCGAGATCGACGCCGGCCCCATCGTGGACGTGGTGGAGCAGGCGCAGGGCAAGGCCCGCATCGAGACCTACACTGTCATGCACGACCGCGCCGACCGCCCGGTCCAGGGTATTGTGCTGGGCCGCCTGAGCGATGGCCGGCGCTTTGTTGCCAACACTCCCACCGACACGGACCTGCTCGATGCCATGACGAACGAGGAATTTCTCAATCGCACGGGCCGCGTGCACCACGATGGCAAACGCAACCTATTTACCCCGGACGGGTGAGCGCAAGGAGAAGACGATAATGAGCATCGCGTCCGAAACCCAGTTCGACCAAGCCCGCGTAGCCGAACGCATGCGTGACATTCGCGAGGCCACCCGCGTCGTGAGCGAAGGCTTTTCCCGGGAATACATGCGCGAATGCATCGATAACCACCGATTCCCTCAGGAGGCCTGGGAAGCGCTGGGCGAATACGGGCTGCTTGGCATCACCATTCCCGAGGACCTGGGGGGCTCGGGCGGCGGCCAGGTGGAACTGGTCGCGCTGATGGAAACGCTGGCCGAGGCCGGGCTGGTGCTGCCCATGCTGTTGCTCACTGGCTTTGCGCGGGTGCCGATTCTCCGTAATGGCACGCCGGCACAGATCGAGCGATTCGTCAAGCCGACAATCAGCGGGGCCGAGAAACTGTGCTTCGCCATCACCGAGCCAGATGCCGGGACCAACAGCTTCGCGATGTCCACGCTGGCGACACGGGATGGTGACGGCTATCGGCTGACCGGGCGCAAGGTTTTTATTTCCGGTGCGGCGGACGCCGATCGAATGCTGGTCGTGGCCCGCACCCAAAAGGCCGGCGAAGTCAAACGACGCACCGAGGGTATGTCCTTGTTCGTGGTGGATACCGACGCGCCCGGTGTGGAACTACAGCCCCTGAATATCGACGTCGGTTGGCCGGAGCGGCAATACCTGGTTTTTTTTGATGACGTCAAACTCGACGCGGATCGCTTGATCGGCAACCCGGGACAGGGCCTGGCCGGAATGTTCGAGGCGCTGAATTCGGAGCGCCTGCTGGTCACCGCCATGTCCGTGGGCCTGGGCAATTACGCTCTCAAAAAGGCAGTGGCCTACGCCAACGAACGCAAACCTTTCGGCACCCCCATCGGGGGTTATCAGGCTATACAGCACCGCCTGGCCGAGGCCAAGGCCGAATTGGAGGCAGCACGGCTGATGATGATCCACGCGGCTGCGACGTTCGACGCCGGTGGCGATGCCGGTACTCATGCCAACATGGCGAAATTGCTGGGTTCTCGCGCGGCGGTCAAAGCCGTCGAGGCCGCCCTGCAGACCCACGGCGGCTACGGTTTCGACCGGGACTACGACATCATCACGCTATGGCCTTCGGCACGGTTAATGGAGGTTGCACCAATCAACAACGAAATGCTGCTCAACTACATCGGAGAACATGTCCTTGGCTTACCCAAATCCTACTGAGACGCGCGGCGTGATCGAGCGTGACGGATTCACCGCCCCGGACGGGCGGCAAATCGCGCTGTGGCGCTGGCCCGGATCGCGCGAACGCCCCACCCTGCATTGGGCCCATGCGACGGGCTTCCATAGCCAGGTTTACCGCTCGCTGCTCGACGAATTGGCTGACGATTGCAACGTGCTGGCCTGGGATATGCGGGGCCACGGGGCCAGCGCCGAGGCGGCCGATATTAAAACATTCCGCGGTTGGGAAACGTACTACGAAGACCTTGTCGCTTGGCTGGAAAGTCTGGATGAGCCTGTCTGGCTTGCCGGTCATTCGATCGGTGCCACGACCAGTATCATGGCCGCGGCCCGACGACCGGACAAGGTGCGGGGCCTGATCCTGGCGGAACCGGTGATCATGGACCCCTGGCAGGGCTGGCGATTGTGGTCGGCCAAGCTGCTACGCCAGTCACAGCGGTTTTCACTGGCCGCCGGAGCCGCACGTCGCCGCAGGGTGTTTGACTCGCGCGCCGCCGCACTGGAGAACTTTCGTGGCCGTGGTGGCTTCAGAACCTGGCCGGAAGCATGGCTGGAAAACTATGTTGAGCACGGCCTCGTGGCCCATGATGATCGTTTTCGCTTGGCCTGTACGCCGGAATGGGAAAGCACCACCTTTGCCCATACCGAACACAACCCCTGGCCCGCCGTCCGACGATTGCGGTGTCCGATGGTCGTACTGGCCGCGGAACGCGCCTCAACCTTCTCGCCAAGGGCGCGCCGGCGCCTACATGCCTTGCTACCCTCCGCCGAGTTGAACGTTCTGGCTGGAACAACCCATTTTTTGCCCATGGAGCGACCGGAAGTGGTGCGGGATGCAGTGCGACAAGCAATGCACGGTGATACCTAGAGGGTAAGGAGAAAAGCATGAAACACACAGCGGTGATCAGCGGCGTCGGCATGGTGCCGTTCGCGAAACCCGGCGCCAGCGCGCCCTACTACCAGATGGGTGCCGAGGCGGCGCGTCAGGCCCTGGCCGATGCCGGGCTGGACTACGCCAAGGTGGAGCAAGCCTACGTGGGCTATGTCTACGGCGATTCCACCTGCGGCCAGCGAGCGCTCTACCCAATCGGCATGACCGGCATTCCCGTGGTCAACGTCAACAACAATTGTTCCACCGGCTCGACCGCCCTGTTCCTGGCGCGCCAGGCGGTGGAGTCCGGCGCCGCCGACTGCGTGATCGCCCTGGGCTTCGAGCAAATGAAGCCGGGAGCGCTGGGCAGCTACTACAACGACCGGCCGACCCCCTTCGAACCCTTTGACCGGATCTGCGAGGAGCTGGTGGGACAGCCCGAGGTGCCGCTGGCGATCCGCTATTTTGGCGGCGCGGGCATGGCGCACATGGACAAGTACGGCACCAAGGCGGAGACCTTCGCCAAAATACGCGCCAAGGCGAGCCGGCATGCCGCGCGCAACCCGGTGGCGCTGTTCCGCAAGGAAGTGACAGTGGAGGAAGTGATGGACTCCCCGGTGTTGATCGGCCCAATGACCCGCCTGATGGCCTGCCCGCCGACCTGCGGCGCGGCGGCGGCCATCGTCTGCTCCGAAGCCTTCGCCAGGGCCAACGCTCTCGATCACCGAGTGCGCATCCTGGCGCAGGCGATGACCACCGACACACCGAGCACGTTCGAGGCGCGCAACATGATGCAACTGGTCGGCTATGACATGACGCGCGCCGCCGCCGATCAGGTTTACGAGGCCGCTGGCATCGGTCCGGAGGAGCTCGACGCCGTGGAACTGCACGACTGCTTCGCCACCAACGAGCTGCTGACTTATGAAGCACTGCGGCTGGCGCCGGAAGGTGGCGGCGAGCAGATGGTCGAGGACGGCGACAACACCCACGGTGGGCGCGTGGTTACCAACCCCTCGGGCGGGCTGCTTTCCAAGGGTCATCCATTGGGCGCCACCGGGTTGGCGCAATGCACCGAGCTGGTCCAACAGCTGCGAGGACAGGCCGCGGACCGCCAGGTCGAAGGTGCGCGCATTGCGCTCCAACACAATCTCGGCCTGGGCGGCGCCTGCGTGGTGACGATGTACCAGGCCACCTGAAGAGGACGAACTATGATCGACACTAAACACATCGGGCTGCGCCTGCCGACCGTCAGCTTCGAGGTCGAGAAGGGGCGGTTACGTTTTTTCGCCAAAGCCACCGGCGAAACACGGCCCGAGTACCTCGACGAGTCTGCGGCCCGGGCAGCCGGCTACCGCAGCCTGCCGGCACCACCAACCTTTCTGATGGGCGCCGACCTCGATGCCGGCACCATGACCACGTTGCTCGAAACGCTGAACGTGCCGATCGGACGCATCCTGCACGGCGAGCAAAGCTTCACCTATCACGCGCCGGTATGTGCCGGCGACGTGCTCAGCGTCGAGTCAAAGATTAGCGACATCTACGGCAAGAAGAGCGGTGCGCTCGAATTCATCGTCAAGGATTCGCTGATCAAGGACGCGACTGGCGAGACCGTGCTCGAGTCACGCAGCGTGATCGTCGTCCGCAACCCGCAGGAGAACGCAGCATGAACGCCCCCACTCGTGACCAGGTCAAGGTCGGCGAGGCGCTTCCGCCACTCGAGCTTCCGCCCATCACGCGCGCGACGCTGGCACTGTTCGCCGGCGCCTCGGGTGACCACAACCCGATCCACATTGACATCGACTTTGCCAAGGCCTCTGGCATGCCGGACGTGTTCGCGCACGGCATGCTGCCGATGGCCTATTTGGGCCGCTTTCTGACCCAGTGGGCACCGCAGACCCGGCTGCGCCGGTTCTCGGTCCGCTTCGCCGCCATCACGCCAGTCGGCGCACGGCTGAGTTGCACCGGCAAGATCGTTGAAATCACCGAGGACGGCCACGAAACACTGGCCCGGCTCGAGATCGGCGTGGTCGATAAACAGGGGGAAGTCAAGCTCGCCGGCGACGCCCTGGTGGCGCTGGCCTGAAACACGTCCTTTCCATCACCAACAAAGCAGGACTGCGTATGAAACTTCAAGATAAAGTGGCCATCGTCAGCGGCTCAGGGCGCGGGATAGGCCGGGAAATCGCCCTCAAACTCGCCGCCGAAGGCGCCAGCGTGGTAGTCAACGATCTTGATGCCGCCCCGGCGGAGGAAACGGTCGCGGCGATCAAGGACGCCGGCGGCAGGGCCGTGACCTGCATCGGCAGCGTGACACAGGAGGACTTTGCCGAACGCTTTGTGAACACGGCAATCGAACAGCTGGGCGGTCTGGACATCATCGTCAACAACGCCGGCTACACCTGGGACAACGTGATTCAGAAAATGAGCGATGAGCAGTGGCAGGCGATCATGGACGTGCACGCCACGGCGCCCTTTCGCATTCTGCGCGCGGCCTCCGAATACTTCCGCGTGCAGGCCAAGAAAGAAGCCGCCGAAGGGCGCGAGGTATTCCGTAAGGTGGTCAACATCGCCTCGATCGCCGGCACCGGCGGCAACGCCGGACAGGCCAACTATTCGGCCGCCAAGGCGGCGGTGATCGGCCTGACCAAGGCGATGTCCAAGGAATGGGGCCGGCTCAAGGTGAACGTCAACTGCGTGGCCTTCGGACTGATCAAAACGCGCCTCACAGAGGCGGAGGCTGGCTCCGATGCGAGCATCGACGTGGAAGGCCGCAAGATCAAGGTCGGCGTCAACCCCGATCTGCTCAAGACCATGGAGGCCATGGTGCCGCTCGGTCGCGCCGGCACGCCGGCCGAGGCCGCCGGGGCCGTCTATCTGTTTTGCACTCCGGAGTCGAACTACATCAGCGGTCAGACGCTGCTCTGTGGCGGCGGGTTCTCAATGTGAGGCCATGGACACCATGACGTTTAATCAATCACCCTGGATGGACGAAGAACTAACGCTGTTCCGCGACAACGTCCGTAAGTTCATCGCCACCGAAATCACACCCTTCGAAGAACATTGGGACGCCCAGCAGCACGTCGAGCGCGCGCTGTGGACCAGGGCAGGCGCCGCCGGCCTCCTGTGCACCGACGTGCCGGAGGAATACGGCGGGGCGAGAACATGTGGTCAACGGGTCGAAAACCTTCATCTCCAACGGCCATCACTGCGGCCTGCTGATCGTCGTCTGCAAGACCAATCCGGCCGAGGCCGCCAGGGGCGTCTCGCTGCTGGTCGTCGAACAGCCGGGCGAGCGCTTGATCATCGGCGTCGGCGCACTCGACGCGGAGACGGCCTCGATGGCCAAATGGTGGTGCACGCAAAAGCAGTGCGAGATCGTCGACGAGTGCCTTCAATTCTTCGGCGGCTACGGCTACATGCTCGAGTATCCCATCGCGCGCTTGTACGCCGACGCCCGGGTACAGAAGATCTACGGCGGCACCAACGAGATCATGAAGGAGCTGATTGCGCGGGGGCAGGATTGAATGCGATTCACGTCGCCGGACTTCCATCAGCCGGATGGCGATATCGCCCAGTCCCCGGGGGTGCCGCCGCCGAGCATTTCCAACAGCCCGCTAACCGTGCCGGGCGACACCTTCCCAGTATTTCTCCTCAAGCTGCTTCTTCGGCAGCTTGCCGGCCAGGTTGCGGGGCAGCTCGCCAAAGTCCACGATCTTCGGCAGCTTGAATCCGTACAATCCCTCCTTTTTGCAGTGCTCGATGATCTCCTCGCGGGTGGCCTGCTGGTGCTCCTTGAGCTCAATTACCGCCGCCGGCACCTCGCCCAGGTCCTTGTCCGGCGCCCGCACCACGGCAACGTCAAGAACCGCCGGATGCTGCTTGATAACCGTCTCGATCTCATTGGGAAAAAGATTCACCCCGCCGGAGATGATCATTTCCTTGATCCGCGAAGTCAGGTACAGAAAACCATCCTCGTCCACGTAACCAATCAGACCATCGTCGTACCAGAGCTTGCCCTCGACCTCGATGTAATTCTCCTTCATCTTCTCGTCGCTGAGGCCGACATAGTTCAGCGCAAGGGCCATCGGAGAGCGCACGAGCACCTTCCCTTCCTTGCCGGGTGGGGTCCAGGTGCCGGTCTCCTCGTCATAGATCCGGCATTCCGCCGCCCGCAGCTTGCCCACGCTGTCGTAGCGCTTCGGGTTCTCCTGGTAGTCCTCGCTGGCGAGAACGCTGATCAGGCCGCTCTCCGAAGCGCCGTAGTATTCATGGAAGACATCATCCGACGCTCCCTGGCGGCGGAACAGCGCGTTAATCTCGCGCTTGACCTTGGGCGGACAAGGCGCCGCCGCGCAAATGATTACCCGCATGCTGGAAAGGTCGTATTGGGACTTCAGAGCCTCGGGCAGTGCCAGGATGCGCTCGAGCATGGTCGGGGCGACGAAGGTCCAGTTGATGCGCTCGTCCTGAATAAGTTTAAGCATGAGCTCGGGATCGAACTTGCTCATGGGCACCGCGGTGCCGCCGAGAAAGAACGGCAACACCGCGATCTGTACCCCGGCATGATACAGCGGCCCCGGAATCAGCGTGCGGATGTTGTTGCTGATCGGATCCCGGATCTTGCCGATCTTGTAGAAATGAAAGGCCGAGACCTGCATCAACCCCAACCGGGTCACCTCCTCCTTGGAGGCGCCCCGCCGCGCCTCGGCCGAATCCGATGTCAGCCGGTCACGGTCGATGTTGATGTATTTCGGCGTCCCTGTGGTACCGCCGCTGTAGGTCTTTGGGGCCATGCCCAGCTTGCCGCTTGGGAGTATGGACCGGCTGTCCCGGATCAGTGACTCGTAGGCGATCATACCCTCGGGCAACTCGTCAGCGTCAACCACGATGAAGTGTTCGACGGTGGTCAACTGATCACGAACCGACTGTACCACTTCCACAAAGGCGCCCCCCAATACCAGGGCCTTTGGCGAGGCCTTGTTGATGCATTCCGCCAACTCCTTGGGCTGAAGATGCCAATTGAGCATCGGCATGGGATTGTCCCTGAGCGTACAAGCCAGCATCAATTCGAACCATGGCGCGCCGTTGTGCATCACCTCGGCCACCGCCTCGCCTTCGCCGATACCCAGCCGGTGCAGGCCATTGGCCAGGCGGAGAACTCGATCCCTGAATTGACCGAAGGTGACCCGACGATCACCGTCGACAATCGCCTCACGATCTCCCCAATGCTCCCATAGCGCAAGCAGGAATTGCCGCGGAAGCTCCTGTCGCTTAAGCCGGCTACGCCACGCGGCCCGGACGCCACCAATCGCCAACGCGCCCCAACCAAACTGGCCCAAAATCTCCCTGAGGGCCGCACGGGCCTCGGGCATTGCTTTCAGCTGGGCTATAGCGGACATTTCGAAGATCTCCTGGCTGGTGTTATGTTGTTATGGCAGGCGCGAGACGGGGTTGGTAACCCGCCCGTTTCCGTGGTTTCCACCGAACCGGACGCGCGCTAAGCTGGACCGCAACCCGTTCAAACTCGTCGACGATTCCGGTGTTGTCGAAACGCTTAAAAGTTCCTCCCACAGGATGCGCAGTTGCAATTCGGCCAGCCGGCTGTCTATGCAACGGTGGAAGTTTCAGCAGCACCATCTATTCCCGACCATGGTTGTGTGACAGCAGCCTATCGAGGTCATTTTTTGACAATACGGGGTCATTTGGAGACACCCAATGAGAGGCATGACGGCGAACCGGCTACAGGGCTCGCAATTCCTTCTTCAGAATCTTGCCCACCGGATTGCGGGGAATGGCGTTGATCAGTTTCATCTTTTCCGGCAGCTTGTAGACACTCATGCCCTGCTCCCTCAAGTAGTCGTTGATTTCCTCCAGGGTCGGTGGGTTATCCTCGTCAACAGGCACCACGCAGATACAGATCCGCTCGCCCATGATCTCGTCCGGTTGGGGTATGACCGCGACGTCCCGTACCTTGCCGAAGCCCAGCACCGCGTTCTCCACCTCCACACTGGAGATATTGTAACCACCCCGAATCACGATGTCCTTCTTGCGGTCATAGAACCCTAGGTGCCTGTCATCCCGCACGATGAAAAGGTCGCCGGTGCGGAAAAAGCCGTCATAAGTGAACGAAGCCGCGGTAATATCCGGGCGCTGAAAGTAGCCCGCGAACACACCCGGGCTGCGATAGCAAAGCTCGCCGATGCCACCTGGTTCGGTTATCTCCTCATCCTCATCGCCGAGAATTTTCAGCTCGACCCCGCTGACGCCGGAAGGCCATTGGACTCCTGCCTTGCCCCACCAGGGCAGGTGATCCACCCGCATCTCCAGGTCCGGCACATCGGCCGGGCCGGCTACCAGACTGGTGCCCTCGTTCTGGCCCCAGATGTTGACGATCTCGATGCCCCAGCGGCGCTTGAACTCCTGCATCGACCAGGCCGAGGGGGGCGCCGAACCGGTGGTGATGGTTCGCACGCTGGAGAGATCCAGCTGGTCCACGTTGGGCAGCTTGACAATCATGTTCAGCATTGCCGGCACCAAGATGGTGTACTGGATACTCTCCTCGGTCAGCTGGCGCAACAGGATTTCCGGCGTAATCGGATGATGCAGCACCAGGGTGCCCCTCGCCGCCAGCCAGGGGAGGTAGTTCACCCCTACCGCCGTCATGTTCACCAGCGGTGCCACACACAGGATACGGTCACCCTCGCGCAGGCCACAGGTGGTGAACACCAGGTTGGTCATGTACTCCCAGTTGTTGTGGCTCATGGGGCAGCCCTTGGGGTTTGACTCAGTGCCCGAAGTCCAGCACAGGGTGAAGATGTCATTGGCATCCACCGGCACCTCCGGGACCCGGCCCGGATCTCCATGGGCGATATCGGTCAGCGCCGCCAGGCCAATGTAGTGCTCGAAGCCCAGCTCCTGCCCCAGGGCCCGGTAATCAAAGCCGTGGAAGCTTTCCACCGAGGCGTAGAATCTGGCGCCGGTGATCTCTTTCACATAGCCCACATCCTTGCTTCGCCATTGCAGGGGCAACGCGGAAAGCAGACCGCCGGCCTTGGCCGCCGCCAGATAGAGCATGGCCAGCTCCCAGATGTTCGGCAACTGCGCCACCAGTAGGTCGTCCTTGCCGAAGCCCCGGCGTGCCAGCTCGGCGGCGGTGGCGTCCACGGCCCGACCAAACTCGGCCCAGCTGAGCCGCTGGGGCGGTGTGCCGACCAGCTCGTCACGATTGGGTGGATCCACCACCGCTTCCCGGTCCGGGTAGGCGGCACGATTGGCGGCAAAGCGATCCAGCAGGGTTCTGTCACCCCAGTAGCCTTTATCGGAGTATTCCTCGATCAGTTCAGGTTCGTGTAAGATCATTTACCCTATTCCTCCAAGCTTATTGGCCCCAACCGAGTCCGCGCTCGCTGCGCCTTACCGCCTTGTGGTTCATGGCTGGCATCCGCGAGCGGCGGGTCGGGTCTCGCCGGCGCTCACCGCCGACTCTACGGGCTTGCCGCCTCCTCCAGCGCCTGCACCGCGCGTTGCTCGGATGACGGGAGTTGTTCGGCATGGACGACGAGCGCCCGCCAGTCAAGCTGATCGGCGGCGGCATATGTAGCAAGACGGCTCCAGGCGTTGGCGCAGTCGAGCAGGACGTCGGCGGCACGGGCAAAGGATCGATCGCCAGTGAGGCGGGCAACCTCGGCGCAGAATTCCGCTTCGAGGCGGCGGAACAAGCCACCGCCTGTGCCGGCTTTCTCGACGAAGACCGGTAAGACCCTTAGCGATGCGTTAAGCTGGTCATCAGTCAGGCTATCTCCCCAGGTGGCCAGATCGTCGACGAAGATATTGACGCCCTTCAGGCCGGAGGCGACCACACCATCGGCGGGCAGGTCCGCCGGATCGAACAGCGTCGCATCCGTGCCGCGCATATTGCGCGCCGCGCTTGCCGCTGCATCGCGCGCCACCGGCAGTAGCTCAGGCAGCCGATCAGGAAAGCGTATCGGGTAAGTCGCGTGGCGATTGGGATCGGGAAAGCCATGGGAGGCACGAGCTCGCGCCAGAGCTTTTAGGGGGACTTCCTGCACCTCCTCGCGATCGTTGTCCACCACCCGGGCGACGCCGCGCCTCTCGTCGTAGCCGATGACGACGATGTCATGACGGGTGTTGGATAAACGTACCCTGAGATACGGCAGCTCGGCGATGTCAGCCCAGATCATCACGGGACGGCCGGCGTCGATTTCGTCGGCGACCCAGCGCCAACCCTCGTCCGGATCGTCGGTTTGGCGACGCTCGGTTTCNATGCCGAGGCGGTGGCAGAAGTCGAGCTCCATGTCACCGTTGCGCCCTACCAGGTAGATGGGAGGCGTGAGTTCGGATACTCTCATATACATAAAGGACAGTCCGCCGCCGAGGCCGAACACGAGCCCCTCGCCCGGCGGCCCGTCCCAGCCAAGCCCGGCCCATTCCAACAGGTCGCGCAGTGCGCCCGAGCCGCAGTGCCCACCCATCCGGTGGGGATAGTTGGAGATTTGCACGCTTTTCATTCCACTACTCCAGCTGTGTTCAAAGACCTGAGCCAACGCCGGTTGGCNTACCGCGAGCTCACTCCGCCGACGAGGCGCGGATNGAGGCCTTTTTTAACCNCCAACCTCTGGNAACGAATAGTCCTTGAACTGCTCGCGCAATTTGGCCTTCTGCAGCTTGCCGGTCGCCCCGTGCGGCAGTTCGTCGACGAATACCACGTCATCCGGCAGCCACCATTTCGCGACCCGCTGGCTCAGATAGTCGATCACGCCCTGCTTGTCGAGCTGGCTGTCCGGCTCGCGCACCACCACCAGAAGCGGCCGCTCGTCCCATTTCGGATGATGCACCGCGATGACCGCTGCCTCGGCGATCTCGGGATGCCCCACCGCTTCGTTCTCAAGATCGATGGAACTGATCCACTCGCCACCGGACTTGATCACGTCCTTGGTGCGGTCGACGATCTCCATGTAGCCTTCGGGGTCGATCTTGGAAACATCGCCGGTGCGAAACCAGCCCTCGCTGTCGAAGGCCTTGGCGCTGGCTTCAGGGTTTTCGTAGTAGCCGCTGATGATCGCCGGGCCGCGCACCAGCAGCTCACCGAAGGACTTGCCGTCCCGCGGCAGCGCTTGACCGTCGTCGTTGACGATCTTCATCTCCACCCCGAACACCGCACGCCCCTGCTTGGCCTTGATGTCGAACTGCCGATCAAGCGGCAGATCGGCGTCCTTGGGACGGATCATCGAAACCGTGCCGATCGGACTCATCTCGGTCATGCCCCAGCCCTGCTGGCCTTCGACGCCGTACTTCTCCTGGAATTCGCGCATCATCGCCCGTGGCGCGGCCGAGCCGCCGATAAGAACACGCTTGAGCGAGGTGAACTTCTGCTCGGTCTTACGCATATGACCAAGAAGCCCGAGCCACACGGTGGGCACGCCCCAGGCCTCGGTGACGCCCTCGTTATTGATCAGCTCGGCCAGGCTCTCGCCATCGAGCTTCGGCCCCGGGAAGACGATCTTCGCGCCCACCATTGGCGCGAAGTAGGGGACGCCCCAGGCGTTAACGTGGAACATCGGCACCACCGGCAGCACGGCACTCTCCTCGCCCAGATTCATTCCGGGGATGGTCAACACCGAGAAGGCGTGCAGCAGCGTCGAGCGGTGCGAGTACAGCACCCCCTTGGGATTGCCGGTGGTGCCGGAGGTATAGCAGAGCGACGAAGCGGTATGCTCGTCGAACTCCGGCCAGGCCATTTCATCGGACTGCTCGCCGACCAATTCCTCGTAGCACATCACGTTGGGCAGCGAGGTTTCGGGCATATGAGCGCGGTCGGTCATGACGACGTAGCCCTTCACGCCTTCAAACAGACCTTGCAACTTCTCCAGCAATGGAACGAAGGTCAGATCAAGGAAAATGTACTGATCCTTGGCGTGATTGACGATGTAGCCGAACTGCTCGACCGGCAGACGCGGATTGATTGTGTGACAGATCGCCCCAATGCCGGAGACCGCGTAATACAGCTCCAAGTGCCGATAGGTGTTCCAGGCCACCGTCGCGATGCGATCCCCGGCCTGGACACCCAGCGACTTGAGCGCGTTGGCCAACTGGCGGCTACGCTTGGCCGCATCTTCGTAGTTGTAACGGTGCAGGCCGCCTTCCGGAGTCCGGGACACGATCTCCTGCTCTGGATAGCTGGCGGCCGCGTACTCGATGATCTGGGAAATCATCAAAGGCCGGTCCATCATTAATCCACGCATCTGTCTCTCCTCAATCAGTCGATTTTCTCTGGCGGTTTCTGTCGGATGGCGTATTCGGAACCGCAACAGTCGACAGAACAAAATAGTATTTTTGAGCGCACTGGAGGCCCCGCGATGTTGCTTCCTAACCAAGCGCTTGCTCAAGACCCTATCCTTCTTTAACTTCGATAGGCAAGAACAAGAGCCGCCCCAGAGCGGTCAAGGACCACTCTCCGCGCGATGTCCCGAGCCCGTGTGCTGCTCGCGAAACCGGAGCATCACGCCGCCAGTGGCCGGGCAGCTCCAAGGTGCCGAAAGTGGCCCAGATCCACGAGGACTTCCCCCGCACCGGGACCGGCAAGGCCAGAAGCGCATCATACGCACCGAACTGCGCGACTTTTTCGCTGGAGCGGAAGGCGGCTGACGACGACAACACCGTAAAACCTTAAATTTTCATTGACTGATAAGAAATTTTTCGTATTGCCTCAAAAACAAGTCCAGCGCATTGTTTGTTCGACCAAACAAAGCATGCCAAATGCCACCCCCGAATAACAAAAAGGATGATTCCCTATGACGATAATCAGGTCTCACCATCAGTCCCGCAGATATCTTTTCCTCCCCAACGCGGGTCTTCGGGTCCGTCGTGCCTTGGCCGTTCTGATAGTCGTGCTGCTCCCATGCGAGGTAATGGCCGGAGCGGGCGATGCAGCAAGCACCTACGGCCTGGGCCCCATTCACGCCGGCTCGGCCCAGGCATTCAGCGCTTTCCACAGCGGTGCTTGGGCCACCTACTACAACCCGGCGGCACTTGCGCGCTCGCCGGAAGGTGAACTCACAGTGGTCTTTCAGCACGGTGACCAGGAGTTGCGTGCCGAATCACTCGGCGGAGCCGCACCATTCGATCGCGAAAACGATGTGCTCACGGACCAGAGTTCGGAGTTGCTGCTTCTTGGTATCAAGACCCGTGTCGCCGGCGCGGCGGACTTGGACACACCGATTTATCTTGGTATTAACGTCGGCGTGGATGAGTATGCCTCCAACGCACTGCCTTTCGCGGCCAATACCAGCCAGGAAGGCCAGTTCCTGCGTTTTGAGTCGCAACCCCTGTATCTCGCTTTTGGCGGTGCGGTTGGCAACGTCCTGCGCGGCGTTGATATCGGTGCCTCGGCAAGACTCACGCTGGCGGCCCAGGCCCGCCTTGAAGCGGTCTCCGATCTGTCCGGCAATACCGACTCCGAAGAGCTCTCCCTGGAAGCCGAACCGACATTGACGCCCTCGCTGGGCATTAACGTCAATTTGAGCGACACGCTGTGCGGTTCGAGCGCCTGCCTGCCTTTCGCGCTTAAACCGGAGCTGGCGTTGTTCTATCGAGGGGAATCGGAGTACGACGTCAGCGTGGACGCCAACGTGGTGATTCCTGGCGTCATACCCGAGCCGGGCCTTGATCTTGCACTGGCGACTCTCGACACGTTCCAGCCCCAGGTGTACGGAATCGGATTGCTGGTGCCTTTAGGTAAATTCGAGCTGGTTGCGGCTGTAGAGCGCCAGTATTGGTCCGATCTGGAGAGTGAATTCGCCGGTGACACGGTCAGGGACCAGGCTGGACTGCGCTTTAATGACACCACCGTTCCCCGCATCGGCGTCCGCTACACATGGTCGGACGCTCTTAAACTTTATGGGGGCGTGGCCGTCGAGGATTCCCCACTTCAATCGACCCGGTCCCAGGATGTCAACTTCCTCGACAGCGACCGTATCGTGGTCGGTGTTGGCGCCGATTACCGCCTGAAACGCGCGCCGGTAATCAATATGCCCCTTGTGATGTCCCTGGCTTATCAATACCAGCAGCTTGATGAAAGAGAGTTCAACCTCACATCCATCAACTCGCCAACCAATCCCAGCCCCTACGAGACCGTTCGCGTGGATGGCGACATACACGTCATCTCGGGTTCCCTGTCACTCAAATTCTAGACCGCGATGGCGGAGCCGAATTCAGGAGAGTAGAGATGAATAAGCAAATAAACATTCGNCCGCGGTACGTTTCGTTTGCCCTTTGGGTGTTCGGGCTGATGTTGATCAGTGCGTGCGGCGATGACGAAGGCAAAGTCGNCAATCCATGGCGCGCTTCGGACACACTGGTGTTCGCNTACCCCTACCCNGGCCAGCAGGAGGTGCCGACGAGCGGCAATGTCGTGCTGCGTTTCTCNACCACACTGAGTGACGANGTGAGCGGCGATGTCGAGGACCGTCTGCGGCTCGCCGACGACGCCGGNAACNCCGTGCCCTNTACCCCCGAAGTGATCGATGGCGGCCGGGGNCTGGTACTGAAACCACGGACTTCACTGTCGCCCAATACGCATTATCGGCTGAGTGTCAGCGAGGCGGGCCTGGGTCGTATCGACGATACCGTGTTCAAAAATTTCCAATTTCACACGATGGGCGCCCATGCGGGGTTCGCCGACGCCGTCGGCAATGACGGCTTTAAGATACTTGGCATCACCCCTCTGGATCCCGATCCACTGCTGGCCGGCATCGAGGATGCCAGAATAAATGATATGAGCACGCTACGCATGGTCTTCAACCGACCGCTCGACCCGGCCACCACCGTTTATGGCAAGCAGATCACGCTTGTCGACGACCAGGGCCAGCTGATCGACGCCTCCGTGCTACTGCAGGGGCGCTATTTGATACTGGATCCACGCCGGGACCTCGACTCGGTGGAATACACGTTAGCATTATCGGGGCTGCGCAGNCGTGACGGCTCTCTACTGCCGGAAGTCGAGCGCCAGTTCACACCCATGGGCACGCAGCCGCGCGAAACCACGGTCATCAAGGTCGGTTCCCTAGGCGAGCAACAGCCGGACCTGCAATCCCAGCTGACGGGAAGACCGGTCAATCAGGTGCCACTGGACAGCTTTATCATCGGTGACAGCGCCGTTACCGAACTAACAGGCTCGCTAGCCGCGGACCTGGGCTTTGTCCCGGACTTTGCCGATGCCGTCCCCCTCCGGGTGCCGGCCGGCACGGTACTGCGAGGCGCGCCGGTCGATGTCAACATTCTGGGGGAAATCCCCGCCGGTATCGAGACCGGCGACCTGCAGATTACCCTTCTCAGTGACGCCAACGGCTATCTGATTCCCAATCCCTTCAGTACCGAGGCGACGGCGCCTCGCTATGCACTGCTGAGAATGGATGCGGCCATGACCGCGGAGGGAACCATCGCCAATGCCGCCCTCAGTCAGAATCTGCTCAATATCCAGGTCGTCGGTCTCGCCATTGTCGAGGATGGCAAGCTGGTGCTGGATGCGATCTCCGTGGTCGACCCCGACATTCTCGGCCTTGAAAAGGCTGGTGCCCAATTATCCTTCCGCATGGAGTCCTTCGCCGGGCAGCGAAACCCGCCAATGCCTGAGCCGGATCTACGCCCTCTGGAATTACAATCCTGGTCGCCGGGTGAGGACTTCCAGGCCAACACACGCCCGGGGGATCCGGTCATTCTGAACTTTAACAAGGCGATTGATCCTGCGTCGGCGTTTCTTGATGGCGCTATCAACGTCCAGGTTAACGGCACTTCGCTACCACCTGAAGACGTCTCGATGCGTGTCGACGGCGCCACCGTCATCCTCGAAGGCACGGGAATCGTGGAGCACAACCAGGACGTTGAAATCATACTGACCAGCCAACTACGGGACACGGCGGGCAACCCGCTGAGCAAGGATTACACCCTTGATATGCGCCTTGACGATCTGTTTTTGCCGAATGGCAACCGCGACAGCCTTCGTGCGCCCTTGGTAGCCGCTGTTTTCCCCGGATACCCCTGTGCTCTGACCGACGCCCGGTTAACCGGTGAACGATCACAATGGCGTAACGGGCGCTGCCAGGGCGGCCAGGGAAGCGACCCCCTGTTCCCTGTGGTCGGGCTTTTTCGAGAGTACCCTATACGGGTCATCTTCAACCGCCGTATAGATCCGGCAACAGTCAACGGCGACACCTTTTTCGTCGAGCGTCGCGATGCCGGTGGGGATTGGCAAACGGTGCCAGGCCACCTCGACGTGCTGGCGCAACGGGTCGAGTTTTTCCCTGACAGCCCTTGGCGAGACGGTCAGCTATATCGCTATACGTTGCGCTCGGAGCCCACCAGTCCCGACTGCGGAAACAACGCCATCTGCACACTGGACGGTGCTGCCTTGCAAACACGCCAACTGTCACAGAGCAGTGACACGGCTCCAGCGCCGCGCGAGGGAGGCCCCGATATGGTGAACCACTTTGTCGTGACCGGTGACGACCAGCGTTATACCCTCGTATCCCTGCGTTCCCTACCGACGGTCGACGTCAATGCCAATCTACAGGTCGACAATTCAGAACAAGGTGCTACCGACAACAATGGTGTCATCAAGGCGCCCGCCAACCACCTGCGGTTGGAGCTGCGGGACACCGGGGGCGTGATTACCAACGCCAACCTGGGCTGCTCAATTGGCGAGGACTGTCCGGAGAAACGCTTCGCGTTCGTCAGCACCGGCGCGTTGCAGGCCGGCCCCCGGGAATACGACTCCGCCGTCTCCATCAACCGTCGACTGATTGACGGTAACCCGGACACGGATGATCGGACCACGGGCGCTGTTCTTGTTTCCGTCTTTCCAACCACGCTGACCACCACGCAAGTCTTTCTCGAAGCCAGAGCGTTAGGCCTTATCACCATTGGTCTCGAGACAGGTCCCTTGGTTCTGCGTTTACTACCCGAGGGCGATTCACCGTTTATTGAAGGCTACATCACCGAGACAGAGGACGGTCCCTGGTTCAGCACCACTTTCGACCTGTTGATAGACGCGCCTGAACTGGAACCTAGGTTGATTATTGAACTTGGGCACGATATTCGCAGCAAACGGGTTAACAACGTCACTCTCGAAGGACCGCTTCGGTTCGTCGACGATGGCAGACTGATACTCAAGGTCTCCAATCCCGACCCGCTGACCATTCCCGCCAACATCGACCTGATCGGCATCGGTCTGGCGTCGGTTGAACTTGAAGCACCTCCCTTGGGAGTGGACCTGACCTTCACGTTCCTTCCGGTGAAGGATTTTTAACGTGTTTTACCCCGGCCGTTACAAACTGGTCTGGAAAGGGCTGGAGAAGCATTGCCGTTGATATATTCAATCTGTAATATTGGTTGGATGACCAAATGTATTGCCGGAAGAGTTGACTATGACTGACTCTCAGACGACGACATCCTCCGCGCATTGCGGCCTTCGACGCAGTGTTCGGGTGCGATTCACTGGCAGTGACGGGTTGAGTCTGTGGGCCAGCCGCCATGGTGAAGACACGGCGCCCCCCGTATTGCTCCTGCACGGCGGCGGGCAGACCCGCCATGCCTGGTCCGACACGGCGATCGCACTGGCCGATGCCGGCTACTGCGCGTTTAGCCTGGACGCAAGAGGCCACGGCGAAAGCGACTGGTCTCGAGAAGGCGACTACAGTGCCCGAGCCCTTGCAGCGGACCTCAGCGCGGTGATTCGCTCGCTACCGGCCCGGCCGGTTATCGTCGGCGCNTCCATGGGTGGNCTGACCGCTTTGCTNACNCTTGGCGANGACNCCTCCCTGGATTGCGAGGCNCTGGTACTGGTCGACGTGGCGCCAAGATTGGAACCTCGGGGCGTCCGCCGGATCATCGAATTCATGCGTCATCATCAGGACGGATTCGAAACGCTGGAGCAGGTACGCGATGCTATCACCGCCTACAACCCGCGCCGCCCGCCATCAAAAGATCTCTCCGGGCTACGCAAAAACCTGCGGCAACACAGTAATGGCCGGTTTTACTGGCACTGGGACCCAGCTTTTCTCAACCACGCGAACGCGCCAACCAAGGCCGGGAGCATGTTCGACCGCGCAAGGCTGGAGCTGGCGGCCCGCCAGTTGGACGTACCGGTGCTTTTGATACGTGGCTACTACAGCGATGTTCTTAGTGACCGGGGCGCAACAGAGTTGCTCACTCTAATCCCCGAAGCACGTTATGTCGTTCTGGAACAGGCCGGCCATATGGTGGCCGGAGACCGTAACAGTGTTTTCACCGAGGCGGTATTGCAATTTCTGCAAGAACGGCCAGCCGCCACTGAGCCGGAATCGTGCCGCACTGCCACTACGGAGCAACACCATGAAACACCCTTATCTTGATGTTCTGATTGTCGGGGCGGGCCTGTCGGGAATTGGCGCGGCCTGTCACTTAAAGGAAAAATGCCCCAACGTCCGTTTTGGAATCGTTGAACGACGCAAACGGATCGGAGGCACCTGGGATTTATTCCGCTATCCCGGCGTCCGCTCCGATTCCGACATGTTTACCCTGGGTTATAACTTTCGACCCTGGACCGATACCAAGATGCTTGCCGACGGCCTTTCTATCCGTCGGTATATTGACGACACCGCACGCGAATACGGTGTGAAACGTCGAATCCAGTTCGGTCTGAAAGTGATCTCGCAATCCTGGCATAGCGAAAACAAACACTGGATCGTCAAAGCCATCGACGAGGCAACCGATGAGGAGCACCAGTTCAGCACCGGCTTTGTATTCAATTGCACCGGATATTACAAGTACGACTCCGGTTACACGCCGGAGATTCCGGGGATCAACCAATTCCGCGGTGACGTGATCCATCCGCAACACTGGCCGGAAAACTACGATTACAGTGGCAAACGGGTGGTGGTTATTGGCAGTGGCGCCACTGCCGTGACGCTGGTACCGGCTATGGCCGACAAGGCGGATCATGTGGTGATGCTGCAGCGCTCGCCCACCTATGTAGCCACCGTGCCAGAGCAGGATCTGATATCCAGGAACCTGCGCCGCATTCTGCCGGAGATGGCCGTTTACCGGCTGGCCCGGACCCGCAATATTCTGTTGCAGAGAGCGGTATATCGGCTTTCTCTGAGTAAGCCCAAGGCGATGCGACGCCTGCTTCTGGCGACCGCGCGCCGGCAGCTCGGCCCGGAGGTCGACATGCGGCATTTCCAGCCCCATTACAATCCCTGGGAAGAACGCATGTGCGCCGTTCCCAAGGGTGATCTCTTCAAGGTTATCCGCGAAGGCCAGGCCTCCGTGGTCACCGACCACATCGAAGCGGTCACCGAAACCGGGATCCAATTGAAGTCCGGCGCTCATATCGACGCTGATGTTCTGATCACAGCCACTGGCCTTGATTTGCAGCTGTTCGGTGGCGCCAGATTGGAAGTCGACGGCCGTGAAGTTCATGTGGCGGACGCCCTGATGTACAAGGGACTGATGCTCGAAGGGGTACCCAATATGGCCCTGGTGTTCGGTTACACCAACGCTTCTTGGACGCTGAAGGCCGATATCGCCTCTGAATTCGTCTGCCGCCTCCTGAATCACATGCGCGATATTGGCGCCCGGGTGGTCACACCCGTCGATGGACAAGGGAGCAAGACCCAGATGAACTTTCTTAATTTACGTTCCGGATATGTTCTTCGCGCCAACGACCGCCTTCCTCGTCAGGGCAGCAGGACCCCCTGGCAGAATCTTGATGACTATTTGCGTGACCTGCCCGCATTACGCTATGGCAACCTCGAGGATGGCCACCTTCGTTTTGAGGGAAGTAGCATCAGGCGCGGAAGGAACCGCGTGTTTCGCAAGTTACTGAGTGCCTGATCCGCCTACCTGTTGGAGCATATTATGAAACGTTTTTACGGGAAAGTCGCTGCGATTACTGGTGCTGGTTCAGGCATAGGTCGAGCGACCGCCATGCTGCTGGCTAAAAAGGGCTGCCATTTGGCTCTGTCGGACATTGACGAAAACGGTCTAAAAGACACCGCCATTGACCTGCGCGACTACCCGGTCAGGGTCACCACCCATGTTGTTAATGTCAGCCGAAGGGATGAGGTGTATCGGTATGCGGATCAATGTGTCAAGGAGCACGGACAGGTTAACTTGATAATGAACAATGCCGGCGTTGGTCTCGGAGAAACCGTTGATGCCATGAGCTATGAAAACTTCGAATGGCTTATGAACATTAACTTCTGGGGGGTGGTATACGGAACCAAGGCCTTTCTGCCTTACCTCAAGCAATCCGGCGACGGCCATGTGATAAACATCTCCAGCATCTTTGGCATCATTGGAGTGCCCACCCAATCAGCCTATAACGCCGCGAAATTCGCTGTTCGAGGGTTCACCGAGTCGCTGCGCGAAGAACTGGACATTGAGCGAAGCTGTGTTAGCGCAACCTGCGTTCACCCGGGCGGCGTCAAGACCAACATTGCCCGTAACAGCCGCATGGGTGATATGGGGAACATAGCCCCGGGCAGCAAGGAAGAAATTACGGAACTTTTCGATCGCATCGCCCGGTCCACGCCGGAACAGGCAGCCAACGCTATCCTGCAGGCGGTTCGCAAGAACCGGCGTCGCGTGTTGATAGGTAATGACGCAGCGATACTGGACGCCGGCCAACGCCTGATGCCGGCGGGCTATCAGCGGCCCCTCGAAGCATTCTTCCGAATGCGACAGGGGCGGCAAAAAATGCCTAGTCAATCGTCGCAATAAGCAGGATCAAACTTCAAAAAGAGGGCCGAATCATGGCTTTAAAGAAGACAACTAATGCAAAGACGTCCAACGTCCTGAACGGTGCGTCAGTGGGCATTCCACCCCGTCACATAGACTTCCAGTTTCCGGACACAACACCAAAGTACTTCTATGCGGACAACGCTACGGCAACCACATTCTTTGCCATGCTGTCCGGGTTCTTTCCACCCGGTGAGCGCTACTTCATGGATTCGGTGCGTTATTTTCGAAACCGTGTTACCGACAAGCAGCAGCGAGCGGCCATTTCCGGATTCATGGGGCAAGAAGCCATTCATGGTCGCGAGCATGACCGCCTTAACGAATTGCTTGCTGAGAGGGGCTTCGACATGGACACTCCGGACCGCTTCGTAAAGTTCGGCCTCCGCGTTCTGAGGATGTTGCCAAAAAGCACCCAGCTTGCCGCCACTACTTTCATGGAACATTTTACCGCCTTGCTTGCGGAGCAGCTATTGGAAGACGAGACGTTTCAAAGTCTGGCCGACCCGGAGATGATAAAGATATGGCAATGGCATGCTCTTGAGGAGCTTGAACACAAATCTGTTGCTTACAACGTTTACGAAATCATCGGCAACAGTCACGGTGAGCGGATCGCAGCGACGGCGGCATCCCTGGTTGTGCTCTTGCCGATGTTGGGGATCACTTGGGCATGGATGCTCGCCAAGGACGGGAAGCTGGGCAGCGTCAAGGACAACGCCGTGGGATTGAACGTACTGTTCGGTCCAAAGGGATTTGTCTCCGGGATTATGCGCCGCCTTCCGGAGTTCGTTGATCGGCGCTACCATCCTGACAATCATGATACGCGGGCACTGGAAGATACGTGGCGACAACGCCTGTTCGCTGAAAACGGACCACTGTACCAAGCTTACAGAAACCGTCCCGAGGGCGACCAAGTCAAGATCGCCTAATATCCGAATTCAACCGCCTCAAAAGACCCGGGGACGGCATTAGCACTACCGTTTGGTGGCGCCAATGTCGTCTCATTGTTGATCCTGAATGATATAACCAGCCGCTTTCTCGCCGATCATCATGCTCGCCGCGTTAGTGTTGCCACTGATCAAATAAGGCATGACGGACGCATCAGCAACGCGCAATCCCAACACGCCCCTGACTCTTAACCGACCATCCACTACGGCCAGATCATCCACCCCCATACGGCAAGTGCCCACCGGATGATAAATAGTTTCAGCGCGCTGCCTGATATCTTCCTCAATCTGGGTATCGGTTAGCACATCGCTCGCCGGCAGATCTTCTCCTCCAAAGACCTCGGCGAAAGCTTCTGTCTGGAACACCCGCCGAGCCAGTTTGACGCCCTCTCTCAGGACGCCGAGATCGTCAGCATCGGAAAGATAACAGGGATCGATGAGCGGGGCACTGAGAGGGTTGCTATCGGCGAGGCGAATCCAACCGCGGCTTTTAGGTCGCAACTGGCATACATGAATGGTGCAGCCAAAGCCTGACGTCAACTCCCTGCCATGATCGCGCAAAAATGCGGGCAGAAAATGCATCTGCACATCCGGGCGCGCCCCTCCGCCGACATTAATAAACGCCCCCGCCTCAGCCGCATTGCTGGCTAGAAAGCCGCGCCGATGGCGGAAGTACGCATAGAACGCTCGCATCAAACGCGGTAGAAAGTAAGGGGAGAAGCCAATTGACTGTCTGCTACGGTCGTGAATCGAAATAGTCATATCCAGATGGTCTTGAAGATTACAACCCACCTCTGGGCAGTCCACCAGACAATCAACGCCAACACTTTGTAAATGGTCACGATCACCAATGCCTGAAAGCATCAGCAAATGAGGCGAGTTGATTGCCCCACCCGAAAGTACGACTTCCCGATTTGCCCGAACGGTGTGAGATGTGCCGGCCGTATCGCTATACTCGACGGCCACCGCACGTCCATTTTCGATCACTACCCGGGAAACCATTGCATTAGTGAGAATGGTCAAATTACCGCGGCTTCTCGCCGGATCGAGAAACGCCCTCGCGGCACTCCAACGTCGCCCATCTTTTTGCGTCACTTGGAATTGGCCGAAGCCGCGCTGCGATTCACCGTTGAAATCATCGTTACGTTTTTCGCCCAGTTCTTCCCCGGCGCGAATGAACAACTCAGTCAGCGGATTAGGATCCCTGACCCGAGTGACGTTCAGCGGTCCTTCGCTACCGTGCCAGGCGTCCGGCGGATACTCCTCATTGTGCTCATGCGCGTTGAGGATGGGCCGGACATCATCCCACCCCCAATCCTTGAGCCCGCTGTCCCGCCAGGCATCGTAATCCTCAGGTTGTCCACGAATATAAACCATGGCGTTGATTGAGCTACTGCCACCGAGAGTTTTTCCACGGGGCCAATAGAGCTGCCTGTTGCCAAGCGCTCGTTGAGCCACTGTTTGATAGCCCCAGTTACGCTTGCCCTCCCTGATCAAACCGATCACCCCGAACGGCACGTTCACAAAACCGCTGTTGTCGTGCGGGCCCGCCTCCAGCAAGCAAACAGAGAATCGGCCGGACTCGCTTAATCGGTTGGCCAGGACACAACCGGCGGATCCCGCTCCGACTACGATGAAATCATATTCATCCACGATCGCACTCCTCTCCGAGGGCGGCGATACGATCAAGATGGTAGTCACCATGACCGTGTGTTAGGGAGCAGTACGTCATGAGACGAAAGTAATGGCCTATATCAAGCTCTTCGGTGACCCCGATACCGCCGTGAATCTGGATCGCCTGTTGCGCGATCTTTACCCCCTTGTCGGCGTAGTACGCCTTGGTGGCCGAACAAGCGTGTTCCCGCTCGAGCGTATCGTCTAGATCCGCTTTGACGGAAACCATGAACAGCATCGACTCCAACTGTTGAAGATCCGTGAACATATCCACAAGGTAATGTTGGATTACCTGGAAGCTGCCGATCGGCGCACCGAACTGCTTCCGCGTCTTTGCGTAATCAAGAGTGCGCTGATAAAGCGCGCTGGCGGCGCCATACATGCGCGCGCAATCGAGCGCCTGCAGCCAGGCGACCGTCTTGCTGACGGCGCGCTCCACCTTCACGCCACGAGAAAGAATCATCTCCTCGTCAATCACCACGTCATCGAACAGTACATCGGCAAGCCGGCTACCGTCCAAGCCCCGATAGCGGGTCACCTCGCAGCCTTCAAGCGGCACAAGGACCAAGGTCAGCTCATCTCCAAGCATCGCCGTCGTCAGCACCCTATTCGCGCAGCCACCATCAGGAACGAAATTCTTCCGTCCAGACAGTTTGCCACTGTTAATCGACAGGGATGGCTTCAAAATATTGTATCCGGCGTGGTAGTCATAGAGCGCGCATGCCACCTTCTCATCACCATCGACAATGGATTGCAATACTTTCAATGCCCGCTCAGTACCCAGATACTCGAGAAGTTTTCCAGGACCGATCACCAGATCGACATAGGGGTCCAGACACAAGACGGCGCCGGCCTCCCTAACAATCATCGCCACGTCGATCAGATCGCCGCCATAGCCTCCGACCGACTCAGGAAACGGCAGACCAAACCAGCCTAGCTCGCGCATCAACTCCCATCGTGATGGATCACAATGATTGAGTTGGTTGAGTTGTTGCATGTAGGTATCAAAACCATAGTGATCCTTGAGATACCGCCTCGCCGTATCGGCAACCATGGTCGTGTTATCGGAAAGATTGAATTCCATTATGACCTCTCATAAACCTAACAGCATCTTGGCAAGCACGTTCTTCTGAATCTCGTTCGATCCGCCATAAATCGTGCAGGCGCGAAGAAAATTGTACCGACGAGGGGAATGATTAAAGCTTTCATTACCCACCGCTGATGAACTATCCCAGACCAGCGACATCAACCCGCCCATCTCGACCATCGCTTGGGACATTTTCTGCTGTAGCTCGGTACCCTTGATCTTGAGACCGGAAGACTCCGGTCCAAAAGGTCTGCCCTCGTCTGTCGCGGCAACGGTCCTAAAGTTGGTGTACTCCAACGCCATCAGTTCGACTTCCAGCTCGGCCACACGTCGTCGCGCCTGTTGCTTATCGATGTAATACGGAGCTTCGTCAATAGCCCTCTTCATGCGCGCCAATGCATAGTGACTGTCGGCAACGCCGGCAATCGTAGTGCGCTCATGCGTTAACAAAAACTTGGCAATCGTCCACCCCATACCCTCCTTCCCCACCAGATTGTCCAGCGGCACCTTGACATCGGTGAAATACACTTCGTTGAGGTGATGGTGTCCATCAATGGTATAAATGGGACGAACCTCGATACCCGGCGTGTTCATGTCTATCAGCAGGAAAGAGATACCCTGTTGCTTCTTGGCATCGGGGTCGGTTCTAACAAGACAGAACATCATGTCCGCCCAATGCGCTTGAGTGGTCCAAATCTTCTGGCCATTGACCAGGTAGTGGTCCCGTTTGCGCTCGGCGCGGGTTTTAAGGGATGCGAGGTCCGATCCGGCATTGGGCTCGGAATAACCCTGGCACCAAAGCGTCTCACCGCTGGCTATCCCAGGCAGCCATCGCTCTTTTTGTTGCGCGGATCCGAACGTGTAGATCACAGGGCCTACCATGGCGACACCGAAGGGACTTACCGGAGGCGCCCCAGCCATGGCCCTCTCAAGATCAAAAAGATAACGTTGTGTCGCGGTCCATCCCGGACCTCCGTATTGTTCAGGCCAGGTTACCGCCAGCCAACCCTGTTCACCGAGCCGTTTCTCCCATTGTTGTTGCTGTGATTTTTCGGGCATTTCGCCAAGTGCGGAAATACGACCAATCTCTTCGGGAACATTTTTCCGCATCCATGCGCGTATTGTCTTTTGAAACTTCTGCTCTTCCTGCGTAAATTGCAAATTCATAATTTTCCTCATCCAAGCAAGTGGTTTTGACAAGAATGATAAATCAGGTAACCGATCGCCCCATCCGTTCCCAGTAGGGTGCACGCAGCTCATTCTTGAGAATCTTGCCGGCGCCACTTACCGGCAATGGTTCACTACGGAACTCGATACTACGTGGAAGTTTGTAACCGGCAATCAACTCCCGGCAATGGCTCAGCAGCTCGTCTTCCGTGAGCACATGGCCTTGGCGAGGCACGACGATTGCATGCACCGTTTCAACCCATTCATCGTGGGGAATCCCCACCACCGCGCATTCCTGTACCGCGGGATGACTATAGATAGCACTCTCAACTTCGACCGAGAATATATTCTCCCCGCCACTGATGATCATGTCCTTGACGCGATCGACGATGAANACAAACCCGTCTTCATCCATATAACCGAGNTCGCCGGTATGCAACCAGCCGTTACGCAGGGCCTCAGCGGAGGCTTCCTCCATTCCCCAATAACCCAGCATGACGTTCGGACCTCTGGCGCAGATCTCGCCAACTTCGCATCTCGGCCGCTCGGTATCATCCTTGTCAAAAATGGCAACCTCGACTCCCAGCGCGGCTCTGCCCGCGCTTCGAAGTTTGTCGCCTCCAGGGACATGGAAATCGGGTGGCAAGGCGGTGATGATGGGTGACGCCTCCGTCTGTCCATACCCTTGAGCGAACAGAGCGTCCGGCATCTGCTTCATGGCGCTGATCAATACTGACTCAGGCATGGCCGACGCTCCGTAGAGCATGCGCTTGACGCTACTTACGTCGAATTCCTTTATTCTTCCGGAGGACACGAGCAGATTGATCATCGTTGGCACGAGCAAGGCATGTGTAACTCTTTCACGCTCAATAAAAGAGAGCACATCGTCTACATCGAAACGAGGTACGATGCCGTGCGTGCCACCAGCTAGCGTCACGGCAAAAGTGCTTGCCATATCGGCCAAATGAAACATCGGAGCCGCATGCATGTAGATCGTGCCGGACCCATAATCCATTTCCGGCACCACATTAAGCGCATTGAAGACAAGGTTGTCATGGCTCAGCATCACGCCTTTCGACCGCCCGGTGGTCCCCCCGGTATAGAACAGTCCGGCAAGCTCGCTCCCTCCTTCGCTGATATCCCGCATCGGATCTGATTCAGCGATAAGCGACTCATAGTCGACACAACCGTCCGGTAAACTACCGTCGCCCATGAAAACCACATGCTGAACGGTCTCAAGCAGCGGCCGCAGTTTTGACAGCATGTCGCTGAATGCATCATCGACAAACAGGATGGACGATGCGGAATCGTTCAGACTGTACGCGATCTCCGGGGGCGCCAGGCGGATATTGACGGGATTAAGAGCCGCGCCGGCCCATGGCACGGCGTAAAAATATTCTAGGTAGCGGTCGCTATTGAGTGACAAGATCGCGACGCGGTTCCCGCTTTCCGCTCCCAAGGCGCGAAGGCCCGCGGCCAGGCGCGCAACACGATTCTCAAAAGCGCGCCATGACTGCTTTCTATCCTTGTAAATCGTGGCGATGCCGTCAGGATTTTGCTGGACCGCACGACGTAATGTTTGCGATATGATCATGGTATTCTCCCAAGTCGCTTAAAAAGCATCAGCCCCCAGTTGAAAATACTTAGCGGCTGTAGATAAAGCGCCCGATTGACACGAGCGTTTTATCCAGATAAACGTCGACGGAAACGACTACGAAACGTCTTCCTGCACGGACAATACAAGGCTCGGCACGAATCGTGCCCGCAAACGCGGGCCGTAAATAATCAAAGGTCATACTACTGCATGACGGCTCTTCGACCAGATCAAGCGATTCCATCAAATAAAGAGCTGCCGTTATTTCGGCAAAACTGGCGAGGATGCCGCCATGAAAGGTACGCAACAGAGGATTACCGATATGCTGTTCTCGAAAGCACAACCGGCAAGAGAACCCCTCATCAGAGGTCAACGCCTCGAGACCTAGAAACTCCACAAATGGAGTATTTTCAAGCATTTCTTTTTGCGCTTTATTCAGAGCCATGTCAGCCAACCCGTCATCTGGCGATTCGAAAGCGATCGCTCTTTCATACTTTCCCCTCTCCTTTCATGGCTGAATCGAATGCAGGCCCGAGAGTACCGACGGCAAATGAACCGAATACCGTTGCCAGCAAGTTATGATCGGAATAAGCGCAACCTTGTCCGCGCACATAGGCGATATCACCTCGTACCGCGTAACACTCCACCTCGCTGTAGATTCCCTCCCCCGCGGGTACGGGGCGAATGAAATCCACACGCAGATCGATGGTCGCAATCGGACGCATGTCACCGAGTCGGGAAAATATTGCCAACCCGCAATTGGTATCCAATAGCGTGACAACAACTCCTCGGTGAAGCCCCCCGTGTCGATCGCAAAGCGCTGGACGGCAGGAGAGGCTCATGGCGGCACGCCCTTTGCCAACTTCCTCCACTTCCACGCCGAAGGCGTTGAACAAGGGATGGGATGTGCCAAAGAAGGTCTTGGCCATGGTTAAATAACGATCTGACATCGAATCGCTTCCCCCTTTCCATTGGCCTGGCTCACTCAAGAGCCAGTGTATCGCTCCGGGTCCGGTCGCTTTTATCTAATCAGCCCAGAGCATCTAGTACACACTTCACATAACGCGACTCGTGTGATTTAACCCGATTAATAGCCAACTCGATATCGCCGGAAGGAAATGTCGTTGCCTCGGAAGCCATTTTCAAAACAGCCGCCAAGCCGGACCAAGCCGCTGCCGCGCCTCGCATGAGCTCCACTAACTTCGCATCTCTCACCACGGTAAGCCGTGCACTGGCCTCTTCCAAAAAATCGGCGTACAGGGTACGAAATCCGGCTCCCCCAGTACCGCGCTTTTCGATCACCTGGTAAGCAAAACGCAACGACCAGCGCCAGTTTTCGTCAGCCGCCCAATGTGACAGCCGGTCAATCCAAGTATCCAGCGCCGCGAGACCGCTAAAACGATCGCCGTTCGCCAGAGCATAGGCATTGTCAAAGATGGCCCTCCGAATACGTTCCGGAGTTACGCTGGCTTTGATAGCTTCGGGGGCAAACAGGTTTCCGTTATGAATAAAAGGGGGCGCAGTGGAGAAGCGTGCGTCGGCCAAATTAGCCGTAGATACCGCGATCAATCCCGGGCGTTCGGTATCACTGACCAACACCTCGTCCCGCTCCTCGTCATATAACCATGCCACAATGGCGTGCCCTGCAAAATGTGTGTTGCTTTGGAAGTAGGGCAAATGGAAAATGTCAGTTAACAACAGTGCGGGTCGATTTTCATTCAGCACCCGTTTGAGATCCGTATTGGCGGACCGTTGATCGCGGTAGCCGCGCCAGGAAAAGGGAATATCCAAAGTATTGAATACCTTTTCCTCGAATTCCATTGAACGCACATGCACGATGAAAGGGGTATTGGAGGCTGCAGTCTCCACATAGGTAATGCCGAGTCCGGCCCCAAGACCAAAACAGCAAGCCTCGCTCATCACCAAGCCGTGGAACTCAAGCAAGTCACGGATGGCCGAACTGCCACAGTGCCTGCCCGGCCTGTGGCAGTGACGCGCCCCGATCTTTGGCCTTACAGCCGTTTCAGACACTTCTCCGCCGACCATTCAGGCGGCCTCGCTCACCGGCTCGGTTTCATATACGGCGGCCGATGCCCGCATCGGATCACCATGCTCTCCGTACTCCTTCAACCATGCCGCGACTTTCTCCGGCATGCCCGTTTGCCAGGGGTGGAATCCCGGACGGAACCACGCAACAAACTCGGGCAACATGCGGGTCAGAATACCGCGACGACCGTAGAGCCGGTTTAGACCACGCAGCACTACCGTCGGCCGTCGCATCGCACCGTCAAGACGCAACATATTCACGAACACCGGCCCGACGACCAGGTGCACCATCAGCATGGCAACCACCAGGGCCGAAGCGCGAGTCAAATAACCTCCGCCTGCCGCGGTTCGGTATACATCGTACGCCACTGCCTTGTGCTCAACCTCTTCCACACCATGCCAGAGAAACATCGCCCGCATTACCGGATCCGCATCTCGGAACATATCCGTTTCATCCTTGAGCATCGCCTCGCCCAGAGTGGCGGTAAAATGCTCGAAAGCCGCGGTCATCGCCAGTTGATACTTTTCCGGCATGTATTTCTGTGTCGTACGAATAAAACGACGCAGGTTGCGGGTAATCTGATCGACATCGATTCCCTGCGCCTCCATCACGTCATTGAAACGATCATGGACGATACCGTGCTGGCCCTCCTGACGAATGAAATGGCGGATATCTTCACGCAAGCGCTGGTCCGTCACCTGATCCTGGAAATGGCGCACCGACTGGATAAAAAACCGCTCACCCTCGGGAAAATGCACCGACAAGGCGTCAAAAAAACGGGTTACCACAGGATCACCGCCATTCCAGTGGCGCGGCACAGAGGACACATCAAAATCTACTTTACGGGGCTGAATTGAGATTGCACTCATCAGAACCTCCTCTAGAGAACTACAGCATGAAGTATACGTTTACAAAGATGCTATTGGTTAACCAACCAAAACTCAATAAGAACTTTTTCTTAAAGCTAATTTATCTTTTGCCGTGACAGGACACTGCCGTTTGAAGCAGCAGCGCACACGGTGGGGCGCCGAAACCTCCGCGGAATCAGATTCTTCGTTTGACAAGGTAGTCGTGCGGTTCAAGGGAAGAGAGAGGGCAACCACCGATTAGGGCTGCCCGGCTTGCAACCAGATGAAGAGGGGGATGTTTGCAGCAGCCCCAACTGGCTAGTCGAAGGAGCAAGTTGAACGGGCGTCCTAACGAATCCAGAAAGGGAAATCCCAGTGACGACGCTGCGTCGGAAGTCCATTCCCGACATAATGTTTGGTACCAGAGGCCGGACTTGAACCGGCACGCCCTCGCGGGCAACGGATTTTGAATCCGTCGTGTCTACCAATTCCACCACTCTGGCTTTGGCTTACCGCTGGACAGCGAACCCGCTGTCTCGGGCGGCGAGTATACCAAGCCCGGCCAACATTGCCAGCCGTTCAGCGCACCCGCAGCAGCAGCCAGATGCCCAGTACCAGGCACAGCAGCGGGGGTAACCCGGCGGCCAGCAGCGGCTCGGTGCGGAACACCAGGGACAGATGTCCAAAAAACTGCTGACCGTAGTTGAAGGTCAGCCCGGCGACGATGCCGGCGGCCATGCGCAGCCCCATGGTCACTTCGCGCAAGGGGCCGAAAATAAAGGAGATGGCGATCAGCACCATGCCGATGGTGGCCGCCGGCATCAGCAGTTTCTGCCAGAACGCCAGCATGTAATCCGCGCTTTGCAGCCCCTGCTCTTTCATATAGCGGGTGTAGTTCCACAATTTGGCCATCGCCAGCCGCCGCGGCTCCAGGACCACGATACTCAGCAATTGCGGGGTCAGGCTGGTGTCCCAGCGGCCGCCGCCTTCGGTGTAGGTTTCGGTGCGGTCGTCGCCGAAACGGGTGCCCTGAATGTTCTGCAGCGTCCAGTGATCGCCCTGGTAGAGCGCCCTTTCCACGAACTGGCTCTCTTCCAGCTGGTGATCGTCGTTGAAGCGGTAACGGGTGAGGCCATAGAGCACCCCGTTGGGCTGCACCGTATTGATATGGATGAACTCGTCGCCTTCCCGGTGCCAGAAACCGTATTCACTGCGCAGCGCCTCGCCGCCGCCCTCCTGCAGGGAGCGGTTGCTCTGCGCCACCTGCTCGGTATACGGGGCCAGGTACTCGCCCACCGGGATCGACAGCAACATCAGGAAAATCACCGGGCGCAGCACCATCCAGCTCACCTGCAGGGTGGACACGCCGGCGGCGCGGATCACCGACAGCTCGCCGCTGTTGGCCATCAGCCCCAGGCCGATCAGGGTGCCGAGCAGAATCGCCATGGGCAGATATTCATGGAAGCGGCGCGGCACCGTGGTGAGCACGAACTGCAGCGCCTGCATCACCTGGTAACCGCCACGCAGGAACTCCAGCTCGTAGATAAAGCTGAACAGGCAGTCCAGACCGACGATGATCGCCACGATGGCCAGCGACGGCAGCAGCACCGAACGCCAGAAATACCGTTTGAGCAGGGTCATGCGCGGGCCCTCCTCGGCTTGAGCCGGTCACCGAAGTACAGCATGAAGACGGCGAACCCGGCGATCAGGTGGATCAGGCCCATGGAGTAGTACCAGGGCCGTTCGCTGCCGGGCACTTCGGCGATCCAGCTGCGCATGGTCAGCAACAGGCCCACGTAAAGCATGTAGCCCAGCACCGCGGGGATCATGCGCAGAAACCGGCCCTGGCGGGGGTTGACCCGGGACAGCGGCACGGCGGCGAGACACATGATCGGCACCGTGAGCACCAGGGACCAGCGCCAGGCCAGCTCCGCCATGGCCTGGTTGCCGCCGTCATCGATCAGATCCAGGGTGGAGCGGCCGCGCACCTCCGGCGGCCGGCTGCTGGAGCGCTCGCTGCCGATGCGCACACGGGCTTTTTCGAAGGCCACTTCGCGGTAATCCGCTTCGCCGGGTTTGCCCTGGTACTGGTAGCCGTCGGTCAATTCCAGATAGCTGATGCCGTCCTGCTGCACCAGGTTGCCGCTGCGCGCCCAGACGGTCAGCAGGCGGCCGGCTTCCTCACTGGAGAAGCTGGCGTCGGCCACGAACACGCTTTCCAGCACGCCTTCCTCGCGGTTGAGGCTTTCCGCGTAGGTAGCTCTCTGGTTGTCGTCGTCGCCTTTGACGTGGAAGCGCCCGGGGGTCAGCAGCTCGAGCACCGAGCGCCCCTTTTGTTCCTCGAAGATGCGGTTCACCTCGGCGTCCCCTTGCGGGGTGACGTAGAGCGCGAACAGGGCGATCACACTCATCGCCACCAGAGCGGGTACGATCAAGGAACGCACCACCCGGCCGTCGCCCTGCCCGCCGGCGCGCAGCACCACCATCTCGTTGTCCATGTGCATGCGCCCGAGTACCAGCAGGATGGCGATGTAGAGGCTGAGTGGCAGGATCATCTGCAAGAACTCGGGGAGCCGGAACGCCATCACCAGGAACAGGGCGTCCGCGGCGATCTGCCCGGCGGCGGCCTCGGCTAAGTACTTGATAAAGCGGCCACTGACCAGCACCATCACCAGAATGAAGGTGACCAGTACCGTGGTCATGAATACCTGTCGATTTATATAGCGGTGTAATATCAACGTCGGCCCCGCCCGCACTTAACCTGCACTGAAAGTGTGCGGCATTGTAACTCAGGAGACAGCATGGAGTACGCCATTAGCCATTCCGCTTTAGCAAAAATCAAAGCGGATTGCGTGATTCTTCCCTTGAGCAGCGACGCAACCCTGCCTGAAAACCTGCCCGATGAGACACGCGAAGCGGTCAAGGCGTTCATTAAGGCCGGAGATTTCTCCGGCGACAAGGGCCAGACCGCGTGGTTGCATCAGCCGCCGGGCCTGACCGCCAGCCGCCTGTTTCTGGTCGGCTGCGGGGACAAGAGCGAGCTGGACGGCAACGCCTTCCTGAAACTGGTCGGCCAGGTCAGCCGCGCGCTGCAGCGCGGCCCGGCCAAGCAGGCGGTGTGGGTGCTGGGCTCGGTGGCCGTGGCCCGGGACACCGAATGGCAGGTGCGTGAAGGCACCCGGGTGGCGGAAGAAGCCGCCTACCGGTTCGACCTGTACCGCAGTAAAGCGCCCAAGGCGGCGACGCTGAAGAAGTGGACCTTCTGGGCGGCCGAACGCAATAACGGCCTGAAGAAGGCCAGCAGCGTGGGCAAGGCGGTGGCCGCCGGGTCCGCGCTGGCCAAGGACCTGGGCAACATGGCGCCCAACGATTGCTACCCGGAGTACCTGGCCAGGCGCGCCCGTCAGCTCGGCAAGGATTACGAGAAAAAGCTGTCCGTGAAGGTGATCAGCCACGCCCAGGCGGAAAAAATGGGCATGGGCGCGTTTTGCGCCGTGTCTCAGGGCAGCAGCCGCAAGGGCTGCCTGATCGTGATGGACTACAAGGGTGCCACCGGTAAGCCGGTGTCGCTGGTCGGCAAGGGCATTACCTTCGATACCGGCGGTATCTCCCTGAAGCCCGGCGCCAACATGGACGAGATGAAGTACGACATGGGCGGCGCCGCCAGCGTATTCGGGGCGATGAAGACGGTCTGCGAGCTGGGGCTGCCGATCCACCTGGTGGCCGTGGTGGCGGCGGCGGAAAACATGCCCGACGGCGAAGCCACCCGCCCCGGGGACATCGTCAAAACCCTGTCCGGCCAGACCGTGGAGATCCTCAACACCGACGCCGAGGGCCGGCTGGTGCTGTGCGACGCCCTCACCTACGTGCAGCAGAAGCACAAGCCGCACACGGTGATCGATGTGGCCACCCTGACCGGGGCCTGCGTGATGGCGCTTGGCAGCCACGCCCAGGCGGTGTACAGCAACGACGACGCGCTCAGCGAGGCGCTGCTGGACGCCGGCCGGGACACCGGCGACCGGGGCTGGCCGATGCCGCTGTGGGAGGACTACCAGAGCCAGCTGGACAGCCCGTTCGCGGACATGCAGAACATCGGCGGCCCCAAGGGCGGCTCGATCACCGCGGCCTGCTTCCTGCACCGCTTTGCCCGCGACGTGAAATGGGCGCACCTGGACATCGCCGGCACCGCCTGGAACAGCGGCGGCAAGGAGAAGGGCTCCACCGGCCGGCCGGTGCCGATGCTCACCCGCTACCTGATCAATCTGGCGGAGCGCAAAGGCTGACCCCTTGACGGAAATACTGTTCTACATCACTGAACAGGCCGGCGAAGGCGTGCAAACCGCCCTCGCCCGCCGTATCGCGGAGAAGGCCTGGCGGCAGTCACGGCGCATTTATGTGCACTGCCGGGACGACGCCCACGCCCGCGAGGTGGATGCCGCTTTCTGGGCGCAGCCGGCCACCGGCTTTCTGCCCCACGACCTGGCCGGCACTCCGGTGGCCGACACTCCGGCAGCCGGCACCCCGGTGGTGGTGGGGCACGGGGACGATCCCGGCGACCACCACGATGTGCTGATCAACCTGGCGCCGGAGGTGCCGGACTTCGCCACCCGTTTTCAGCGGGTGGCGGAAATGATCACCGGTGACGGCCCGCTGCGCGAGGCGGGCCGGGCCCGTTTCCGCTTTTATCGCGACCGGGGCTTTCAGATCCAGAGCCACCGTCTCTGAACCACGGAGCGCGACGGCGGCGCCCCCTTTCGCTATAATTCGCCCTTCGTTTTTGCGGTGAAGACAGCGGAGATCATGGATAAAACCTACCAACCCGACAGCATCGAGCAGGCCTGGTACCAGACCTGGGAAAAGGCAGGCCATTTCCGCCCCTCCGGGGAGGGCGAATCCTTCGCGATGATGATCCCGCCGCCGAATGTGACCGGCAGTCTGCACATGGGGCACGCCTTCCAGGACACCATCATGGACACCCTGGTGCGCTATCGCCGCATGCAAGGCCGCAACACCCTCTGGCAGGTGGGCACCGACCACGCCGGCATCGCCACCCAGATGGTGGTGGAGCGCCGCCTGGCGGCGGAAGGCACCGACCGCCACGAGCTGGGCCGCGAGCGCTTCCTGGACAAGGTCTGGGAGTGGAAGGCGGAATCCGGCGGCACCATCACCCAGCAGCTGCGCCGCATGGGCAGCAGCGTGGACTGGTCCCGGGAACGCTTCACCATGGACGACGGCCTGTCCAACGCGGTGCGCGAAGTGTTCGTGCGCCTGCACAGCGAGGGCCTGATCTACCGCGGCAAACGTCTGGTGAACTGGGACCCGGCACTGCACACCGCGATCTCCGACCTGGAAGTGGAAAACCGTGAAGAACAGGGCCACATGTGGCACTTCCGCTATCCGCTTTCCGACGGGTCCGGGCACCTGGTGGTGGCCACCACCCGCCCGGAGACCATGCTCGGTGACACCGCCGTGGCGGTGCACCCGGAAGACCCGCGCTATAAGGATCTGATCGGCCAGACCGTGCGTTTGCCACTGGCCGACCGCGATATTCCGATTATCGCCGACGATTACGTGGACCCGGACTTCGGTTCCGGCTGCGTGAAAATCACCCCGGCCCATGACTTCAACGACTACGAAGTGGGCAAGCGCCACGATCTGCCGCAGATCAATCTGTTCACCATCGAGGCGCGCCTCAACGACAACGCGCCGGAAGCCTACCGCGGTCTGGACCGGTTCGACGCCCGCAAGAAAGTGGTCGACGATCTGGACGCGCTGGGCCTGCTGGAGAAGGTCGAGGACCACACCCTGCAGGTGCCGCGCGGCGACCGCTCCGGCGTGGTGATCGAACCCTATCTCACCGACCAGTGGTTCGTGGCGGTGGAATCCCTGGCCAAGCCGGCTATCGAAGCGGTGGAAAACGGCGACATCCAGTTCGTGCCCAAGAACTACGAGAACATGTACTTCTCGTGGATGCGCGACCTGCAGGACTGGTGCATTTCACGGCAACTGTGGTGGGGCCACCGGATTCCCGCCTGGTACGACGAGGACGGCAACGTCTATGTGGGCCGCGACGAGGACGAGGTGCGCCGCGAGCACAACCTGGGCGACCGCCCCTTGAGCCAGGACGAGGACGTACTGGATACCTGGTTCAGCTCCGCGCTGTGGACCTTCTCCACCCTGGGCTGGCCGGAACAAACCGAAGAGCTGAAAACCTTCCACCCCACCGATGTGCTGGTAACCGGTTTCGACATCATTTTCTTCTGGGTCGCGCGGATGATCATGATGACGCTGAAGTTCACCGGCCAGGTGCCCTTCAAGCAGGTGTACGTGCACGGCCTGGTCCGCGACGCGGAAGGCCAGAAGATGTCCAAGTCCAAGGGCAATGTGCTGGACCCGCTCGATCTGATCGACGGCATCGACCTGGACACCCTGGTGGACAAGCGCACCCGCGGGCTGATGCAGCCGCAGAAAGAAAAGCAGATCGGCAAGCGCACGCGTAAGGAATTTCCGGACGGCATCAACGCCTACGGCACCGACGCGCTGCGCTTCACCTTCCTGTCGCTGGCCTCCACCGGCCGCGACATCAAGTGGGACATGGGCCGCATCGAAGGCTACCGTAACTTCTGCAACAAGATCTGGAACGCCGCGCGCTACGTACTGATGAACACCGAGAACCAGGACTGCGGCCTGGACGCGGACAGCGGCGAAGTGACCCTGTCCCTGGCGGATCGCTGGATCGTCAGCGCGCTGCAGCGCGCCGAAACCGAAGTCACCGAGGCGCTCGACCAGTTCCGTTTCGACGTCGCTTCCCACGCCGCCTACGAGTTCATCTGGAACGAGTACTGCGACTGGTATCTGGAGCTGTCCAAGCCGGTGCTCTACGGTGACGAATACAGTGAAGCGGAAAAGCGCGGCACCCGTCGCACGCTGGTGCGGGTGCTGGAAGCCATCCTGCGTCTGGCGCACCCCTTCATGCCGTTCATCACCGAAGAGATCTGGCAGAAAGTGGCCCCGCTGGCGGGCAAGACGCCGGCGGCGGAAGGCGCCGCCGCCACCATCATGCGCCAGCCGTTCCCGGTCAGNGACAGCGCGCGCCTGGNNCCNCAGGCGGAGAGCGACATCGAGTGGATCAAGGCGGTGATTACCGTGGTGCGTAACATCCGTGGCGAGATGCGCATCCCGCCGGGCAAGGCGCTGGACGTGTACCTGCACAACGGCAAGGACATCGACCGCGAGCGCCTGGCCGCCAACCACAACTTCATGTGCCGGCTGGCCAAGCTGGAGCGCATCACCTGGCTGAACGCGGAGGATTCCGCCCCGGCGTCCGCCACCGGTCTGGTCGGCGACATGGAAATCCTGGTGCCGATGGCCGGCCTGATCGACAAGGACGCGGAGATCGAGCGTCTGGGCAAGGAGATCGACAAGCTGCGCAAGGAAGTGGCCCGTGGCGAGAGCAAGCTGCGCAATCCCAACTTCGTCGATAAAGCCCCCGACGAAGTGGTCGCCAAGGAGCGCGAGAAACTGGACGACCACCGCTCGCAACAGGCCCGTCTGGAAGAGCAGATGGAGAAGATCAAGTATCTTTAGGCGCGCGCCGAGCACGCCGCGTCAGGAGGCACGGCCTTGACCGACAATGACCCGCGCCGGGCGCGCATACTCGCCACCGCCCGGGACGTTTTCGCCGAACAGGGGTTCCGCCGGGCGGAGGTGAAAACCATCGCCCAGCGCGCCGGCGTCGGCAAGGCCACCATCTACCGCTTCTTCCCGTCCAAGGACGCGCTGCTGCTCACCGTGGTGGAGGAAAACCTCACCGCGATCCGTGATCTGGTGCTGGGCGAGCTGCTCAACGGCGCGCCGCCGTTGCAGCGGCTGGAGAATGTGTGCCGCGCCGTGGCCCGCTTTCTGGAGTGCGAGCGCGACTTCTCCCGGCTGCTGATCCAGGAAGCCGGCGAGTTTCTCGGCCCGATCCAACAGCGCTACCTGCGGCTGGTGGAAGACAACCTGCCGGTGGCCGACGCCTTCTTCAACGAACTGCGTAACGACGGCTACTTTGTTGCACTTTCCACGCGGGACACTATTTTGATGATGGTGAATCTGCTGGTGGGGACCACCTACACCTGGGTACTCACCGGCGAAGGACGGCTCGAACACCAGGCCGTCAGTTACATGGAAGTGCTGGTGCGCGGTCTGCGCGCCGGCGACGCCTGAAGGAGGCAGCATGCGCATCTCAACGTTTTTCGTTCTCGCCACCCTGTGGCTGGCCGGCACGGCCACGGCCGCGCCGCTGGAACAGATACTGGATAGCCCCCACCGGGAGGCGGACAGCAGCCGCGACGATGATCGCCACCCCGCCGAGACCCTGGCGTTCTTTCAAGTCGAGCCGGATATGACGGCGGTGGAAGTCTGGCCCGGGGGCGGCGGCTGGTATACCGCCATTCTGGCGCCCTGGCTGCGCGACCACGGCACCCTCTACGCGGCACAGTTTCCCGCCGACAGTGGCGTGGATTTCTATCAGCGCGCTCTGCAGCGCTACCAGGAGAAGCTGGAGGCCCGCCCGGCGCTCTACGACCAGGTGAAAATCACCCATCTGGGGCCGCCCGAGCACACCGATATCGCACCGGCCGGCAGCGCCGACCGGGTGCTCACCTTCCGCAACGTGCACAACTGGGCCAAGGCCGGCACCGCCGAGGCCGCCTTTGAGAGCTTTTTCCGGGCCCTGAAACCGGGCGGCGTGCTGGGCGTGGTTGAACACCGGGCCCCCGCCGGCCGGCCGCTGGAAGAACAGATCGAATCCGGCTACATGACCGAGGCGTACGTGATTGAGCAGGCGGAGAACGCGGGCTTCGAGCTGGAGGCCAACGCCAGCATCAACGCCAACCCGGCGGACGATACCGAGCACCCCGCCGGGGTCTGGACCCTTCCGCCCACCTTGCGGCTGGGGGAAGAGAACCGGGCGCGCTATCTGGAGATCGGCGAAAGCGACCGCATGACGCTGCGGTTCCGCAAGCCGGAATAACGCTTCAGGCGGGCGGCCGCTCCAGCATGCCGGGGGTGGCGTCGGCGCCCAACACCACCGACTCCGCGATGCCGATCATGGTGCGCCGGCACTGCTCCAGACGCTGGGCGGAAAATTCGCCGTTCTCGAAGATGTAAAGGGAATAGTTTTCCAGTATCCACAGCATGGTGCGCATCACCAGCGGCTCCATGTCCCGCTGGGTCAGCCGGCTGATTTCCGAAGACAGTACCTCCGCGGCGATCTGCTGCGCGCGCACCCGGTGGGGGGCCAGCGCCGAGTTGGAGGAGCGGGCCTCCTCCATCATCAGCTTGATCACCGGCCCCATGCTGACGTGGTAGTTGAAATACACCTCGGTGGTGTTGGTGATGATCTCCTTCACCGACTGGGCCTGGCGCATTTCCTGATGGAAGTGGAGCAGCATGTTATCGATGAAAATCCGATAGATGCTCTCCAGGACGTCCATCTTATTGCGGAAGTACTTGTAGAAAGTGCGTCGGGACACCTTGGCGGCATCCAGAAGGTGCTGCACGGTGGTCCTGGCCAGACCGCGCTGGGCGAACACATACATGGAGTGGATAAGAATCTCCGCGCGGGCCTGGGAGCGCTGGCCGCCCTCCTCTTCCGCGTGGGCCTCCAGGACCTGATTGACGACCTGACGTATGGCGTCCAGATCTTCCGGTGTGCGTTGCACGTGATTTATCCCCTGTTTTTGTTTACCCGGCTGGCTAGCTTAACCAAGGCCATCCGGGCCGTAAACAGGCAGTCTATCACGCCGCTATCAGCGTTCCCCCGCTACCACCGGACGACCCTTTACCCTTTTTCAGGCGCTTCCAGACTTTCTCGTGGAAGTGGTACGCCACGGTGTTCACGCAGGGTTCCACCAGCGCGGTGGCGCCACCGATGCGCCAGTCTCCGGTCATCGCCCAAACCACCAGGAAGGCGATGCTGATATGCATGATGCCAAAGCTGAATGTTTTACCCATGGAGCACCTCCTAGATGATGGGTAAATGATATCCATTCTCGCCAATAGGTAAAGCACGCATTTTCTCATTGCGTCGATAGGTCCGCTCTATTCAGCTTTCAGGGCGGAGCGGTTAATTGTTGTAAAGGCATCTGTCGCCTGGGTGCGATTTCCTCCTGCACGGCCTAAGCTAGCAGCACGCCCCTCGGGGCGCCCCATTCACCAGCCAAGGACTCTTACATGGAGCGTAAAGCGCTACTGATTCTGCACGGCAAACAGGCGGCCCATCAGGCTCTCAGGGAAGCGGTCATGGACCGCCGGGAAGACGGCTGGGACCTGGCGGTAAGAGTCACCTGGGAAGGCGGCGACGCGGAACGCTATGTGGACGAGGCGCTGTCCCTGGGCTACCGCACGATTGTCGCCGCGGGCGGTGACGGCTCGGTGCGGGACATCACCCAGGCGATGATGGCGTCCGGGAAGCCGGACCTGGCACTGGCCATAGTCCCCATGGGCACCGCCAATGACTTCGCCACCGCGGCCGGCATACCGGAAGATCCTGCGGAGGCCCTGGCGCTGCTCGATCACGCCCCCCGGCCGGTGGACGTGATCCAGGTAAACGACAGCTATTTCCTCAACATGGCCACCGGCGGGTTCGGCACCGAGGTGACCACCCAGACGTCGGAGGATCTGAAAGAACTGCTGGGCGGGGCCGCCTATTTGCTCACCGGGCTGACGCGGTTCGCGGAAGTGCGTCCGGCGGAGGGGCATTTCCGGGGGCCTGATTTTGAGTGGCAGGGTGAATTCCTCGCCCTGGGGCTGGGCAACGGCCGCCAGGCCGGCGGCGGCCAGCGGCTGTGCCCCGAGGCCTGCATCGATGACGGCCTGATGGATGTGGCGATTCTGCCTTCGGATATGGATCTTCTCGCCGGCGTGCGGGGGCTGTTCAACAGCGACAATGGCAACGGCAACGGCGAGCGTGAGGGATTGTTCGTGCGTGCACGGGTCAGTGAGCTGGAGATCGAGACCCCGGAGCCGATGCATTTGAATCTGGATGGCGAGCCGTTGAAGGATCAGCGGTTTAAGTTGAAGGTGCTGCCGGGGGCGATGGGGCTGGTGGTTGGGGAGGAGTGTCCGATGATGGAGGTGGAGAAATAAATAGGTTTAGGACGGGCTCGAGGTCTGGGTTTGTGGGAGCGAGGCTTTGTGGGAGCGGGGCCTTGTGGGAGCTGGGCCTTGTGGGAGCGGGCCTTGCCCGCGAAAGGCCGGCTCTGCCGGCCGGCAGGATTCCAGAGAGGTGTGGAGTGGGGCTGACCTGCTTTAGGTCGCT
>FUFK010058237.1_pt1 | contig 162476 bp, 178 predicted proteins | sample 1021851 | NCBI WGS metagenome assembly FUFK01 (sample SAMEA51879418, study PRJEB19060) | metagenome | reverse complement strand
TCATTTGTAATTAGTGGTAGAGGAGAGCTTCAACTAGGTGTTCTAATTGAAACAATGAGAAGAGAAGGTTTTGAACTTACAGTTTCTAGGCCACAAGTCTTATTCAAAAAAGATNATCAAGGAAGANTTACTGAACCTATTGAAGAGGTTACAATTGATGTTGATGAGGAATATTCTAATTCTATAGTAGATAGTATGATAAAAAGAAAAGCAGAAATGATCGACATGAATACTTCTGAAAAAAATAAAACAAGAATAATCTTTAATGCCCCATCTCGTGGATTAATCGGTTATCAAAATAAATTCCTAACTGATACAAAGGGAACAGGAGTGCTGAATAGAATTTTTAAATCATATGAACAATTTAAAGGTGAAATAAATGGAAGAAAAAATGGAGTGTTAATAGCTATGGATACAGGAGCAGCTGTTTCATATGCAATTTTTAATTTACAAGATAGAGGAACAATGTTTGTGAAGCCTCAAACAAGTGTATATGAAGGAATGATAGTAGGAGAAAATAGTAAAGAAAATGATTTAGACGTGAATATATTAAGGGGAAAAAAATTAACGAATGTAAGAGCAGCTGGTAGTGATAAAAACATAATGCTTACACCACCTCGAGTCATGTCATTGGAACAAACTATGGCCTATCTTAATGATGATGAATGTTTAGAAGTTACACCTAAAAACCTTAGGTTAAGAAAAAAATTCCTTTGTCCTAATGAGAGGAAAAGGTTTATTAAAACAAATAAAAATTAAATTATTGACTTAATGCTTTTATTACTTGCTTGAACAATAAATTTGATACTGCCCTCACCTTCTCCTATTTTCTTATCATTATCAAAATAAATTTGTGCTATTGAAGATGTATTTAAATCTGGAATCTCATAATTACTAGTAAAGAAACTAACAAGATCACTAACACCAGGATTATGACCAATTATTGTTATCATCCTGGATTTCTTTTGCTCTAATAGCACATTATAAATAGTTTTTAGGTTTGCTAAATATAAATCATCAGTCAAAAATAAATTACTATCCTCATTTAGTGAATACTTTATATTCTCGTATGTTTGAATTGTTCTTTTAGAGGTAGAACATATAATTTTGTGTTTTTTTAATACAAATTGAAACAGAAACTTATTAAGTTCTTTTAAATCTTCATGACCCTTAAGTGAAAGTTCTCTATCAAAATCATTTTTTATTAAACTATTTTCTGCTTCACCGTGCCTAATTATATTTAAAAATTTCATAGATTGTTTATAGTAACACCAAGTAAGTTATATTTTTATTAAAAAACGTTTTTATTTATTGGAGATCGCTTGTTTATTCCCATAATTACACCAATTTTAGAACTAAGAATTCGTAACAATAAAATTTATGGTCTTGCAAATATTTATTTACTCATATTATTTATATATTTTTTGATTAAATGTACATATGTAATATTTCTATTTAATAATATATTTATATTTTTATTATCTATTCTTTTCTTTCCAATTACATTTGTTTTAGTACCAGTTTATTATTTTTTATTCGAAAATTACTCAAAATTAATGGAATTACAATTTTTATATTTTTACATACCCTTAATTTTTAGATTAAAATTTATAAAAAGGAAAAAAGTTAAATTTTATGGTTAATAAATTACTCTTATTTATATTTCTTTTACCCATGAACCTTCTAGCAAGTTCAAATAATTCTTTTTATAATTACAAAGATTTTATTTTTGAATATTCCATGAGACCTGATATTGCAACATATTTAAAACCAATAAAAAATATTGCAACAAACCTATGTGGCGAAAATATTTTTAAAAATAAAGGTGGTAAATATAATTGTAAGTTTGCAATTAGTGAAGATGGAATAAGAATTGAAAGAACTTTTGAAGGGAAAAAAGAAGAATATATTTTTTCCCAAAGAAAAAATCTTTTAAAAAAAATTAATTAGATTTTTCTTTTAAAATTCTAATCTTTTCTTTAACTTTGCTAATGTATAAATCTTTTTCTTCTGAATAATTTATTAAACCCATAGCTAGAACTTCTGGATCGACTTTACCCCAAAGCTTCAACTCCAATTTCCTAATTTTCCTTAAACTTTTATATTGATTAGAAGTATTAAGTGTATCTATATAATGTTTAACTGATTCACAAGCATCTTTATAAACTTGTAATCCAAAGGTGGCATCTGGTCTTTTTAATGGTTTCAACTGAGGGACATTATCATCCCATGTTCGGATCCCAAAATAATTGTTACCTTCAATAGCAAACCTTGATCTTCCCCAATTTGATTCAATTATAGCTTGTGCAAGCAGTAGCTCTAAAGGTATTTTTTGATTATCTGCATAATTATTTTGGACTTTGTCTGAACAATCAGTAATTAGTTTAATAAAATTCTTATTTTCTGCATATATAGTAGTCGTACTTAAAAATAAAATTAGTAATATTTTTAACACATTTATAACCTACTAGATTTTCTTAAATTAGTAAATTAATTAATTTTTCTTTTTTAATAATTCAAGTTTCAACCTTATTTTTGCTTTTTCATATTTTAATTTTTTCATTAAAGATGTTGAAACATGAAGGTTCCANAGTTCTTTTATNTCAATCTCTAATGCTCTATGTTTNGCTTTAAGCACTTTCAAATCATCTTTTGACATATAATAACTCCTAATTTTTGTCAAATGAATTGAGTGTGAATCTTAGAAAAAGAATTCAGTGCATATATTAAAGTTTTAGCAGTTTATTCAACAACAAGTCAATACTTTTTATAAAAAAGAAAATAGTATAAAATCTATCAATGAATTTATTTTGGTTATTATTTTCGACTCAAGGAAAACTTGATAGAGGAAAATTTTGGATATCTATTTTATTGCTTAATTTATCCTCTGTTTTAATTACATTCATAGGGGATAATGTTTTTACAACTTATGAGCCTACTAGAATATCTTTTTTAGCTTTTTTCCTTTCTCAAATGATGCCCAGATTTTATTCAATTTTCGTTTTAATTTCTTCTTTCTTTCTAGCAAAAAAACGAGTTAACGATATTGGTTCGAATGAATGGATTCCAATTTTATATGTTATTGCTCTTTTTATCCCTACCTTTATGAGTGCTATAGGCTCATCAAATTTAATATTTTTCTCGGGACTATTTCCATTATTTATTACTTTTTATTTAGGATTGTTACCTGGTAAATAACTTCATTCAAAGAAAAGGAAAATTAAGTTAATATTAAAATATGGCGATTGAGAATTTAGATCTTCAATTCTTAAAATCAAAAACTGTTTTGGTGACAGGCGTTTCTAGTGGTATAGGAAAAGCAATAGCAGAGAAATTATTGGATTTAGGCAACATTGTTATTGGTACATCAAGAATAGATAGTAATCTAAAAGAAATAAGAGAAAGGTTTCCAAGGAATTTTTATTCACATAGTCTAAATCTGGGCAACCATGATGAAATTTATAAGATATCTGAATTTATAACTAAAACCTTTGGAAAGCTGGATGTACTAATAAATAATGCCGGGATTTTAGGACAAACAATTTCTATTGAGGAATCTTGTATAAATAAATGGAAAGAAGTACTAGAAATTAATTTAAATAGCCAAGTTTTGTTAATAAAAGAACTACTTCCTTTGTTAAAAGAATCAAAAAAAGGCTCAATAATTAATATTTCATCCTCTGTTGGGAGGGCTCCAAGAGAAAAGTGGGGAGCCTACTCTGTTTCAAAAGCTGCACTAGAAGCAGTTAGTGATATACTTTGTCAAGAATTAAAGGAATACAATATTATTGTCAATACTGTTAATCCAGGAGGTACTGCTACAAAAATGAGGAAAGAAGCATATCCTAGAGAAGATCAGTCACAGCTACCTAAGCCCATCGACATTATACCAATAATTCTTTATTTAGCTTCCGATGAAGCTACTGAGTCAGGGTATAAATTTAATGCTCGTGAATATATTGGGGCCTTGCAAAATCTTTAATTTTTTTATATCTTATTAATTCTATATTAGAGGTTAACTATGCCAATTTATGAGTTTGAATGTAATAAATGTGATGAGATACAAGAAATTCTTCTAGGAGTTAATGAAAAATCGCCAAAAAAATGTGAATGTGGCGGAAAGCTAAAAAAATTAATTTCACTCTCATCTTTTCAATTAAAGGGAGATGGTTGGTTTGCATCTGACTATTCAAAGAAACCTCAAGCCCCTACTCCTGTTCAACAAGAGCAAGGAAAAGATGCTACTTCACAGTCTATATCTCCTGAAAAGAAAGATGGAAAAGCAATTGCTGACTCAATCAGTAAAGATGTAAAAAAAGCGAAGAAAAAATAATTCAAATACCAATTTTAGAATAAACCCTATTTTCATTCATTGAATCATTAATCAACGATGTAGAATAGACTTTAATCTCACTAGAAGGTTTAAACCATGATTTGCAGCCTTTGGCTTCTTCTGGAACATATAATACTTTCTCAGGGATCTTAAGTTTTCTTAGTTCCAAGAAATAACAATATAGTGGATTTTTAGGTTTGAAATTAAATCTATCTTTCAGGTAGTCAATATTCCAAGGTGAAAACTCATCCAATATTTCAAGTTTTTCAAAGCTATCAACTAAGTATGATTTCTTTATTTTTGCGATATATTCCAAATCAAAAGTCCCAGTATATTCAACTGTAGAGTTGGTTAAAAAGCTTTTACAGGATGGCTTTAAGGTTTCAATTGATTCGTGTTCATGAGTCTTGAATATTCCAAAATAAGATTCTATTTCAAGAAATTCTTTCTCATGAATACCACCTTTTCTGAAAATAATACAATATTTTTTTAATTCAAAAAAACTAAAAATGGCAGACCACTCTTTTAAAATCAAATCAATTTTGAACATTTAACAATTCTCCTCATTTTTATAAATACCTGTTTTTATAACTCTAAGACTCTCTTTTCCTAGAGTAAAAGCCGAAAAAAAAATTACAAGTGCTATTATTGAGCCCGCAATAATATCAGGGATATTAGATTTGAAATAATACACCATGTATGCAGCTAAAATTATCAGGATGTTACCAATTGCATCATTTCTACAACAAATATATGCACTCTTAATATTTACATCATTATCTTTAAAATATAATAAAACTATTGTTGATAAAACATTTGATATTAATGCTGCAAATCCTATATATCCTAAAACTAAAAATGAAGGTATGAAAGATGAATTATATATTTGAACAACTTGCCATATAGCTATAAAACCAAAGAAAGCCCATACAATACATTTAACTAATGCCAGCTTGGCCTTTACTTTCTGGCTTGACGAAATTACGAATAAACTTGAACCTAAAATAATTGCATCACCTATGTTATGTCCCGCATCGCTTAATAGAGCAGAAGAGTTTTCTATGATACCAAAAATAAATTCGACTATGAATATTAAGAAATTTAACAAAAAGGCTAGTATTAAGGCATTCCGTTCACAGAAATAACAACTAATTTCAGCATGATTAGGATTTTTACAAAACCTTATCTTTTGCATATGGCTATTATACATTAATATGATTGTATGGACTTAGGAATTAAAGATAAAATGGCAATTGTATGTGCATCCTCTAAAGGCTTGGGGCTATCAGTTGTAGAATCGCTGTTAGATGAAGGATGTAATGTTGTAGTATCATCCTCTAAAGAAGTAAATATTAAAAATGTATCTGATTACCTTTTGACTAAAAATTATTCTGGAGATTTTTTTACGTTTGTCTCAGATTTGTCAAAAGAGGAAGGTGTAATTAGCTTATTTAAATTTGCTTTATCAAAATCATCAAAAATAGATATTTTAGTAAACAACTGTGGAGGTCCAGAGCAAGGAGATATTGAGACGATCACAAATGATAATCTAGATGAGGCACTAGATAAAAATTTAAAGAATATATTTCTATTAACAAAACTTGTATTACCAATTATGAAATCAAACAATTGGGGTAGAATTGTTAATATAGGATCATCTTCAGCAAAACAACCAATAGATAATTTAATACTATCAAATATAACAAGAGCGGGAGTAATAGCTTTTTCAAAATCTATCTCTAACCAGTATGCAAGTAATAATATTATGGTTAATAATGTTTTACCTGGAAGAATTATTACTGATAGGATAAAAGAAATCGCAGAAAAAAAAGTTAAGAATTATCTGCTTGAAAATGAAATCGATATAGACCTCAATGATATTTTACAAATGATGGGTGAAGATTTACCGATAAAAAGATTGGGAACAACTAATGAGTTTGGTCCCCTTGTAGCTTTCCTATGCTCTGAAAAAGCAAGCTACATAACTGGAAATTCAATCCAAGTTGATGGTGGCCTTATTAAGTCTTTATTTTAGTTTTTCATAATGTAGATTTAGTTTATGAGCTTTAAAGAAATTATCCAAAATATTGAAGATCAAAAATTAAAGGCAATTGTCTTAAAAATAAAAAATGAAGGGATGAAAAAGGAATTACTTTTTAGTGAGTTGTCACCCTACTTGGTTCAGCTTCATGAATATAATCCTGAGATATTTAACAAGGTTATTATCTTGGTTATAAATAGAAAATTTAAATAGTATTATGAAAGTATTTAAAAGCATCCTGCAAACAATATCCAACACGCCGGTTATAAAACTAAATGGGTTATATCAGAATCAGAAATCCGGGATTTATGGAAAAATTGAAAGCTTAAGCCCGGGAGGAAGTATTAAAGATAGAATTTGCTTAAATATGATTAATAAAGCCGAGGAGGATGGAATAATAAATCCAAAAGAAACAACTATTGTTGAACCCACCAGTGGTAATACTGGAATTGGTCTTGCTTTAGTTTGTGCAGCTAAAGGCTACAAGCTAATTTTAACAATGCCAGAGGATATGAGTAAAGAAAGGAGAATGATGTTAACTGCATATGGAGCAGAAGTAGTATTAACTCCAAAAGAACTACAAATGCAGGGATCTATTGATAAGGCAAAAGAAATAATGGATAAAACTCAGAATTCATATTCCCCAAAGCAATTTGAAAATGATAGCAACCCAGAAATTCATAAAAAAACGACTGCAATTGAAATAATAGAACAAATGGACGGTGATATTGATGCATTTGTTGCTGGAGTTGGAACTGGTGGAACTATCTCAGGTGTTGGAGAAATTTTAAAGGAAAAAATTAAGAATATTAAAATTATTGCAGTAGAACCAGATGAATGCTCTACCTTAAGTGATGGTATTTCTAGTCCACATTTAATTCAAGGGATTGGTGCAGGATTTGTTCCTGAAACTTTAAATCAATCAGCCTATGATGAAATTATAAAAATAAAAGGTAAAAATGCCATTGAGATGACTAAAAAATTATCAAAAGAACATGGTATATTTGTTGGAATATCAGCAGGTGCGAATGTATTAGCCTCAATCAAAATAGCTAAAAAATTACCTTCAAACTCTAAGGTAGTGACAATATTGTGTGATACTGGTGAAAGATACTTAAGTACTGGTATCTTTAACTAAATTTATTAGTTATATTTCTATTATGAACTCAAGTTTTATAAAAAATTTATTTGTTTGGTTTATTATCTTTGCTTCTTTAATGGGTGCCTATCAAATCTTGTCTGAGGGCAAGAAAAATAAGACAGAGATTCAATATAGTGAATTCTTAAACAGATTAGATTCTGGCGAAGTGTTAGAAGTTGAAGTAAAAGGTAACCAAATTAGCGGTCAATACATTCCGATTAATGGTTCAGGTGGAACAGTCTATTTTGAGACATTTGGACCAGCAGGTGATGATCTCTTAAAACAAATGAAAGAAAAAAGGGTAAATTTTAAGTTTATTTCAACCCAAGAAAGTGGTTTCTTCGCTTTTTTAATTAATTGGGCTCCAATGATAATCCTTATTGCACTTATGATTTTCTTCATAAGACAAATTCAAGCTGGTGGCAGAGGGGCTATGAGTTTTGGTAAAAGTAGAGCAAAAATGCTATCAAAAGAAGACAATAAAAAAACATTTGCTGATGTGGCAGGAATTGACGAGGCTAAAGACGAAGTTCAGGAAATAGTAGATTTTTTAAAAAATCCTAAAAAATTTACTAAGCTAGGTGGTAGAATTCCGAAAGGAATCTTGCTCGTTGGTTCTCCTGGAACAGGAAAAACTTTGCTAGCTAAAGCTATCGCTGGTGAAGCTGGTGTTCCATTTTTTATAATTAGCGGTAGTGATTTTGTAGAGATGTTTGTTGGTGTTGGTGCCTCTAGAGTCAGAGATTTATTTGCACAAGCTAAGAAGAATTCCCCTTGCATAATTTTTGTTGATGAATTAGATGCAGTGGGTAGACACAGAGGTGCAGGTCTTGGCGGTGGTCATGATGAAAGAGAGCAGACTTTAAATCAACTATTAGTAGAAATGGATGGGTTTGAAGCTACTGAGGGAATAATAGTTATGGCAGCAACCAACAGACCTGATGTTCTTGATCCAGCAATATTAAGACCTGGCAGATTTGACAGACAAGTTGTTGTTCCTAAGCCAGATGTGAAGGGTCGTGAAGAAATATTAAAAGTTCATTCTAAAAATGTTCCTTTAGATTCAGATGTAGAATTAAATACTGTTGCAAGGTCAACTCCTGGTTTTTCTGGTGCAGATTTAGAAAATCTAATTAATGAAGCTGCTATTAGAGCCGCAAGAGAATCACATACTAAAATTTCTATGAATGACATAGAGTTTGCTAAAGATAAAGTTATCATGGGAAGCGAAAGAAAAAGTCTTGTTATAAATGAACATGAAAGAAAAGTTACCGCATATCATGAGGCTGGTCATGCATTGGTAGCTAAACTAACTCCTGGAACTGATCCGGTTCATAAGGTAACAATTATTCCAAGAGGTATGGCTCTAGGATTGACGATGCAAATCCCTATCGAAGACAAATATATGATGTCTCGAGATTATTTATTAAAAACAATCAATATATTGCTTGCAGGCCGTGCTGCAGAAGAAATTATTTTCAATGAAAGAACTACTGGTGCAGGTAATGATTTAGAAAGAGCCTCTGAAATTGCTAGAAAAATGGTCACTGAATGGGGAATGTCAGAAAAGGTTGGCCCGATCAGACTAACAAAAAAAGAAGGTGAAGTCTTCTTGGGCAAAGAAATGTCAACGGGGAGCCAGCTAAGTCCTACTACAAGTGAAATTATAGATAGCGAAATAAAAAGCATTATTGTCAATGCAAATAATGAAGCAGTTAGTCTTCTTAAAGAAAATGAGAAATTTCTTCACGATTTGGCTAATTTGCTTCTTGAACAAGAAGTTGTTGATTCGAAAGAGCTTAATAAACTTTTAGGAATAGAAGAAGAAGTTAAATCACCATCCAATAATAATGAACAAGAAAAAGCTTCAAATTGGTCACCAATTACACCTGAAACTACGACTGCTTTTTCAGAAATTGAGGATTAACCCTCTTTCATGCTATTAAAAGTTCCTTCTAAAACTTTTCGCAGTAATGATTTTCCTTTAGTTGTAGGTGTTCTCAACCTTACCCCTGACTCTTTTTATGACGGCGGTAAGTACAATGATCTAAGAAGTATTTATAAACTGGTTGAAAAGTATCTGGATGAAGGTGCAGATATTATTGATATTGGTGCCGAATCTACAAAGCCAGGATCAAAAAGAGTTTCTTATGAAGAAGAAAAAAGAAGATTATTCCCTATTGTAAATAAAATAATAAAAAAATATAATCCAATTATTTCTTTAGATACAATGAAAAGCGAAATAGCAAAAATAGGTTTGGATCTTGGTGTAGAGCTAATAAATGATGTAACTGGTTTTATGTATGATGAAAGCATGCCAAAAGTTATAGCTAATTATAAATGTGGTTTAATAATAAATCATACAACTGGGCTTCCCCAAATAATGCAAAAAAAAACCAACTATAAAAATATTATCAAAGACATAATTAAATTTTTTGAATCCATATTAGATACTTGTAAAAAAAATAATATACCTTTAAATTCTATAGTTCTTGACCCAGGAATTGGCTTTGGAAAAACAACTGAGCAAAATATTCATTTAATTAAAAAAGCAGATGAGTTTCAAATTTTTAAACGCCCTATTATGTATGGTATATCCAATAAAAGCTTTATTGGCAATATTTTAAATATAAAAAATCCAGATAAAAGAGTCAATGGATCTGTAATTAGCTCCTTATTCTCGATAATTAATGGTGTAAATATTATAAGAACACATAATGTTAAGGAAACAGTTGAAATGATTAAGTTATGGAGAGTTTTCAAATGATTTTTGGTACAGATGGTATAAGAGGTTTTCCTCATAAGGGTCTTTTGACGAAACAAGGTATTTTAACTATTGGTTTATCTATTGGAAAATTAATTTCTAAAAATAACTCTGAAATAAAAAATATTTTTATAGCTTCTGATACCAGATCATCAACTACTTTTATAAAAAATAATTTAAAAAAAGGTTTAAATACTTTTGGAATTGGTACTACAGATCTTGGAATTCTACCAACATCCTCTGTCTCTATAATGTGTAATAAATATCCAAAATCATACGGTCTTGTCATAACAGCTTCTCATAATAATAGTGAATATAATGGAATTAAAATTTTTAATAACGTTGGTGAAAAAATTGATGATAATGATCAAAAAACTATATCAAATTTTTATGACTATTTTATAAAAAGGAAAATTAAGACAAGAATTAACAATAAAATAAACATAAAATATCCTAATTCTATTGATGAATATTCAGAATTTATTTTAGGGAAGTTTATAAAAAGAAGTTCATTTAAAATTGGTATTGATTTAGCTAATGGCTCATCTTATAAAGCAACTAAAATGATAATGAGTAAAACAAATAATAAGTGTTTTTATATTGGGGACAAGCCTAATGGTGAAAATATAAATAGTGGTGTTGGAGTTGAAAATACAAAGCGTTTGAGACAATTAATAATAAACAAAAGTCTTGATTTTGGAGTTGCTTTTGATGGCGATGCGGACAGAGTTGTTTTCATAGATAATATAGGAAGGCAAGTAGACGGTGATAAAATACTTGATTTTTTATCATCAAAACTTCTTAAGAAGTCTGATAAATTTGTAACAACAATTATGACAAATAATGCAATTGATAATAATTTATCAAAAAAAGGAATAACAGTTATTAAAACTGATGTTGGTGATAGGAATGTTTACCAATCTATGGTTAAAAATAAATCTAATTTTGGTGGAGAGAACTCTGGTCATTACATTTTTAAAAACTTATTGAACACCTCTGATTCAAATTTAACGCTTTTATCTATATGCAATGTTATAAAAAATGCCAAAGATTTTCATAAAATTTATAATCGTAAAATGAATCCTAGCATATTAAAAAGTTATACAGTTTTAAAAAAAGAAGATCTAAAGAAAATTTCAAGCATTTCGACATTCAAAAGAAATTTTAAAAACAAAAACAAGGATTACTATTTAAACATAAGATACTCAGGGACTGAAAATAAAATTAGAATCCTTATACAAGGTAAAGATAAAGTTATAATAGAGGAATATATAAAGGAGTTTTCAGAATTAGTGAAAAAGCTTTAATATGGAAAAAATTTTAAACATAAATGTAGATCATGTTGCCACACTAAGACAAGCTAGACTTGGTGAACATCCTGATCCTATAGAAGCATGCAAGATTATAAAAAAAACCAAGGCTCATGGTGTTGTGATGCATCTTAGAGAAGATAGAAGACATATACAAGACAATGATTTATATAAATATAAAAAAACAATTAATCTTCCACTTAATCTTGAAATGGCACCGACCACTGAAATGGTATTGATTGCAAATAAAATTAAACCAAAAATGGTTACTTTAGTTCCAGAGAAAAGATTGGAATTAACTACGGAGGGTGGCCTTAATCTCAAGAGAAATATTAAAAAGATTAATAAGATTGTTAATGCCTTGAATTCTAAAATACAAGTTATGATTTTTATAGATTCAGATAACGAACAAATAGCATTAGCAAAAAATCTAGGAATTCATGGGATTGAGATTAATACAGGGAAATATACTGATGCACATGGAAATCAAAAAAATATTGAGTTAAAAAAAATCAAAGATAGTGCTAAATATGCTCACTCCCTTAATCTTTACTTAGCTGCAGGTCACGGTTTAACTATAAAAAATATAACAAAAATTGCAGCAATCAGAGAAATAAATGAGTTTAATATAGGTCATAGTGTAATAGGAGAAGCAATATTTCATGGACTCTACGAGTCAGTCAATAAAATATACGCTAAAATAAATAAATGATTAAAGGTATTGGAGTTGATAATGTAGATATTCCCAGACTAAATAAGGTTTATGAAAAATGGGGAGAAAAGTTTACTAATAAAATCTTTAGTATTGAGGAAATACCCGCTTATAAAGATAAAAAAAGTTTTTTAAATTCACTTGCTGGTAAATTTGCTGCTAAAGAAGCTATAGCAAAAGCTTTAGGAAATGGTTTTAAAGGTGGTTTAACATTTAAAAGTATAAAAATTATAAAATCACTCTCTGGGAGTCCAGTTGCTATTGTTCAAAACAACAATGATGAAATAATGATATCTATTACACATACGGATAAAGTAGCTACTGCAATAGCTATAATAAATAGTGATTAAATAATGAAAAACATTTTTGAGAAAATAATAGATCGCGAGATTCCCTCCGACATAGTCTATGAAGACGATATATCAATAGCTTTTTATGATATTAATCCTCAAGCTCCAACTCATATATTAATAATTCCTAAGAAAAGAATTACCAGGCCTGAGCTGATTGATAAAATAGATGAAGAAGTTGTAGGACATCTTTTTACTGTAGCTAGAATTATTGCAAACAAATTAAATATTTCCAAAGGTTATAGGTTGGTCATGAACAACGGTGAAGATGCAGGACAGAGTGTTTTTCATATTCATCTACATTTCTTAGCAGGGAGAAAGCTAAGTTGGCCTCCAGGGTAAAAATCAACAATATCAAAGAACTTGAAAAAAGAAAGAATTCGACACATCCATCCTTGGTCAATATCAGAAAGATTCTTTCACTGTTAAAAAATCCACAAAAAAATCTAGGGATTACAATTGGTATAACTGGTACCAATGGTAAAGGGTCAGTTGCAAAAACCCTTTCAACCATATTGAATGATTCAAATTTAAAAACTGGCCTCTATACTTCACCACACTTATATTCCATTAATGAAAGGATCTCTATAGGAAAAAAAAATATACCAACAAAAGAATTGAATCAAATTCTTACAGAAATTTTTGAAACTGAGATTAAGGCAAATATTAAATTAAGTTTTTTTGAGTTAATAACTGTTGTTGCAATAATCTTTTTAAGTAAGAAAAAAAATATATTTAATATTTTTGAAGTTGGACTTGGTGGTAGATTTGATGCAACTAATGTAATAGATTCAGATATTTCAATAATAACAAATATTGGAAAGGACCATAAAGAATACCTTGGTAATACTTTATTAAAAATAGCAAAGGAAAAAATTGGAATCATTAAGAAAGATAGTTTTTTTATAACTGGAATGAAGCCCTATCCTTTTTACAGAGTCAAAGATTATATATTAAAAAAAACAAAAAAAATTTATATCTTTAAAAAAGATTTTCAAATTGAAAATAATAAAGAATTTTATAAATATGAAAACTTAACTTTTAAACCAAGCCTAAAAGGTAGTCATCAAATAGAAAATATGGCATTAGTTTTAAAAACCTGTTCTATTATAAAAAATAATCTTGGATTTAATCTTAAAAATCAAAATATTGTTGATTCATTAGAAAGTGTAAAATGGGAAGGTAGATTTAGTATTTTATCTTCAAGTCCTTATAAAATCGTAGATGTTGCTCATAATTATGAAGCAATTAAAGTACTAGTTCAAAATGTTAAGAAAATAACTTCTAAGAAATTTATTGTAATACTAGGGATGTTGAATGATAAGGATCCAATAAAATGTATTAATGAATTGCTAAATATTGCAAATAAAATAATTCTTTTCAAAGTTAATAATCAAAGGACTTTCATTCCAGAAAAAATTGCAAAAAAAATAAACAATAAAAAAGTTGTTTTAGGAAAAAGTGAGGAATTAGGAGCACTGATAGAAAAAGATATAAATACACTTTATTGTGGTTCAATATATTTTATTGGGGATTTATTAAAAAAATATAAAAACTTAAGAAGTTGTTAAATCTTACCAACATCTTTTAGATATTTATCAATTGAAGTTTTATTTTTTACACCCCATATTTCGATTTGCTCCAATATAGGAGATAAAGTTAAACCAAAATCTGTTATTGAATATTCAACTTTAGGAGGAACCTCACCGAAGTCTTTCCTGCTTATCAATTCTGAACGTTCAAGCTCCTTTAATTGTTGTGAAAGCATCTTTACAGTTATATCCCCTATTGCTCTTCTAATTTCTCCAAATCTATATTTTCTCTTTGATAACTTAGTTAAAATACATATTTTCCATTTTCCTGATATAACTTCTAAGCTTCTCTCTAAAGGGCATTCGGTGGTCAATTTCTTCATAAAAATTTCTCTGTAAATATAAATTTTATCTATAACGATGAATCAAACCTAATATTCTTTTTATACTATACTATCGTTTTGACTATTACAAGCTTTTTTACCACTAGCAGAATTAAAAAGTATAATTTATACTAATTTAATAGGTTTTATATGTCAAAAGTAGCAATAATTATTTTAGCCGATACGGCCGGACCAGGTGATTTTGGAAGAGCTGTAAACGGGCTTATGACTGCAAAAGAATTTAAGGACGCTAATGATGAAGTTATAATCATCTTTGATGGTGCTGGTACAAAATGGATTTCGAAGTTCACAGAAGAAGGTGGAAAATATAATGACTTATTTGATTCAGTCAAAGACAGAGTAGCTGGTGTATGTGGCTATTGTGCAGGTGCTTTTGGAGTCACTAAAGATGCAGAAGCATGTAGTGTTGACCAATTAAATGAATATAATGGCCACCCTAGTTTTAAGAAATTAGTTGATGAAGGTTTTACCATTATTACTTTTTGATTCTATTTTTTTTTCTGTAGTCCTTACCCTTCATTTCCAACACTGAGCACATTTCAAAAATTCTAGAAATATTTCTCTCACCTATTTTATAGTCTAGCACTTGATCTTTTGATGTAACTTTATACAAATTGCTATCAAGAAAAGCCAGATTTGAACTAAAGATTGTATGCTTTTTTGAATTGTATCTATTTGCTATCAGTGTATCTAATACGCTAGTTTCCCACTCACTCATTCTTGTAGCACCTAAATCGTCAATAACTAAAACATCAAATTTACATAATCTATCTATATATTGTTTTTCAGACTCATTTTTAACATAAATATCTTTAATATCTGAAAGCAGATCTCTGAATTGTTTAAAAAGACATTTCTTTCTATGTTTAAAAATTAATTCCGTAATTATTGAAACTGACAAATGAGTTTTACCAGCACCAGGTGTTCCAACAAAAAAAGGAGGTAGATTATTTGGATAATTCTTAGCGTATTCGACACTATAGTTTAAAGCATCTTGTATAGTTTTATCAGTACCAATAATTTCCCACCCACCATTGTCCAAAGTAATATTCTTACATTTACTATATCTTGCTGGGATTTTTGCGATGTTATAGTTATTAATGGCTATATTTTTGGGACAAAACCTTACCTGATTATCTTCAAAAATTATATTATCATTTTGGTAACCAGACTTAAACTTAACTTTAGAATATTCACCGTCTTCATAGAAGTCTAAAAGTGATAGAAACTCTTGCTCAAGAGTAATAACCTTTGCTTTTGTTTTGACTCTTCTAGTTTCCATTTATAAATCCTGTTTAATTATTCTATCCATTTTATCAACGGTTTGTTTATAATTCTTTGTATTAAATATCCCTGTTCCAGAAACAATTATATTTGAACCTACTTCTTTCAACTTTGATATATTGGATAATTTTATTCCCCCGTCGACTTGAATAGGAATATCTAAATTTTTTTTTCTTAAATAATTATTAAGTCTTGTGATCTTTTTCAAACAACTTTTAATTAATGATTGGCCAGCAAAACCAGGCTCAACAGTCATAACCAATGCCAAATCAATAAAACCTATATTCTCAACTATTCTATTTATTGAGGTCTTAGGTTTAATAGCTAGACCAAAATTTATTCCATTTTTTCTAACAATTTCTGAGAGTTTTTTTACATTAATACAAACTTCAGAATGTACAGTGATATTTTTTACAATTGTACCTTTATATTTTTCTACAAAGTAAGGAACAATATAGTCTGGATTTGAAACCATAAAGTGTATATCTATAGGGATACTTGACTGATTAACTAAAGAGTCTAATTCAGAAGAACCAATTGTAATATTTGGGACAAAATGACCATCCATAATATCGTAGTGTATCGATTCAACTTTGGTTTTATTTAATTCTTTAAATTCTCGCTCAAGATTCCAGAAATCTGCTGCTATTATAGATGCTGAAATAAAATTATTCATAATTCCAGATTATAACACTTTAAAATGCTAGAAGTTATAATTGTTTATTAAATTAATTTTTATAGTATTATAAAAGCCATGTCAGTGAATGAATTTATTTTTTCCTCAGAATCAGTCACCGAAGGTCATCCAGATAAAGTAGCTGATCAAATATCAGACTCTGTACTTGATGAAATAATAAAAGAGGATCCAAATGCTCGTGTAGCCTGTGAAACACTTATTACTAGAAATAGAGTTATTCTATCAGCTGAAATCAAATCTAATGTAAAAGTTGATTATGAGGAAGTAGTAAAAAATACATTATTAAATATTGGCTATGATGATGAATCTAAGGGTTTTGATGCAAATAATTGTATTATTGATCTTTACATTGAAGAACAATCAGCAGATATATCAATGGGAGTTGATCAGAAAGATTCAAACATAATTGGTGCTGGTGACCAAGGATTAATGTTTGGATATGCAACAAATGAAAATAAAGAATGCATGCCCTATCCGATTCTTATAGCTCACAAATTGACTAAAGCTTTAGCAGAAAAACGAAAAAATAATTCGATTCCTTTTTTAAGACCTGACGGTAAATCACAAGTTTCAATAAAATATAAAGACAATAAAGCTGAATACATTGATACAGTTCTTATTTCTAGTCAACATTCCGACGAGGTTTCAGATAAAGATTTAAAAGAATCCATTATTGAAGAAATTATAAAAAAAGAAATTCCAAGTCATTTAATTTCGCAGAAAACAAAATTTATAATTAATCCAACTGGTAGATTTGTTATTGGTGGTCCATTGGGAGATACTGGTCTAACAGGAAGGAAAATCATCGTAGACACTTATGGTGGATGGGCAAAACATGGTGGAGGGGCTTTTTCAGGAAAAGATCCAACAAAAGTGGATAGAAGTGCATGTTATATGGCAAGATATATGGCAAAAAATATTGTAGCTTCAGGGCTTCTTAATAATTGTGAAATCCAACTTGCTTATGCTATAGGAAAACCAGAGCCTGTATCATTTAATATAAATACAACTGACAAGATCTCAGATGATAAAATTAAGAATTTATTAAATAATTTATTGAAAATATTTAACTGTACACCAAAGGGTATAATTGACAGTCTCAATTTACTTCGCCCGATTTATCAAAAAACTGCATCATATGGTCATTTTGGGAGAATAGATGAAGACTTTGAATGGGAAAAGACAAATAAGNCTAAAAATATTAATGATTTATAGTTATATTAAATTTATAGGAGCTTCTTTATGAAATCAGATGTAAAAGATTTAAGTTTAAGCAAACAAGGAAGAGATAGAGTTGAGTGGGCATATAGAGATATGCCAGTCCTTGAAACTATTAATGCGTCAATGTCAAAATCTAAACCACTAAAAAAAATTAACATTGCAGCTTGCTTACATGTAACAACAGAAACGGCAAATCTTCTAATAACCTTAAAAAATGCAGGTGCTAATGTAGCATGTTGTGCATCTAATCCCCTATCGACTCAAGATGATGTTGCAGCACATCTAGTTAAAGATCATGGAATAGCAACTTTTGCTATCAAAGGTATAAACAATAAAGGTTATTACAAACACATTGTTGACTCACTAACTATTAAACCAAATATAACAATGGATGACGGATGTGATTTAGTTGGTCTAGTTCATAAATCCCATAAGAAGTATTTAAAAAATATAATTGGTGGAACAGAAGAGACTACAACTGGAGTGATAAGACTAAATAGCATGTCAGCAAATGGAGTTTTAAATTACCCAATAGTCGCTGTTAACAATGCTTTTACTAAACATCTTTTCGACAATAGATATGGTACAGGTCAAAGTGTTATGGACAGTATTATGAGAGCAACTAATAGATTAGTTGCTGGAAAAAACTTTGTTGTTTGCGGATATGGTTGGTGCGGTAAAGGTCTTGCTATGAGAGCTCATGGATTGGGAGCAAATGTAATTGTTACAGAAATTGATCCAACTAAAGCCTTAGAAGCAAGAATGGATGGATTCAGAGTAATGAGTGGCAATGATGCTTTCAAGGTAGCTGATTTTATATGTTCTGTGACTGGCAATATTAATGTTATCGACAAACATCACTTCAGATTAATGAAAGATGGTGCGATTGTTTCAAATGCTGGACATTTTAATGTTGAAATAAATATTGATTCGTTAAAGAAAATGTCTTCTAAAAAAAGAAATATTAGGACAGATATTGAAGAATATACATTGGGTAAGAAAAAAATATACATCTTATCAGATGGGAGACTAGTTAATCTTTCCGCTGCTGAAGGTCATCCCTCTAGCGTTATGGATATGAGTTTTGCAAATCAGGCATTGTGTGCAGAATATGTTGTAAAAAATCATAAAAAATTAGAAAACAAAGTATATGATGTACCTTCCAAAATTGATGAAAAAGTAGCTCAAATTAAGCTTAAATCTATGGGTATTACTATAGACAAGTTAACTAAAGAACAAGATTTATATCTTAACTCATGGGAGAGTGGAACATAGAACTTTATGCAAGATGTTATTGATAAATTCCTAAAACAAAAAAAGGTATCTAATAACAGCATTACAAATAATACTTTCAATTCTTATAAGAAGGATTTAAGTCTTTTTCATCTTTTTTTAATATCAAATAATATTAAGAATCCAAAGGATGTAAATAAAGAAACAATTAAAAGTTTTTATTCATCAGAATTGTTCAATTCTTATACAAGGGTATGGAAAAAAAGAAATGGTGAAACTAAAAGTATTGTTGGAAATAGAAGTGAAACTTCAAAAAATAGATTGGTTGCTACATTATCAAGCTTTTTTAAATACATGGTTCATAAAAAATTAATAAAGACTTCTCCTTTAATAAAGAGAATGGTCAAGGCAAATGTAGTCCATCAAACACTAACTGTTGAAGAGATCAAAATTATTTTTAAATATATTAACTCTCAAGATTTTTATACAAATGGATCTAAAACTCCAATAAGAGATAAAGTTATAATTGAATTGCTGTATTATTGTGGATTAAGAGTTAGTGAGCTAATAAATATAAAACTTGTTGATTTAAAATTTAATAATACTAATCCTCATATTATAATCATGGGCAAAGGGGCTAAATATAGAGAACAGCCTGTCCCCTCTTACAAGAATGTTCTGAAATACATAGAAACAGATAGAACATCTATATTAAAAGGTGAGAAGTCTGATTATTTATTTGTTAAATTTTATAAAAATAAAGGTGAAGATGATATTTCATTTATTTCAAGACACTCTGTTATTAAAATTGTAAAAAAAATATGTTCCCAAGCATTTAAAAATACAAAGTTTACTATCAATAGAAATGGAAAAGTAAAATACAAATCTATAAGCCCTCATATGTTTAGACACTCTATAGGTACTCATTTGCATCATGATGGTAATGATATAATTGAAATCAGAGACTTTTTGGGACACTCGTCCATTTCTACCACGGATAGATATTTAGATAAAGTCCTAGAAAAGAAAGATATTCTCAATAGATATGGGCCATTCACAGGAGGTGAAACTGGATGATAAATATAGAATTACTTCTTATCATTCTACCTATAGTTTTATTCTCATTAACTGTTCATGAATTTAGTCATGCTTACTCTGCACTTTTATTAGGTGACAGTACAGCAAAATCGCTTGGGAGACTTACTCTAAATCCCCTAAAACATTTAGATTTATTAGGGACACTTGCCATAATCTTTATAGGTATAGGCTGGGCTAAACCAGTGCCAGTAGTTATGAGAAATCTCAAGAATGGGAGGAAAAGCTTATACATTGTTGCTTTTGCAGGCCCATTATCTAATTTTATAATAGCTTCCTTTTTCGCATTAATTTTTAATCTTCTTGGATTTAATCCTTTAGAGGGTGGAAATCAAGATATAGCTAAATTTTTTGTAATTATGATTTACTTGAATGTTGCACTTGGTATATTTAATCTTCTGCCAATACCACCGCTCGATGGTGGAAATATTATTTATAGTTTTTTACCCGATAAGATAGCAGACAAATATGATTATTATTTAAGGAAATATTCCATTTTCTTAATTATTGCATTATTTTTCTTAATAAAATCCTATTCATTTATTTTACTAAGTCCTATAAATTTAATAGTGGATTTATTGATACCAAATGCTATTTTCTTTCTATAATGGATATGCAAGGAAATGATTCTTATAAGCTAAAGTTAGATATATTTGAAGGCCCATTAGACTTACTACTAACATTGATAAAAGAAAAAAATCTTGATATTCAAGATTTATCATTAGCTAAAGTCACACAACAATATTTAGATTATGTTGAGCTTCTAAAAGAATTTAATTTTGAAAATATTGGTGACTACATAGTAATTGCAGCAGAACTTACAAGAATTAAATCAAGATCACTGCTCCCAGCTGAAGAAATTGAGGAAGAGCTTGATAATGAAGAAAATGAATTAGATCTTTTAAATATGCTTAAAGAATATAAAAAATATAGACTTTTATCAAAAGATTTAAATTCTAGGAATTTGCTTGGAAGAGATACTTTCAAACGTAATCCAGATAATTCGTTTCAAGATAAGACTATTTGGAAGGTTGAAAACACTGACATATGGAAACTTGTGACATCTATTAAAAATCTTTTAAGCCAAGAAAAATATAAAGAAGTACCATCAATAAATTTAAAAGAAGAGGTTTTAAATCAAGAAGAGAGAAAGAGCGAAATTGAATCTATATTTCAAGCTAAAAATGAAATATCGTTTAATGAGATTTTTAATCAGAACTTAAGTAGAGAAAATATTATTCTCTCTTTCTTGATAATTTTAGAATTAATAAAAGAAGAAGTTATTGATATGAAGCAAGAGATTAATAATGAAATAACTTTTTTTAAGAGGTAAAGATATGAATGATTTAAAAAAAAGAATTGAAGCACTAATTTTTATTAGTGACAAGCCTATAACTATCAAAGATATTCAAGAACAACTTCAAGAAGAAAAAGCAGTTATTGAAAATATAACTAATGAATTAGTTGATGAGTGGAATTCATTAAATCATTCTTTTTACATAGAAAAAGCAAATAATGGTTTCCATTTCCGAACAAAAGAAAGCTTTAAAGAAATGATAACGGATTATATAAATAAAAAACCATACAAATTAAGTAAGGCAGCACTTGAAGTTTTGGGTATTGTTGCTAAAAAACAACCCGTTACAAAAGTAGAAATTGATAAGCTACGAGGAGTTGATTCTATTGGAACTATTAATGTTCTTATCGACAGAGAATTGATAAGAATATCTGGTGAAAAAGATGCTCCTGGTAGGCCTTTTCTTTATTCAACTACTGAATTATTTTTAGAAACATTTAGTTTAAACAATTTAAATGAAATTCCTGATATTAATGAATTTGCAGATGCTGAAGAATCACTTAATCAAGAGGAGGAAATATAAGCACTAAACAGATTTATTATAAATCTTTTCTTGCAATTCAAACATCTTTTTTTCTTTTTTGGGGTTCTCATGATCATAACCAAGTAAATGTAAAAAGCCATGAATACATAGGATTGAGAGTTCTTTAATAATAGTGTTTTTATTTTTTTTAATATTTTTTTTACAATATTTCAATGAAATAAATAGTTCTCCGTAAATTTTATCATAGTCATCATCATATAAAAAACTTAAAACATCAGTAGTTTTAGGAATATTTCTAAATTTAGTATTTATTTTTTTCATCCTATAATCTGATACAAAGTGAATGTGAATCTCTTTACTAGATAAATCTAAAAAATCTAAACTTTTCTTCAAAATTTTCTGTAAAATTGATTTATTGAAGCTTTTAGTATAGTTATTAGTGTCAGTAATTATAAGGGGCATTGAAGAAATGATACCATTGATATCGATTGTTGGTAGACCGAATGTTGGCAAGTCAACTTTGTTCAATAGACTTGTTGGTCTAAGACAATCTATAGTTTTTAGCGAACCAGGAAGTACAAGAGATTTAATTGTTAATACTTTTAAAATTGAGAATAGAAAGTTTAAGCTGGTAGATTCAGGTGGTTTTGATAAAGATAAAGGTCATTACCCTACTTTGATTAGAAAAAAAATATTTCATATTATCAAAAAATCCAATCTTATAATATTCCTGCTTGATGGGAAAAATGGCTTGCAAGATGAGGATAGAGAAATACTTGAATTATTAATTAAAGAAAAGAAAGAGTTTGTTCCAGTTATTAACAAAATTGATTCAAAAGAATTTAATGATAATATCTCAGAATTCTATAAACTTGGTATAAAAAGCTTTATAACTTTATCTGCAGAACATAATAGAAATATTATGGAGCTAAGAGATTTTATATACTTAAAATTTAAACACAACAATGAGATTGGAAAATTAAATGAAGATGATTCAGTTGCAAAGATTGCGATTATTGGGAAACCTAATGTTGGGAAATCTACTTTAATCAATAAACTAGCTAATGAAGATATATCTATAGTAAGCGAGATTGCTGGAACCACTAGGGATACAGTCAATATAGAGTTATCAAGAAATGATAAAAAATATATTTTTATTGATACTGCTGGTTTAAGAAGGAAGAGCAAAATCAATGAAAAGGTGGAATATTATTCAACATCCAGAGCTATTGATACAATTGAAAGATCAAATATTATTATTTTTCTTGTTGATTCTCAGTTTGGGCCATCCAAACAAGATGCCAAAATATTGAATTTTATTAAAAGAAATAACAAGGCGATAATACTTGGAATCAATAAATCTGATTTACTGCCTAAAGAGTTGAACAAACCAGATATAATAATTGAAAAAGCATTTCAATTTTTTCCTCAAATAAATTATGCAATTCCAATAGTTCTTTCAGCATTAAAAGGTAAAAATGTTTCAAAATTATATAAAATGATAGACTCTCTTAGTACAAAACTAAGAGTAAGAATCAATATTAATAAATTTAATAAATTTTTACAAAATCTAATTCAAAAATCTCAAGCACCTGTTGATAAAGGGAGAAGGCTTAAGCTTTATTACGCAACTCAACTATTTGGAGAACCCCCATCATTTGTTTTACATTGTAATTTCGCAAAAAATATTCCGAATACATACAGAAAATTCCTTGAAAGATCAATTCGTAAAGAATTTGGTTTCTTTGGAGTAAGTATTAAATTAAGCTTTAAAACTACTAGAAACGAGTGAATTTATTTCATTAATTATTTTATTTGCTATAATTCTTGAATCATACTTTGAAACTGCTTTTTTTCTAGATTCATAACCCATTTTCATTCTTAATTCATTATCTTCAATTAATCTTACGATCTGTGAAGATACATCCTTGCAATCCAAATCTAAAGAAAAACCATTGATATTATTATCAATAGCCTCGCCTATTCCTCCAATGTTAAATCCTATTACTGGCTTTCCTAAAGACATAGATTCAATAACCACTCGTGGGAATGGATCTGGATACCTTGATGGTATAAAGAAAATATCAAAGTCAGCAATATATGATTCAACATCACTCTTATAGCCAGTAAAAATAAATTTCTTTGAAATATTAAGATCATCAACAGATTTTTTTAATTTCTGCATCAATTTTTGGTTAAAATAGAATGGTGTGTCCCCTACTAGAACAAATACACAATCCTTTTTAAATTTGTGTGAAATTTCACCAGCTAATTGTATGAAGTACTCAAATCCTTTTCTTGGAACAACTCTACCAGCAGTTCCTATAATAATTGTCTCTTTATCTATCTGAAATTCATTTCTTAACTTACCTTCAACTTTTGATGAAGCATACTCATTTGTATCAATTCCATTGTTAATTACAACAGTTTTGGATTTATCAGTGAATTGCAATCTAGTTGCATTGGATACACATATTATTTTTTTAACAAAACTAATTTTAGAACATGTATTTAGAAGCCATTTTAAAAAGATATTGCTTTGAATATTCCTAACATGCCAGATAATATTAATTCTATATAATAACCCTACTATTGATCCAAATATTTTGGCTTGAGTCCCATTGCAATAAATTAAATCTATTTTTTTATCTTTGATAATGTTTCTCATTTGAAAAAGCATAATAAAAAGTCTTATTATATTAATAAATAGATCTATAAAAAAAATTGAAATTTTTTTTCCAAATAGACTAAAGTTTTGTTTTTTTAAGTTTTCAGGAAAATTTGGTCTAACTATTTCATCAACATCTAAATCAGCTTTTTCTATTTTATGTGAAAAAGTATCCTTAGAGGGTATTAAAACATTTACATTAAAATTTTTGTAGTCAAAGTGTTTTAATAAATAATAGAGACTTCTACCAGGGCCACCATCACGTATAGAATGATTTATGAATAATATATTTTTTCTCACAATAACAAAATAACATAAATAATGTGTGTTTTGATGTAACTTGACAATTACGGTAATTATAAGAAAATAAGAGTTAACATTTTATTATGGAAAAATCTAAATATATTTGGTATAACGGAAAATTTGTTCCTTGGGAAAAGGCTACTACACATGTATTAAGTCATGGGTTACATTATGGTTCTGGAATTTTTGAGGGTATAAGAGCATATTCAAATAAAAGAGATACATATATATTTAGACTCAAAGAACATTATGATAGATTTTATAACTCAGCAAAAGTAGCATTTATAAAATTACCTTATAGTCAAAAAATATTAGAAGAAGCAACAATTAAGCTGATAAAAAAGAACAACTTAAAGGATTGCTATATAAGACCTTTAGCATTCATTGGTGAAGGAGCCATTGGAATTAACCCTGGTTCAAATAAAGTTAATATAATTATTGCCGCATTCAAATGGGGGACTTATTTGGGTGATGAAGGTGTAAAAAAAGGTATTAGAACTAAAATCTCATCTTTTTCAAGGATGGGTGTTAATTCATTTATGACGAAATCTAAAATCTCTGGAAATTATATAAACTCAGTTTTTGCAAAAAGAGAGGCCTTACTATCCGGATACGATGAAGCCTTGATGCTTGATACAGATGGTTATGTTTCAGAAGGAACTGGAGAAAATATTTTTATAGTTCGTGATGGTTTAATAAAGACTACTCCAATTACCACTGTGCTTGAAGGTATTACGAGGAATTGTGTTCTTAATATTGCCAAAAGAAATAATATTCATGTCGTTGAGCAAAAATTTACAAGGGATGAGTTGTATATAGCTGACGAAGTTTTTCTATCTGGAACTGCTGCCGAAATTACACCAGTTAGAGAGGTAGATGATAGAAAAATTGGTAATGGTAAACCTGGAAAAATCACCAAAATGGTTCAGAAAGAATATCTAGAAATGGTAAAAGGAATATCTAATACAAATAGTGGATTTTTAACAAAGATCTAAAATCCAAGATATTTAATTAAAGTCATTACACCAAAACCTGTAGCACCTGGGGCTAACCAATTTCTTTTAGAATCTATATATGCAGGACCTGCTATATCAATATGTGACCATGGTATATTCTTATCAACAAAAAACTGTAAAAACATTGCAGCTGTGGTTGCTCCACCATATCGTGTAGAAGCAGAATTTTTAATATCAGCTATATTGCTGTCAATCGATGGACGCAAATCTTCATCTAAAGGGAGTTGCCATATTTTTTCCCCAGCTTCATTTGACATTTTTAGAATTTTATCAGCTTGCTTCTGTGTGTTTGAAAATAAACCAGCAGTAAAATTACCAAGTGCAACCATACAGGCACCTGTTAAAGTTGCTAAATCAATCATTTCATCAACACCTAATTTGTTTGTATATTCTATAGCATCTGAGAGTATTACTCTTCCCTCAGCATCAGTATTTATAACTTCGATAGTCTTTCCACTTAACCCATTCACAATATCATCAGGCTTATAAGCATTAGGACCAAGCATATTTTCAGCAGTTGGAACAATTCCATGAACCTCTATGTTATCAGGTTGCAAAGCTCCGAGTGACTCAAAAACTCCAAGCACACAACCAGCCCCAGCCATATCCATTTTCATTGTAAGCATAAAATCTGCAGGTTTAATTGACAAGCCACCGCTATCATAAGTCATACCTTTTCCTATTAATGCAACCTTTCTAACTTTTTTCTTTGTATTCTTACCTTTGTATGTAAGATGGATAAACCTAGGAAGATTAGAACTACCCTTACCTACATCCCATATGCCAAGCATTCCTTTTTTTCTAAGTTGATTATGATCCAGAATTTTACACGAAATATTTTTATTTTTAGATATCTGCTTTGAGTAATCCGCCATTTTCTGTGGTGTTAAGATAAAAGGTTGTTCATTAACAAGATCTCGGGTCATGTTAACGCCTTTTGAAACACCTGTGACACGTTTAACAATACTTTCAAAAACATTAGATTTAACCGAGCCAAAAACAATATTAATACTTAGATTGTCTAAATTAGCTTTTTTTGTTTTATATTTATCAAAAGCATAATGACCATTGCAAAGTCCCAATAATACATTTTCACAATCATTTTTAGTAAAAGAGCTTGGTAATGATATATCGATTGACGACATTTTCTTCTTTAACAAAGTTAACTTGTAAGTAATAGAAGAAGATATTCTAAAAATTTTTTCATTTGATAATTCTTTTTTATCTCCAAGACCTAAGATTGTGATTCTAATATTCTGCTCATCTAGAACTAAATTAAATGTTAAAGATTCATTATATGAACCCTCAAAATTATTAGATTCAATCTCATTCATTATTAGGTCTTTATGATGAGGATATTTTCGTGTTAAAGATTTTATTTCATTCTTATGTATATAATGAAAAACATCATTACAAAAGTATTCCGATTTAGATATATTAAAATTTAAAGACATATTAAATTATAACTAAACTTTGAGAAATCTGTATAATATTAAATTATGGTTGATTCATCGATAATTTTGGCTTTCAGTGCCGGTCTAATATCTTTTTTTTCACCGTGCATATTTCCTCTTTTTCCAATTTATCTTTCAACATTAAAAAATGAGGCCAATGATTCCTCATTAATGCTAATATCAAATACTCTTATTTTCACTGTTTCATTTTCAATTATTTTTTTATTATTAGCTCTTACAACTACTTCAATTGGGTTNTTCCTTAACCTAAATAAAATCTTACTAATAAAATTTTCTGGAATATTAATAATGTTCTTTGGTCTAGTCAATTTAAATCTAGTAAGATTGAATTTTTTAGATAAAAACTATAATTTTTCATTTTTTGATAGATTAAAGCTTTTTAAACCAATTGTTCTTGGACTTTCCTTTGGGTTTGCATGGACCCCATGCATAGGACCTATATTAGCTTCTATTCTTTCATACTCTGCTGCTGGAAAAAACTATGCTAGTTCACTTCTCATGTTGGGATTCTATTCAATTGGTCTTGGAATACCCTTCTTATTAGGCTCACTTGGATATAAAAATGTACTTTCTAAATTTAATAAAAATATTAAAATTTATAAACTTTTTAATATTCTGATGGGTATTTTGTTATTAATATTTGGTTTCCTTGTATATAACAACAAAATATACATTTTAAATATATATTCTCAGAAATTTTTTGATTACTTTAATTAAAAATTTACTTTGAAAAACTTCGAAAAAATTATATTCTATACTAGTATTTATTTCATCAAATTACTAAGGGGTATTTATTATGAGCGAAAACAATAGAAGACAAGAAGCATTAGATTATCATTCAAATGATCCAAGTGGTAAAATTGAAATCAAAGTTACTAAAGAAGCAGAAACTCAAGACCAGCTTTCGTTAGCTTATTCACCTTGGGTTGCTGAGCCATGTAAAGAAATTCATGAAGATATACAAAATGTATATAAATATACAAATAAAGGAAATCTTGTCGCAGTTGTATCTAATGGAACTGCTGTTTTAGGACTTGGTGATTTGGGCCCTGAAGCTAGTAAGCCAGTTATGGAAGGTAAAGCAGTTTTATTCAAGAGATTTGCTCAAGTTGATGCATTTGATATTGAAATAGCAACAACAGATGTCGATGAGATTATAAGAACTGTTGAAATATTAGGGCCAACATTTGGTGGTATAAACTTAGAAGATATAAAAGCCCCAGAGTGTTTTAGGATTGAAGATGAACTAAAAGAAAAGATGAACATTCCTGTTTTCCATGATGACCAGCACGGAACTGCAATAATATCAGGTGCAGGCTTAGTTAATGCTGTTGAACTAGTAGATAAAAAAATGTCTGACATAAAGATCAATATTAATGGTGCTGGTGCCTCAGCAATTTCTTGTGCAAGGCTTTTTGTCACACTTGGAGCAAATCCAAATAATATATTAATGTGTGACAGTAAAGGTGTTATATATAAAGGAAGAGAAGGTTTAAATAAACAAAAAGAAGAGTTTGCTGTTGAGACCGACTGTAGAACTCTTGATGATACTTTTGATGGAGCAGATGTTTTTATTGGACTTTCAATAGGAAATGTTGTTTCCAAGGATATGATTTTGAAAATGAATGAAAATCCTATTATTTTTGCTATGGCAAACCCTGATCCTGAAATATCTCCAAAAGATGCTTTTGAAGCAAGACAAGATATTATAATGGCAACTGGTAGAACAGATTATCCAAATCAGGTTAATAATGTTCTTGGATTCCCTTTCATTTTCAGAGGAGCTCTAGATGTTGCTGCTACAGACATAAATGAAGAAATGAAAGTTGCTGCATCTATTGCATTGGCAAAATTGGCCAAACTGGGTGCTGGGCCTGAAATAGCTAAAAAACATAATAGAAATGAGCTTGTATATGGAAAAGAATATATTGTTCCATCACCATTCGATCCAAGGGTATTGGTATGGGAGTCATATGCTGTTGCAAAAGCTGCAATAGAAACTGGTGTAGCTAGAATTAATCTTGATTTAAATGAATACAAATCAAGATTAGAAAAGATGGCAGGAGTAGAACCTCAAGATATTGACTTGTAAAGGCATGTTTTTCACAAAAATTAATTTAATTATTTTTTTTCTGATAACAACTCAAAGTTTTGCATTTAATGTCTCAAGTGAATCTCTGGTTTTCTTGAACTCATTAAAGGGATCAACAAAAGAGGCTTATGAATATGCTATAGAAAATCCCGAGATTCTAGATAATTTTTCTTGCTATTGTGGATGCGAAAAAATCAAACATACCAGCAATAAAAGCTGTTTTATAAAAGATATCGATAAGACTAATAGCATGATTACACTGACATCTCACAGTGTTAATTGCCCTATATGTATAGATGTAGCATTGACAGTAAAATACTTATCAAAAGATGGATTTACTTTTAAAGAAATAAAACAATTATTAGATGATGCTTATAAAGATTATCCCTCTACTAATACAGAGCTAAAAAATAATGATGAGTGTTGTTCTGAAAAAAGTTAATTTTTTTCTTCTTTTTTATTTAACTTTATCTTCTTTTGCTTTTTGTGGAGATTTGAATTTTATAAAAATAAATAAAAAAGTAAATGAATCCTTAACCCTAAAGAGCTTAAGCAAAAAAATGGATTCAACAAATGAGAATGATGATATCAACATTAAAGATTTAAAAGGGTTTATAATATTGAATTTTTGGGCTTCTTGGTGTGGACCATGTGAAGATGAAATTAAAGATATAAATGAATTTATAGATTTAAGAAATACTCTTCATCCTGATGTTAAAATTTACGGAATCAATATTTTTGATAATAAAAAAGATGCTTTGCATTTCAAGAAAAAAAATCCAATGAATTACCCTAATTTTTATGATTCAACTAATACTATTCCTGTCTTTTTTGGGATTTCAGGTGTTCCTGAAACTTATTTTCTAAAAGATAATGTAATAATCTATAAATATGTAGGTAAAATAAACTCTGATGATCTACTCAAAGGTATTAATAAAGCCAAATCTTTTAATAACTAGCTTAATTTTCTTCTTTTTTACAATTCAAGTAACAGCAAATGACAGTTCAAACTTGTATGAAATATCAAATGAATTAATGTGCCCAGTATGTCAGGGACAAACAGTTGCTGAATCAAATTCAAAGTTGGCAATTTCAATGAGAGATGTAATAAAACAGAAAATTAGTGAAGGTAAGAATAAAAATGAGATTTTAAACTACTTTACAGGAATTTATGGTGATAATATTCTGGCAACTCCACCAGTAAAAGGGTTAAATATTTTGCTTTATTTAGTCCCTATTCTTTTTTTAGTTATTAGTATCTTTTATTGGTATAAGAAGGTTAAAAAATAATGGAGTTAATTAAAAAAAGGTCTGAAATTATTAGAAATGGCAATGATAAGGGTAGTTTTGTTGCGTATTGGACATCTAACACCCTAAGAGTGAACAATAATTATTCCCTTAAAATTGCATCCGAAATAGCATTGGATAAAAATTTACCCTTAAAAATTTTTTTTTATCATAATGAGTCACATTATAAATGTATTGATAGACATACAATGGTTTTATTAAATGGATTAATCGAATTGGTTGATGAATTAAACCATTTTGGTCATGAATTAGAATTTATTAACTGTATAAATGATATTGAAAAATTAAATTTAATCGAATGTCATACAATTATTATTGATAAAACTTATACTAAAAGATCGTTTGATTATACTTTGGAGATATTAAGGAACTACAATGCTAATATAGTATCGATTGATAATCTCTATCTGCCTGCCAATCTAATCTCTAATAAGCAAGAGTATTCAGCAGCAACATTTAGAAGAAAGTATTATAAAGTTACAAACTCATTGATAGATTTAACATTTGATATATCTAGAGAATTAACACAGGTAAAACAAATCAAATCGTCTGAAAATACAAAAGAAAAGATATTAAAAAGATTGGCTAGTTTAAAAGATGAATTTATTGAAACTGTAAATCTAGATAAAAATGGTGCTTATGCATCAAAAGAAAATCTTAATATTTTTTTGAATGAAAATTTAACAAATTATGAGGAAAATAGTAGCAAACCAGAATTTGAATATGTTTCAAAATTAAGCAAGGACTTACATTATGGATTTATATCACCTGCATATATTATTAAAAAATTAATTCTGAGAAAATTGGATTTTTCATCGTCGTTTGTTGAACAACTTTTGATCAGAAGAGAGCTTGCTTTTAACTACACCTTAAACAATAAAAACTATAATAATATAAATGGGTTGCCCGATTGGGCATTAAAAACTTTAAATGAACATGCTAAAGATGAAAGAGAGTATGCCTATAGTCTCAGTGACCTTGAAAATGCGCAAACACATGATGAATATTGGAATGCTGCACAAAATGAAATGCTTCGATCAGGATATATGCATGGATATATGAGAATGTACTGGGGCAAAAAAATTCTGGAATGGTCAAATAATTTTAAAGATGCTCATAATATAACACTTAAACTAAACAACAAGTATCAGCTAGATGGAAGAAGCCCAAGTGGATATGTAGGAATTTCTTGGTGCTATGGTCTTCATGATAGGGGATGGAAAGAGAGAGAAATTTTTGGGAAAGTTAGATATATGAATATGAATGGTTTAGATAGAAAATTTGATATGGCAAGATATGTTGATAGAGTGAGAAATTTATGAATTATGAAGAAGTATATGATCAATTAATTCAATTTGCAAAATCTGAGCATTTACTTAATGAAGCTAAAGAAGCATTTTATCTTTGGAATTTAAACCCCTATTCTGTTCTTGATTTAACCTCATATGAAGCAAGAGATCCTGATGAATTTGATGCATTTATTGACTGGTTTATTTTTGATTATAATTTAATAAGCTTTCAGAAAAGTATTGTTTCAATATATTACAAAGAGAATAATAATCAATACATAAAAGAATTAATAAATTCGTATAGGTCCATTTATAAAGTTTTAAGCGATCATGATAACTATTACATTATTGAGGATCTTATAATTAATAAAAAAATCACCATACATAGCCAGAATGAATTTAAAATTAATGATGTTTTATCAGTTCGAGTTGCTTCAGAAAATGGAGAATATTATGTAGTTGGGAAAATTGAAGTTTTCAAGGACTTTATAACTAAAGATTTAATTAAAAATATAATCAACTTTAAATCAAGAGATGATTTTGAATCAACCTTTTCTTATATAAAGACTAATTACTACTTGTTAAATTACTTTATTAAAAAAAGTGCTGTGGAATTTTCAGAGACTTATCCATCAAATGTAATCTTATTTAAGGAATTCAACATAGAGAATAGAAAAGAAATCGAAAAAATTATTTCCAAGAAAAAATTTTTTAAAAAAATGCAAAGCGATAAAGATACATCAGTATTCAATCTTGTAGATAGCAAAATGAACTACAGTCCAGGATGTGTTGAAATAAGTGATAAAAAAATTATTTTTACTTCTTTCACAATTTCAGATCTAAATCATGTATTAAAAGATCTTGGTCTTGATAAATATATTTCACCAAGTCACATTAGTGATCCAANCGAGATATGGCTTAATACTAAACTTGAACTTTTGGATAATTTAACACCATTAGAGGCGATAAAGGAAAAGAGATACGGTCAAATACTTGAGGGAATATTAGAGGATATATTTAGTATTCATATTGGTAGAGAGGATGAAAACGAGGTTAGTCTTGACCCCTATTATATAAAGAAAAAATTAGGTATTTAGTTTAAATACTTTTCGAAGCTTCTACTATGCTTGTAATATGTAAATGTTCCAACTTTAAAGGAAATAAAAACTGGAATATTAACATTTATATATTCCGAGTTATTAAGTTTAGTAAAGTCTGATAGATTCAATGTCTTTGATAAAATATCATTATTAACAATTGAATCTGATGCTACCAAAATAAAAATAGAATTATCATCTACAATTTGGTTATTTTTTTGATTAATATGGTAAGTCTTAATTTCATTGTCAAAGGTGTAAATAGAATAAGTTGGTATATTCTCAAAATTTATAATTTCATATATTTTTTCTTGTAAATCAAAATAATTTTTAATATCCAAGGTCTGATTGAAATTAGATATTGTTCCATTGTAAATAATTGAAAAATTTGAGATATTATTATTGACTAGTAATGATTTTAAATTCTCAACTACTATACCGGAGATAACCGAATCAAAACTTAATTTAGTGCACTCCTGAACTTTAAAAAATATATTGCTAGCTTTAACCTTTATATTGTTCATAGATATACATCTTCTTGTAGAACTTGTGTTAAGAAGCTTGGTAATCTTTTTAACCTTTTTAGATTTTGATATAATAGAAAAAATTGTTGGATCAAAAGAACCTTTTGATATTTTGTTATAGTTTTTTAATATTAAAAAAGCATCTACGAAGTAATCTGGGGCAGAAACTTGTGAATTTCTCTCCAATTCATTAAACCTAGAAACGAAAGAATCAGACTCATTCACATCGATTACTGATAATATAGTATCAAATTTCTTCTCTATTAAATAATCTAGCTCGTTAGAAATTTCATCATTAGTAAAAATTATTAACTTCTTATCTATCAAATTATATTCTTTCGTGATACCATATGAATTTGTATAAAGGGCAAAGAAAAATATAATTAAAATTGAAAAGCGCATTGATGATAAATTCTAACTTAAACAATAATACAATCCAAAAATCTTTTGAAATCGTTCCTCCTAGATACTCGATTTCAGATAGTTTTATAAATAAAATTATTAAGTATGAAAAGAGTTTTGACTTATTGGATATAACTTGCTGTCCAATGGCTACATTACGAGTAAATCCTATAGCAGTAGCTCACAGACTTATATTAAAAGGTATTAAGCCAGAAAAATTAATAGTTAATTTCTCATCAAGAGATAGAAATTCCTTAGCTCTTCAAAGTGAAATATTTGGTGCACTTTCAATAAAACTTAAAAATATTCTTATTGTGAGAGGAGACCCAATTACATATGGAAATTCAAAAAATTCTAAAGAGGTCTTTGAATTAACTACTGACCAAATAATTAATAAAGTAAACAATATTAACAAGGGGCTTGATTTTAATAATAATGAAACCAACTCTAAAATTTATATTAATATTTTCTCTACATTAAATATTAATAGATCATTTAATGAAATAAAAAAAACTATCCAGAATAGGCTTAGAAAAGGTTCAAAATTTTTTATCACTCAACCAATTTATTCTGAAAGTGATTTTGAAAAAATCATAAAATTATCTAAAAATAAAGATTATAAAATTTTTGCAGGAATTTTACCCGTTAAAAATAAAAAAATTCTTGGTAATTTGCTAAAAAAATTAGGCGGTATAACAATTGATTCCCCTCACTTAGTAGAATTAGCAAAATATGATGACAAAAAAATCCATTCTTACTCAAATAAGCATCTTAAAAAGTTGATTAAAGTTTACAAAAAAAATTTAGATGGTCTTCATTTAATGACATCGGGATCTATAAATGAAGCATCTAATTTGATTAAAGATTTATAATGCCAGATACAAGAAATACATTTAATTCAATTTCAAATGTTTACAATCTTATTAATAACATAATAAGTTTAGGAAATCATAAAAAATGGAAAAAAAGGTTAGTGCTTGGCCACACTATAAAGGGTAATGTGCTTGATATAGCTACAGGCACTGGGGATATTATTTACTTAATAGAGGAATATTGGAAAGACTCAACCCTTTATGCAATCGACCCATCCAATAAAATGCTTGAGATTGCAATTAAAAAAAATTTTAAAAAAAATATAAATTTTAGTGAAAATTACTGCGAAGATTTAAATTTTAATAATAATTTTTTTGATTTTATAACAATATCCTTTGGAATACGAAATACAAAATCAATTGGTATTGCTTTAAGTGAGTGTAAAAGAGTAATGAAGAAGGGAGCAACATTAAAAATTATGGAATTTTCAAAAAGTGAAAATATTTTTCTGTCTTTTNTAACAACAACTTATCTATATTTAATAATTCCATTTATTGGCCTTCTATTTGGAAAATTTAAGGAATATTTTTATCTTTCATCTTCAATAAGTAATTTTTACACGCCTAAACAATTCAAAGAGATTTTATTAGAAAATGGGTTTCAAATAAAAGAAGTAGACACATTTAATTTAGGTCTTGTTACAATATATACAACAACTAAACCTTAAAGGTTTCTAATATGTTGTCTTGATATTCCTCAACAATCTCCTTTTCAAGATAATAATGAGGTGCAGTGAGTATTGGTAAATCTAAATATTTTTTATACTCTTCAAGTTTATCTGAAACCTCAGTTTGAGACCCAACAATAGAAAAGGAAGTAACCATTTCGTCACTTACATTATCCATCATACCTTTTGGATTATTATTAAAAAATTCTTTACGTATTTCATTTATATTATTTTCGAACCCCAAATCAATAAATGGTTTAGAATAGGCTTTTACAGTCGCATAAAATGCTATTGTGCCTCTTGCATCATTAATTGCCTTTTTTTTATCATTATTAATTGAACATAAAATTATTGATTTTGCACTTTTTAAATTATTTCTGAAGGGTTGAATATATTTTTTTAAATAATCAAGAGAGCAAACAACATGGCCCAAATATCCATTAAACTCAGTAAAAGCTGTTTTAACCATCTTTGGACCTATTCCAGCAAGATATATTGGTATTTCTTGTCTTTGTGGTTTAAATGGCCTTCTAAAGCTCTTTAAATCAATAGTGTTATAACAATCCTGATAGTTGATGTCTTCACCTGATGTCAAAGATTCCTCAATTTTTCTTGTAATTTTAATGAAAGATTTAATTCTTTCCGAAGGATTATCAAAATCTTCAATACCATGCCATTTTCTATTAGTATTAATAGCACCCGACCCTATACCGAATAAAAATCTACCATTCGATAACTCATCAATATCTAATGCAGATCTTAAGGTTGAAAGTGGACTTCTAGTAAAAGCAAGTGTAACAGCTGAACCAATTTTTATTTTTTTTGTAATACTAGCTATATATGCAAGCTGCTCAAAAGAAGACCTATAAAGCTCCGTAACCCAAGCTGAATGAAAATTAAACTTTTCAGCTTTTGTTATGACATAATTTATATTCTGAAAGCTATTAGGGTCAAGTATGATTCCAAGCTTATTGTTCATAATTAAATAATTTATTCAGGAGCTTTCTCTTCCAATACGGGCTCTTCAACCTTATCAACTTTGTTAAATGGAACATCAAGGCCAACAAGCTCTATTAATGACATAGGTGCAGCATCTCCTCTTCTAGGGGCTAGTTTAATAACTCTAGTGTATCCACCTGGTCTATCATTGAAACTAGGAGCTATTATCTCAAATAAGTTGGTTAAAACATCTCTATCTTTAATTTTTGCATTTACCAATCTTCTTGCATGAAGGCTGTTCTTTTTTGCAGTTGTTATAAGTCTTTCTGAGAATCTTTTTAATTCCTTAGCCCTAGCATCAGTTGTAACAATTCTTCCGTGCCTGAAAAGTTCAGTAGAAAGATTTTTGAGTAGAGATAGTCTGTGCTCTGTCTTTAGTCCTAATTTTCCTTTTCTTACTCTGTGTCTCATTATACTTCCTCTTGAATCACACCGTTAATTATATCTTCTTTAGCTTTTCTCTGTTCATAGTATAAGTCTTTATTTATTTCTTCACCTAGTTTTAAATTGAATGATGAAACTACATCCCTAACTTCATTGAGTGACCTCTTACCAAAATTTTCAAGATTTAACAAATCCTCTTCACTTAACTGAATCAAATCTCCTAAATATTTAATATTTGCTTTTTCAAGGCAATTTAAAGATCTTGCTGAAAAATCTAACTCTTCAACTCTTGTAAATAAAACATCCTCAGACCCTATTATTTCATCACTTTCATCTTCAATTATAGGAATAGAATCAATTTCTTCTTCATCAAAATTAACGAATACAGTCATTTGATCCTTTATTATTTTAGCAGAATAAGCCACTGCATCTTCAGGAATAATTGTTCCATTTGTCCAAACTTCAATAGTCAATTTTTCGTAATCTGTTCGCCTACCAACTCGAGCAGCTGTAACATTATAATTAACTTTTTTAATTGGAGAGAAAATTGCATCAATTGGAATCTCTCCAATTGAATGAGATCCATCATCTCTAGATTCAGTAGTCACATAACCTCTACCCATCTCAATTGTAAGCTCCATATCTAACTTCGCACTTTCAGATAAGGTAGCAATAAACTGATCAGGATTGACTATATCCACATGTTGATTTGTCTCTATATCCTTTGCTGTTACCTCACCTTCTCCTGCATAACTTAAATTTAAAACTTGAGGTTCATAAGTATCCATTTTTAAGCTAATTTGTTTTAAATTTAAAATAATTTCAGTTACATCTTCTTTTATGCCTGTTATGGTTGAAAATTCATGTTGAACACCATCAATTTTAATTTTTGTTATTGCTGGACCTTGAATGGAAGAAAGAAGTGTTCTTCTTAAAGAATTTCCTATTGTAAGCCCATAACCTTTCTCCAAAGGTTGACATACAAACTTTCCATAAGTATCACTTTTGGATTTCTGTTCAATTTGTATAGATTTTGGCTTATATAAGCCTATCCAATTTCTTTGAAATTCCATAAATTCTCCTAAAGTTTAGAATAAAATTCGATTATAAGCTGTTCGTCAATTGGCAGCTTGAAATCTTCTCTTGTAGGTAACCTTTTAACTTTACCAGTAAGTTTCTCTGAATCTAATTCAAGCCAATCAACAACACCTCTTCTAGCAACGGATTCGATTGATTCTTTGATTCTTTTTGATTCCTTACTCTTTTCTCTAATTTCAATAACATCATTAAGGGATATTAAGTATGATGGGATATCAACCTTCTTTCCATTAACAAGTATATGACCATGATTAACAAACTGCCTTGCCTCACTTCTTGAACTTAAGAAGCCAAGTCTGTAAACAGCATTGTCTAGCCTTCTTTCTAGATTGGCAATTAGATTATCACCGGTGACACCAGGCTGATTATTTGATTTTGTAAAATTAATCCTGAATTGTTTTTCTGTTAAACCAAAAATTCTTTTTAATTTTTGTTTTTCTCTAAGCCTGATTGCATACTCTGAGGATTTTTGTCTATATTTAGCCTGAGACTGGCCAGGCAATACTGTCAGCCTTCTTGCTGCCTTATCAGTATAAGATCTATCACCCTTAAGAAAGAGCTCTTGACCTTCTCTTCTTGATAATTTTGTTGTTGGTCCTGTATATCTAGCCAAATTCTTCCCCTACACTCTTCTCTTTGCTGGAGGCCTGCAACCATTATGTGGCAAAGGTGTTACATCTTTAATTAAATCAATTTTAATTCCAGCAGCTTGTATTGACCTAATTGCTGTTTCTCTTCCAGGACCAGGACCTTTTACAAAGACAGAAATTGTCTTCATTCCAAAATCAATTGCTTTTTTTGCAGCATCTTCAGCAGCGAGTTGTGCAGCAAATGGAGTCCCTTTTCTTGTACCCTTGAAGCCTTTTTTTCCACCGGCTGCCCAAGAAATTACATTTCCAGTTTGGTCGGTAATTGTAATAATAGTGTTGTTAAAGGTAGCTTGTATATGAGCATGACCAGCTTCAACAAACTTTTTAACTTTCTTATTTTTTTTAACTTTTTTCAAAATTATACCTCTATACTACTTTAGACCTGCTAATTTTTTCTTGGCTACTGCTAAACCTTTCTTACCTCTTCTAGTTCTGGCATTAGATTTAGTCCTTTGACCTCTACAAGGTAATTTTTTTCTATGCCTGATTCCACGATATGAAACAATTTCTTGAAGTCTTTTTATGTTATTTTGAACATCTACTCTTAATTCACCTTCAACTAAATAATTATCTTCAATCAATTGACGTATTGTAGAAACATCTTCATCAGTTAGTTCACTTGTTTTAATATTTTTATCAATATTTGCTGAGGTTAAAATATCATTTGATATCTTTTTACCTATTCCAAAAATATAAGTAAGAGCAATTTCAACTCTTTTATTCTCTGGTATGTCTACTCCTGCAATTCTAGGCATAAAATCTCCATTAAAGCGTTATATTATATACGATAATTTCATTTCAATCTATATGTTATTCTTCCTTTTGTCAAATCATAAGGTGACACTTCAACTTTTACCTTGTCGCCAGGCAAAATACGAATAAAGTGTGTCCTCATTTTCCCTGATACATAAGCTAAAATTTGATGACTATTCTCAAGTTCAACTTTAAACATAGCATTAGGAAGTGCTTCCAAAATTGTTCCTTCTAATTCAATTCTTTCTTCTTTACTCATTTAATTTGTTAACACCTTTGGTCCATCTTTAGTAATTGCTACTGTATGTTCAAAGTGAGCAGATAGACTACCATCCTTTGTCTTAACAGTCCATGAATCACTGCTAAGCTCAACTTCATAATCCCCAATATTAACCATTGGCTCTATAGCTAACACCATACCCTCTTTCAACTTTAGTGATGTATGGCGATCCTTTTCACTTGAAATGAAATTTGGAACATGAGGCTCTTCATGAAGCTCTTTTCCAATTCCATGTCCAACATATGAGCGAACAACTGAAAACCCCTCAGATTCAACACACTCCTGAATAGCTTTTGAAATATCAAAGATTTTATTTCCTGGTTTTGCTAATTTGATTCCTTGTTCTAGAGAACTTTTAGTTACTTCTAAAAGTTTCGATACATCATTTGAAATTGTACCAACACCAAAAGTAAAGGCAGAATCAGAATAATATTCACCATCATAAACTCCAAAATCAATACCAATTATATCCCCATCTTTTAAAATTCTATTTTTTGATGGAAGACCATGAACTACTTCATCGTTGATGGATGCACATATTGAAGCAGGAAAGTTTTGATAGCCTTTAAATGCAGGCTTGAAACCCTTGGAAAGGGTATATTCTTCCGCAATCCTATCTAATTCCCAGGTTGAAATGCCTGGCTCGATATTTTTGATTAATAAATCACGAACTTGTGCTATTATGGAACCTGATTTTTGAATCTTACTGATTTCATTAGGTTTTTTAATTTTTACTGCCATATGTTACGAAATTGAACTCACAATTGTTGCATTTACATCATCAACTGAGTCATCTCCTTTAACTTCAACTAATTTATTATTTTTTAAATAATAATCTTTAATTGGAAGTGTTTGGTTTTTATATACATTCAACCTGTTTTTAATGGTTTCCTCATTATCATCACTTCTACCTCTAGACAAAAGCCTTTGTGTTAAAACATTATCATCTACCTCTAAGGAAATAACTTTATCTACACTAAGGCTATTGCTTAGGAGCATTGCATCCAATGCCTCAGCTTGAGAAATAGTTCTTGGAAAACCATCGAATAAAAAACCTTCAACATTTTTTGTAGAATCTATTTTATTTTTAATCATCCCTATTATTAATTCATCAGTAACTAGCTCGCCAGAATCCATAAACTTCTTAGCCTGTTGGCCTAAATCAGTGTTATTGGAAACTTCTTCTCTTAAAATATCCCCGGTTGATAAATGAAGTAAGTTAAATTTATCTTTTAATAAATCAGCTTGTGTTCCTTTACCAGCTCCAGGTGGTCCAAATAATATAAGTATCATAAATCACCTCAAATTAAATCTTTTTGGTTCCTTCTTTCTTTTTTTATTCCCAAAATTGTCATAGTTGTTAGAAATTAAAAAAGATTGAATTTGTTGAATTGTATCAAGGGTTACCCCAATTACGATTAATAAAGATGTTCCCCCAAAGAAAAAGGGCAAGCTAAATGGCTTTGCATTTAGTATGGCTGGAATAACACATACCAATGCTAAATAGAGTGCACCAATTACTGTTAATTTGGACATTACATTTTTTATATATTCAGTTGTATTACTTCCAGGCCTAATGCCAGGTATAAATGCACCATTTTTTTTCAAATTTTCTGACATTTCTGATGGATTTATTACCATGCCAGTATAAAAGAAAGTAAAAAATATTACTAAAAGAGCAAAAACCAAATTGTATATAAAACCATTATTTAAAAAGGATGCACTAAATTCATTGAGGCTAGGAATGTCCACATAGTTAAAAATTGTTAAAGGTAATAATAATATAGATGAAGCAAAAATTGGTGGTATAACACCAGCAGGATTAATTTTTAATGGTAGATGTGATGACTGACCAGCAGAAACTCGCCTCCCTTGAGTTTTTTGAGGATATTGGACTGGAATTTTTCTAAAGGATCTTTCAACAAAAACGACTGAGTAAAGAACCACTAGCATTATAATAATATATAAAACTATCGTAAGAACATTTAGATTGCCTATTGAAACAAAATTATACAATTTTCCAATAGCTGAGGGAGCACCAGTCAATATAGATGCGGTAATAATTAATGACAAACCATTCCCTATTCCATTATTTGTAATCTGTTCCCCTAGCCACATTACAAAGAAAGTTCCAGCAGTAAGACTAAATACTGTTAGTAAATAAAATGAAAGTCCAGGGTCAAAAACTATTTGTGCGCCAGTTCCCAATCCAGTTTGTAAAGCGGATACAAGCAAAGAGGCTTGAAAAAAACATATTACAATAGTCAAATATCTTGAATATTGACTGATCTTTTTCTTACCTGCACTATCCTTATTCATTTCCTCTAATTTTGGAATTGTTTTAACTACTAAGTTCATTACAATTGAGGCTGTTATATACGGCATTACCCCAAGAGCAAAAATAGATGCTCTTTCAAAAGCACCACCAGAAAATAAATTAATAATATCGAAAAAGGATTTTCCCTGATTTGAAAAAATTGCTAATATTTCAGCGGAATCTACTCCAGGAATCGGAACGAAAACACCTAATCTATATATTGTCAGAATGAATAGAGTAAATAAAATTCTTTTATTTAACTCTGGAAGTCTTGGTAATGAATCTACTGAGCTCATACTGAAGTGATTGTTCCGCCTGCGGATTTAATTTTTTCTTCTGCAGACTTAGAAAAAGCATCTGCTTTTATATTAATTTTTTTTGAAATCTCACCTTGACCTAAAATTTTAAGGGGCTTCTTTCCTTCTATTTTTCCTAATTTAACTAGAAGTTCTTTGTCTATTTCTGACGAGTCAGAAATTTTATCCAGTGTTCCTACATTTAGTATTTCAAATTCAACTCTATTATAGTTTTTAAAGCCTCTTTTAGGTGTTCTTAAAACAAAGTTAGATTGTCCACCTTCAAATAAAATTGGAACACCTCCTCCTGATCTTGAATTCTGACCTTTGTGACCACGACCAGCGGTTTTTCCCTTTGAACCAGGTCCTCTTGCCACTCTTGTTTTTTTCTTATATCCAGTTTTGACTAATTCGTTAAGCATTTATTTCACCTTCAGCTTTATTTAAATAATATTGTTTAGGTAGATCTAAATCGTTAGAATCCTTTCCCCTACTATCTGCTGTTTCAGATGGTTCAGACAACTGTTTTAAACATTCAATAGTTGCAGCAACAACATTAATAGGATTTCTTGAACCTAGAGATTTCGATAAAACATCTTTAATTCCAGCTAACTCAAGAACAGATCTAACGGCTGCACCAGCTATAACTCCAGTTCCAGAACCAGCAGGTCTGATCATTACCTGTGATGATAATGATTTAGCATATACTTCATGACTAATGGTTCTCCCATTCATATTTATATTGATCAAATTCTTTTTTGCTTTTTCTATTGCTTTCCTAATTGCATCAGGGACCTCATTCGATTTTCCTAAGCCAGAACCGACTTTGCCTTTCATATTTCCAATAACTACTAGAGCAGTAAAATGGAAGTTCTTCCCACCCTTGGTAACTTTCGCCACTCTTCTGATGTGAATTATTTTCTCTGCGAACTCTTTATCTTGAACTGTACTCAATTTATATCTCCAATATTATTAAAATTTTAGACCCTTATCTCTTAACGAATCAGCAAATTGCTTTATACGACCATGGTACTTATAGCCACTTTTATCAAAGACAACTTTGCTAATTCCAAGTTTAGTAGTCTTTTCTAAAAGTAATTCAGCTAGCTTAGCAGAAGAATCCTTCTTTGATATTGAAGCTGAAGCAATTGTTGCACCCTTATCATCATCGACTATGTTTGCATAGATAGTTTTCAATGACCTGAATATATAAAGTCTAGGTATTTCAGAAGTTCCTGAAATTTTTTTCCTAGTTCTTAGATGTCTTTTTACTCTGAGCTTATTTCTTTCTATAGGATTAATCATTTTATTTAGCACCTTTACCTGCAGCTTTACCTGCTTTTAACTTAACATATTCTCCTTGATACCTTACACCTTTACCCTTATACCTTTCGGGTTTTCTTAATTTTCTTATTCGTGCTGCTATTTCTCCAACAACTTCATTATTTATACCTTTTATCTTTAAAATTGTTCCTTTATTTTCAACTTCAGCATCAATGCCTTCAGGTAATTTAAAATTAATAGGGTTGGAGTAACCTAGGTTTAAAACTAATTCAGATTTTGATTTTATATCACACTTATAGCCTGTGCCTATAATTTCTAATGATTTTTCAAAACCTTGACTAACACCTATAACCATATTATTGATTAATGATCTTACAAGTCCATGAAGAGCTTTAACTTTCTTATCCTCTGATAAGCGACTGACCTTTATTTTTCCATCAGTAATATCTAGCTTTACACCTTCAGGAATTGGGCGTTGCAAATTACCTTTTGGCCCAACAACTTTTAATAAACCATCATTAAAATCAACTTTTACATCGTTTAAAACTTCTATTTCCTTATTACCTATTCTAGACATAATGAATTTAGAAAACTTACAGAATACTGCAGAGTATTTCTCCTCCTACACCAATCTCTCTAGCCTTACTTCCAGTCATTAAGCCCTTAGAAGTTGAAATAATAGATGTTCCAAGGCCACCAGAAATTCTTGGGATTTCATTTTTATTAACATAAACCCTTAAACCAGGCTTGCTTATCCTTTGAATTTTTTTAATTACAGGAGATTTTCTTGAATCATATTTTAAATCTATTTTTATATTACTGAAATTACCATCTTTAACTATATCAAAAGAATGTATAAATCCCTCTTCTTGAAGTATTTTTGCGATTTCAACTTTAAATTTTGATGAAGGAATTTGAACATTCTTATGCTTTCGTGTGATAGCATTCCTAATTCTTGTCAACATATCTGATACTGGATCTATAACCATTTTTTCCTCTCTAGAAACTTGCCTTTTTTACACCAGGAATTAGTCCTTCACTGGCTAATTTTCTAAAAGCATTTCTACTCATTCCAAATTTTCTAATGAATCCTCGAGGTCTTCCTGTCAAGGGACACCTGTTGTATTCTCTTACTTTAAATTTTTGCTTCTTATTAGCTTTAACTATCATAGATTTTTTTGCCATAATATAAACTCCTACTTCTTCTTAAATGGAAACCCCAATTTTTCCAAAAGGAAAAGTGCGTCTTCATCTTTTGTTGCTGTTGTTACAATCGTAATATTCATACCTTTGTTTTTAGATGTTTTTGTTGGATCAATTTCGGGAAATATTAAATGATCTGTAATTCCTAAATTGTAATTTCCACTTTTATCAAATGCTTTTCTAGATATACCCCTAAAATCTCTAACTCTAGGTAATGCTAGGTGAAGCAGTTTCATTAAAAATTCATACATTACATTACCTCTAAGTGTAACTCTTGCTCCAATTGATGAACCTTCTCTTAACTTGAATCCTGCCTCAGATTTTTTAGCCTTTGTGGCAACAGCACGCTGGTTTGCAATTCTGGATAATTCTTCTACGGCTTCTTCAATCAGTTTACCATCTTTACCAGCATCAGAAATTTTACCAAGCCCCATATTTATAGAAACTTTAACAATTTTAGGGACCTCCATTTTATTTGAAAAGTTTAAATTAGATAAAATTTCAGGCACTAATTCTTTATACTGTTCTCTTAAACTAAGCATTTACAATCACCTTAACATTTGAAATGTGAATTGGTTTTTCTTTACTAATAATTCCGCCAGTCTGATTCTGTTGATTAGGTTTCATATGTCTTTTTGCAACATTTATATTTTCTATAATCAATTTATCATCCTTAGGAAACACAGAAAGTACTTTACCAACTTGTCCTTTGTACTTACCTGCAATAATTTTAACCTCTTGACCTTTTTTTGGTCTACTTGAATTTGCCACTTATATAACCTCCGGAGCTAATGAAACAATTTTCATAAAACCTTTATTTCTTAACTCTCTTGCCACTGGTCCAAATATTCTAGTTCCAACTGGCTGATTATCTTTATTGATTAAAACTGCTGCATTATCATCAAATCGTATATATGATCCATCATTCCTTCTTAACTCTTTCTTTGTTCTAACTATGACAGCTTGAAATATTTTTCCTTTTTCAACTTTAGAATTTGGAATCGCTGCTCTAATTGAAACAGTTACGATATCCCCAATCCTTGCATATCTTCTAAAAGAACCACCTTTTAAATTAATAACATTGAGCTTCTTAGCTCCTGAATTATCCGCAGAAACTAATTGTGTCTCTGTTTGAATCATAAGTTCTCTCCTTTTGAAACTATTTCAACTAATTTCCACCTTTTATTTTTACTTATTGGCTTAGTTTCAATAATCCTAATTTGATCACCAACTTTAGCTTCATTTTTTTCATCATGAACTGAAAATTGTTTTTTTAGAACAACAATTTTGTTATATTTTTTATTTTTACTCTTCGTTTCAGTTTGAATCATAACTGTTTTATCAGATGAATTTTTTGTTACAATACCAGTTATCTCTCTCATTCTTCCTCTAGACATTATTTGTTCTCCTGATTTCGAATATTTAATTCAGTAAGACATCTTGCAATATCCTTTTTTATTTTATTAAATGTATTTGAGTCAAAATCACCTTGATTCAATTTAGAAATTTTTGCCTTAAGTATTGAATCTTTTAGCTCAATAACTTTATTTTGAATTTCTTCAGTATCTAATTTTTTAATATCAGACATATTCATTATATTAATAAACCTCTCGTTCTAACAACTATTCTGGTTCTTACAGGAAGCTTTGCGGATGCTAATCTTAATGCTTCTCTTGCAAGCTCCTCATCAACACCAGCAATCTCGTATATCATTGTTCCTTTTTTTATTGGAGCAACATATCTATCGATATCTCCTTTACCTTTACCCATTCTAACTTCAGCAGGTTTTTTAGAAACAGGTTTATGAGGGAAAATTCTGATCCAAAGTTTTGCACCCCTTTTCACTTTTCTTGTTATTGCAATCCTAGCAGCTTCAATCTGTCTTCCAGTAATTCTTGAAAAATCTAAAGCTTGTAAACCAAATTCCCCAAAAGATACCTTATTACCTTTTGTTGCAACACCTCTCACACGGCCTTTATGCATTTTCCTATGTTTTGTTTTTTTAGGCTGTAGCATTTTCAGCTCCTTTTCCAATTTTTTCTTTTCTTTTTATAACTTCGCCTTTAAAAATCCAAACTTTTATCCCTATAATTCCATAAGTTGTTGCAGCTTCAGCAAAACCATAATCAATATCAGCTCTTAATGTACTTAATGGCACTCTTCCTTCTCTATACCATTCGCTTCTAGCAATCTCAGCACCACCTAGTCTACCCGAAACCATAACTTTAATTCCTATAGCCCCTAATCTAAGAGCAGATGACATGCTTCTTTTCATTGCTCTTCTGTAAGCAACTCTTCTTTCTAACTGTAAAGCTATATTTTCCGCAACTAACTGTGAGTCTATTTCGGGTCTCTTAACCTCTCTGATATCAATATAAGCATCTTTCTTAATCATCTTTTTTAAATCTTTTCTTAATAAATCAATGTCAACACCTTTTCTCCCTATTAAAAGTCCAGGTTTTGAACAATAAACAACAAGCCTTACTTTTTCATCTGATGAACGCTCGATTTCTAATTTTGAAATTCCAGCTTGAAAAAACTTTTTCTTAACATGAGTTCTTATTTTGAGATCTTCATGCAAATAATCTTTATATTTGTTCTTATTCGAAACAAACCAATTAGAAGGCCATGATCGTGTAATACCTATTCTTAATGATATTGGATTTACTTTTTGTCCCATTAATTTGACTCCTCTTTTAAAATAATAGTTATATGGCTTGTTCTTTTATATCTTCTGGTAGCCCTTCCCATGGCCCTAGCTTTGAACCTTTTAAAAATTGGTCCCTCTGTACTATAAGCCTCAGAAATAGAAATTTTAGCTGTATCTGTATAACCTTTTTCATATGCATTAGATACAGCAGATTTCAGTGTTTTTGAAACCTCTTCTTTAGCACCTTTAGTAATTGCTTTTAGAAGCATAAATGCATAATCAACATTTTTTCCCCTGATAACATCTAACACAGTATTGACTTTTCTTGGTGTCCTTCTTATATATTTATTAACAGCTTTTGATATCATATTCTATCTTCCTACCCTTGATTTTTTATCTCCACCTGCATGAGAAATAAAAGTTCTTGTTGGTGAGAACTCTCCAAGCTTATGTCCCAACATATATTCGGTTACATACACAGGAACAAATTTTTTACCATTGTATACAGCAAAAGTTAAACCAATCATTTCTGGGACTATCATAGATCTTCTTGACCATGTTTTAATTATTTTTTGGCTGTCTTCTTCTTTAGCCTTAACGACTTTTTTCATTAATTTGTCATCAACAAATGGTCCTTTTTTTACTGATCTACCCATAACTTAACTACCTCTTATCCATCCCGTAACCAATTCTTCTTCTTTTTACTATCATTTTATCAGTCTTCGGATTATTTCTAGTCTTCTTACCAATCGTAATCCATCCCCATTTAGAAACGGGATGTGGGTTACCTCTAGCTGCTTTACCTTCTCCACCACCATGGGGGTGATCAACGGGGTTCATTGCAACTCCTCTAACAATTGGTCTTCTACCTAAATATCTTTTTCTTCCTGCTTTACCTATTACAACCTGGTTATGTTTTTCATTTCCAAGCCTACCCACTGTTGCTCTACATTCGGCTAAAAGCTTTCTTGTTTCTCCAGAAGCAAGTTTAATTTGTGTAAGTGAACCCTCAGTTCCAAGAACAGTAGCATAACCACCAGCAGATCTAGCAATTTTTCCTCCACCCTTTGGAGCCATTTCAATATTATGCACCAATGTTCCTTCTGGAATATTTTTTAACAATAAAGAATTACCTGTATTAATTTCGGTCTTTTCAGAAGAGATGATTTGATCACCAACTTTAATACCTAAGGGTGCAAGTATATATCTTTTTTCGCCATCTTTATAATTTACAAGTGCTATTCTAGCTGATCTATTTGGATCATATTCTATGGTTTGGACAATCCCTGGTATGTCGATTTTATTTCTTTTAAAATCAATAATTCTATATAATCTTTTTGCACCGCCGCCTCTACTCTTAGAAGTTATACGACCATTATTGTTTCTTCCTTTTTTCTTATGAACAGATTTGACTAAAGCTTTATGTGGAACTTTAGAAGTTATTTCATCAAAATCCGCTGATGTCATAAAACGTCTTCCAGGACTAGTTGGTTTATATTTTTGAATACCCATTTTATACTCCTTGAATTAGTTCAATGCTTCCTTCTTTAAGTGTAATAAAAGCTTTTTTCTGCTTAGATCTTTTACCTATTGTTCTTCCAGCTTTCGTAACTTTTTTACCTGGTTTTATAGAGGTTCTTACATCTTTTACTTTTACATCAAAAAATTTCTGAATAGAGTCTCTTATTTCATTTTTTGTAGCAGTTGGAGAAACTTCGAATACATAGCATTGTGACTCTCCTAAGGAAGCAGTCTTTTCTGTCATTAAGGGTTTAATAATTATATCTGAAATAAATTTTTTCATTATTTAATCCTCCCTAAAATCTTTTCAACTGCATCTTTATCAATTAAGACTGAATTTGAGTTCAATAAATCATAAACATTTAATCCATCAGATTTTATAATCTTTACATTTTGAAGGTTTCTTGAAGAAAGCTCTAAGTTTGAATCATTATTGTCTGTTACAATAAGCACTTTCTTACCAAGATTTAAATTAATTAATTTATTAGCGAGGTCCTTAGTCTTGCTAGATTCTATTTTTAATGAATCAAGGACTAGCAATTCTTTCTTTTGAAGCTTATATAAAATTGTATTATTTAATGCTAATTTTCTAATTTTTTTTGGGACATTGATAGACCAATCTTTTGGTTGTGGTCCAAAAATGACACCACCTCCTCTCCATATTGGAGAAGTTCTTGTTCCAGCTCTAGCATTTCCAGTACCTTTTTGTTTAAATGGTTTTTTTCCACTTCCAGCAACCAATGCTCTATTTTTTGTTGCAGCAGTACCTGATCTTCTTTTCGCCAGTTGCCACTTTACTACTTGACTAATAGCGAATCTATTGATTTCCTTGTTTTCATCAATATCAAATGAAACTTTTCCTGCAGATTTATTTTCTAAATTTATTATTTCTAAATCCATTATCCTTTCCTAGTATGGTTTACATAAACCAAAGCACCCTTAGAACCTGGTACTGATCCTTTAATAAATATTATGTTTTTCTCTATATCAATTTTAAGAACTTCTAAGCCTTGAATAGTTGATGTTTTTCCACCATATCTTCCAGCCATCTTTTGACCTTTCCATACTCTTCCTGGATATGCACATGCACCAATTGATCCAGCAGACCTCTGATTCTGAGGAGTTCCATGTGTATGTCTTAAACCTGCAAAATTGTGCCTTTTTATTACACCTGCAAAACCTTTACCTTTCGAATCTGCAGTAACATCAGCAATATCACCTTCTTTAAATATATCGGCTTTAATAACAGTCCCGGGTTTAACTTCAACATCTTCTAATAAATCAAATTCTTTAACATGTTTAACTGGTTTAACATTTAATTTTGAAAAATATGAAAGTTTGGGCTTGTTTAATGAAGTGGGTTTAACATCTAAAAAGCCTACTTTAACTGAATTTTTATTCTTTTTTTCTTTCTTTTCTAGAGCATAACAAGGTCCAAGTTGAATTAAAGTAGTGGGAATAACCCTACCATCCTCCATGATTGACTGTGTCATTCCTAGTTTAGTGCCCATTAGACCACTAAGTTTTATAGAATCTAATTGGTCCTCAGTTGTCTTTAAAGGCTCTTCAATATTAGTATCTTCGGAATGAGTTTCATCAATTGATGACTCTTCTGCTGATAACTTTTCTTCTGATTGATTTTCTTTTTTTGTATCTTCAGACATCTATACACCTTGTAGTTTTATTTCTACCTCTACTCCAGAAGCAAGATCCAATTTCATAAGTGAATCGATTGTTTGCTGAGTAGGTTCAAGAATGTCTACAAGGCGCTTATGGGTCCTCATTTCAAAATGCTCTCTTGCATCTTTATAAACATGTGGTGCTCTTAAAACACAAGTTTTTGAAATGTCCGTTGGTAACGGAATAGGACCTGCAACCTTTGCTCCAGTTCTTTTAACTGTATCAACAATATCGAAAGTCGACTTGTCTAAAAGCTTATGATCGAATGATTTAAGCTTGATTCTTACTTTTGGTGCGGTTTCCATATATTTACTCTATAATTTTCCCTATAACACCAGCTCCAACTGTTCTTCCGCCTTCACGAATAGAAAACTTAAGACCTTCAGTCATAGCAACGGGAACAATTAATTCTACGTTCATTTTTGTGTTATCCCCAGGCATTACCATTTCTACATTTTCTCCAAGTTCTATTGAACCTGTTACATCAGTAGTTCTAAAATAAAATTGTGGTCTATATCCTTTAAAGAATGGAGTATGTCTTCCTCCCTCTTCTTTCTTTAAAACATAAACTTCAGCTTCAAATTTTTTATGAGGCTTAATAGATCCAGGTTGGCATAAAACTTGACCTCTTTCTACATCATCTTTTTCAATACCTCTTAATAAAACACCTACATTGTCTCCAGCTTCAGCATAATCAAGAATTTTTCTAAACATTTCTAAACTTGTAGCAGTTGTTTCGATTGTGTCTTTAATTCCTACAATTTCAATTTTATCTCCAGAGTTAACTTTACCTTGCTCAACTCTACCTGTTACAACTGTACCTCTACCTGAAATTGAAAAAACATCCTCAATAGCTAAGGAAAAAGGCTTATCTATGTCTCTTGCAGGTTGTGGAATCCATTCATCTACTTTAGACATAAGTTCTTTTATAGCATTTTCGCCTATTTCAGCATCTGAACCTTCAACTGCGGCTAAGGCTGAACCTGAAACTATTGGAGTATCATCCCCTTCAAATCCATATTCATTTAATAGTTCTCTTACTTCTATTTCAACTAATTCAATTAATTCTTTGTCTCCCCCTAATTGGTCAACTTTATTCAAGAATATGACCAGTCTTGGAACTCCAACTTGACGAGCTAAAAGTATGTGCTCTCTAGTTTGAGGCATTGGACCATCAGTTGCACTTACAACTAATATTCCACCGTCCATTTGTGCAGCACCTGTTATCATGTTTTTAACATAGTCAGCGTGACCTGGACAATCAACATGGGCATAGTGACGAGCTTCGGTTTCATATTCAACATGAGCAGTATTAATAGTAATTCCTCTTTCTTTTTCTTCAGGAGCATTATCAATATCTTCATATGACATTGCATCACCACCACCAGCTTTATTTAAAGTCATTGTAATTGCAGCAGTAAGAGTAGTTTTACCGTGATCAACGTGACCAATTGTTCCTATATTACAGTGAGGTTTATTCCTCTCAAATTTTTCTTTAGACATCTAAATGTCCCTCCTAAAAAATAAAATTATGCTTCTTTTAATTTCAACTGCTCATAGATATTCGGTGGAACATCTGCATAAGTTGAAAACTCCATTGTAAATGTTGCTCGTCCTTCTGTCAAGGACCTTACATCTGTTGCATATCCAAACATTTCAGATAAAGGCACCTCAGACTGAACACCTTGTAATTCTCCTCTAAGTTCAGTACCTTGAACTTTGCCTCTCCTAGAGCTCAAATCCCCAATAACTGTTCCCATGAAATCTTCAGGGCATACAACTTCAACCTTCATCATAGGTTCAAGAACAACAGCCCCTGCTTTCTTTACTGCATCTTTAAAAGCAAGTGAGCCAGCAATTTTAAAAGCCATTTCTGATGAATCAACATCATGGAAAGAGCCATCATACAGTGTAACCTTTACATCTACTACTTCATAGCCTGCGACTACACCACTAGTCATCGCTTCTGTTATTCCTTTTTCAACGGCTGGTATAAATTCTTTTGGGATTGCACCACCCTTTATTTCATTTACAAATTCAAAGCCACCACCTGTATCCATAGGTTCAATTTTAATTTTCACATGACCATATTGACCTTTACCACCAGTTTGTTTGATATATTTCTGTTCTGCTTCACTTGATCCTCTTATTGTTTCTCTATATGCAACTTGTGGAGCACCAACTTTAGCTTCAACATTAAATTCTCTTTTAAGTCTATCAACAATAATTTCAAGATGAAGTTCTCCCATCCCTGAAATAATTGTTTGATTAGTTTCATGATCAACTTTTACTTTAAAAGAAGGGTCCTCTATTGATAGCTTGTTAAGAGCCATACCTAGCTTCTCTTGATCTGCTTTTGTTTGAGGCTCAATTGCAACAGAAATAACTGGGTCTGGGAAATTTAGACTCTCAAGAATAATCGGTTTTGATTTATCACATAATGTCTCACCAGTGTAAGTATCTTTTAACCCTACTGCTGCTGCTATATCACCAGCTCCAACAGCTGTAATTTCTTCTCTTTTATCAGCATGCATTTTTAACAACCTACCAACTCTTTCAGTTGAATTTTTTAGAGGATTAAAAACTGGGGTCCCTGAATTTAAAACTCCAGAATAGACTCTTATATATGTTATGGTTCCAACAAAAGGGTCTGTCATAATTTTAAATGCTAATGCAGACAATGGCTCTTTATCATCAGCCTTTCTTTGCATAACCTTCTCTTCATCTGATGGATCAACACCATTGATAGGTGGAATATCAAGTGGGGATGGAAGATATCTTACAACTGCATCAAGCAGTAGTTGAACACCCTTGTTTTTAAAGGCTGACCCACATAAAACAGGAACAATATCGAGATTAATAGTCTGCTTTCTTATTGCTTCGATTATTCTTTCTCTATCAATGTTGTTACCTTCAAGGAAATCTTCCATTATGGATTCATCATGATCTGATAAATGCTCCATTAAGCTTTCTCTTGCTTCCTCTGCTTCAGCTTTAATATCCTCAGGTATATCAGTTAATTCAAATTTAGCACCCAAGGACTCACCGTCCCATAAAGCTAATTTCATTTCAATTAAATCTACTATTCCCTCAAACAAATCTGCATTAAAATAAGGGATATGTAGTCTCACGGGGTTTGAACCTAAACGATTTTTTATTTGATCTACTGTTCTTTGAAAATTTGCACCTGTTCTATCCATTTTGTTCACAAAACACATTCTAGGAACTTTATATCTATCAGCCTGTCGCCAAACCGTCTCAGATTGAGGCTCAACACCTCCTACACTGTCAAAAACAACACATGCACCATCTAAAACTTTGAGCGACCTTTCAACTTCAATAGTAAAATCAACGTGGCCAGGAGTATCAATAATATTGATATCATGGTTATCCCAGCTACATGCAGTTGTTGCCGAAGTAATAGTAATACCTCTTTCTCGTTCTTGCTCCATCCAATCCATGGTTGCAGCTCCATCATGAACTTCACCTATTTTATAGCTTTTTCCAGTATAAAAGAGAATTCTTTCCGTTGTAGTTGTTTTACCAGCATCAATGTGTGCAACGATACCTATATTTCTAGTTTTATTTAAATCTTTACTCATTTTCTATGAACCTACCAACGATAATGTGAGAATGCTCTATTAGCTTCAGCCATCTTTATAGTATCTTCTTTCTTCTTAAATGCTCCACCCTTACTATCTTTTGCATCTAAAAATTCATTAGCTAGCTTTGAAGACATACTTTTTCCGGATCTTTTTCTAGCAGCAGTTAGTAGCCATCTTATGGCCAAAGACTGTTTTCTTGCGGAATTAACCTCAACTGGCACCTGATATGTAGCTCCTCCAACCCTTCTTGATCTAACTTCAACTGGTGGCTGAACATTTGTCATTGCCTCTTCAAATATCTCAAGAGGATTTGTTTTGGCTTTATCTTCAATTATTTTGAAGGATTCATAAAGTACTGATTCTGCAATACTTTTCTTACCATCTAACATTATTGCATTTATAAATTTAGTAATAGTAGAACTATTATATTTAGTATCTTGAGGTATTGGTGGTTTTTTAACAGGTCCTTTTCTTGCCATATTATCTATCTATATCTAACTAGCCTTAGGCTTTTTAGTACCATATTTTGATCTTGACTGTTTTCTTCCATCAACACCTGTTGTGTCTAGGGAGCCTCTAACAATATGGTATCTCACTCCTGGTAAGTCTTTTACTCTTCCACCTCTAATTAAAACTACTGAGTGTTCTTGAAGCTTATGTCCTTCACCTGGAATGTATCCAGTTACCTCAAAACCATTCGTAAGTCTAATCCTAGCAACCTTTCTAAGTGCAGAATTAGGTTTTTTAGGTGTAGTGGTATAAACCCTGGTNCAAACTCCCCTCTTTTGAGGGTTATTTTGCAAAGCTCTTGATTTACTTTTTTTCTTTTCTACAGAGCGTGAATTTTTTATTAATTGACTAATTGTTGGCATTTATACCTCTTTTTTAATCCTTTGAATATGCCACACATATATACTATGTCAAGCAATTTAGCTATTTTTTAAAAGCCCTTTAGCACCTATGTCTTTTCTATATTGTAAATTAGATGAATCAAGCATATCAATTATTTTATAAGCCGAATTTATTGCCTCTTTTAAGTTATCACCGGATGCAGTGATGTTAAGAACTCTTCCACCATTAATAATAATTTCTTGGTCTTTTATAGAAGTACCAGCATGGAAAATATATTGGTCATCATTTAGAGTAACCTTATCTAACTTTTTTATACTCATCCCAGTTTCAGGCTTCATTGGATAGCCTTTTGATGCAAGTACAACACTTACTGATGTTTTGTTCTTCCACTTCAATTTATATTTATCCAGTTCTCCTAAAGCAGTTAAATAAAATAAATCGAAGATATCAGAGTCTATTCTAAATAATAAGGGCTGAGTTTCCGGGTCACCAAATCTGCAATTAAATTCGACAACACTAGGTTTTTTATCCTTGATCATTAATCCTATGTACAAAATTCCAGTATAAATTAATGCTTCTTTCTTAAAGCCCTCGAAGACGGGCTTCACAACCATCTCTATAATATTAGCTCTAGTCTCATTATCAACTATAGGTGCAGGGGAATAAGCTCCCATCCCACCTGTGTTTGGGCCTTCATCTTTATCTAAAAGCCTTTTATGATCTTGTGATGAGTCGAGCATCTGTATGTTTTCACCATCAGAAAAAACAAAAAAGGATGCTTCTTCTCCTTCAAGAAAACTTTCTATTACAACTTTTTCTCCGGAAGAAGAAAAAACTTTATCTAGCATAATGTCTTTTAAGAAATCAATTGCTTCTATTTTTTCAAAACATACTCTAACGCCTTTTCCAGAGGCAAGTCCATCAGCTTTTATAACTATCGGCAACTCAGATTTTTTTACATATGACTCTGCTTCTTTATATGATGTGAAGGATTTAAAAGATGCAGTAGGAATACTATTTCTTTCCATAAAGAGTTTTGAAAATTCTTTACTGGACTCTAATTGAGAAGCAAATTGGGTTGGTCCAAAAACTAATAAATTATTTTCTCGAAAAAGATCTACTATACCAAGAGATAATGGTTGTTCTGGGCCTACAATTGTAAAATCTATTTTTTCTTCGAGAGCAAAAGTTAATAATTGATTTAAATCATCAGCTTTAATATCTATATTCTCAGCAATTTCAGAAATACCTGCATTACCAGGTGCACAATAAATCTTATCAACNTTGGAACTCTTTGATATTCCCCAACAAATTGCATGCTCTCTGCCACCNGANCCAATAACCATTACTTTCATTTTTGTAACTCCTTTATCTTAACTATAATTTCATTTTCAAATTCTGGGAAATAAGTGCTTATTAATTTTAACTCAAAGGAACTGAGTATCGCAGTATTTGGTTCTCTTTTAAGTAAGAATTGAATACTTAAAAGAATTAACTGCTTCTTTTCCAACTTACCTTTAGTAAGCTTTAAATGGTAAGTATCATCTAATTCTATCGTATGAGTGGTTTCAACTTTATCCTCAATATTTACATCAAATAAATTTTTATTAATTTCTATAATATTAATTTTCATTTTATATCCTGTTCTTTGGTCTAAAATAAAAATCTATCAAAATCATATGAGGGACTGTTAGTGCAGCTAGACCAATAAATAAAATTCTATATATTAATTCTTCGGTATCAAAAAAGCCTATAAAATATTTATAAACGATAAAACCTATTAACCAACTAGATATTGTGAAGACTAAAAAAGTATAAATAATTTTTCTGTTATCCATTTGTCTCTTAAGCACAGGGATAATTCTACTAAAATGGTTGAAGGTATGAATAAAGCAAAAGTATATTGCAAATGTTGCAATTGGTGGCAATAAAATAATTAAAAGAATTAATAAAAATATTCTAAAAATATCTATGCTCCTAAATTTATCAATGTTGATGATAAAAAAAGGTATCAAAATTAAAAAAATAGTGTTGGCTAAATTAAGAAATTTCCAGACTAAATCAGTATTTATACTTAAATATTTATAAACATTGTTAACACTATCAAAATTAAAATGGCTTATGCCCAGAATTATAATTCCACCATTTAAAAATCCGTAAAGATATTTATCTAAGCCAGTTGTCCACTGAAAATCACCAATTCCAAAATGAAAAATACTTATTAATAAAAAAAATATNAGTGAGACTTGTGGGAAATAGAACCATGAAAATGCAACGAGAGAAGCAANCAAGATATATAAGANTATAAATAATNANATGNTCCATATATTTTTATCAAGACTTAAAGAAATAAATACAGAACCATCTAAAGCACCATGAGGCAANCCAATAATAATGATTAATCCGATTGAAATTAATGTTAATAGGTCCATTAAAATAAATTCCTAAAAAAAGATTTTATGAAAGGCACCTTAGGAAGATTAATAATCATTCCTAATAATGATTTTATTTTAATTTTATTTGTCATAAAATTTGCCAGCTCATTCCCTGTAAAAGACTTTNCAAAAGAGATAAATATTTTTGGAGCCAATTTGGGATTGGACTTGAGGACATCTAGAAAAACCTTATCAAGAAATTGAATCAATGAAGAATGTATATTCAAATTGAATTTATCTTTACTTTTTATGATACAATCAAATGCTTTTTTAACTTGAAGCTGTATAAAATAAAAAGTATAGCCAGATGCTGGTCTATTAGCATTTCCTCTTACTCCAACCTGAATTGCAGGGCTATTATCATCAGGAAGCAAAGCTAATGGAATTGTTCCTTTTTCTTCATTAAGGATTTTAAAATTTTTCACATTATATATCTCTAGCATATATTCATTTAAAGTATTTAAATAAAAATCATCATTTTGTGTGTCATAGGAATATGTTGTTGGTTCAATTAATGCAAGTCTGGNGGAAAATGGCAACAAATAAATAAATTGAATTCCACTTTCCTGNTTACATCTAAAATCCATAAGATTCACAGTTGAGCTATCAAATATATCCTCATTTACTTGAACTAGAAATCCTTTGAACTGTTGTTTATAGACTTTAGAATCAAAACTTTTAGTTCTACAATCAAACATATAATCTGACCTTATTGTTTCTCTGTTGTCTTTATAATAAATTCCATTTTTTTCCTCTATATTCTCTGCTATAAATTTTACTGATTTAACAGAAGCTTCATTTTTACAAAAATCATACCACTCNGATCTNTTAACAATNCAATATGGATTATCAAATGATTCAAAGTCTGCTTCATCATTCCAATCAGAAATCTTCCATTTATTCCACTTAGCATGAATAGGGAAATCAAATCCATCATTTATATTTTTCCAAAAACCCCAGTAATTATCTTTTATATCATTTGTTCCCAAATAGAAATTTATATCAACTCCATCAATTTTTGATAGCTCTTTAATCAATGAATAACCTGCACAGCCTCCACCAAATACAGATATAGTTTTATTTATAGTCATATCCAATCTAAATAAATCCTAAAATTGTTTTTAAAGAAATAATAAACTTTCTTGCTTTAGAAACATAATATCTTTCATTTGAGAGCTTATAATTATTTTCTTTAATTATTATTCCTATTTCTCTATAAATATTTGCAGCTATAGATATACAAATTTTTGAGCGAAATGGTAGGAACCTATATCCTTTTTTTGCAAGTTCATAATATTCATCAGCATAATCAAGTAATTGTGCTAGTGAATTTCTTAATAATTGTTCTTGTTCATGATCATATTGACTATGTCTAAATTGAATTTCATAAGGCTCTAAATTATTACAATCATCCCCTGGGATATATCTCCTGTTGTTAGATGCATCTTCAACAACATCCCGTGCGATATTTGTTAATTGCATCGCTATTCCTAGATTTGATGCATATCTTTTGGCATCACCACTCTTTGTACCCAGAATTGGACACATCATTAATCCGACGGTACCTGCAACTTTATAGCAATATTCTAATAGCTCTTTTTTATCTTTTATTAAAACCTTTTCATTTTGATCAAATATCATTCCATCTAAAAAATCACTAAAATACTGTCTAAATTCAACATTGGATTTAACATTTTGAAAAAAATCTAAGTGTTTTAAAAGAATAGAATCGTTTGTATCTGCTTGTTTTAGGTTAATAAAATTTTGTAAATTTAGAAATGTACTTTTTTTATTATAACTATCATCTGCTAAATCATCTAAGTCTCTCAACACATAATATAATTGAGAAACTTTTTCAATCTTATCCTTTGACAATACTTTACTTGCCCAGTAGAAACTTTTTCCATTTTTTTTCAATGATAATAATTGATTATTAATATCTAATCTCCTGACCCTTTAGAATTGTCTCAACTACTTTTGCGGAAGATAAGACTCCTGGAATACCTGCACCAGGATGTGCCCCAGCAGCAGAAAAGAAAATATTTTTTATTTTAGGATCTTGATTGTGATACCTAAACCATGCTGACTGATAAAATTTAGGAGCAATAGAAAAACCAGCTCCCCACATTGACCTATAGTTTGTTTTAAAGCTCTTAGGTGTCATGTAGGAAACATCAGTAATGTATTTCTTCAAATCAGGCATAATAGTTTTTTCAAGTTCATTAATAATATTCTCCTTAAGATTCTCACCTTCAACATCCCAATTTAAATTATTCTTTAGATTTGGCACTGGACATAAAACATAAAAACTATCGCAACCTGATGGTGCAAATGTATCATCAGTTGCAGTTGGTCTGTGAATATATAAAGAAAAATCTTTTGTTAATTTTTTTTTCTCAAAAATATCTTCAAGTAGAGTTTCGAATCTTTCAGTTAACCAAATTGTATGATGTGCTATATCATTGAATTTCTTTTTTGTTCCAAAAAATAAAACATATAAACCCATTGAATAGCTCAATAATTTATTTGGTATTATTGGATTTAAAAGATTTTTACGTTTGGGGGTTAAAACTTCATCATAGAAAGTTGGCGGATCACCATTATAAATTATATTATCGAAATCATATTTATTTCCTAAATTAGAAATGGCACATTTAGCAATATTATTCTCATGCTCAACTTTTACTATGTCCTCATTAAATACAACCCTAATTCCTTGACGTTTAATTAAATTAGATAGCTCTTCAACTAATTTACCGGTACCCCCCATACAGAAGAAAACTCCCCACTTTCTTTCCAAATAGTGAATCAATGAATATATTGATGTTGTAGTAAATGGATTTCCACCAACCAAAAGNGGATGAATAGAAAAAGCAGATCTTATTTTNGAATTTTTAATAAATTTTGAAACAAAAGAATAAACACTGAGGTAACTTTTTAATTTAATCAAAAATGGAATCTGCTTAAGCATGGTCCAAAAAGATGTAAAAGGTTGAGCAGAAAGTTTTGTAAAGCCAATATCAAAAATTTCTTCTGATTTTTTTAATAAAGATTCATAGCCTTCTGAATCTTCGGGAGAAAACTTTGCGATTTCTTTTTTTGTTTTTGAGATTGATGATGAATAATCAAATGTTGATGAATCATGGAAATAGAACCTATACCATGGTTCCAATGGGACGAATTTAATATAATCTTTAATATTTTCATCGAACAAACTAAATAGTTCTTCAAAAAGAAAAGGAGCAGTGATTACAGTTGGACCAGTATCATGTTTATATCCATTTTTAGTTATTATTTGAGCCCTTCCACCAAGCATTCCAAGTCTTTCTATTAATACTACATCATGACCCATAGCTTTAGCTCTTAGAGCTGCGGCCATCCCGCCAAAACCTCCACCAACAACTAAAGTTTTAATAGCTTTCATTTATAAAATTATAAGTTAAAAAAGGGCTTATATCCTTGACATAAACCCTTTAATTTTTTAAGCATCAGCTTGTGTTGTAGCAGCAGCCCATATTGCTAAACAGAAGCCAATTTTATTTATAAAATCTGCAACGTTATAAACTATATTTAGAGTATCTGCATCAGCACCACCGCCAGTCATATATCCTAAGAAATAACCCAAAGGATAAATAGCCCAGCCGATNGTAACAATCCATTTCATTGTATTNAATGCAGATTGAACAGCAGGTGCTGCTTTAGAAGCNCTTGCACTTGCTTCGCCTGAAAAAATCTCATACAGGATATAAATCCAACCAGCCATTCCTACAACAAAACCAATTGTTGTATTAATGAAGCCAGCTTCACCTAAATAACCTGCAACTACCATAACAACAGTACCAATTAATAATCTCCAAAAGACNCCTAAAGATACAGCTGTAACAGCAGCTAATATGAGATAAAATTCAACCATTTGAAGTGGAACTGTAATAATCCAATCAACATACCTGAAAACAGTTGGAGATGAACCTGTAGAAGCCCACACTTCTCTCATATAGAAATAATGAACGCCTGCAACCAAACAAATAAGACCACCGACTACCAATGATGTTCTAAACTTACCTTTNACTCTTANAGACTCTAGGAAGAAGAAAGCAGTAGCGGCTACCATTGCAACTGAAATAATCCAGAAAGAAATTCCAACTGGATCATTAGGGGCTAAATTAGTTCCAGCGAATGATACTAGCGGCATGCAAGCAATAATTGCGGAAAGTAAAAAGAAATTTACATATTTTGACATGTAAAAGACCTCCCTTTTAAGTTAAGATGAATTTACCCAATAAAGTTTAAATAACAATACTTTATTGAATGAAATGTGCTTATTTTTGAGGAAAAAATAACTAATTTTAATTTTGAATAGACTTTTCAAGGGAATTTATCATTTTTTTTGTGTAATTTATAAAGAATTCCTTTTCTTCGGGGGTCAATTTGTCTACTTCTATCTTGTATTCTTCGAAATCTCTTTTAGCAAGGTCTATAAGAAAATCTGCCTTTATTTGTAAATTTTTTTTTGCAGAAACCATTCTTTAATAATAACTAGAAGTAAATTTTAATAAAAGATTTTATTCCACAATGAATGAATTGAGTTGTATTTGTAAATCTTTTGACATCAAGATAACCCTTTGCACATTATTCTACAGTTACCACTTTTGCTAAATTTCTAGGCTGATCAATTGATAATGATTTATTCTTCGCAAGATGATAAGAGAGGAGCTGTAGTGGTATTAAATAAGTTAGAGAAACTAAATCCCCTTCATAATCCGGAATTGATATGATATCGATTAAAGAAGATATCTTCATATCAAATTTTTTAACTACAGATTCTTGTGCTACAACTACTACTTTAGTAGTTCTTGAAACTATTTCATTAAGACTAGTAATTTCGTTATGAATTGTTTTTTTATCATTTGAGATTAATAAAATAACTGGGAACTTTTTGTCTAATAGAGCTATAGGGCCATGTTTAATCTCAGAGGATAGACCACCTTCAGCATGAATATATGCAATTTCTTTTATTTTTAAAGCAATTTCAGTAGCTATTGGAAAGTTATAATTTCTACCAAGAACAAAAAGATTTTTAAATTTACTATACTTTTTAGAAATATTTTTAATATTATCTTCTAATCTAAAAATTTTATTTATTAAATTTTCTTTAATGTATGAAAAATCTTTGATTTTTATATTTTTATTTTCAAGCACTTTAGATATTGCATATAAAATCAAGGTTTGTGCGGTAAAAGTTTTTGTAGCAGCAACTCCTTTTTCTATTCCTGCATCAAGATTAATACTCATACTAGTGTCTCTAACTAGTCTAGAATCATTATTATTAACTATTGATAATGAGTTTTTAAAATGTAATGGGTTTGACTCTAATAGTGAACATACATCAGCAGTTTCACCACTTTGAGAAATAAAGATGAATAATCTATTTTTATTATCGCTAAGCGGGAAATATTCAGATGGTCTGAAAACAGAGACTGAAATTTTTGAGTTTTTTTCAATAAAAATCTTACCAAGATTGCCAACATTATATGATGACCCACATCCTATAATCACTATTTCAGAGGGTTTTGTGATTGCATTAATTTTTTTTTGAATTTTTAAAATTATTTTTTCAAATCGAAGAATGTAAGACTTTTGCTCTTTTATTTCGGAGTAAGTAATAGAGTCTTTAATTTTTTTCTTACTTGTTCTTTTTCTGACCTCAACATTATTTAAATGAATCTTCTTCTTTTTTGAATCTTTTGAGAACAAAGACTCCCTATTCTCTTCTAAATGGAAAATTTCATTATTTTCTAAATAATAATATCCCTTTAAGTTCTTCTTGATACTATTTAAATCAGATGAAAAAACTCTCTCTCCATTTAATTTGATTCCGAAATAAAGTGGAGTGTTATTTTTATAAGCAACCATTTCTTTTTTATCAGAATTTACTTTAGAGCAAATAAAAGCATTAGAACCTTTTATGAGTTTTGATGTTTTTAGCACTGAGTCTTTAAAAGATAATTTTTTACAAAAATGGTGGATTAACAATAAAATTAATTCTGTATCAGTTTCAGTTTTAAATTCATAAGAAGACAAATATTTATCATTTTTTAAGTCATCAAAATTTTCAATAACACCGTTATGAACTATTGCTAAATCTTTAATAATATGAGGGTGGGAATTCTTAATTGATGGCTTACCGTGTGTTGCCCATCTAGTGTGCCCTATTATTATTTTAGATTTTTCAGTTTTTGGAACTTTTATCTGTAAATCAGATATTTTCTTTAATGTTTTAAAAGTTTTATATTTTGAACCAGAAAAAAAAGTTATTCCAGCAGAATCATATCCTCTATATTCAAGATCCTTTAGTGAAACTAAAAACTTTGAAGAAGTAATCGGCTTATCTGAGAATGTTGTATATATCCCGCACATTATTTTTTAATTTTTGGCTTCCTATTCCAATTAGGTATTTGCTTCTCTTTTATTCTTGTTATTCCAAGTGTATTTTCGGATAAATTTTTTGAAAGAACAGTGCCTGCACCAGTAGTAGATTTCTTACCCAATGTAACTGGGGCTACCATCATAGTGTTACTGCCAACGAAAACCTCATCTCCAATAGTTGTTTTGTGTTTATCAAAGCCATCATAATTACAAGTTATTGAACCTGCACCTATATTCACACTTGAACCCATATCAGTGTCTCCAATGTAAGATAAATGAGGCACTTTAGATTTGTTTCCAATATTGCTTTTCTTAATCTCGACATAATTACCAATCTTAACTTGATTTGAAAGAATGGTATCTGGTCTGAGATTAGAAAAAGGTCCTAGTTGGCAATCTTTACCAACAATAGAATTATCAATAGAGACAAAAGGCTTTACTAAAGTATTTGCACCAATTTTAGAGTTATTAATTAAACAATTGCCTTCAATAACAACACCCTGATCAATTGTTGATTTGCCGGTTATTTGAACATTTGGACCTATTGAAACATTTTTTGATATATTTACATCTTGATCTATGACAATAGAAAATGGGTCTTTCAATAAAATATTTTTTTTAATGCATTCTTCATAAAAAAATATCTTATCAAGCTCGTGTGCTTTTCTATAATCATCAATAGTATTAATATTAAGGAATCTTCTATCATCTTTAACTTGTGTTGTAGTAATTTTTTTATTATTCCTTGAAAAAATCTCAATTAAATCTGTTAAATAATATTCTGAACCGTTTCTTTTAGGCATATCAGGTAAAAATTTTTTTAAGCTTGATGTCTTAAATAAATACAAGCCTGAATTAACCTCATTAATCTCTCTCTGCTCATCATTACAATCTTTTTCTTCAATTATTCTTTCAATTTTCCTATTTTTTGATCTAAATATTCTGCCATACCCAAAAGGGTCTCTTGGCTTAGTTGTAGCAAAATTGAGGTCTAAATTTTTTTTATTAAAGTCTCTTATAGATCTTTTAATTGTATCCAAATCAACAAATGGAGTATCACCGTTTAATACAAGAAGTTGCGAATTTAAATCCATCTTGGCAATAGCTTTTTTTACTGCATCTCCTGTTCCAAGCTGTTTTTTTTGTTCAACAATATGTATGTTTCTGAAGTTTAAAGATTTTACTAAATCAATTACGAGGTCTTTTTTGAATCCAACAACTAATATTATTTTTTTAGGTTTTAAATGTTGTAATGTTTTAATTGTTCTTTCAATAAGAGATTTACCGTTAATTGGTAAAATAACCTTGGGCAAATTCAAACCAAGCCTTGAACTTTTGCCAGCACACATTAAAACTACATTCAATACTTTATTAGCCATACTTTAAAAAGGTACATCGTCACTATTTGAGCCTTCTAAATCAAAATCATCTAAAAAACTGTCATCATTGGACGAACTTTGCTGCTCAGAACCTTTAGAATCTACAAACTGAAAATTATTAACTATTACTTCNGTAACATATTTTTTTTCACCGTTTTGATCCTCATAAGATCTGGATTCTAATGAACCTTCAACATAAATTTGATTACCCTTTTTGAAATACTGATTAATAGTCTCAGCAGTCTTTCTCCAAGCTACACATCTATGCCAAGATGTTTTATCAACTTTTTCGCCACTTTTATTTTTAAAGCTTATTGAAGTAGCTATGTTGAATGAAGATACTGGGGTTTGATCTTGAGTATATCTTAAGTCAGGATCTGCTCCGAGCCTACCTAATAAAATTACTTTATTTACACTGCCCATTTTTTTATTCTATCACTTATATTTTTAAAGTAAAAAATATTTGTTAAATAGCTATTAAAGAATTTTATTTATAAATGAATATAAAATCTTTCCAGTCATTCCCCAGATTTTATACCCTTTGTATTCAAAAACATTATCATTGTATTTTCTGTCATATCTTTCACTAACTCTGGGACTATCTGCTAACATATCTTTTATCACATCAATTGGAATCCAAACAGTATCCTCTACTTCATCTTTATTTAGTTGTAATTTTGGACTGTTATTTTTTAAGAAAAAGACATGAGGAGAGACCAAAAAAGCATTAGCATTTGGATTTACTGGTCGGTAGTCATCATATCTACCTACATATTCTGCATCCTTGTTTAAATCAATCCCAACTTCTTCCATTGTCTCTCTTTTGGCAGTGTCGAGGATACTTTTATCATATTTTTCTTTAACTCCTCCTGGGAAAGCCATGTGTCCAGAAAAATTATCACCCTGCCTTTTTGCTCTTTTAATAAAAAATAATTCCTCATCATTGTCTTTTGAAAACCTTACGATAATTGAAATTGAAGATAAAATTGAATTAGGTTCAGGGTCTATCAATTTAGGATTTGGATTCTTTATAAAATATCCAGATATTTTTTCTTGAAAATTCATTTGTAAATTAATTAATGTTTAAAGTTGTTATTGAATAAATTATTCTTGAGGTTTCTTTACAGCAACTACTTTATCTTCTGCTATTTCTCTTAAAGCTAAAACAACAGGCTTGTTCTTTTCTTTTGATAATGAAGGTGCTCCACCATGAATAGACTTTGCTCTCTTCATAGCAGCAACAGACAATTCAAATCTATTAGTAACCTTTTCTAAGCAATCTTCTATAGTAACTCTAGCCATTTGATTTCCTCACTATTATATTGTTATATATCAACTAATATGATTTCAATTATAAACGATATTAAATACAATGATAGTGGTTTAGTTCCAACAATAGTTCAGGACTATAATACTGGGGACATTTTAATGTTTGCTTTTTCTAATGAAGAGGCAGTAAGAAAATCTATAAATACTAACATTGCACATTTTTGGAGTAGAAGTAGAAATGAGTTATGGGAAAAAGGTGCTACTTCTGGAAATAGGCTTAATATTGTTAATATTTACATTGATTGCGATAGAGATTGCCTTCTTTATATGGTAAATCCAGACGGGCCAGCCTGTCATACAAATACAAAATCATGTTTTTATACTGATTTAAATAATAAGGAGCGAGAAGTTCCTTTATTAAAGGCACAAGTAATGAATGAAGTTTTTTCAATTATAGAAAGTAGGAAGAAAGATGATAAAAATGATAAATCCTATACAAAATCCTTATTTAAAGATGGATTAAAACAAATTCTCTCAAAAGTAAAAGAAGAATCAGATGAATCAATAGAAGCATCCGAAAATGGCGAGAAAGATAAGATAATCTACGAATATACCGATTTGCTATATCATATGATGGTTGCACTTTCTTATCATGATATAGATATTAAAGAAATATATAAAGAGCTAGAAAAAAGAATTGGCAAAACAAAAAAAGATTACACTTTAGATGAATGAAGAAAATAGAAAAATTGCCTGGTCTTATATAACCAAAATAGGAGACGAGATGAAAGGAAAGCTTCCTGAATCTCCAAATCATCCTAAAGGGAGAAACCCCTATGCTCATATTTTGATTCTTATAAAAACTAAATTTGGCTGTTCTTATAGAGAAATACCCGATGAAAAGTTGTCAACATTGATTAGATTTATAGATTTTGTTAAAGAAAGATCTATCCTAAAGTAATTTTCTTTTTGATTTATCTAAATACTGATGCTTGTACCTATTGTCTCTTTTGATATTTGCTGGTCTATCTTTTTCCTCTACATAATCTGTTATAGCTAGCTTTCCCCTTATTTCCTTTGGTAAGTCTTTCATACCCGGTGGTTGAGGTGGATCTGTTGAAAGATCACTTGTATATGAAAATGATGAAATAACTCTTTCAACTTTTTTCTTTTTATTACAACAAGGACATATAATATTTTTTTCATCCTCTTCATTCATTACTAGTTCAGAAAATCTAAAATTAGGAACAAAATATAAAACCATTATCTTTCCATCATCAATGTAAAGGTCAACATCTACATCTTCATCGCCAATTTTTCCTGCTCTTGCTATTTCCTTCTCGTTATATAAATCTACTAATATTATTGAATTAATACTTTCATACTTTTTAATTGTTGTCTCTATAGTTTTCTTTGTTGGCTTTTTTTCAATAGTTACTATGGAATCTAATATAGCTTGTCTACAAGGTATACATTCAAATTCATATAATGGCATATCCTACTCCGACTCAGTTCCATATGAACCATCATGTTGTGAATTACCAAAATACTGATTTAGATGGTCTTGACCAACCCAATTTGAAGCTTGTTCTTCATCTTTCATAATTTTATAATCTTTGTGCCATTGGAGAGGGTCGCCAGGCTTAGGAGCTCTATCATTCTGACCACCTCTTTTCTCAAATATAGCCTTAAATGGTGAAAAAATACGTTCAATATTCTTACAATTTTTATCACATGGACAAGAAATATCTTCGATGCTATCACCTTCAAAAAAAAGTTCGCTGAATTTAAAATCAATAAGCTCAAGATAAAGAAATTTTTTTTCATCTAGCTTGTACCTAAATCTTCTAATTCCCTTGTTTCCTTCTTTGCCTACAGAAAAAATGGTTTTGTCATTTTTGGGATTAAGAAGTTCTATATACTTAAAATTTGTATTTTTTTTTGCAAGCTTTTCAGCATATTTCTTATTCAAATTTTTAACGAGCTTGTCTATCTCTTTGTTATAAGTGAGCATACAATCTCTACATTCAAATTCATAAACTGGCATAAATAAACCCTTTAAACAAAAATAATAATAGATTACTATAACGGATATGGAAAGTTTTGTTAAATTTGAAACAATTAATTCTATCAGTTTGATCACAATNGATAATCCAAACAAAAAGAATGCAGTCTCTCCAGATATGATTGAAGAAATGATTNAACACATTAAATCACTTGAAGATAACAAGGACANCCGAACCATTATAATTAAAGGTGAAGGAAATAAAGTGTTTTCATCTGGATATGATATTTCATCTATAAAGGAAGACTATAATGACCCAAATCACCCTTTGATAAGAATAACTAAATGCATCAAAGACTCAGCAAAGATAGTTGTTGCGGCAATTAATGGTCATGCATTTGGAGGTGGTTTGGAAATAGCCATAAGTTGTGATTTCAGATTTTTTTCGAAGAATTCAATCTTTTGTGTACCTCCTGCTAAATTGGGGATTCCTTATAGTTATAATGGTTTAAAAAATTTCATCAATTGTGTTGGACTATCGAATACAAAAAATATTTTCCTAACAGCTGACAAATTTAATTCAGATGATGCATTAAGTATGGGGTTAGCAAATTTTATTTCCGAGAACGAAAAAATAATTGATGATGCAATTAATTTTTGCGAGAAAGTATCTCAAAATGCTCCTTTATCATTAGAAGTTATTAAAAAATCTATAAACTCCTTCCAAGAAAGCCAAGTCTTAGATAAAGAAAAAAAATTAGTGATTGAAGATTTAATTAAAAATATTCAAGAAAGTAAAGACTTTATTGAAGGTAGGAAAGCTTTTCAAGAGAAAAGAAAACCTAACTATAAGGGCACATAATTAAATATTTGAATAATTAAATGCTTTATCCTTAATTTTAAGCCATTGAGAATCCACTTTAACTCTCAAATCTAGGAAAACCTTACAATTTAAAAACTCTTGAATATCCACCCTGCTTTCTTCACCAACTTTTTTTATCATTTGGCCTTTCTTTCCAATTATAATTTGTTTATGGTGTGAACTCTCCGCTACAATGTAAGCTTGAATTACTATAATCTTTTTCTTTTCAATAATTTCTTCAACAACTACTGCTATTCTATAAGGAACTTCTTGATATAAATTAGTGAAAATTTTCTCTCTTATTATTTCAGATAAATAAAATTTTTCTGGCTGATCAGTTAGAATATCATCTGGAAGAATTTTCTCGTCAAAAGGCAAATTTTCTTTAAGTTTATCGAGCAATAAGTTAGTACCTTCGTTATTTAATGCACTTATTGGAATAAAATTTTCAACAAAATCATATTTGCTTCTTAGATTTTCAATTAACCCTAATATTCTGCTTTTTTTAATTAAATCAATCTTGTTAATAGCAACAATAGGATTTTTATCTTTGATTTTATCGAATAAATTCAAATCATCTTCAGAGAATTTTTTGGTTCCATCTATCATTACCAATATAACATCAGCTTCACTTATAGCTTGCATTGATGACTGAACCATAATTCGATTTAAGAATTTATTTGATTTTTGTAGCCCAGGAGTATCCAAAAAAAGCATTTGTGAATCTTTAGAATTAAGAACACCTAAAATTTTATTTCTAGTAGTATTCGGCTTATCACTTACAGCAGATATTTTCCTTCCTGTTATTGTATTGATTAATGTTGATTTTCCTGTATTTGGCTTTCCGATAATTGAAACTGTTCCTGCTTTAAAGTTTTCCATTGATTTATCATTATACTGTTCTTGTGGAGTTTAATAAATAAAGTTAAGATTTAATTCCAAATATGAAAACTAATTATAGAACAAACTATTGTGCAACCTTCAATGAATCTAATCAAGGAGAGGAAGTAAGCATAACTGGATGGTCTTCTACTGTAAGAGACCATGGTGGAGTCATATTTATAGATGTCAGAGATAGATCGGGAATTATTCAAATAGTATCTGACCCAGAATTATTTCCTGAAGCCCATAATACCATTGAGAAGATTAGAAATGAATTTGTAATAAATGTTAAAGGGAAAATTAGATTACGTTCAGATAATAGTGTAAATCCAAAATTGCCAACAGGAAAAATTGAAATTTTAGCGGAAAGTGTTGAGATTTTTAATACTTGTGTTCCTTTACCTTTTCAAATTGAAGATGAAATTGATACTGATGAAAATATAAGATTAAAATATAGATATTTAGATTTAAGAAGACCTAGTATCAGTAAAAACTTTGTTCTTAAAAGTGAAACCATGAAGGTAATTAGGAATTACTTTCATGAGCATAATTTTATTGATATAGAGACACCTTATCTTACGAAATCAACTCCAGAGGGTGCAAGGGATTATCTAGTTCCAAGCAGAGTTCATCAAAATCATTTTTTTGCACTTCCCCAATCCCCTCAAATATTAAAACAAATTTTGATGACATCAGGTTTTGATAGGTATTTCCAGATTGTCAGATGCTTTAGAGACGAGGACTTAAGAGCTGACCGCCAACCTGAATTTACTCAAGTAGATTTTGAAATGTCATTTGTTAATAAAGATGATATTATGGAGTTTACAGAGGGTTTAATTAAAAAAATCTTCACATCTGCACTAAAAATAAATCTTGATAATGATTTTGAAAGGATTACATATGATGATTCAATACGAAGATTTGGGAATGATAGACCTGATATGAGATTTGGCCTTGAACTTGAAGATATTACAGATATTTTCAAAGATACTGAGTTTAAAGTTTTTAAAGATGTAGTAAAAAAGAATGGTGTAATAAAGTGCCTAAAAGTCAAAGATGCAAAATTATCAAGAAAAGATATAGACGAGCTAACAATTTTTGCACAAAGCAATGGGGCTAAAGGACTTGCCTGGATTAAGGTAAATAAAGAAGATTTGCAATCACCAATCATTAAATTTTTCACTGAAAATGAGATTACATTACTTAAAAAAAATCAAGATTTATCTGATGGGGATATATTGTTCTTTGGTGCAGGTTCAAGTGACGAAGTAAACAAATATATGTCTGCAGTAAGACTTAAATTAGGCGAGGATCTAGAACTAATGAATAAAAATGATTTTAAATTCGTTTGGGTGACAGACTTTCCTCTCTTTATTAAAGATGGTGCTGAGGTCACCTCTGTTCACCACCCTTTTACTGAGCCGATTGACCATGATTTTAATAGTGACGAAATATTACAAGTTAAATCCAATGCTTATGATATTGTTCTTAATGGAACAGAGCTTGGAGGCGGAAGTATAAGGATTCATAAAAAAGAACTTCAAGAAAAAATTTTTGAAATATTAAAGATAAGTGAGAAAGAGTACAAAGATAATTTTGGCTTTCTTCTATCAGCACTTGAAAGTGGGACACCTCCACATGGTGGATTAGCATTGGGTCTTGATAGAATATTAATGTTCTTAACTGGTGCTGGTTCTATTAGGGATATAATAGCTTTTCCTAAAACACAAAAAGCGTCATGCCTACTTACTGAGGCTCCCTCTAAAGTATTCTCAGAGAAACAACTTGAAGAACTTGGAATTAATTTAATTATTCCTGATGAGGAATAATTGAACCTAAAACTTTCTTGTTGAGAATTTCGTTTATTTTTACCCTCACTATACTGCCTTGCTCAATCTTAGAATCTGAAATGTTTACATCAATATAATTTCTAGTTCTAACTTTATTATTTTTTTCTTTAATTCCTGATAAAGTTTTACCAATATATTTATATTGAAATTCCTCTTTTAATTTATCAGCTAACATACGAAGTTTTTTTGACCTATTCTTCTTTTCATAACTATCAATCTTGTCTGTTTTGATGGAGGCCCTTGTTCCTTTTCTGTCAGAATAGGGAAATACATGCAGATAATTAAGTTCAGAGTTTTTTATATAATTATAAGTTTCTAAAAATAAATCTTCTGTTTCACCAGGAAATCCAACAATTACATCAGTACCAATACATGCATCTGGAATAAGTTTTCTAATATAATTAGTAAGTTTTGTAAAAGAGGATATCTTATACCTTCTTCTCATCTCTCTTAAAATTTCATCATTACCACTTTGCATTGATATGTGAAATGATGGACAAATTTTTTTTGATTCTGAAATAAAATCTATCATTTCAAGTGAAGTATCTGCAGGATCAATTGAACTAAGTCTTATATTTTTAATCGGTGAATATTTTTCAATTTTCTGGAGCAATCCAAGTAGGTTTTGATTTTTATCAAGACCATAACTTGAAAGATGAATACCTGTTAGAACTACTTCATTAAAACCAGAATCATGGAGATAAGAGATTTTGTCTAATAAGCTATCATTATTCATACTTCTAGATTTGCCTCTTGCAAAAGGAATAATACAAAAAGAACATCTATAGTTGCACCCATCTTGAATCTTAAGAAATGCTCGCGACCTATTTTCTTTAATGCTTTCATCAAAATCATCAAATTCATTTAAAGCGAAAATATCACTTACGACTTCATTCTCATAAGCTTCTAGATTATTTAATACTTTTGGTATCAAATATTTATTTGCATTATCAACAATAAAATCTACATCTGATGAAGCCTTCAGGGCTTCAGGGTTTGTTTGTGCCAGACATCCCGTTACCAATGTTTTTATTTTTGGGAAATCTTTTTTAATTTTTTTTAAATCTTTTAAAATTTGATTGTCAGTAACATCAGTAACTGTGCAAGTATTAATTATACAAATATTAGATCTGTCTAAATCAGGAGATTCTTCAAAATTGCTTGGTACTATAGATTTAATTTTATCTGTGTCGAATTGATTAACCTTGCAGCCATAGGTCATATAGTGAATTTTATTATATTGCTTGGTCAATCCATCCACCACCAATCACTTTCTCGTTTTTATAAAATACTATTGCCTGGCCTGGTGTTAGTGCTCTTTGGGGCTTTTTGAATTTAACTAAAAGTCTCCCATCATTCTTAAAATCAATGCTAACTTCGGATTCAGGACTCCTATATCTTACTTTTGCTTTGAGCTTTAAATTTAAGATAGACTCTCTATCCATTGACCAATTTAGGTTTTTTGCATACAAAGTATCAGAGTACAAATCTGTCTCAGAGCCTACAATTATATCTGAATTATCAAAGTTTATATTAACAACATACATTGCTTCTTGAGAATTTATACCCAACTTTCTTCTTTGACCAATAGTAAAATTATGAATTCCCTCGTGTTCCCCCAAAATATTTCCACTTACATCCTTAATTACACCACTTTTGGGTTGGAAATTGATAGAATTTTTTTCAATAAAAGTTCTATAGTCTTTTGCAATAAAACAGACATCTTGACTCTCTTTTTTGGTAGCTACGGATAAATTAAAGCCTTCTGATATTTCTCTTACTTTTGGTTTTGAAAACTCCCCTAAAGGGAACATTAGTCTAGATAGCTCTTTACTTTTTAAAGTGAATAAGAAATATGACTGATCTTTAAATTTATCAACCCCTTTTTCTAAAAAAATTCTTCCTTTGTCATCTTTGGAAATCTTTGCATAATGACCAGTGGCTAGGTAATCAGCACCGAGCTCCAATGATTTTTTAAGTAAAAAATCAAACTTCATATATTCATTACACATTATACAAGGATTAGGAGTTTGACCGTTATAGTATTTATTAATAAAATCACTAACAACATATTTCTGAAAATCGTCTTTATAATTTACTACATGATGTTCAATTCCAATCTGATTTGCAGCTTGTCTTGCATCGAATACATCGCTTAGTGAGCAACATCCCGTTTCATCATCTGCATAATCCCATAGCTGCATTGTTATGCCCGAAACATCATACCCCTGCTCTCTTAAAAGTGCTGCTGTTGTTGAACTATCTACTCCACCACTCATAGCCACAATTACTTTTTTACTCATAGAATGTACTTTACCAGAAGGTTATAAATAAGAGAAAGGTGTATATATAGTTTTCTTTATGTATTATTAAAATAATTCAATGAATAATCTTCCTTTTGCTTTAGAAAATGGTCTTACTAAAGACGAGTATCTCTCTATTGTAAAAAAACTAAATAGAGAACCTAATACTAATGAAATAGGAGTAATAGCTGCTATGTGGTCAGAGCATTGCTCATATAAGAGTTCAAAGTTTTATCTAAAGAAACTCCCAACAAAGGGGAAACATGTTATTCAGGGGCCTGGCGAAAATGCTGGGATTATAGATATTGGCGATAATCAATGTGCAGTTTTCAAAATAGAGAGTCATAATCATCCATCTTTTATTGAGCCATATCAAGGTGCAGCAACTGGGGTTGGTGGTATTCTTAGAGATGTTTTTACAATGGGTGCAAGACCTATTGCATTAATGAACTCTCTAAGATTTGGAAATCCTAAGCTTAAAATTACAAAAAAACTTATTAATGGAGTCGTGTCAGGAATTGCTGGATATGGTAATTGCATGGGAATTCCAACGGTTGGAGGCGAGATTTATTTTGACGAATCTTATAATGGTAATCCATTAGTTAATGCTTTTGCTCTAGGCATTACGACCAAAGATAAAATTTTCTTAGGAAGGGCTGATGGCCCAGGAAATCCTGTTTATTATCTTGGAGCTAAAACTGGTAAAGATGGTGTGAAGGGAGCCATTATGGCCTCAGATGTATTTGAAAATGAAGAAGAGCTTGATAGACCAACAGTACAAATTGGTGACCCTTTCAAAGAAAAACTTCTACTTGAAGCATGTCTAGAGTTATTCAAGACCAAAGGAATCATTGGAATTCAAGATATGGGAGCAGCAGGACTAACTTCATCTGGATCTGAAATGGCTTTCAGATCCAATAATGGAATTATGCTCAATTTAGACAAGGTGCCAAAAAGAGACTCAAGTATTAATGCCTATGAAATGTTGTTGTCTGAATCACAAGAACGAATGCTATTGGTTATGAAGGAAAAATCTTCGTCTAAAATTAATAAGATTTTTAAAAAATGGCATTTAGATTCAACCGAGATAGGAAAAGTGATCAAAGAGAAAAACTTTATAGTCAAATTTAAAGGTAAAACTGTAGTAAACATTCCAGTTTCTATTCTTACCGAAGATTCTCCAGTATATAAAAGACCTGTTAAATCCCCAAAAGTTAGGAAAATTAAAGAAGGAAAAACTCTGAAGCTTAAATTCTCTAATAAGAATTTAGCTACTATCTTTAGAAAAATTATTAAGGATGAAAATATATGCTCAAGAAGATGGGTGTATGAACAGTTTGATTATATGGTAGGGACCAACACAATTACTGAACCTGGATCAGATTCCGCTGTTATTAGGATTAAAAATACAAAAAAAGCTTTGGCTCTAACAACAAATTGTAATTCATCATATTGTAAAATAAATCCAAAAAAAGGTTCGAGTATCGCTGTTGCAGAATGTACAAGAAACATAATTGCATCTGGTGCAGTACCACTTGCAATTACAAATTGTTTAAATTTTGGTAATCCAGAAAAAAAAGAAATAATGTGGCAATTTGCAAAAGCTATTGATGGTATATCTGAAGCAGTACTTAAATTCAATACCCCAGTGGTTAGCGGAAATGTAAGCTTATATAATGAAAATAAGTCAGATTCAATTAACCCAACACCTGTAATTAGTATGGTTGGCTTGATTAAAGACATCAAATATAAGAGAGATCAATTTTATAAAAACAATGGTGACTCAATATTATTAATCGGAAAAATAAAAAATGATTATGGAGGTTCAATAGTCTCTAAATACATAAACGAGTTAAAAGAAAGATACAAAGAACCTTCAATAAATCTTAAAGATCATTATAAAATCAATAATTTTATAATGAAAATTAATAAAAAATATAAACTTGAATCAATTCATGACATATCTGAGGGTGGTTTAGCAGTTTCATTATTAGAGTCATGCTTTAATAACAATTTGTTAAAAGGAGCAGTTATTGATTTATCTTCCTTGAACTTTCAGAATAATTTACAGATATTTTCTGAGACTCAAGGTTGCTACCAAATAAGTTGCAAGAAGGAAATTGCAAAGAAAATACTTGCCGAATCAAAAAAGGATAAAATATATGTAAAAGAAATTGGATATGTAACAGAAAATTATTTCTCAATAAAAGATTATTTTAATGTTAAAATTCAAGATATTTATAAATTATGGAGTAGCTCATTTCCAAATTAATAAGGAACGATAAATTTATAGAAGAATGTGGTGTTTTTGGGATATATAATCACCCCGAGGCATCTAATCTAACTTATTTGGGTCTTCATGCTTTACAACATAGAGGTCAAGAAGGTGCAGGTATTGCTTGTACTGATGAAATAAAAATTTACAATGAAAAAGGTATAGGACTCGTTTCTGATATTTTTGATAAGGACAAAATTAATAAGCTTCATGGAAATTCTGCAATAGGACATGTTAGATATTCAACCTCTGGCTCCAAGAATTTAGTTAATGTTCAACCTATATGTGTGACATCTTCAGCAGGTGAAATGGCGATTGCCCATAATGGAAATTTAACAAATGCAAATAAGCTAAAAGCTAAGCTAGAAAATAATGGCGCAATATTTCAAACTAATAGTGACACTGAAGTCATAATCCATCTTATATCAAATTCAAAAAAAAGGAAATTTGTTGATAGAGTTATTTATGCATTGGGTAAATGTGAAGGTGCTTTTTCATTACTTTTCATAACCAAAGATGGAATAATTGCAGCTAGAGATCCTAAAGGCTTCAGACCCTTAATGTTGGGAAACATTAATAATTCATATGTCATAGCATCTGAAACTTGTGCATTTGATTTAGTTGAAGCTGAGCCTATAAGAGAAATAAAGCCTGGGGAAGTGTTAGAAATAAACAATAAAGGTATAACATCACATAATCCTTTTCCAAATCAAAGGAAAAAATCTTTTTGTATTTTTGAACATATCTATTTTGCACGACCTGATAGTAATATTTTTGGAAGTAGTGTTTATATGACAAGAAAAGAGCTAGGAAGACAACTTGCAAGAGAACATCCTGTAAAAGCAGATTATGTCGTCCCAGTCCCTGACTCAGGAGTTGCTTCAGCTATTGGATACTCAGAGGAAAGCAAAATTCCTTTAGAATTAGGTCTTCTAAGAAATCATTATGTAGGAAGAACCTTTATTGAGCCTCAACAACATATTAGAAATTTTGGTGTAAAACTGAAACTTAATTCTGTGAAAGATGTTTTAAAGAACAAAAAAGTGATAGTAATTGATGATTCAATTGTTCGTGGAACAACCTGTAGAAAAATAATTAAAATGATTAAGGATGCTGGTGCAAAAGAGGTACATGTAAGAATAAGCTCTCCTCCTACCAAAGATTCTTGTTATTATGGTATTGATACACCAGATAAAACTGAGCTAATAGCTAATGATTTATCAACAGAGCAGATAAGAAGATACATACTTGCTGATACTTTAGGCTACTTGACATTAGATGGATTGAGAAATTCTGTACAAAAAAATTCATCTTACAATGTTAAAAATAATTTCTGTGTTTCATGTTTTAACAGCAGGTACCCAACTGATATTGAATTATCATAATTGATCTAATATCGATTCAATGTTGGATATATTTCTCTTTGATTCTAGCAATATTCTTTTTTCTCTTTGTACCACATCTTCAGGAGCAGAATCCATAAATTTCTTATTCATCAATTTAGCATCAGATCTTTTAAAATCTTTTTTAATAGTATCTAAATCTTTTAATAGCTTAGCTTTTTGCTCTTCAACATTCATAGAATCATTAAGTTCAAAAGAAACTTTATAGAATTTGCTGACATTAGTAACTAATCGCACCCTGGGATTTGTAGTTGATACAATTTCATCAATACCTGCTAATTTCTTCAAAAATTGAATATTTCTATTTAGGAAGTTATCTTCATCATCAACATAAACTTTTATTTTATCTTGAGGGGGAATTAATAAGTTTTTCCTCAATGATCGAACTGCAACAACAAAATCTTGGAATCTTTCAAAGTCAGTTGTTGAACTTCTGACATATTTTGAATGTTCTGGGAAAATTAAATTTTCTTTCATATCTTTATTATGAAAGCTTAATATTTCAGATGAAATAAAAGGGCAAAATGGATAAAAAAGGATTAAAAAATCATTCAAAATAGTACAAATTACATTTTTACTATCCTCAGATTTTGGATTAGATTCAAATTCAACTTTTACTATCTCAATATACCAGTCACAAAAATCATCCCAAAAAAACTTATATAAAAGACTAGAAGCTTTTTCAATTTCACAATTATTTATAGCTATTTGATAAGATTCAATTAATTCAGAAAAACTATTAACAATCCACGCATCATAAAATTTATTTAGTTTTAGGTCGTTATTGGGCTTTTCTTTGGTATGAAACTTTACAAACTTATTAGCATTCCAAACTTTATTCATAAAATTTCTAGCTGGTTCTAATGAATTCTTTGCAAGCTTAATATCGCTATGAGGAGAAATGTTAGATGCAAGAAAAAATCGTAATGAATCAGTTCCAAATTGTTTAATAAGATCTAATGGATCTATAACATTTCCTTTAGTCTTGGACATTTTTTGACCTTTGGAATCTCGTATTAAATTATGAATATAAATAGTTTTAAAAGGAATTTGATTTGTTAGTTCTAAGGACATCATAATCATCCTTGAAACCCAAAAAAAGATTATATCAAAACCAGTAACTAATATTGTAGTAGGAAAAAAGTTTTTTAGTTCATTACTATTTCCTGGCCATCCCAGTGTTGAGAATGGCCATAATCCTGATGAAAACCAAGTATCTAAAACATCGGTCTCTCTTTTAAGAGATCCTTCAGGATTATTATTAAATTTATTAAAATATTTCTCTTTTGCATCCTCTTCATTATAAGCTGCTATTGAATTATCATTTTTACAAGTCCAAATTGGTATTTGATGACCCCATAGTATTTGCCTTGAAATACACCATGGTTTAATATTTTTTAACCACTCATAATATGTATTTTCCCAAAACTTTGGCTTAAAAGTAATCTGTCCGTCTTCAACGGCTTTGATTGACCTTTCTGCCATTCCCTTAACATCTAAGAACCATTGATCTTTTAATAAAGGTTCTATTACTTCGCCAGACCTATCTCCCTTGGGAATTGTATTAATTACATCCTCTATGGATGCTAAAATATTAGCTTCTTGCATAAAGTTCAGGAGCTTATCTCGTGCTTTTAGAACCGATAGACCTTGGTATTCATTTGGTGTATTTTCATTTAGTGTTCCATCGTCATTCAATATGTTTATCATTTCGAGATTATGTCTCTTAGCTACTTCAAAATCATTAAAATCNTGTCCAGGTGTGATCTTTACAGCACCTGAACCCTTCTCCATGTCAGCATATTCATCAGCAATTACCGGTATATGTTTTTTGTTAAACACGTTAATAACCTTCTTGCCTATATAAGATTTATATCTATTATCATTAGGATTGACAGCTATAGCAGTATCTCCAAACATTGTCTCAGGCCTTGTTGTAGAAACAATTATATTGTCATCAGAATCAACTAGTTGATATTTAAAGGAATATAACTTGCCTTTTTTTTCTTCTGAAATAACTTCGAGATCCGAAATTGCCGTTTTAAGTTTTGAATCCCAATTAATTAAAGTTTTTTTCTTATAAATAAGTCCTTTATTATAAAGAGTGATAAATGCAGTATTTACCGCATAAGTCATGTCATCATCTAATGTAAATTTTACTTTGGACCAATTGCAACTTAGTCCTAACTTTTTAAGTTGCTCAAGGATTTTATTTCCATTCTTTTGTTTCCAATCCCAAATTTTTTCTATTAATTGATCATTTGATAATTTTGACGAATCAAAACCTTCATTATTTAAAGCTTTTTCAACTAATAGTTGGGTGGCAATACCAGCATGATCAGTTCCAGGTGTCCAACGTACATTCAATCCAATCAATGAATTATATTTGATTAAAACATCCTGAATTGTTGAATTTAAAGCATGTCCCAAGTGAAGGTTTCCGGTTACATTTGGTGGGGGAATTGCAATAGAGTAGAAATCAGTACCATCAGTGTTATTCTCAGAAATTATAGTATCAAGCCACTTTTCTTCAATCCTTTCTGGATTGTAATTACTAAAAAGATTTTCTTTTTCTTCATCCATTAGACAGTATCAGGATTATTAGTCTGAGGCACTTCAATTTCTGGAGCATTTACTTCAACATCTGTGTTTGAATATATTGGTAAACCAGTACCTGCAGGAATTAACCTTCCCATAATAACATTTTCTTTCAAACCAGAAAGTCCATCGATCTTTCCTTCACATGAAGCATCAGTAAGAACCTTTGTTGTTTCTTGGAATGAAGCTGCTGAAAGCCAACTTTTAGTACTCAAAGAAGCTCTAGTAATACCTAATAATAATGGCTCTGCTTGTGCAGGTTGTCCACCTTCAGATATAACTTGCTGATTCGTTTTGATAAACTCACCTTTCTCAACTGCTTCTCCTATTAGGAGGGTAGTATCACCTGAATCAGTAATCTTAACTCTTTTTAACATCTGCCTAGTTATGATTTCAATGTGCTTATCATTTATTCGTACACCTTGAAGTCTATAAACATCTTGAATCTCGTCGACAATATATTTTGATAATTCTTTTTCACCTTTAATTTTTAAAATATCATGCGGGTCTGGGGCTCCATCTACTATTTGATCACCTGCGGATATACTTTCACCTTCTCTTACTAAAATATGTTTTGATTTTGGAACCAAATACTCTTTAGGGTCTCCTACAGACGGGCTTACAATAATTCTTTTTTTTGATTTAATATCTTTACCAAAAGAAACAATACCTTCTATTTCTGATATTACAGCTGGATCTTTTGGGGGCCTTGCTTCAAATAATTCAGCAACCCTAGGTAGTCCTCCAGTGATATCTTTTGTTTGAGCTTTAGCTTGAGGCAATGATGCTATAAACTCACCTGGTTTTACTTTTTCGTCATTATCTTTCCTTATTTCAGCACCCTTAGGCATTGGGTACTCAAATCTTTCACCATTCTTCGTTACCAATATCAATGCAGGATTCAACTTCTGATCTTTAAATTGCATAACTTCTTTATTTGAGAGACCAGAATATGGATCAACACTCTCTTTATAAGTTAAATTGGGCTCTAAATCTTTATATTCTATATGACCTTCTTCTTCAGCAATAAAAGGAAATATTGTTGGATCCCATTCTGCTAATAATGATCCTTTTTTTATTTCTTGTCCATCATCACAGTAAATTTTTGCACCTAATGTCAAAGGGTATCTCTCAAGTTCAAGCGAAGTTGTAGGGTCTTCTATTACTAACTCTCCAGTCTTACTTGTGCATATATTAGCATCACCGGACTTAACAAAATTTAAATCTACAAATCTTATCTTTCCTGAATTTTTTGAATCATGTCTTGATTGTTCTACTTTAGCGACACCACCAATGTGAAAAGTTCTCATAGTTAATTGTGTACCTGGTTCCCCAATTGATTGAGCAGCTATTATACCAACAGCTTCACCAGTGTTTACCAATTCTCCACTTGCAAGATTTCTTCCATAGCATAGTGTACAAACTCCTGATTCTGATTCACATGTAAGACCTGAAAGAATTTTAATCCTTAATGATCCAGGAATTGAATCCATTTTCTTTGCAATTCCTTCATTAACTTCATTATTTTTAGCAACTATCAATTCACCAGTAAGGGGATCTATAACATCCTCAGCAACTACTCTTCCTAAAGCTCTTGAGCCAACACTCGCAACAACTTCCCCACCTTCAACCAATTGGCTAATCTCTATTCCCTCAGTTGTTCCACAGAAATATTCAGAAACCATTACATCTTGAGCAACATCTACAAGTCTTCTAGTGAGATAGCCGGCATTTGCAGTTTTTAGGGCAGTGTCAGCAAGTCCTTTTCTTGCACCGTGAGTAGAAATGAAATACTGAAGAACACTTAAGCCCTCTCTAAAGTTTGAAGTTATAGGTGTTTCAATAATTTCACCTGACGGTTTAGCCATTAAACCTCTCATACCTGCAAGCTGTCTAACTTGAGACTGACTTCCTCTAGCGCCTGATTCCACCATCATAAATATAGGATTGCTACTAGGTGCTTTATCACCATCTTTATCAATCTTATTAGCTTCTGGAGCTGAAATCCTATTCATTAATATATTCGCAATCTCATCTCCAGTTCTTGCCCAAACATCTATAACTTTATTATATCTTTCACCTTCTGTTATTAGCCCTTGCAAATACTGGTTTTTAATATTGCTAACTTCCTCTTCAGCTTCACTAATAGATTTGTTTTTCTCATCTGGAATTATCATGTCAGCTATTGAAACTGAAATACCAGAAGTAGTAGAATGCTTAAAACCTAATGTTCTAAGTCTGTCGGCTAGTAATACAGTTGCCTTACCACCTGACATTCTGAATGTAGTATCAATTAAGTCCTCGACTGCTTTTTTTGTCATCAATCTATTTATTAAATCAAAGGGTACCTCTTCTGGCATTACTTCAAAAATTAAAGCTCTTCCTACAGTTGTTTCTTTAACTTCGTCATTAATTTTTATTTTTATTCTTGCATGAATATTTACCTGTCCTAGGTCAAAAGCTGTTCTTAATTCATTTAAAGAAGAAAAGGCTTTCCCCTCACCTTTCGAACCTGGAACTTCTCTACTCATATAATAAATACCTAAAACAATGTCTTGTGAAGGTAAAATTATTGGCTTACCATGTGCCGGTGATAAAATATTATTAGTTGACATTATTAATGTTCTGCATTCAGTCTGTGCTTCAACAGATAATGGAACATGAACTGCCATCTGATCCCCATCGAAGTCAGCATTAAATGCTGGGCAAACTAAAGGGTGTAATTGAATTGCCTTGTCTTCAACTAAGACAGGCTCAAAAGCTTGAACACTTAATCTATGAAGTGTTGGAGCTCTATTTAACATTACCGGATGCTCTCTAATAACATCATCTAATGCATCCCAAACAATTGGTGCTTGTTGTTCAACAAGATTTTTTGCTATTTTAATAGTAGCTGCATGACCCCATAATTCTAATTTTTGATAAATAAATGGTCTAAATAATTCCAAAGCCATTTTTTTTGGTAAACCACATTGGTGCAATTTTAATTGTGGGCCCACCACAATCACTGATCTACCAGAATAATCTACTCTTTTACCAAGTAAATTTTGTCTGAATCTACCTTGTTTTCCTTTTATAATATCACTTAAGCTTTTTAAAGGTCTGTGGTTATGACCCAGAACTGGTCTTCCTCTTCTTCCATTTTCAAAAAGAGCATCCACAGATTCCTGTAACATCCTTTTTTCATTTCTAACAATAATATCAGGAGCACCAAGTTCCATTAATTTTTTTAATCTATTGTTTCTATTAATAACTCGTCTATAAAGATCATTCAAATCTGAGGTAGCAAACCTTCCACCATCGAGTGGCACCAAGGGTCTCAAATCGGGCGGTAAAACTGGCAATCTTTTTAATATCATCCATTCTGGTTTGTTTCCAGAATTTCTAAATGCTTCAACGATTCGCAATCTTTTTGAAAGCTTTACTTTTTTGAGGGGTGAGGTTGTTGTTCTTAATTCTTGTTTTAATTCAACAGATAATGATTCTAAATCAATTTCTTGTAACATATTTCTAACAGTTTCTGCACCCATACCAACCAATAAAAAGAAATTATCATCTATAAGCTTTCTATAAGTATCCTCTGATATAACTTGTCCAATTTTAAGACCTGTGTCACCAGGATCTGTAATAACATAAGATTCAAAGTAAAGAACTTTCTCTAAATCTTTTAATGTCATATCAAGAAGTGCCCCTATTCTACTAGGTACACTTTTTAAAAACCAAATATGTGCAACTGGAGAACATAGCTCGATATGAGCCATTCTAAATCTCCTAACTTTACTTGAAATAACTTCTACACCACATTTCTCACAAGTGTGGTTTCTATGTTTTAATCTTTTGTATTTTCCACATAAACATTCAAAATCTTTAACGGGTCCAAAAATCTTTGCACAAAATAAACCATACTTTTCCGGTTTAAATGTTCTATAATTGATTGTCTCAGGTTTTTTAATTTCACCATAAGACCATTCTTTAATTTGCTCTGGTGAAGCAATACTAATTTTAATAGATTTAAAATCTTGAGGATTTTTAGGTTTATCAAATAAGACACCCATATCAAGCATTGTATCTCACCTCCACAAAGTTAAACATCTGCATCTACATCTACCTCTTGTGATTTATCAATCATTTCAATATTCAAACCTAGTGATTTTAATTCATTAGTAAGCACATTAAATGATTCAGGAATTCCTGGTTCAAATTTTAATTTGTTTTTCACTATGGAATCAAACAATCTAGTTCTTCCTATTACATCATCTGATTTAACTGTTAAAAATTCTTGAAGTGTATTTGCAGCACCATAAGCCTCTAGTGCCCAAACCTCCATCTCTCCTAACCTTTGACCACCAAAGTGAGATTTACCACCTAAGGGTTGTTGTGTAACAAGTGAATAAGGACCAATGGCTCTAGCATGGATTTTTTCCTCTACTAAATGATGAAGCTTAATCATATACATTATCCCTACAGTAACTCGTTGATCAAAGGGTTCACCTGTTTGTCCATTAAATAAAGTAAGCTTACCATCCTCTGGAAAATGATTTTCAGCAAGCAAGGCACGAATATCGGATTCTTTTACACCTTCAAAGATAGGTGTTTCAACAGGAACTCCTGAAGATAGTCTTTTAGCAAGATCTATTAAATCCTTATCATTAAGTTTTTTAACATTATTAATATAATCGATATCATTTTTATAGAATTTTGAAATCAAATCTTTGAGAGAATCAATATTTGGAAATTTTTCGGAAAGTTTTTCATTAACTTGATTTCCAAGTGATTTTGCAGCTAATCCTAAGTGCGTTTCTAGAATTTGACCAACATTCATTCTGGAAGGTACACCTAAAGGATTTAAGACCATATCTACTGGGGTTCCATCTGGTAAGTAAGGCATATCTTCAACAGGTAGAACTCTTGATACTACTCCTTTATTGCCATGCCTACCAGCCATCTTATCACCAACTTGATGCTTTCTTTTTACAGCAACGTAGACTTTAATAACTTTTAAAACACCAGGTTGTAGATCATCTGGTTGAGACAATTTCTCAATTTGCTCATTAATCCTATTTTCAACATTGGCAAGTTTTTCATTTGAAATTTTTAGTATTGAATCAATTTGGCTTTCTAATGAACTTTTTTCATTAAATTCAATAGTAGTAATTTTTTCATATGGAACCAGGTCAAATTGTTCACTCTCTATTTCTTTATTCTTTTTTAGAACAATCTTTCTTCCTGCTCTAATATCATTACTAGGTATTTTTCCAATAAATATTCTTTTTAATTGGGACCTTGCCTCAGATATAATATGTTCTCTTTCACTTTCTAACTCATTTTGCAACTCTAAAACTTCTGGTGAACCGGACCTTGACCTATCTTGCTTATCTCCCAATCTAGATATTAGAGTTTTTACATCTAAAACAATACCATTGACACCCGGTGGAACCCTTAATGATGTATCTTTAACATCACCTGCTTTATCTCCAAAGATTGCTCTCAACAATCTTTCTTCAGGGGATAATTGAGTCTCGCCTTTTGGAGATATTTTTCCAACTAAAATATCATTTGGTTTAACCTCAGCACCAATCTGTATAACACCATCCTTATCAAGGAAAGATAAATTTTCTTCATTAACATTTGGTATATCTCTTGTTATTTCTTCTTTGCCAAGCTTAGTTTCACGGGAAACACATTCAAATTCTTCTATATGAACAGATGTGAAAGTGTCTTCTTTTGAAAGTCTTTCGCTTATCAAGATTGCATCTTCGAAGTTATATCCTCCCCAAGCCATGAAAGCAATTAAAACATTTTTTCCGATGGCTAATTCTCCATACTCTGTTGAAGGACCATCTGCAATAATATCCCCTTTATTTATTTTTTGACCTTTCTTAACAATTGGTTTTTGGTTCCAACATGTATTTTGATTTGATCTTTGAAATTTAATTAAATCATAAATATCAGATGCTTCATCTGATGAACTATCATCTTTTTTTATAACAATTTTTGACGAATCAACATAATCGACTATTCCTGAATTGAAAGCTATTACATTGACTCCTGAATCTCTAGATATATTCTTCTCGAATCCAGTTCCAACTAAAGGAGCAGATGAACGTAGCAAGGGCACTGCTTGTCTTTGCATATTTGAACCCATTAAAGCTCTATTTGCATCATCATGCTCTAAGAAAGGAATTAATGAAGCAGAAACAGAAACTAATTGTGCTGGCGATACATCCATTAGTTGCACATCTTCCTTTGGAACAACTTCAAACTCACCACTTTTTCTTGCATCTACTTGATCATTCTGAAAGTTATTGTCCATATCAAGTTTCGCATTTGCTTGAGCAATTACATAATCTTCTTCTTCTAAAGCATTTAAATACTTTATTTTATTAGAGACTTTTCCTTCGCTTACTTCTCTATAGGGAGTAAGAATGAATCCGTGTTCATTAATCTTAGAATATGTACTCAGGCTAGAAATCAAACCGATATTTGGACCTTCAGGTGTTTCAATAGGACATATCCTACCATAATGTGAAGAGTGAACATCTCTCACTTCAAAGCCTGCTCTTTCACGTGTTAAACCACCAGGTCCTAATGCACTAAGTCTTCTTTTGTGAGTAATTTCTGACAAAGGATTTGTTTGATCCATAAATTGAGAAAGTTGACCAGTCGCAAAAAACTCTTTCACCACGGATGTGACACTTTTTGGAATCACAATATCTGATGGCATCATTTCAGCCACATCATTATAATTCATCTTCTCTTTAATAGTCTTAGATAATCTTTCGACACCTACAAAAAATCTATCTTCAATTAATTCTCCAACTGTTCTAACTCTTCTATTCCCTAAATGATCAATATCATCAACTTCGCCTCTTCCTGACTTTAACAACAGCAAATATTTAAATGTTTCTAAGATATCTCTAGGGTCTAAACACAACTTAGATGAAGAAACTCCATGAACTAATTTATAATTAATTTTCATTCTACCAACTTTAGACAATCGATATGAATCTTCATTAAAGAACATATTCTCAAAGAATGAGGTAGCGATTTTTGGGGTTGGAGGGTCGGTTGGTCTGAATTTTTTATATATTTCAGAAACAGCTTGTTCTTTAGTTAACACTTTAGTCTTAGAAATCATTTCGTTTACAGTTAAAACTAGTGAGCTTGTAAAAGTATTATTATCAACAAAATATATTTCGAAATCTTTTATTAAATTATTCTTAATTAATTCAATTGTATCTTCAGTTATTTCTTCAATTACATTACTTTCAACTATATTATCAGGATCATAAGTTCCATCAATCTTTCTGACAAGGTAGGAACCAAGCAATTCATCCTCAGTTACATCAAGCTTTGAGATTTTTGAGGATTTTAATTTATCAATAATTCTTTCTGAAAATCTTCTATTCTCTCTTAAAATTAATTCACCTGATGAATTTTTTATATCATGAGAGGCTCTTTGATAATTTAATAGTTCGAAATTAATATCTTTAGTAAATTTACCATCCTGACAATATATTCTCTCTTTCATATAAAAGGAATCTAAAATTGAATTAATCGATTCCCCAAGAGCAAGCATTAAAAGAGTTGAGTGAAATTTTTTCTTTCTATCTATTCTTACAAATAAAATTTCTTTAGAATCAAATTCAAAATCTAACCATCTTCCATCTTGAGGAACAATTCTGGCACTAAAACTGGATTTTGTTGAAGATGAAAGGTCTTTTGCATTTTTCTGGGCATCAAAAAAAACACCTGGTGATCTATGTAGCTGATTTACAATAACTCTTTCAGTTCCATTTATTACAAATGCACCATTAGGTGTCATAATAGGAATTTCCCCAAAAAACACTTCTTGTTGTTTGATATCTTTAACTCTTTTTGTATCTAATATAGGATTATCATTTTCATCTAAATCATATTCCCATGTACATAGATTAAATTTGACATGTATAGCAGATTGATAATTATATCCTTTCAGCTTGCATTCCGCGATACTGTATTTTGGTGGCTCAACCCTATAAGATTCATACTCTAACTGAGCTCTATTATTATAATCATCAATTGGAAAAGATGCCCTAAAAACCTTTTCAAGACCGATATTATCTCTGTCTTTTGATGAAAGATCTGCTTGAATTAACAAGTTAAAAGATTCTTTCTGAACACTAAGTAAATCAGGAATTTCTGTAACTGATTGGGCTGTATCTCTAAAACTCTTTCTTTTTTTTGTTAAAAGAATATTTTCTTTTTGCAAAAACTCACTCCTTGGACTTAATATAAATTAAAAAAACTATGCGACTTCTACTTTGGCGCCGACTTCTTCTAATTTTTTCTTGATTTCATCTGCTTCCTCTTTTTTAACACCTTGCTTTAAAGGTTTTGGTGCAGATTCAACAAGCTCTTTAGCTTCTTTTAGTCCAAGAGCAGTAATTTCTCTAACAATTTTAATAACCTTAATTTTTTCTCCGCCAGCTTCGCTTAATGTAATATCAAACTCAGTTTTATCGGCAGCAGCTTCTCCTGCAGGTGCAGCAGCACCAGGAGCAGCGGCAACAGCAACAGGTGCTGCAGCTTGAACACCAAACTTTTCTTCGATATCTTTCACTAACTCAGATATCTCAAGTAAATTGGCATTTTCTAGATAATTTATAACATCTTCTTTTGATACTTCAGGCATAACTTCCTCCGAATATTGAACTCGTATTATATATGTTTATTTTTGGTCTTTCAAGTTATTTATTACATTTATCAAACTTGATGGTACAGCTTTTGCTGCATATAAAAATTTAACTAGTGGTTGATTAAGAACAGAAACAAATTGCCCTATTAATCCTTCTCTTGATGGTAACTTAGAAATAGAATCAAGCTCTTCTATAGTTACAACATTTCCATCAATATACCCAAATTTAATCTCAAATAATGGGATATCTTTTTTAACTTTCATAAAAGATTTGGCAATATCAACATAGTTATCATCTAATAATGCAATTGCTGTCTCACCGCTCAATTTAGAAAAATGCTCTTCAAAATCAGTATTTTTGGTTGCTTTTTGAAGTAATGTATTCTTTACTACAGAGATTTTAGTATTAAATTTTGAAAATTCTTTTCTTAGTAATTCAAACTCTACAACCTTAGATCCAGCATAATTAATTAGAAGGAATGAAGGCGTATTATTAAAAGCACTCGAAAAATTATTTACTATAGCCTCTTTTTCAATTTTTTTAAGCATTATACTGAAACTCCAGAAAGTTTTTTAATATCATCCTTCAATGAAGAAACATCAATTTTTATACCAGGCCCCATTGTAGAAGAAAGTGTTACTTTCTTTAAATATACTCCTTTTGAGGAGGAAGGCTTAGCAGAATTTAAGGAATTCATAAGAAATAGAATATTATCAAGAATTTGGTCTTTTTCAAATGATTTTTTTGCAACAGGAAAGTTCGCAAGTGCTAATTTATCATTTTTGATTTCAATTCTTCCTGCTTTAACTTCATTTATCGCTTTTGAGATATCTTTTGTAACGGTTCCCATTTTAGGGCTAGGCATAATACCCTTTGGGCCTAAAACTTGTCCACATTTACCGAGCTTTGGCATTAAATCAGGTGTGCAAATTACAACATCGTAATCCACCCATTTCTCACTTAGTATCTTTTCAACTATCTCTTCACCACCAACAATATCTGCACCAGCTTCTTTTGCTTTTGCCTGATTATCACCATTACATACTGCCAAAACCTTTACAGGCTTTCCTAAAGAATGAGGAGGAACTATAGCATATTTGATTTGCTGATCAGATTTTTTTGGGTCAATTCCAAGTTGAACTGACAAATCAATCGTCTCATTAAATTTTGATGCATCAACTTCTTTTAAAATAGATATTGCATCATTAGTAGTATAAAATTTGTTTTTATCAACAAGTGTATTAATTTTATCTCTTTTTTCTTTATATTTTCCCATGATAACACCTAAGCTGAAACATCAACTCCCATACTTCTTGCAGTTCCTTCGATAATTTTTTTTGCACTTTCAATATCATTAGCATTTAAATCTTCCATTTTCACTTTAGCTATTTCTTCGACTTGTGATTGGGAAATATTACCCACTTTGACCATTGGAGTGGTTTGTGATCCTTTCTTTATTTTTGCAGCTTTCTTAATTAAATAAGAAACTGGAGGAGTTTTAACTTGGAAAGTAAAAGATCTATCGGCATATACTGTTACGACTACAGGAAGTATCCCCTCTAATTTTTGTGTTTCTGCATTGAAAGCCTTACAAAATTCCATTATGTTAACACCTTTTTGACCTAAAGCTGGTCCTATTGGAGGAGCTGGCGATGCTTTTCCAGCTTCACATAAAAGCTTTAAACTTCCTGCTACTTTTTTCATCAAATTTTCTCCACTTGATTAAAGTCTAAATCTATTGGTGTTGCTCTACCAAAGATTTCAACTATAACTTGAATTTTACCTTTTTCAACTTTTACTTCTTCAACAATTCCAGTGAAGCTCTCGAATGGACCTTCAATTACTTTTACTGATTCGCCTTTATCAAACATAACCTTAGGGGTTGGTTTTAATGTTCCCTCTTCTATTTTGTTTCTCATTTTGTTGATTTCAGACTCTTCAACAGATGGGACTGAATCAGGATCTAATTTTCCATCTTTAACTTTTCCACCGACAAAACCAATAACCTTTGGAATATTCCTGAGAAAATGCCATGAATCGTCATTTAATTCTGTTTTAACCAATAAATAGCCTGGAAAAAATTTTTTTTCACTAGTTTTCTTCTTTCCGCCTTTTAACTGTTCTTCTAAAGTTTCTGTAGGAACTAGTACATCAGATATCATTTCTGGACAGCTATCCATTTCCATTTGCTGGTAGATATATCTTTTTACTGTGTCCTCTGATCCTGTATTACAATGAACCACATACCATTTTTCTGACATTTACATACCACCTAACAAAAATTCAGTTAACGAAGAAAAAATTAAATCAATTATTAACAAAATTATTCCTAATATAATAGTAACTACTACGACACCAGCAGTAGACTTTATATTCTCATTTTTATTGATCCAAGAAATTTTTCCTAGCTCACTTTTGATTTCATTAAAAAAATTACTAATCATAAATAAATTAATCTCCTAACAGGGGTGGAGAGTCTCGAACTCCCGACCTACGGTTTTGGAGACCGTCGCTCTGCCAACTGAGCTACACCCCTATTTCGATTCCTTATGTATCTCGTGTTTTTTACAAAACTTACAATACTTACTCAATTCGAGCTTGTCTCGTTGAACCTTCTTGTTTTTTCTATAATGATATCTATTTTTTCCTGCACAAGCAGTACATTCAAGAGATATAACAACTATATTATCACCCATAATAAAACACTTCCTTGTTAGTAATACTATATATTACTTTAACTAATTAGCCCAAGAGCGGAATTGAACCGCCGACCTCATCCTTACCAAGGATGTGCTCTACCCCTGAGCTACCTGGGCATGAGCGGGAAACGGGACTCGAACCCGCGACCCTCTGCTTGGAAGGCAGACGCTCTAGCCAACTGAGCTACTCCCGCACATATTATTTGGGGATAGATGGATTCGAACCACCGTAGGCTTGCGCCGTCAGATTTACAGTCTGATGCATTTGTCCACTCTGCCATATCCCCATATTAAGCTGACGAAGGGATTTGAACCCCCGACCGGCTGATTACAAATCAGCTGCTCTACCCCTGAGCTACGTCAGCAAAAATATAAAGCCGTATATTAACATACGGCAAATAGTTTCTCAATGTTGATATGCATTAATTGGATTATGACAATACAGTAGCTGTTATATTGGCTTCTACTACTAACTTATCATTATTATAGGCTTGAGTATTTAATTTAAAAATATTCAATTTATTTTTCATTAAAGTAGCTTTGATTGTTAATTCTTCGTTGGGCAATGTTGGACTTTTAAATTTTGCGGAGTCAACTGAAACTAATGCTGGATCTTTCCCAACTAAATCTTCCTCAAAAGATTTATAGATAAGGACACCACCAAGCTGAGCTAAAGATTCTATTATTATTACACCCGGTACAACAGGCCTATCTGGGAAATGTCCTTTAAAAAAATAGCTATCTTCGGGAAATTTTATCAGACCTGTAATATCTTGTTTTAAATTAATATTACTAATACTGTCAACAAATAAAAAAGGTTCTCTATGAGGCAATAATGATTTAATGTCGTCTTTATCAAGGATCATTTAAACCTCTTAGTTATTAAGTTGCTCTAATACTTGATCAGTAATATCAAGTCTAGGACTCAAATACATAAGACCTGGAGCTTGGTTGGAAAAAACCATATCATAGCCCAATTGCTCAGAAACAGTTTTAACCTCTTTCATAACAGCCCTCATAATTTCTCTTTGAAACCTTGAATCAGCTATTTTGACTTCAACTTCAAAATCTTCTCTTTTTCTTTGTAATTCTTTTATCTTGTATGCTAACTCTTCACCCATTTCATCTCTTGCTTTTTCGTCAAGTACTAATCTTTTTTCTTCAAAACTGTCTCTCATTTTTCTAACTTGATCTTCAAGCTTATTCAAGATTGATTGTTTTTTTTCTATATTTGACCTTTGAGATTTTAGATATTTTTTTCCCAAATTTGACTCAACAACAAGTTTTTGAAAATTAACAATTGCAACTTTCAAGATTTTCCCTTGTGTATTTTCTTGCTTATCTTCAGCGAAGACAGCCTGTGACATAAATATTAATGATAAAATAAAAATTCTTAAAAATAGTTTCATAAAAAATACTCCTTATATTTTTTATTATACTAGAATACAGAACCAAATGAAAACTGAACCTCATACTTGCTTTCATCTGATTTTCTATTTCCTAGAGGGAATCCAAAGTCTAACTTTAACGGTCCTACAGGGGAAAGCCATCTAAAACCAAAGCCTATATCTTTTTTCATGTCCAAAGGATTCCTATCTATCATTTCAGTTTCTTCATAAGTCTGCCCTATATCAAAAAACAAAATTCCTTTTAACCCAGTTTCTAGCGCAAGAGGATAAAGATATTCTAATGTTGAATAAACATATTTGTTACCACCAATCCTAACAAATTCTCCATTTGAAAGAGTTCTTCTAGGAGAAACTCTAGCAAATTTATATCCCCTTAAATTTTCAGGACCNCCGAGGTAATACCTCTCGGAAACTATTAGTCTTTTTTCGGTATTCCTGAAATCTATAAAAGCAGATTCAAATGAATATGCCATTGTATGGTCTCTAGCAATCTCGAAATATTTAGAAAACNTTCCGGTATATTCAGTAAAATGTAAATTGGCTCCAAGATAGCTATTAGACTCTTCTATGCTCAAACTAGTTGATATACCTCTAGTTGGATCTAAAAAATTATCTCTAGTATCATATCTCATACCTAATGAAATCGAACTGATTTTATCCTTACTTTCTTGAAATACTTCAGTGGCTTCAGTTGTTAAGTCATCAACTTCTATACTTTCATATCTATATTTTATGTCTGCAAACGTCCAAGTGTTTAGTTCTTTACCGAGCATAAGGGTTCCACCCCACTTTTCCCTATCATAATCTATAAACTCATATTTTCTCTTAAACAAAGACATTCTAAATTGATATGTTGTATCTAAAAAATATGGATCACCATAATCAATTAAAAAATTCTGACTAACAGTCCCTACAGTGATTGATGCACCTAGCTGTTTGCCATAACCCCATAGATTATTCTCTTGAACCTGGACTCCAAGAAGTAATGCCTCTACAGAACTATAACCACCTTGAATACTAAAATAACCTGTTGGCTTCTCTTCAACTGTAACTTCAACATCAAGATAATTTGGTTTATCTTTACTTGGAACTTCCTTAATATCTACTGATTCAAAAAAGCCACGTCGGTTAATAAATCTTTTTGATGATTTAATTTTGGTTCCAGAATATGGGTCTTGTTCTTTAATTTTAATCTCTCGCCTAATGACCTTGTCTCTTGTTCTTGTGTTACCAAAAATACTAATTTTATTGACTTTATATTTTTCACCCTTTTCCATGTTGTATTTAATTGATATTTGCTTTAAATCATCATCTTGATTAAATATAGGATCTATATTGGCAAAAGCATAAGATTCGTCGCCATAGATAATAGTTAGATTTTCAATATCTTGTTCCATTTTAGACAAGTTAAAATAAATAGATTCGTCTAGGGTAGTATAATCTGACAAATCCTTATCATCTAATAAGTCACCAGTAAAAGTAATAGTACCAACTTTATATCTATCACCTTCTTCAACTTCAAATACAACTAAATAACCATCCTTGCTTTCAATATAATCAATTCTGGGCTTAGAAACTTTTACATTAACAAATCCATTATCAAGATAAAAAGATCTTATATTACTTCTATCTAGGTTTATTATATCTTCAGACAACCTACCTCTTCCTGTGATCCCTGAAAAAACCCACTTAGTTTTTGTTTCAAGTCTTTTTAAAATATCTCTATAAAATTGCTGATCACTACCTTTTAAAACTATCCCTTTAACATATCCTCTATTTCCCTCAATAATATCTAGTTCATATTGAATAGAGCCTTGGCCAACAGGAGTTATCTTTTCTTTCACCTGAACTTTATTAAAACCTTTCATAAGATAAAACTGCTTAACAATAGACTTAGCCATTTCCAACTTATCTCTGCTAGTCAATTTTCCTTTTTGTATTGGGAGCACATCTAATATGTCATTATCAGAAAGTTTGTCGTTTCCTTGCAATCTTAAATCAGATAAAATAGGATTTTCTTCAAACCTAAAAACTAGAAGCAATTTGTCGTTTACTATTTCGCTAAGTAGGTCAATTTTATAAAAATATTCAGTTTTATAAAGATTTCTTAGATCTTTTTTTAGAATTTCATGATCAAATTTTTCTCCTTCTCTAACCGCAATAAGATTATAAATACGATCATCCTGAATAACTTTATTGCCAAATAACTCAATCTTGTAAATTTCCATTCCGTCATATTGTTCTGCATCATTTGCCAAAGAATTAAAGGAAAGAAAAACAAATAAGACTAATAGAACATTTAAACAAATTCTCATTATCTTAGATTGTATACCTTTTCTGCTGAATCAAAAACATATTTATCATGTGTAGCAACTATTATAGTAGTTTTAAGTTTATCATTCAAATACTTAAAATATTTCACTAACTCTTTAGTATTTATCTCATCCAAGTTAGCAGTTGGTTCATCAACGATTAAAATCTGTGGTGTTAAAATTATTGACCTACATAATAAAGCTCTTTGTCGTTGGCCCGTTGAAAGTTGTTCTGGAAGATGGTCAAGAATATTCTCAATGTTCAATGATGAAGAAATTTCATAAAGTTTATTACTATTTGGGTCTAATTTATTAATAATGCATGGAAGTAAAATATTTTCTTTTATAGTAAGATTTGATAGTAGTTGACAGTTTGGACTCATAATCCCAATAAATTTTCTCAAATTGGTTCGTTCTTTTTCACTTTCCTCATAGAAAGACATTTCTTTTCCAAATATTTCTATAGTCCCTGAAGTTGGTGATGATAAATTTGAGATCAAATCTAGCAATGTTGATTTTCCTGATCCTGATGGACCTGTGATTGCAATAAAGTCTTCTGGATTAATTACATAATCTTTATAAATAAGCTCAGCATTGTTTTGGTATTTTTTTCTTAAATTTTTAAAACGAATCATTTTAAATAATCCTTAATTAGATACTCTGCTTTTTTTGATAAATAAAATTTTGCAGGAAGATATGAAGCTAAAAAAGTAATTATAAAAACGAATCCTGTTATAATTAATAAATAAAATTTAGAAAAAACTATAGGAAATCCTTGTATACCATAAAAAGAGAGATCAATAGAAAAAGATTCAATCAAATTTGAATTTATCAATAAGAACATAACAATTAACGAAAACAATAAACCAAGTAAATATCCTATAAATGCAACCAAAAAATTAGTTATTGTAAAAATTTTCATAATACTATTCTTTGATGCTCCTAAAGTCATTAGTGTAGAAATATCGTTTTTTCTTAAAGAAATCATGCTCAGTGTATTAGAGTATATTGTTGTCGCAGAAATTAAAATTAGAAAAGATAAAAAAATTGCTAGAGAAAATCGTTCCAATTTCATTATATTGAATAGATTTGCATTCATTAACTTCCAATCTATTGCTCTATCTTTTAATTCAGGATTTATCTGATAAATTTTAGAAATAGTTTCTTCTGATTTATGTGGATTTTTAAGTTCAATTTGAGTAAAAATTTTAGGTTCACCTAAAAGTCTAAATGAACTATCAAAGTCAAAAAAAATTATTGGGAAATTGCCCTGAGCTTTAATTACCTTCCCAATTTCAACCCTTACTTCTTTAATTTTTCTCCAGCTAGAAAAATCTGGAACATATATTGATACCCGATCACCTATTTGTAAATTATTCTTCATCTGTAGCAAATCTGAAATTGCTATTTGTGGTAATTTTTTACTTTTATTATCAAGTTGAATTTTATCGCTTATTGCTTTGAGCTCAATTATTTCTAAATTTTTTCCAAATACTATTGCTCCATAAGTTCCATATTGTTTAAATATTTTTTGAACATTCGGTAATTCATTTGAATCTAAATTTTTATTTCCCTCGATAAGTATGTGGGGAAAAGTGCTTAAAATTTTATTCTGAACTTTAACTTCAAAACCTTTCATTACGAACATTACGATAATTAATGAGAAAACAGATATAAAAACTGAAACTAAAGATATTATTGCTGGAAGTCTTAAAGTTTTATTTTTAAAGATTGAAAAAAAATATTTTTTTACTAAAAAATAAACTAAATTCATTAATCTCGTAAATGAGGGAAAAGTATTACATCTCTTATAGATGGTGAGTTTGTTAATAGCATAACCAGTCGATCAATCCCTATTCCAGCTCCTGCAGTGGGTGGTAAGCCATAAGATAAAGCTTCAACATAATCTAGATCCATATCATTGGCCTCTTCATCACCTGCTTCTTTTAAATCAAGTTGTGACTGGAACCTCTGTTGCTGATCTTGAGAATCATTAAGCTCTGAGAAGGCATTTGCTATTTCCTTACCATTGATGAACAATTCAAATCGATCAGCTATGTTTTTATCTAAATCATTTCTTCTTGCTAATGGAGATATATCAATTGGAAAACCATAAACAAATGTTGGATCATATTCATTTTTGAAATAGTTTTCTTCAAATACTTCAGCGATAATTTTCCCAGTTTGACCAAAATCATCAATATTCATCTTCTTAGCCAAATCAGCCAACTTGTTGGCATCTTTTAGAACATCAAACCCTAAGAAATTAGAAGTCCAATCTATCATGTGAACCCTTTTCCAAGGTTTTTTAAAATTAATCTCGTGCTCTTGATAAATTATTTTTGAGTCAAGATTTAAACTATTTATACAATTAAGAATTAAATCCTCTACAAGATCCATCATCTTTTCATAATCAGAATAAGCTTGATAAATTTCAATCATAGTAAATTCAGGATTGTGCTGAGTTGAAATACCCTCATTTCTAAAATTTCTTCCAATTTCATAAATGCTTTCTAATCCACCAACTACTAGTCTCTTTAAATATAGTTCTGGAGCAATTCGTAATTTTAAATCCATATCAAGGGTATTATGGTAAGTCATAAAAGGCCTTGCAGCTGCACCGCCTGCCATTTTATGAAGAATAGGAGTTTCAACTTCCATAAATTCTTTGTTATCCAAAAAGCTTCTTATGCTTTTTAAAATTTTCGCTCTTGTTTTAAAAACATCCTTAACACTAGCATTTGAAATCAAGTCCAAATATCTTTGCCTATATCTAGTTTCAACATTAGTTAAACCATGCCATTTTTCAGGAAGTGGACTTAAAGTTTTTGTTAGCAATTCAATTTTTGTAGCTTCTAAAGATAGTTGTTTGGTTTTTGTATAGAAACAAGATCCTTCAAAATAAACAAAATCCCCTATATCAATGAATTTTTTGAAGAAATCCATCATCTCAGCTCCAAGGCTATCTTTAGAAATAAAAACCTGAAAAGTAAAGGTATTTTGGGAAATCTGTATAAAGGCTGACTTTCCAAAACTTCGAATTGCAATAATTCTGCCTGTTATTTTATGAACTATATTATCTCTAACAAATTGTTCTGGATCCTCAGAGGAATATTTGTCATTAAGTTGTTTTGTTGAGATAGAAGGAAAAAGATTGTTTCTGAATGGGTCAATTCCTAATTCAATAAGCTTATCAACCTTTTCTTTTCTAATTTTTGTATATTCATTATCTATGGACATATCAACTCTCTGAAAAAATAGTTTTTAATTTCAATGTTAGGAAATAAAAACATGTTGTAACTATTATACTACAAGAAAGAAACATAACCTTAAAAGAGTATATCTCAGCAATATATCCATAAACTGTCGAAAAAAGCATCCCACCAAATGTGAAAGAAAGACTACAAACTGAAAATGCTTTAGTTTTATTAATATCGTCAGTTAACGACAGTGCAAGAGAATACAATGACGGATAAACAAGAGCATGCGATAAACCAAAAAGGCCTCCAGCTAAAATAAAAAGTACAGTAGTTGATGAAAAAGCTAATAAACCAATTGATAAACCGAAAGAAAGTAAACATGGTGTGCATGTATTGACTCTGCCATAAGTATCAGGGATCCATCCAAAACAAATTCTCATTATTAATGCAGTACATGTGTAAGATATAAAAAAAATTGTAACTGGAGATATTAAAAAACTGTCTACGAATATAGCTGTAAAATTTAAACAAGTTACGAATGCACCTCCTACAAGAAACATTATAGTGAAAATAACCAAAAGACTCTTATTTTTTAGTGTATCAATGAATCCTAAAAAAGATTCTTTCTTCCCTTGTCTTAAGGGTTTCATATTGTCTTCGAGAAAAAGTATTATGGTGAAACAAATTGCAGATGCTAGAGATGAGACTAAAAAGAAATACTTGTCACCAAAATTATCTATAATATATGTAGATATAGTTGGTGCTAATGCATGATTCGCGATTGCAAAAACACCAAAAAAACCTAGAGCTTGTGCTTGGTTCTTAATATCTATATTCTGTGAAACAAAAGTACCTGCACTAACAAAGAAAAATGAAAAAGAACATCCCTGAAAAAATCTTAGCAAAACGTATGAGAAATATAGCGAATCAGAATATATAAAAATAAAATTGGTTATACAAAGCCCTAATGCTCCAGCAAGCAACAACTTCTTCTTTTGATATGAATCACCCAACATCCCAGAAATAGGTGTAAAAAAAATTGTACTTGCACCTGCAACTGACATTATAAGTCCAACATCATGCTCCCCACCTCCCATACTTATTATTTTCAAGGGCAAAATTAAATATGAATGATAGGCATAAAAGAAAAAAAAAGCAGATAGTGTTATTAAAAAAAGATTTTTTGAGATTTTCAAAACTTTTAATTATCCAAACTGTAAATTTTATTACCAGCAGTAAATGTATATAAAACTTTACCCTTAAATCTTTTATCAAGAAATGGGGAATTAAAACTCTTCGAGAGTATATTATCCTTTTTAAAAGTAAAATATCTATTCGGATCAAATACAGTAATATCGGCAGCTGATCCTTTTTTTAAAGTTCCCTTTTTGACATTTATTATTTTTGAAGGTTTTGTTGATAGCATATTGATTAACGACATTAGATCAATCTTGTTTTTTCTAACCAAATTTAATGAAAGTGGTAATGCTGTTTCCAGGCCAATAATTCCAAAGGGTGCCTTTTTAAAGCCAACAGATTTTTCATTGTCAGTATGAGGTGCATGATCAGTGGCTATTATATCTATTGTTCCATCAGATATGCCATTGATAATTGAGTTAAGATCTCTTTTAGATCTCAAAGGAGGATTCATCTTATAGTTTGAATTATTAATATCTACATCCCTGTCACACAAAGTAAAATGATGAGGAGCAACTTCACATGTCACATTAATTCCTTTTCTCTTCGCTTGACGAATCAATTCCACTGAACCTTTGGTCGAAACATGGCAAACATGAAGATGACACCCTGTCTTTTCTGCAATTGCTAAATCATGGATAATCCCTAACTCTTCGGATAGGTTACTAATACCAGGTACTTTGAACTTTTTTGAATAATGGCCCTCCGTCATAACTCCATCGCCAGATAAAAAACAATCTTCACAATGAGATATTACCGGGACCTTTTCAGCCTTTGCGATCAACATAGCTTCATAAAGTAGCTTACTATTAGATACAGGGAACCCATCATCAGAGATACCCACACATCCTGCAGTTATATTATCTAGGATTCTTGCCAACTCTTTATCTTTTTGTTTTTTTGTAATTGCACCTATAGGGAAAATATTAATCTTTGAATCTTTCTTAGCTTTATCAAGAATATATTTTGTTATTTTTGGCTCATCATTTGGGGGTGAAGTATTTGGCATACATGCTATTGATGTAAAACCACCAGCTGCTGCAGCCATTGAGCCAGTCTTAATTGACTCTTTATGAGTAAGTCCCGGATCTCTTAGGTGTACATGAATATCTACAAATCCAGGTGATACAATATAATTTTTAACATCATAAATTTTGTTTTTACTTGATTTTATATCTGGCTTACCCTGAAAAATTCGAAAAATTTTACCATTTCGAACTTCTAAATTAACTTTTTTTAAAATATTTTGTGATGGATCAACGACTAGGCCATTAATAAGGTAGAAATTCACGACAACAATACCTTCTCAAGTAAAATTTGCCTGCACCATATACCATATTTTATTTGTTCAAAATACTTAGCTCTTGGATTCTTATCGAAAGAGGTAGGTATTTCTGTAATTCTAGGAAAAGGATGCATAACGATAGAGTTTGGTGGTAAAGATAAAAGTTGTTCTTCACTCAATTCATAATCATAAATACTCCCTCGTTCTTTCTGGACCCTCGTCACATAAAGTACATCTGTTTCTTTTATTACTGAATTTATATCTGAAGTCTCATATGAAGAATTTGGCAATTTATCTGAAAACTTTAGATGCTTCGGGCTTACAAAATTAAAATGATTATTATCGAAACGGTTTAACAGTTTAACCAAGCCTTTTACAGTTCGCCCATTTTTTAAGTCCCCTACTAATGTAATTCGCAAATTACTCATAGATTCAGAGAAACAGTTAAAAATAGTATATCCATCAAGGATGGTTTGTGTTGGATGTTCTCCTTTACCATCACCACCATTAATTATAGGTACTTCTGAAACTTCTGAGGCTTTCAAGGCAGATCCTTCCTCATGATGCCTAAGCACAATTGCATCTGTCATTGTTGACATAGTCAAAATAGTATCTTGCAAAGACTCCCCCTTTGAAACACTGGAGAACTGAACATTATTGATAGGAATAACTGAACCTCCAGATAGGTTCATGGCACTAAAAAATGAAGATGATGTTCTAGTTGATGGTTCGTAAAACAAATTAGTAATAATTTTATTTTTTAACTTAGAGTTTCTTTTGCCTTTATTTATAGAGGCGAGATTCCACAATTCTAATAAAAAATCAGTAGTTAAATCATCAACATTTAAAATATGAAACATAATTATTTTATAACTTTTAACATCCTTTTAAATCTTATCATATCTCCAAATGAATTAAATTCTGTATTAAAAGAAAAGTGAATTATAGAAGCAGTTCCTATAATATTCTCAGAGGGTACAAATCCCCAAAATCGACTATCTAAACTATTATCTCTATTGTCTCCTAATACAAAGTACATCCCTGAGGGAACAATAATTTCAAAAGATTCTTCATCAGAAACATAACTTAAATCATTATTATAAATTACATCTATGGATTTATCTCCAAAGCTATTTGTCTTTATCTTATATATTTTATCTCCATCCTTATAAAATCTTTTAGTATTTTTTGAAATATTTTTATCATTTATAAAAACATCTTGGTCTTGAATTAAAACAACATCACCGGGAATACCTATCACTCTTTTTATGTAATAAATTGAAGTTAACCCAATGAAGCCTCCATTGGGGCACTCTTTTACTCCTTCATCGCCAGGCCATCTAAAAATTATTACATCACCTCTAGAGATTTCTGAAAAACCATTTATTAGTTTTTCTTTTGAACAAGGAATTGAAAAACCAAAAGCAATTCTATTGGCCAACAAATGATCACCAACCAATAAATTTGGCAACATTGATTTTGAAGGAATTTTAAAAGGTTGGAAAAAAACATACCTAATGACAAGTGCAAAAAAAATTGCAATTAATATTGATTTAAGTGTATTTAAAAATTTATTTTTCCTTAAATTATTATCCAAAACTTAACCTTATTATATTTCTATTAATAAGAATTACAAATTGAGCTCAATTTGTTCAAGATCCAAACTCCTAAGTCTTTCCACATTATTTACATCATTAATAGAATTTAGATCAAGTATTATTTCACTAAGATGTTTGGCATCCCTTACGAGCAACTCTAAATATATAGAGGATTTTAAGGATGAAATGGGCTTAGCATTAATCTTAATTATATTTGATTCATGATTAACAATTATATTTGAAATTTCAGAGAGAATTCCAGGCTTATCAAAGCATGAAATCTTAAGTTTAGTTGAGGATTTTGATGCAAAAGAAGAATCCCATTTTGCATCGATCAATCTAGAGGAATCAATTTCTAAGATCTGGTTACATGAAATTCTATGAATAGAAATCCCTCTTCCAATAGTTATGTAACCAAGTATCTCATCTCCAAATATTGGCGAACAACATTTTGCAAACCTAACCATTACATTATCATTACCACCCACTACAATAGCTTGGGAAGAATCGATTAAAGGTGAAGTTTTTTTGACTTTTACCTTATTTTTTATGTCAATTTTAAAAAAATTTAAGATTTCAAGAATATTAATTTTAGATAATGAATATTGTACAAATAATTCATTCATATCTTTGATTTTTTTCATGTTATTAAATTCCTTAAGCTTTTTTGTAACACTGGGATCTTCGAGCTTAAGACCATATGACAATAATTTCTTAGCAATCACAGATTTACCTATTGTAATAGAATCCTCTATCAATGAATCCTTAACGGCAGATCGAATTTTTGTTTTTGCTTTTGATGTAACAACATGTTTCAACCAATCTCTTTTAGGGTGTTGATCATTTTTAGCAATTATTTCAATCATATCGCCACTCTTTAATTTGTAGCTAATTGGTACAATTGCCCCATTAACTCTTCCGCCCGAGCATTTATTTCCAATATCAGTATGGATTGAATAAGCAAAATCAATTATTGATGAACCGATTGGTAATTCTTTCAAATCCCCTTTTGGTGTAAATGTATAAATAAAATTTGTTATCAATTCATCTTTGACTGCATCTATAAATTCTTTAGGATCATTTAAAGTTTGAATATCAAATATCTTCTTAATACTCTCTGGAGTATCAATTATATTATTTTTATCTTCCGAAGACAGCTTGTATTTCCAATGAGCAGCAACTCCATATTGAGCAATTTCATGCATTTCATGAGTTCTTATTTGTACTTCTACTTTATCACCGAATGGCCCAACAACATTAGTATGCAAAGACTTATATCCATTACTTTTTGGCAAGGCTATATAGTCTTTAAATCTTCCAGGGATAGGTTTCCAAGTAGAATGAACTGCTCCAAGAGCTGCATAGCAATCTGCTTCATTATCTACAATGACTCTAAAAGCTTTTATGTCAAAAACATTATTAAAATCTAAATCTTTAGATAGCATTTTTTTATAGATTCCATAAAAATTTTTAAACCTATTCTGCAAAATAGCTTTTATATTATATTTTTCTAGTTGTTCTTTTAACTGCTGCTGTATTTCATTTGTGTAGGATTCCCAATCATTTTTTTTGTTTGCAAAAGCATATTCAATTTCTGCGTATTCAAATGGCTTAAGAATTCTAAAACAAATATCTTCCAATTCTGTTCTAATCCAATATATACCAAGCCTATCAGCCAAAGGTGCATATAAGTCCATTGTTTCGCGGGCAAAATTCATTTGTTTACCTTCTGGTAAATGGCTTATAGTTCTAGCATTATGTAAACGATCTGCAAGCTTGACTATTATGACTCTTATATCTTTTCCAGTCGCTAAAATAAGTTTTCTAAAATTTTCTGCTTGCCTTTCAAATTTTGAACTTATACTCAACTGTCCAATCTTTGTAACTCCATTGACAAGTTCAGAAACTTCACTACCAAATAATTTTTTTATATCAGCTTCTGTGGCTAAAGTATCTTCGATTGTGTCATGAAGAAGTCCTGTAATTATAGAATTTCTATCGAGCTTTATATCAGCAAGTATAGATGTAACTTCCATTGGGTGAATCATGTATGGTTCACCAGAATATCTTTTCTGTCCAGCATGAACTTTTGCAGAATAAGCATATGCTTTTTTTATTTCATCTATGTCTGAGGACTTTAAATAAGGGTTTAATTTTTCAACAATATCGTCAAATCTTATCATAGAGATGCTAATATCCTTTTAACTTCACCAATAGTTTCATCAAGTGAATCGTTTATTACTAAATGGTCAAAATATGTAGATTTTTTAAGTTCATTTTTAGCTTCTTCTACTCTTGATTCAATTTTATCTAGAGATAAATCATTTCTGGATAGCAATCTTTCCTTAAGAATCTCTGTTGAGGGAGTTTTAATGAATATAGAGCAACAATCAAAGTGATTTGTATTCATTATTGAATAAGCCCCTTTTACATCTATATCTAGAAGAATACTATGTCCAAATTCTACAGATTCTCTTATAGGATTGATAGGAGTTCCATAAAGTTCGTTATGAACAGTTTCATACTCTAAAAACTGATTTTCTTGAATCATATGTTCAAAAAAATCTCTTGTAACGAATTTATAATCCTCTCCTTCTAACTCATTTGCCCTCTTTTTTCTTGTGGTACATGAAATCGAAAAATCTAAATTTTTAACTTGCTCTAATAGAAATTTAGTAATTGTAGATTTTCCTGAACCAGATGGGCCCGAGACTATAATGAGATAACCGCCTTTAATAATCATTATTATATTTTAAAAGAAAAGACCGCTTTGACGAAATTAAATATTTCCAGCCCTTAAAGTTCCTTCACATGATGGGCAAGAAAATTGATTCCCAGTGCATTGATTGAGCCTTTTCTCTAGAAGCTCTAAGATTAAATCATCTATACCTAAAGGAAGAGCTACATGGTAATTGGTATTAGGAAAATTTTTTGCAGCATTACTTGCTATATTTGGAATGTCTTGGGTCCAATGCCTGCCAGGGCCAAGAAAAAAAGGACAAATTACTATAAAATCTGCGCCCTTGTTAACACAATTTCTATAAGCAGTTTCGATTGATGGTTCAGCGAGTTCCATATGTGCTGGCTCTACTATGTCATATTTATCTTTAAATTTATCATGGAAGAGGCTCGTCACTTCTTCGAGCATTTTATTACTTTCAATTTTTTTTGACCCATGATCAACAATTACAATGCCTTTTTTCATATTTAAATTATAACTAAAAAAATAATTACTGTGTTAACAAAAATTTAGAAACTGAAAATATTTAATATTTGGAATTTAAATGATTTCTTGCACTTTTTAATATTTTACCAGCCCAACCATCACCTGTAACATCACCACTAAATCCAAAATCCTTAGAACCTTCAATTATAACAGCTACTTTTACCAATCCGTTTGCCTCTTTAAAATATACCCCTGCAATAACATTCCAATCGTGTAATGTCATTCCATGCTCGCCAACAATCCTTCCTTTCATCTTATCTGCAGATATTATTGAGAAACCTGCATTACCAAGACCAACCTTAATTGCATCATAAACTTGATCCAAGGTATAAGCTGTAAAGTTTTCATATTGTTTATATTCAGACCAACCAGTTTTACCTTCAGAACTATTAAAATCTATTTTATCTACATCCTCAGGGAGCATTCCCGTAGTTGCACATGAATAAAAAAGAAAAATTAATAAAATAAAAAAAGGAGTTTTTATTAAGTTACTCATTAACAATAAATGTATAAATTATTTTAATTTAGAATTCAATGCCGAAGGCGGGACTCGAACCCGCACACCCGAAGGCACCACCCCCTCAAGATGGCGCGTCTACCAATTCCGCCACTTCGGCTTAAGCTCCAAATTTATTTAACATTTGCCCATGAGCAAAGATAAGATTTAACAAATATTTACCTTCAAAAATACCCATGTTGCCTTTTAAGCACTCTTTTTCTGTAAACCTCTTTGAAATACCCTCAAAGGAATTGTCAGATTTTATTATTACTGGAACTGGATGCCAACTATGTCCTTTCATTTTAGATGGAGTGCTATGATCACCCGTGATAGCTAATACATCAAAATTTAACTTTTTTATTTTTGGCAAAACCTTATCAAACTCTTCAATAACTTTTACTTTTTCCTTAAATTTCCCATCCTCTCCATAACTATCTGTTTTTTTAATATGTAAATAAAAAAAGTCATATTTATCAATATTTTTCTCTAAAGCTGAAACTTGAGAATCAATTGAATTAACATTAACTTTCAAAGGACTCATTCCAACTAAACGTCCTATCCCCTTGTACATAGGGTAAGTAGTTATTGATGCTGCTTTAATTCCATACAACTCTTGGAAAGTTGGAACACCAGGAAATGTTGAATAACCTCTAAATAATGCAAAGTTGGCTTTCTTCTCATCTTTTAAGACAGTTCCAATCGAAGAAATCAATTTTACTACAATTCCAGATAAAGCTTTAGCCTTTGAGTTTAGATTCTTTGCTAACAAAGGTTCCAATCCCTCAGCTTGTGGATCAGTATCTTGAATGAAACAGTTTGTGTCATCTATTTTATTTGGACATATTATTTTTACTACAAATCTATGATCAATGCCCGACTTAAATATTATCTTATATTTGTTTATTTTTTTTATTTGAGCAGATAATTTTTTTGTCAATCTTTCATTTGTTTTGGTATCAATTCGTCCAGCTCTTCTATTTGTAACAATAAGTTTGCCATTATCTCCTTCTTTTACAGTTGCAAAATTACCTCTTATAGCTAAATCAGTATTTCCAATTTCTAAGTCTAATCCAAGTGCCTCTAGGACTCCTCTTCCTATATCGAATTCCATTGGATCATACCCAAAAAGAGAAAGATGTGCAGAGCCGCTTCCAGGAGTTAGTCCATGTATTATTGGAATGTGACATCCAGTCTCAGATTTAATTGCCAACTTGTCCAAATTTGGTGTCTTCGCATATTCTAATTCGGTTTTAACATTATTTGGTATTCCACCTACACCATCTAAAACGACTAGTAAAATTTTTGCTTTATTATTATTAATTAAATTTGATCTAAGATTATGCATTATTCTTTAAATTATATTATATATTAAGAATTAAACCATCAAATCCTGGCTTTATATTATTCGGTAAATATTCTAAGAGCTCATAGTAATCCAACTCTGAACTCAAATGAGTTAAAATAGTTTTCTTCGGTTTTAATTTATCTACAATCTCTATAGCCTGATTAACTGACAAATGAGATTCATGTGGAGAAAATCTTAGAGAGTCTAATATTAATAAATCAAGCCCACCTAATTTTTCCATACTCTGATCGGGTATGGAGCTACAGTCAGTTACATATGCAAAATTATTAATTCTATACCCTAATATATCCCAATCTTTATGTTTTATTTCAACTGGAATAATATTAATACCTTGCTCAACAAAAGTATCTTTAACTTCCTTCATTTTCAATCTTGGTCTTCCAGATGTACTTACTGGGTCAAAAATATAAGAAAAATTCTTTTTGATATCGCGTATAGTGTGATTGTTAGCAAAACAGTTAATCTTATCTTTTTTTATGTAACTAAATATTCTAAGATCATCGATACCATGAGTATGGTCGGCGTGAGAATGAGTATAAAGAACAATATCGATTTTCTTTATTTTATACTTTAATGCTTGATATCTAAAATCAGCACCGGTATCAATTAAAATATTTTTATTATTTTCAGTTATGAGAATTGAGCTTCTTGTTCTAAAATTCTTACTATCAAAAGAATCAAGTTCTCTTCCAATGACTGGACTCCCTACTGATGAGCCACATCCTAAAAGTAAAACTTCCATTAAAAAAATATATCATTTGAGTGTTTTAATTCAAAAAACTGTAAGACTTGTGTATCTTATTAGAAATGAAGATAGCTTCTGCAGAGCAAAGATTAAAAGAGCTAATAGATAAAATTAATTATCACAATAAACGTTATTACCTAGATGATAAACCAGAAATATCAGACAATGAATTCGATCTTCTTCTTAAAGAACTGGTTAGTATAGAGGAGCAATTTCCAACTCTAAAGACAGACACTTCACCATCACAGAAAGTAGGTGGATTTGTGTCAACTAATTTCAGAAAGCATAAACATATTAATAAAATGTATAGCCTTGATAATGTTAACAATTATGAAGAATTGCTGGATTTTATTAATAGGGTAAAAAAAACTGTAAAGGAACCAGCATACTATTTAGAACCAAAGTTTGATGGTGCATCAATATCAATTACATATAAGGATGGTCAAATCGATACAGCTGCAACAAGAGGAGACGGTGAGACTGGTGAGCAAATAACTGAAAATGTTAAGACTATTAAGAACATACCTCTAATGCTTAATGGTAAAAATATCCCCAAAACAATTGAGATTAGAGGTGAAGTAATTATACCTATTTCGCAGTTTAAAAAATTAAACTTAATTGATGAAAAAAAATTTTCCAACCCAAGAAATGCTGCTGCTGGAACCTTAAGACAACTTGACTCAAAGATTACAGCATCACGACCGCTTTTATTTCTGCCTTGGGGTATCGGTCATGTTGAGGGGCTAGATGTAAAAAATGAAGAAAAATTTATAGAACTAATTTTGGAATGGGGCTTTACTTTGCTTGGTGATTTTGAAAAAATTATTACTCCTAAGGATATATGGAGAAATTATAATAAAATATTAAATCAAAGAGACCAGCTTGATTATGAAATAGATGGACTCGTTTTAAAGCTCAATTCATATGAGGAACAAAAGAAATTGGGATTTACATCAAAATTTCCAAGATGGGCGGTTGCTTTAAAATTTCCATCATCAATAGAAGAAACTGTAATCAATGACATAACATATCAGATAGGTAGAACTGGTATTATTACACCAGTTGCAGAATTAGAAGAAATAAATATTTCGGGAGTTAATGTAAAAAGAGCTACTCTTCACAATTTCGATCAACTAAAAAAATTAAATATTAATATTGGGGATATTGTACTTGTAGAGCGTGCAGGAGATGTTATTCCTAAAATTAAGAAAGTATCCAGAAAAGTTAATAAGAAAAAATTAAAACCTCCAAAAACCTGTCTATCATGTAATAAAAATTTAGAATTTGAGGGCACTTATTTGTATTGTAAAAATGAAGATTGTCACGATCAACTTATTCAAAAATTATCTTACTTTGTATCTAAAAAAAGTTTTAATATTGATGGTTTAGGAGAGAAAATACTTGTCAATCTTTATAAAAATAATTTAATTAAAAAAACATCTGATATTTTTAAAATTACAGTTGATGATATCAGCAAACTAGAAGGGCTTGGAGAAAAATCAGCAAAAAATATAATTAATGAGATTAATGCGAAAAAGTCGGTTTCTTTCAATAATTTTATAAATTCTTTAAGTATAAGAAATGTAGGTGAGACTGTGTCAAAAATATTGTCCGAAAATTTTCAAAAAATTCAGAATTTGATAAATGTAAAGGTTGATGACTTGATCAAGATTGAAGGGTTGGGTCCGGAAATTTCTGAGAATATATATAATTTTTTCAATACTGATGAGAATGTTGCTAACATAAATTCATGTTTAGAAAATGGAGTAAAAATAATAGAGAATGAAATATCAAAAGACGGACCATTAAAAAATAAAAAAATTTCAATAACTGGCTCATTTGAAGACTTAAGCCGTAATCAATTAATTAATTTAATTGAAAAAAATTCAGGAAAGTTTGTTTCAACTATTAGTAAGAATATTGATTTTATAATCGTGGGTAAAAACCCAGGTAATAAAGAAATAAAAGCTAAAAAGCTAAAAATTAATTGTTTAGATATAAATAGTTTTAGAGAAATAATAGAGAATTAAAATAAAGCCTAATAAAATCCTATAATAGCCAAAGTATTTGAAACCAATTCTAGATGAATGTTTAAAAAAAAATAATATTGAAAAATATGAGCAGATAAACGAAGTAAATATGCTTAAAACTAACTTAGGAGAGATTGATAGAGTTAGAGTTTCATTAACAAATATTTCCATGAATAAAGTTAGACAGAATGCACCTAATATGACTGGGAAAGATAAAATGAGTGCAAGAATAATAGAATCTTTGTTATTTATTTTAAGCAATCGTGATCCTATTAGTACTGATGCTGCTCGGCTTGTTCCAGGTATTAAGGAAATACATTGAAAAAGTCCAACGAAAAGAATTTTAAGAATAGAAACATCAGAAAGTGTATCTTTAGTATTTGTAGGCAGCTTGTCAATATAAATTAAACATACCCCAAAAAAAATTGTAGAAAATATTGCTAAAGTTGAAATGGAAAAATCATTTCTTATATAATCATAAAAAAATACACCAGCTAGAAAAATAGGTAGTGAGCCTAGAAATGAAATTTTGAAGAGCATTATTGTATTAAAAGATTTATTCTTAAGATTATTTTTATAAAGAAACAGAATCAATGCCAAAATAGAACCAAGATGAATTGAAACTGTAGTAATTAAATCAATTTTTCCATTAAGCAAATCACTGATAAAAATTAAATGTAATGAGGAACTAACTGGAATAAATTCAGTTAATCCTTGAAGAATAGAGAAGACAAAAAATAAAAACATATGCTATGAAAACCTATTTAAAAAAATTCCTGAAGCAACACTGACATTTAAAGAATCTGTATTTCCTGGATTATTTATCCTAGCAATTAAGTCGCAATTTTTTTTTAATATATTAGAAATACCTTTGTTTTCAGAACCTAAAACTAAAACAATTTTTTCATCCATATACTGGTCAAATATAGCTGAATTAATATTTTCACCTCTTATGTCAGCACCAATAACCCAATAATCCTTTTTCTTTAATTCAATTAAAATATTTTTTAAATTAGACACTTCGTATATCGTTGACTTCAAAATTGTGCCTGCTGAGGACTTAATACTTCCCGGTGTAATTGAAGCAGCCCTATTTTTAGGAATTACAACAGTATTTATATCAAAAAAAACACAAGATCGTATGATAGCTCCTAAGTTATGCGGATCATTAACATGGTCAATAACCACAATTATTCTTCCTAATTCGTTAATATTTTTTTTAAAGTCGGTATATTCATAAAGTTTCGGAGTTTCAATTTCAACCGCAAGTCCTTGATGAGAATTGCTCTTAGTTAAATCATAAAAATCTTTCTCAGAAATTTTCATGTAATCAATATTTCGAATACTTTTATTTATTTTTACTAAATCATCTAAAATATTCTTATTTTTTACATATACTCTCTTTACTCTTATTGAAGAATCTGAAAGCAAATCTTTTACTGGATGTTGTCCAAAAATTATCATTTTCAATTATTAACTTTACTAGATTTACTAGAAAAAATCTTATATGGTTCATCAATTTTTAAATTTATATATTTTCTATCCCAAAATTCAACGGGGTCAACGGGTACCCCTTGTAGATATATCCCTAAATGTAAATGATCCCCAAAAGCCATTCCGGTTGTACCGGTTAATCCGATTAAAGTATTTTTATTAACAATTTCATCCTTTTTCACATAAATATTATTTAAATGACTGTAAAGAGAATAAAAGCCTAAACCATGATCTATAATTACAACACTACCATAGATACCTAAAGAATTATCTACATAAACTACTTTTCCAGAGTTTACAGGAAAAACATCTGCATTTTGAGTTGATGATAAATCATATCCCCAGTGCAATTGAATATCTATAATTTCATCTTTAGAATCTGAGAAATAATAGCTCCTTTCTTCGCTAAAGTAAGAAGAAACTTTAGAATTTGCTAATTGATTAAATTGACCTTTAAAATATTTTTCTAGACTAATATTAGTTGTTAATTTTTTTATTTTAGATTCATTCAAGGCCCTTTCAACTTTATTTATTCTTAGAAAGTCATTCTTATTAATTATCTGTATATTTGAATTTAAAATTTCATTATATTTATCTGTAAAATTTTCCCTATCAATTTTAATTAGATATTTAGGCCATTTTTTATTTTTAATTGTTCGTATTTTCTTAAAAACAACAGTTGAATTTTTTGCAAAATCTTCAGCATATATTTTTACCTTGTTTTGATTACATGGCCTGTTTGAACATGTGAAAAAAATTAAATGTTCAATAACATCATTTTTTTTATTTGATATTGGATAAAATAAATCACCATTCCCATTATCTAAATAGAGCTTTGCAACATCCAAAGATGATTGTAATCTGATGTATCCGACACCTCCAAGGTATACATATCCATCAGTTTCTATATTTGATATTTCAGGTGGTTTAAAATCAACACTAATTAAATAAGAATCATTTAGTTCAGAGTTAAAAAATTTGTTTTTATATTGGACATTGTATGTAAGGGTTAGTTCAGTGTCTTTTGCTTTTTTTATGTATTTAATAAATTCAGAATTCTCATTGAAGCCAACATCAAGATCATGTGTTGATTTTGAATTGTCAAATTGATTCTTACTATAAATTAGGAATGTCTTATCATTATTAACTATTAAAAAAATTTCTATTGACTCAATTGATACATCTTCTGAATCTAACCTAGCTGAGAATCCCGCTGTAGATATTTTATCATCTGAATTTAATGAAAATTTAGGAACCTTAAAGAATTGGATATAGCAAACATAACAAATTGCTATAACCACAATTAAAACAAAAAAAGGTAATATATTCACTTTGGACTTATCAAAAACTCGCTTGCTTCTTTTCATACTAATTATTTACATCAAATAGAATAATAATTAAATAGAAGATTGGTAAAATTAGAATTAAACTGTCAATCCTATCTAATATTCCTCCATGCCCCGGTAAGATACTGCCTGAATCTTTAATTCCTGATTTTCTTTTTATTACTGATTCTAATAGATCACCCAAAATACCCATTACTGCCACTATTAAACCTATAGATATTGATTTAGAAATTCCAATGTCTAAATCAAAATAGTTAAACAAAAAATATGAAACTATAATTGTTCCTATTACACCAGCAAATGATCCTTCGAATGTTTTATTAGGGCTAACGGTAGGAAATGCTTTCTTATTGCCAAAGTTTTTTCCTATAATATATGCCGTTATATCATTAACTGAGCTTAGTATTATAGGAATTAATAACAAGAAAAAGCCATTCTCTAAATTTCTTATGATAATTGAAAAACTAATTCCGATACTGGAATATATAATGACAAAAAAATATGAGGACCAAAAGTTTACAAATAGGATTTTTTTATAAAGCAATCTTATAACCCATATTGAGATATAAAAAAAAGCCAAGTTGAAAAAAATCGAAATATCATAAAATGCAGCAATAGGTAGCAAGGCGGAACAAGTTACTGATAAGAATTTAAAATTCTTATTTTTTTCTAAAATAATAGTAGTTAGTTCAAAGCTAGCAATTATGCAAATCAGAATTATAAAGAGTAATAATGCCAGTTCCCCTATGTAAACTAAATACAAGGTTATCGGAGCAAGAATCAAACATGTTATAAGTCTTTTTACAAAATTATTCATTTGTTATAACCGTTAATATAAAGTTAAATATAAACTTAAGATATTGAATTGACTAATTATTTTAAATAGTTTTAAATAAATAAGTTTTTTTTCAATGAGGTGCAATATGGTTCCAAAGTTTTCTTTTTTAACAAAAGGCAAAGGAGTTAGCAAAGAAAAACTAACAAGTTTTGAGATGGCACTAAGAGATGCCGGTATTGCTGAATTCAACTTAGTGAAAGTCTCAAGTATTATGCCTCCCTTCTGCAATATAATTTCTAAAAAAGAGGGTTTAAAGAAATTATCTCCAGGACAAATTGTATATGTTGTATTAAGTGAATCAGCTACGAATGAACATGGAAGGAAAGTTGCGGCATCTGTTGGTATAGCGATGCCAGCAGACAGATCACAACATGGCTATTTATCCGAGCACCACAGTTTTGGACAATCTAAAAAAGAGGCCGGTGAACATGCAGAAGATTTAGCTGCTTATATGCTTGCAACAACTCTTGGAGCACCTTTTGATGCTGACAAAAATTATAATGAACAAAAGGATATTTGGAAGATTAGCGGGCACACAGTTAAAACAAGGGAACTTACTAGTTTTGGTGAGGGCCCTAAAGATGGTAATTGGATTACGGTTCTTTCTGCAATGGTTTTAATTATTTAATCATCTTCTTTGCTAACGAATATGCTTCTTCCTCAAGAACTTCGCCGCTTAACATCCTGGCAATCTCGTCAATTCTACCACTTCTTGATAATGAATTAATAGTTATTGATTGTTCTTTGTTTAAAGTTTTTTCAACAAGCAAATGATTTTTTGCAAAAGAAGCAACTTGTGGAAGATGGCTAATACATACGACTTGGACATTAGAAGATAAATTAAAAATTTTCTGACCTAATTTCTCAGCTATTGCCCCACCTAAGCCAACATCTGGTTCATCAAAAATTACAACTTTTGAATTAAAACTCTTTGAGAGCTCTAAAGATATAGCTAATAAGATTCGAGAAGCTTCACCACCGGAAGCGACTTTATTTAATGAATCGGGTGGAAGTTCATTTGTTGAAGAAAATAGGAACTCTAAATCATCTATACCATCAGATGAAATATCCTTTTCCCTAAAGGAAACAATCCAAGAACAATTCTTAATACCCATATCTTTTAAATGTTTTTGTATTTTTAAAGAAAAAGAACCGGACAATTTTTTTCTTTTTTTAGATAAATTTAAACTTTCTGCGTATAGTTGATCATAAGCAAGCTTAAGTTTCTTCTCAAGTGAAATAATTCTACCTTCAAGATCGGATGAATTGTCCAATGCTGATTGTATCAGGGTTCTTTCTTCTATCAATTTATCTAAAGTTAAGCCATATTTTCTTCTTAATTCTTTTGATATATAAATCTTGTCTTCTAGAGCATCAAAATCTTCATCATAATTTTCAAATGTATTTAGTAATTTTGATAACTCATAAGAAACTTCTTCTAAGGAAGTTGATGCATTACTTATTTTCTCATCTAAAATAGATATAGCATCGATCTTGACAATTTTTCTAGATAATTGATAAATTTCTTTTAACAGTAGATTATCAATCTTGCTAACAACCTCACTAATATCCTCATTGTTTTTTTTCAGGGAATTATTCTTCTTTAATTTAGATAAGATTTCTAGCTCTTCCTCATCACTTTCAATTTCAAGTTTATTCAATTCTTTTAACTTAAAACGATAAAACTCTTCTTTTTCTTCTAGCTCTTTAAGGAGCTTCTTTTGCTTGTCTAAATCTTTTTTTACAGAATCATAAACAGTATATAAATCATTTAAGCTAATTAAACTATCACTTAGCATAATATATTGATCGAAATAATTTATATGATTTTTTTGAAGTAAAAGCTTTGATGCTGATTTTTGTCCAAAGAATAAAAAGAATTCATCAAAAATTTCAGAAATTTTTTCAAATTTAACCTTTAATTCATCAATATAGAATATAGATTGATATTTTTTGTCCACTACTCTTTTGAGCAGAATATTTTTTTTATCATCCTGAATATTTATTTCTATTTCTAAATCTTCACTGTTAATTTTTTTAAGTTCTTTAGGAAATCTTTTTTGAGCAAAGACCTCTATAGCTCCAAGTACAAGTGATTTACCAGCACCAGTTTCACCCGTTAATATATTCAATCCTTCTTCAAAACTGACTTCAAGATGCTTAATTGTTAAATAATTTTTTAGGGATATTCTGTTTAACATTATAATTTTACTTTATTTGACCACTACCAGTCACAACAAACTTTTCGGAAGTAAGTTCATTCAATCCCATCGGTCCAAAAGCATGCAACTTAGTGGTACTAATTCCAATCTCAGCACCGAGACCTAATTCATTCCCATCATTAAATCTTGTAGATATGTTATGAAATATTGCAGATGAATTTAGACTATTAATGAATTTTTCTTTTATGCTTTCATCTTCAGTAATTATTGATTCTGTGTGCAAAGATCCATATCTCTCAATGTGAGTAATAGCTGAATCTACTGAGTCTACCAGTTTTATGTTTAGCTCTAAATCAAGATATTCGTTTTGGAAATCTATTTCCTCAAGTTCTACAAAACTATCTGAATCAATAAAAGAGGACAAATTCTTTTCTCCTCTTAACTTAACTTTATTTTCTTTTAAATCCTTCAATAAATTTTCAATAAATTCTTTGGGAAGATTCTTATTAATTATTAGTGTTTCCATTGCATTGCAAACTCCGGGTCTCTGAATTTTGGAGTTTATCGCAACAGAGTGTGCAATATCAAGATTAGCCTTTAGATCAATATAAACATGGCAAACACCTTTGTAATGTTTTATAACCGGTATTGATGAATTTTGAGAAACAAATCTTATTAATCCTTCGCCACCTCTTGGTATTATTAAATCAATTAACTCATCCTTTCTTAAAATATATTTCATTACATCCCTTTCAGTATAAGGTACAAGATTTACAGCATCAGGGTTAATGTTGTTCTGACTCAAGGAATCCTTTATCGTTTCAACAATAATCTTATTAGTATTGAAACTTTCCGAACCACCTCTCAATATGACAGAATTGCCAGACTTTAAACATAAAGATGCTGCATCAGAGGTAACATTTGGTCTAGACTCATAAATAATTGACATGACACCTAATGGAATAGATTGTTTAAATACTTTTATACCATTAGGTCTATCATACAAATACCTTCTTTTTCCAACTGGATCCTCAAGAGCTATCACTTCCAATATATTTGAAATCATTTGATTAATTCTTGGAGAATCTAATTTTAATCTATCATAAAAAGCTGATGTATAATCTTTAGGATTCAACGAATCTAAATCCGTATTATTTGCATATATTATTTCATTTTCAGCTTTTCTTAAATTTTCTGCAATATCATTTAAAATTTTATTTTTTATATTTGTATCTAATTTAGCAATTTGTAAAGAGGCATCTCTAGTTTCACTCAAAAGACTATCTATTTCAGACTTTACTTCTTTATCAATACTATCTAAACTCATTCTGCTATAATAAATCAACCAAATTGTAAGGTCAAAAGGTGAAGATATGGAATCAACATTATCAATTATAAAACCCGACGGAGTAAAGAAGAATATTATAGGTAACATATTAAAAAAATTCGAAGACTCTGGTTTAAAAATTACTCATATAAAACTCATTCGACTTACTGAAAAACAAGCTGGTGAATTCTATGAAATGCACGATGGAAAACCTTTTTTTAAGGACTTAGTAGCCTTCATGTCTTCAGGTCCATGCATACCATTTGTTTTAATGGGAGAAAATGCAATATTAAAAGTAAGAGAGATTATGGGAGCAACTAATCCGCAAGAAGCCAAAGAAGGTACCATAAGGGCACAATATGCTGATAGCATCGATAGCAACATTATTCATGGATCAGATTCTCAAGATTCAGCTACAAGAGAAATTAATTTTTTCTTTGGGTAATTGCTAATATTAATTAATTCAGAATAAAAAATATTGTTAAATAATTCTTTGAACTTTGATTTATTAATTTTTGCAAAATGTTCAATATTTCCAATCTTTATAGAGCTGTCACCACATGCATCAATAAGTTCTTGCTTGTAAAGATTAGTATCAAAATTAATTGATATTCCATGAAAACTTATTCCTTTTTTGAAGGAAATCCCTATCGATGCGATTTTGTAACCATCTATCCAAACCCCACGGCCATTCATTCTTGGTTTTGCAATTATATTAAAATTCTCCAGAGTTCTTACTAAGCTTTTTTCTAATATACTAACAAGATTTTTTAATTTTATTGCTAACAAAGAAACATTTAATATTGGATAGAAAACTAATTGACCATCTCCATGATAAGTTATATCTCCCCCACGAGAAGATTTTTTTATTGGTATTTCATTTATTTGCGAAGATAAATCATATTTTCGGGAATTAAATCTACCTACGGTAAAAACATCTTGATGCTCTAAGAATAATAAATATCCTACACCCCTACCTTTCATCAAATAGTTGGAATATTTATCAAACAATTCATCAACCAACTCATAATTAATTTTTTTAGAAAAACTTTTTGTATAAATTTTATTCAGCATTAATATTGTAATTATAATGACAGAAATTAATGAAATCAGCGAAATTATTAAAAAAGATAATCTAAGAACTGTTTTGATTATAGAGGAAGATTCATATTTTCAAAAAAAACTAATAGATTATCTCCAAGAAAATATTCCAAGTGATATTTATTCATCGAATGTAAATCTCATCGACATAGAGAAAATTAATGATATATCAACAATATTAGAGAATATGAATACCTACCCCCTAGGGCACAATAAAAGATTTATAATAATTCTAAATTTACATGAAGCGAATAAAACACTAGTAGATAATTTAATAGAGTTTAATTTAAGTCCAAATAAATTTGCGAAGATTTTTTACTTTTCGAAGAAATTAATAAAGAAGTTTGGTGCTGATAAAGAATATGAATTTAACGATAACAATATGAGAAAAATATTTATAAAAGATATTTTGAAGGCTAATAATATAAAATTATCTAAAATTTTGGAAGAGTTAATAATTGATAAATTTCCAGAAAGTAGGATTGGGATAGAGAATGAAATTGAAAAAATAAAAACTTTTATCAATAAAGGTAAAATTGATGAAAATAAGATTAACGAATTATATAATAATTATGAGAGAACAGTATTTGCTGAGACTTATAGTTTAGACAAATATATAAACAATAAAAACTTTAAAGAACTGCTTAACAATTTTAATAAAACAAACTTTGAAAAAAATATCTTTATGGAAATCGGGAGAATAGCATGGAAATATAGGCAATATTTAAAAATAAAAATACTTCAAGGTAGAAATAAAACTGATAATGAAATAATTAATGCGACTAAAATATCAAAATTTCAATTTAAATATATAAAAGCTGAAACAAATAAACTAAAAATGAGTGATCTACAAAAAACCTTAAGGGAACTGCAAAAGGCTGACAAACTTCTAAAAAGTTCTGATATATCTCAGAAAACCATAGTATTCAATCTTTTCAAAAATATTGGAAATTAATTACTTAAATTTGATTTTATTAAATAAAATATAGAGAGAAAAAGCTATTGTAATGGAGTTTGCTAAAATAATTGGATAATCGTTTTTTAATATTCCATAGTAAAGCCAAAAACCAACACCTATTGAAAAAATTAAAAACATTCAAAAAGATATGTCTCTTGTGGCCTTTGTTTTATAAACTTTATAAACTTGTGGTACAAAAGCTATGGTTGTCAGTGTCCCAGCAATAATTCCAATAATTGATATAAAATTATATTCCAATTTATTTATTTATTGTCTTTGAAATCTTAGAAATATTCCTAGAAGCATTGCGCTTATGAATTACACCTTTAGCTGCAGCCTTGTCATATAGAGATATTACTTTTCTTAGTAACAAATCTTTTGTATCTTCACCAGCCTCTAAAGCAGTTTTATATGCTTTTACTGAAGATTTTAAATTAGATATAACTGACTTATTCCTAGCTCTACGCTTAATGCTTTGTCTAGCTCTTTTTTTTGCTGATGCACTTTTGTTTGCCATAATTAAAGCTTTATTCTGCTCAATAATAACTTTTTGTCAATGTTTAGTTTTAAAAGAAGAAAAAAATAAAGTAATATATAAATGTGAAATTTTTTTTAGATAGTGCTAATTTGAATGAAATCGAAGAAATAGCCTCACTAGGGCTGCTGGATGGTGTAACAACAAATCCATCTTTAGTTGCAAAAGAAAATGGACAGAAAAACTTTAAAGCAATTATAAAAAAAATCTGCAAAATAGCTAAAGGTCCTGTAAGTGCTGAGGTTATTTCTACTAATTATAAAGGAATGATTAAAGAAGGGGAAGAATTAGCAAAAATTGATAAAAATGTTGTTATTAAACTACCAATGACCAAAGATGGAATAAAAGCTACAAGCTATTTTTCAAAAAAGAAAATTCGAGTGAATGTTACACTCATCTTTTCTTCCTCTCAAGCTTTATTAGCTGCTAAAGCTGGGGCTGCATATGTAAGCCCTTTTGTTGGGAGGCTAGATGATATCTCATCTAATGGCATGTCGTTAATAAGTGACTTATCTGAGATTTTTTTGAACTATGGTTTTATGACTGAAATTTTAGTAGCAAGCATTAGAAATCCAATCCATATAGTTGAATCAGCAAAACTAGGTGCTGATGTAGCAACTCTTCCCTATTCAGTGATAATGCAATTGTTTAATCATCCACTTACTGATATAGGAATTGAAAAGTTCCTTAAAGATTGGAACAATAAATAAGACTTTCGATGTTACCCTTTGCACCTTTTATTGGTGAACTTATTACTTCAGAAACATTTTTAAAGTAATTAGAAAGGAAAGAGCTAACTTTTAAATTTGCTTCAATTCTGAAATCTTCATTAGTTACAATTCCTTTTTTTCCAATTTTCTCTCTATTTAATTCAAACTGTGGCTTAATTAAACCCACAAATTCAATTTGGTTATTTGTGAAACTTTTTAAAAAACTATCAAACTTTGTAATTGATATAAAGGATACATCCATGACAATCAGTTCTATAGAATCTGGAATTTCTCTCGATGTTAAATATCTAGCATTAGTCTTTTCGAGATTGATAACACGATCGTTGTTTCTTAACTTATAATCTAGTTGACCATATCCAACATCTACCGAATAAACTTTTTTTGCCCCATCGCGCAACAAACACTCAGTAAAACCTCCCGTTGATGCACCTACATCTATACAAACTTTATCATTAGCAGTTACATTGAAATTATCTAAAGCTGATTTAAGTTTAATTCCGGATCTACTTACATAATTGTCAGATAAAAATTTTATTTCAATATCACACGGTTCACGAATCAACTTAGAGGGTACTAAAACCTTTTCATTGTCCACATAAACCTCACCAGCAAGTATATGAACTTGGGCTTTAGCTCTTGATTCAAAAAAATTTTGTTCAACAAGATAAGAATCTAGTCTTTTTTTCATTTAAGCTCTATTTAGCTCTAACAAGTGCTGGACCCGTACCAGGGACATCTTTATGTGAACCATCACAGAATGGCATATCCTTAGACTTAAAACATCTACACAAATAAACTTTCTCTCCACTGTTTAATTCTACTTGAACTAGTGGAAATTTTTGATCAGAACTTTCTTTGATAGTTGGCATATTTACCTCTTAGTATTAGTATACATAATATTATTATTTGGTTAGATTTAACTTAATGAAAAAAAACTTGAAAGTTTGCTGCTGCATAATAAAAAAAGATTTAAAAACACTAATCTTAAAAAGAAATAGCAAAGGTCCAAGAGATGGGCTTTGGGAATTCCCAGGTGGAAAATTAGAAAAGGGAGAGTCTGAACTCTCCTGTGTAATAAGAGAAGTTAAAGAAGAAATTGGTCTAAATTTGGAGAATATTAATTTTTTTACCAGAACAAAACATGAGTATAATGATATAAACGTTGAGCTAATTGGTTTTACTGCTGAATCTCATATCATTTCTAAACCAAATTTAATAGTTCATAGTGATTATAAATGGATAAAGAATAGCGAATTTGGAAAATATGCATTTCCTGAAGCAAATATTAAAATAATTGATGAGTTAATTGAATCTGAGAAATATTTCCCCGAAATTTTATCTAGGATTGAAATAGATTACGATTCAATATATGGTTATGATCTGCCATTAATACATAGTTCAGTTGATGAAATACAAAAATTTCTTTTAACAAAAAATTTAAAATATTTAATAAAAGCAATTGAGATTAAACCACAAATTTATTTAGATGAATCTATAGATTTGAATGAGATATTTTATAAAATTAAGCCGAATCAAACATTACTTAATAGCATGGAAAGAAAATACATTAATGAGAAAAAACTATCACCATCATCAATAGCATGGACCACATATCAACATTTGATAAAGTTAAGTTATCAGATAGATGACATTAGACTAAAAAAAATTATCAATAAGATAGAATTAGCAATACATAATTCTAAAGCAAAAAAAATTACAAGAAATGAATTTAAAAAATTCATGGGAAGAAGGTAGAATATTGTTAATCATTTATTAAAGAATGATGCTTTTGGAGGTACAAAAATATGAGTTTTGAAAATAAAGTTGTAATTGTTACAGGTGGTGGGACAGGAATTGGTAAAGAAACATCAATAGAACTTGCAAAAGTTGGATTAAAAGTTGTAATTGGAAATAGAAATGAAGAGAAAGGAAATGAAGTTGTTGAAACTATTAATAAAAATGGTGGTGAAGCAAAATTTCTCAAAACTGATGTTTCAAAAGTTAAGGATGTTAAAAATTTAATTGATTTTACACTCAAAGAATATGGACAATTTAATTTTGCTTTTAATAATTCTGGTTTGTTAGGTGATGTTCAACCTCTGGCTGAACAGACACCTGAAGATTCTAGCTATATCATTGATGTAAATATAAAAGGTGTTGTTTATTGTATGCATTACCAGATAGCTGAAATGTCTAAATATGCATCCCCTGATAATCCATGTAGTATAGTAAATAATAGCTCAATCCTTTCACATTCAGCCTATCCTGGATTAACGGTATATAGTTCAACAAAACATGCAGTAACAGGCTTAACCAAAGGTGCTGCTATTGAACTGGCTCAATCTAATATTAGAGTTAATGCTGTAGGACCAGGTCCAATAAATACACCAATGTTATCAGATCCAACCGAAGGAAATCCTGAGCAATTTGGTGGAATGGTGCCAATGCAACGAATAGGAACTCCAAAAGAAATTAGTGATGCAGTTCTATGGCTTTTTTCACCACAATCAAGCTATGTTACAGGACATACATTAATGATTGATGGTGGATTTTGTGCACAATAATCTACTATTTTAATTTTTTAATTTCTTTTAATTTTGTTTCGTTTATGGTGAACTTGTGAATGCACTACTTTTATATGTTTTTTTAGATGTTATAGCTTTTAGTTCCATTATAATTGCAGTCTTACCTTTTCATGTGATGTTTCTAGGAGCTGGACCATTCATTGTAACACTATATATATCAATTTTTTCTTTTATTCAGTTCTTTGTTTCACCTTATCTTGGAAAACTCTCGGATAAATTTGGAAGAAAACCAATGCTGCTATCATCAAGTTGTGCAGATTTTGTGTCGCACTTAATCATGGCCTTTGCTAATACTCTACCTTTAGTTCTTATTTCAAGAGTAGTAGCTGGATGCTTTTCATGTAACCTCTCAGTTGGTTCAGCATACATATCTGATATAACAAATGAAAATGAAAGGACAAAGTACATAGGTAGATATAATTCTGCATATAGTCTTGGTTTTGCTTTAGGGCCAATCGTAGGAGGTTATTTAGCAGGAAACAATCCATTAGAACCTAATTATTTTGCATCAGGGATTTTTGCTGCATCCATTAACTTTATAAATATATTTATATTGTTTTTCCTTCTAAAGAAAACGAAAAAAGTAGCAGTAAAATTCAAATCAACAAATTATGTGAAACAAATATATGAGATAATTACGAAAAAAGAGGTTTCGTATTTATTTTATTTATATTTCTTAATAAATTTTGTTTTCTCTGGGCTGAATGGAATATTTGCATTGTGGAGTGAAAAAGTTTTCAATTGGGGCCCTCAACAAATTGGAACCCTAATGTGTTTTGTGGGAATACTTTTAGCTTTCCATCAATCTATTTCTATAAACTTTTTTGTGAAAAAATTTAAAGAGAAAATGACAGCACTTATATCAATATTCTTTATATTTATAGGCATTTTTCTGCTTACAATTACAAAAACATATATTTTACTTAGCTGTGCAGTTTTCTTTTGCACATTTGGTATTGGAATGTTCAACCCAACTATAAATAGTCTAATTAGCCAAAAAATTAATAAAGATCAAACTGGTTCAGCATTAAGCATTAATCAGTCAGCATTAAGCATTTCGAGATTTAGTGGACAACCATTTTCAGGCTTATTCTTTCAAACATTTTCATACAATGCACCTTTATATATAGGACTTTGCTTGCTTGGAATTACACAAATTCTCTATGCGAAGAAGTTGGCAAATAAAATAGATTAGCTTTTTCTATAATCAGCTACTATTCCAGCAACATGTTGGAAAAAACGGTTATTTTTTTCTCGTAAAATATTCATTAGCTTATCTCCTTCCTCAATCATCCCATTTTGAAAACAAGTTGTTGCAATTAATGGATAAAGTTGAAAAGAATCACTTTTTTCTCTGATTGCATACCCAAAACATTTAATAGAAGAAGAAAGATCACCCATAGCCTTATAAGCTAATGCCATATAGTAATTTTTTTCAAAAAACAAAGATTTTTTCGTATCAATTTTCCCTAAAATTTTTACTGATACAAGATAGAAACCCTGTTGAAGGGTGGCCATTCCAGCCTTAAAAATTAGATCATTGTTCTCATTAAGATAAGAAGATAAAACATTGTAAGTTTTTTCAGCCATTTCTATATTTCCAAGTAAAAAGTGGCAATTGGCCTCGATAAATTTTACATCAAAAATATTTGCTTCCGACTTAACTTTTGAAACTAATTCAAGAACTTCTTCATATTTCTTATCCTGGAAATTCAATATTGCTTTATTCATTAAAGCTGGCTCATATTTAGGGTCAGAATCTAGGATTTTATCGTAAATATTTACTGCTTCCCATATTCTTCCTTCATTTGATAAATCGACAGCTTTTTTTATTTCTTTCTCAAAATCAGCCATATATGATTGTAACTAGAATTTACAAATTTAAAAAATCACTAATAAGTGATATTGTTAATGAAAATGAATATCAAAGAAATTTTAAAAAGTTATGCTCAAGATTTTGATAAAGATTTAAAAGTTTTTTTAAATAAAAAAATTTTTAGAACTAAACTAGATCGGGCAATTAAATACTCTTTAACTATTGGCGGTAAAAGGATTAGACCGGTAATTGTTAGACTTATTTCTGAATCGTTGGGATTAAAAAAGAGTGATTATAAGCAAATTGCACTGGCATCTGAACTCCTTCATACATACTCACTTGTACATGATGATTTACCACAAATGGATAATGATGATTATAGAAGAGGTAAGCTCGCAACACATAAGAAATTTGATGAAGCAACAGCAATACTCTCTGGAAACTCAATGTTTTCAATGGCAGTTGAAGTTTTAACAAAAAATACAAATAACCAAAATCATAAAAGATCTTTGGAAATTATTAATCTGTTGACTAGAATCGCAGGTACTAATGGTCTAGCATTAGGCCAATCTCTAGATCTAGAAATACCCAAAAAAAATTTCTCAAAAAATAAAATAATCGAAATTTATGAGCTAAAAACATCTAGATTATTTGAATTTTGCATACTTTCTCCAATTATTCTTGCTGGTTCAAATAAAAAACTGCTCAATGAAGGAAAATTGTACTCAAAAAATTTAGGCTTAATTTTTCAAATTACAGATGATATTTTAGATGCAAAAAGCAACTTTAAAACTCTAGGGAAAAAAACTAATAAAGATATCGTGAAAAATCATTTATTAAATCATATTTCTTTTAATCAAGCACACAAAATTTGTATTGATTTAATTTATGAATCTACTAATCGTAAAAGCTTCTTTGGTGAAAAAAATCCTTTCTTTAAAAAATTTTTAAATTTCCTGCTTGAAAGAAAATATTAGAATTTAGACAATTCAAACATAATCGCTAGCATAAATGAATATTGATTTTTAGATCCTTGGTCTTTGACTAGTGGACTATTTGCAGCCTCGCCTCTTAATCTTTCATACTCTATACTCATAAAATAAGATATTGTTTCACCTGCAGGGATAATAGTCATATTAGACAACTTATAATTATAGAAACCACTATCAGCAGTATATAATGAATATTTCGAATTCGATGGGGTTGAAAACCATGAATTCATCCACTCAGAATTTGCATAAGTTGTTGTAATTGATGCCCTATTTATTAATGGCTTCATGAAATCAACCCAAACACTTTTATTATGAACAATTCCAAGGGATATTTTTCTTTCGTCCCCAATATCAGTTAATCCAGTTTCAATTCCAATCTCTGCTGATAAATTATCAATAAATTCATATGCTATTGTGGAACCGATTTCAAAACCAGGATCGATGTCTTTTAATGTTGTTAGGGAGTTATCATCTCCGCTTTGTCTACCAAAATCGTATTTAGTTAAGAATGAAACTTTAATTTGATTAGAATCAAAAATAGTTAAATCTGCAATAGGACCGTAAAGTTGAAATTCATTAAAATATTCTTTTGACTTATCTTTATATGAATAATTAAGAGTTGGGAACCATACAACCCTTGTACTGCTAGATCCTAAATAATTTGGTTTAAAGAAAAAACCGCCTCCCAATTTAATAGAATTCTTTTCTTTAGGTTCTAGTAATTTTAGGTCTTCATCAGGACTCGCAAAAGAACAATTAGCAGCCATAAGAAAAATGAAACAAAAAAATAATCTCAATAAAAACATCATCTATAATTCCTAAACAATTAAACCATAAAGCAAACTATTAGATAATACAAATATTATAATCTTTGTGATTCACTTTCATAAAGTTATTTAGTATTTAGTTATAATATTTTTATGACATCAAATTATAAAATTGGTATTTTCTATGGAACTACCTCTCAAACGACTGAAAATATCGCTGATTCAATTGAGGAAAATTTAAAGACCATTTTCAAAATTAAGAAATTCAACATTTATAAAAGTAATTTAGAGGATATTAATAATTTTGAATATATTTTAATAGGATGTCCTACTTGGGATATTGGTCTTTTACAAGAGGATTGGAGGATTGCGTTCCCTTTAATAGATAAAGTGAATTTTAAAGGGAAAAAAGTTGCATATTTTGGAGCCGGCGACCAATTTGTATATCCTGATACTTTCTTAGATGCATTAGGTATCTTAGAAGAAAAAATTACAAACCTTGGTGGTAAAACCTTCGGTATGACAAAATCTGATGATTATATTTTTAAATCTTCCAAAGCTCTTAGAGGGAAAAATTTTGTTGGATTAGGTATCGACAATGATAATGAACTTGAGAAAACAAATAGAAGAATTAAAGAATGGTGCGAGCAAATTACTAAAGAAATTTTGACCCCTATGTAATACACAGGGGTCATATAAAACTAACTAATACCATGCTGGTTAGAAGAAATCGATCTAATCATCATATTCCTTTTCACCATTTTTTGGTGGCTTTTCAGCGAAGCTGAATGAATTCGCTTAGATGCAAATTTTAGAAGCTTTATATTTCTTGTCNTGAACTTTGACATATCCGAAACCTCCTAGAAGATATTCGAACTTTTGACGCATGTTCATGCGAGTCTTTTAGCCCATGACTTATGGAGTACTTTTAGCTCATGTACTATGAGAGTCTTTTTATCCATGACTTATGGAATAATATAATGTTACCAGAGATTTAAAAAAAAACACAATTCATCTGTATTTATTATGATTTTTGGATTGATGTCTAAGATAATTTAGATTATTTTTTATCTTTAATTTTGTCTTCCTTCCCCTAACTCTTTTTCTCCATAAAATAAAAGACCCTTTTTTTAGATTTTTCTTCATCAAAGAAACAACATCTTTTTCCTTTAAATTATAAGTCTTTTTTATTGCTTCAAAGGGGGTACGGTCTTCCCATGCCATTTCTATTATCCTAGAGATATCGTAATTAGGTAACTTCATACGAATAAGATAACTAGATTATCATTGCTTGTAACAAAAAGTTGGCTAATACTCCAGCTGCAACATCATCAAAGGTTATCCCCCACCCTTTTGGCAATTTTTCAAATGATTTAACAAAAAAAGGTTTAGATATGTCAAAAAGTCTAAACAAGATAAAAGCAACTATAATATATCTTAATTCAAGGGGGATATATAAAATTGAAACCATAAAACCTGCAACTTCATCTATAACAACTTCCTTTGGATCATTGCTATTGAAATATTTAATTGCCCAATTTGAACTATATACGGATAAAATTATTATAAATATTGTTGTAAATAGAAAGGTATGTGGGTCAATTTTTAAATAATCAACAAGAAAGATCGAAAATAAAACACCACCAAATGTACCAAATGTTCCAGGAATTTTGGGAAAATATCCAAAATAGAGAAATGTTGGAATAATACTAAGAATACTTTTATACATTTAATCTTAAAGCCTTAACATAAAAAATAAGATAGTGATATACTACTGAAATGAGGTTTAAATTACTAATTTTATTTAGTTCCTTTCTTATATCTTTTTGTCACCTTGAACTCCACTCCAGGGAGGCTTTAGTAAGTGTTGAGAGGGTTTCAAAGGCTAAAACATCTTTTGTTTCAATAGAATCAAATGCGAAGGCAATTGATGAAATAGTTATTAAGTCAGAAATAGAAGGAAAAATAATTGAAATCTTTAAGAATGAAGGGGATAAAGTCAAGCAAAATGAAGTTATCGCGGTTGTAGAAGACATAAAATACTTAGCAAAATATAAAAGTGCTCAAGAAAAACTATTTTCAATGGAATCAAAATTAAAAAAATCGTCATTAAAGCTTGAAAGATTTAACGAATTATTTTCAAAGGAAATAATTTCTAATCAAGAGTATGAAGAAGCTTTATATGACCATAATTCATCTCTGTCTGATTTTAATTCACTCTTAGAGGAGTTGAAGCAAGCTAAAATAGAATTAGATAACTGTTATATAAAATCACCATTCAATGGAATAATTTCTAATAAATACATAAATTTGGGAGAATTCGTAAGCAAAGACTCAAAAATTGTAGAAATTACTAATAATGAGAAAATTGAAATACCACTTTATGTGCCGAAAAATTACTTACTTTTTATAAACGAAGGTGACCCAGTTGAAGTTCAATTATCTGGTGGTAGAAAATATTCTTCTAAAATTAGCAAAATAGTCAGAAAAATAGATAAATCTTTAGGTACTTTTTTAGTAAAAATATATATTCTCGAAAAAAACGATATTATATCTGGTGAAGATGTAATAGTTGTATTGTCCATTGAGCCTCCAATAAATTCTTTCAGGGTCAATAAAGACTCCGTTAATAATGAAGATGGAAAAAAAATAATATTTAAAGTTAAAAATAATAGAGTATATCCAGTCGAAATAGTTATCGTCGATTTACAAGATAACTACTATATTGCAACTGGTCAGATTAAAGAAAATGATATTATTGTCGTAGATGGCAATGAAAGTTTGAGGCCTAAACAGCCTATTAAAATCTTAAAATATTTAAAATAAAATGAAAATTATAAATTATTCAATAAATAAATTTATAACTATAATCTCAGTTTTCTTATTACTTTTTATATTTGGGCTTATATCGCTGATAAATGTTCCCATACAACTAGTTCCTACCGTTGAAAAGCCAGAGATTTCAATAGTAACTACATGGTCGGGTGCAAGTCCTGAAGAAATCGAAAGAGAAATAATTATAAGACAAGAAGATAAATTAAAATCATTAGAGGGCTTAGAATCGATGGAAAGCGTCTCAATTGAAGGAAAAGGAACCATCACATTAGAACTTAATCCAAAGCAAAATGTCTCAACATCAATCATACAGGTTTCTAATCTATTAGATCAAGTGAAAGATATACCTGTTGATGCTGACCGACCCACGATTAAATCAGTTTCATCAGAGAGATCCCCGATTGCATGGTTCATATTAAAATCAAAAAATCAAAAAAAAGATATTTTCAAATATAAGAATTTTGTAGAGGAGAATATTAAAACCCAGTTTGAAAGAATAAAAGGTGTTGGTGAATCAGGAGTAAGAGGTGGAAGATCTAAAGAAATTCATATCGTAATAGATACAAATCGGATTGCCCTCGCAGGATTAAGCCTGATTGAAATCGCGAATATTCTTCAAAATAGTAATGTTGATATTAGTTCTGGTTTTATTGAAGAAGGTAAGAGGAAATATTTAGCAAGAACAACAGGGGAAACGACTTCTTTGAAAGAACTAGAAGATTTAGTAATAAAAAAACAGGGAAATAATTTTATAAGACTTGGCCAAATAAGCGAAATTACCTTAGAGTATGAGGATTCTAACTATATAGTTAGACATCTTGGTGAAGATGCAATAGCACTGAATGTGATTAAAGAGTCGGGTGCAAATACTATTGAGGTTCAAAAAGAACTATTAATCACAATGGAAAAACTCAACAATTCTATCTTAAAAGAGGAAGGCCTTTATTTAACTAATGTTTATACAGATACTACATACATAAATAATTCTATATCAGTTGTCAGAAACAACTTAATATTTGGTGCTTTTTTAGCAATCATTGTCCTACTTACATTCCTTAGATCATTCAAGTCGACGTTTATAATAGCTATAGCAATTCCCTCCAGCATAGTAATATCATTTATTGTTTTTCAGCTCTTAGATAGAACCATAAACTTGATTAGTCTTGCTGGAATTAGTTTTGCAATAGGTATGGTTCTTGATAATTCATTAGTAGTTTTGGAAAATATTTTCTCGAAAATAGAGAATGGGTATTCTGATATTAAAAAAGCAGCAATTGATGGAGCTACTGAGGTTTCTGGAGCCATCCTTGCAAGCACTTTAACAACAGTAGCAGTTTTTGTTCCAATCTTCTTTTTATCAAATGAAATTGGTCAACTTTTTAAGGACATTGCAATTTCAATTTCTATTTCAGTAATCTTAAGTCTTATTGTTTCAATAACATTGGTACCAGGATTAGCAGCAAAAATGCTAAAGGCTGACAATAAGGCAAAAATTAATTCTGACTGGTTCAATAAAATAAACGTGTTTTTTCAAAGGGTTGGAGAAAAATTTTCTAACTTTGTAATTAATATACTAAAAAAGATTTTAGCTAATTTTAGTAACCTAACAAAGATAATGTTGATTGTTTTAATTTGCAGTTTAACTGCTATTTATTTAATTTTTCCAAAAACGGAGTATCTACCTGAAGGTAACCGAAATCTAATAATTTCAATTTTAGTACCTCCTCAGGGATATAATATTAAGAAAATAAAGGAAATTGGTCTGAAAACCGAAAGTAAAATAAAAAAGTTATGGGATAGCAATTATCAAGGTGAGCAAAAGATTTCTAGCTTCTTTTTTGTGGCAAGACCAAAATCAGTTTTTATGGGTGCAGTTGCAGAAAATCCAAAAAATATTCGAAAATTAATCCCGGAATTAAAAGATGCGGGCTCTAACATACCTGGATTCATCAACATTGTTACCCAATCAAGCCTCTTTAGTAGATCAATAGGAGAAAGAAGAGCTATAGATATAAATATTCAAGGGAGCAACTATGATTCTATAATTGATGTATCAAGAATTTTATTCACAGAACTCAAAAGGCAATTCCCAAATTATCAGATTAGACCAAAGCCCAGCTTAAGCAACTCCAATCCTGAAATAATAATTGATCCTATTCAGCTAAATTTAAAAGAGGTTGATTTATCAGTTAAAGAATTAGGTTTGATAACAAACATAATTTTAGATGGTGCAAAGGTAAGTAAATTTAATTTAGACGGCAAAGAAATTGATATAAGGTTAAGAGGTAATTCTCCTTATAATATTAGTTCAAACAACCTTAGTACTAAATTTATTTTTCACAATGAAAAACTGTTTCCTCTTAATTATGTATCCAATATATCTATTAAAAACTCACCGCAGCAAATTAACCATATTGAAAGGGAAAGAACTATAAAATTACAAGTCTCTCCAGATGAATCCATTAATATTGAATCAGCACTTGCAGAACTAGAGAGCTTTTTAGATACTAATGAAATAAAATCTTTAATATCAGCAAATAGATTGAGCATTGAAGTTAAAGGCATAACAGGAAAATTGGCTGAAGCTAAAAATTCTCTCAGCAAAAATTTTTTCTATGCATTTATTATTAGTTTTTTTCTCCTAGCATCCCTATTCCAAAGTTTTCTATATCCGATAATTGTTTTAATAATTGTTCCACTATCCTCTTTAGGTGGATTAATAGGTTTAAAATTAGTTAATTTTATAATTTATGAGCCCTTGAATATGATGACTATGCTAGGCTTTGTAATATTACTCGGTATTGTGGTTAACAACTCTATTCTTATCGTTTATCAGTCGTTAAATAATATAAGAAAAGGAATGGAGCCAGTTAATTCAGTTATATCTTCAGTTAAAAACAGAATAAGGCCTATATTTATGACAACATTAACAACATCATTTGGATTGCTACCATTAGCTATGGTCTCGGGATCTGGTTCAGAGCTTTACAGAGGATTAGGCATAGTAATTTTATCTGGTTTAATAATATCAACCCTTTTTACTTTGATATTAACACCGATGGCTATTATTTTTGTAAATAAATTTGTAAAGATTAAATAAAGTTGAATTAAGGTATGGATTTTTATTTTAAATCTATTAGGTTTTATAAATGAATGATTTAAAAAAAGATATTTTATCATTAATTGAAAAATATAATGATTCAAAAGATGAATCAATTTTTATTCCTGGCGAATCTCCAGTTCCGGTATCTGGAAGAGTCTATGACGGTTCTGATGTATCAATGCTAATAGAATCAGCATTAGAATTTTGGCTTACTACGGGAAGATTTAATGAAGAATTTGAATCCAATTTAGCCAAATTTTTAAAAACAAAAAGAGTATTGACGGTAAATTCTGGATCTAGTGCTAATCTATTAGCGTTTTCCAGTTTAAAATCTCACCTTATTAGGAACAATATACAAGATGGAGATGAAGTAATTACAGTAGCAGCTGGTTTTCCAACAACTGTTAATCCAATCATTCAAAATAATTGTATACCAGTTTTTATTGATGTTGAGTTACCTGGATATAACATAGATACAAAAAAAATTGAGGAAGCTATTACGAAGAAGACCAAAGCTATCATGATAGCTCACACTCTTGGAAACCCATTTGAAGTGGGTGAAGTTCAAAGGATTTGCAAAGAAAATAATCTGTTTCTGGTTGAAGATTGTTGTGATGCTTTAGGATCGGAATATAACGGAGTTAAAGTAGGTAATTTCGGGGATGTAGCAACTCTTAGCTTTTACCCAGCTCATCATATCACTATGGGAGAAGGCGGCGCAGTATTTTCATCAAAACATTTAATGCTCAAAGCACTCGAGTCAATTAGAGACTGGGGAAGAGATTGCTGGTGTCCTCCAGGAAAAGATAATACTTGTGGAGTCAGGTTTAATTGGAAACTTGGTGATCTTCCAAAAGGATATGACCATAAATATATATATTCACATCTTGGGTACAATCTCAAAATTACAGATATGCAAGCTGCTGTGGGGTTAGCCCAATTGGGACACTTAGAAGAATTTATATCAATAAGAAAAAGAAATTTTAATCTATTAAAAAAAGGATTATCAAATCTTGATGATAAAATAATCCTACCAGTTCCTACAAAAAATTCAGATCCATCGTGGTTTGGTTTTCCAATTACAGTACGACAGCAAAATATTAGAGAAAAATTTATAAATTTTTTAAATGAAAAGAAAATTGGAACTAGATTGATCTTTGCTGGAAATCTTGTCAAACAGCCTTATATGAAAAACTTAAAATTTAAAGTTTCAGGCGACCTAAAAAATACTAATACGATTATGAATGACTCCCTATGGATTGGAGTATATCCAGGGTTAAACGAAAATATGATTAATTATATGGTCGAATGTATACAAGACTTTTTTAAAGTGAATTAGCAAAAAAATCATTAATCTGTTTTTCAGAATATATTTTCATATTTTCATTATCTAAATAAGACCTATACCAATTTGCAGTAATTTTAATACATTCTTTAATGCTATATTTACATTTCCATCCTAATAATTTTTTTGATTTATTTGGATTCAATCTCAAAGTTATAGATTCTTTATTACTTTTAATTTTCCTATATTTAACTTTTTTAAAATCTAATTCCTTTGACAATCTGCTAACAATATCTTTAACAGTAACTACTTGTCTGACATTTGGTGCAAAATTGAAAGACTCAAATTCACTATTATTTCTATAGGTTTTTTGCATAAGCAACATATAACCATTTAATACATCTAACACATGTTGCCAAGGCCTAATGGATTCAGGACTTCTGACATTCAATGTGGCATTTTTTTGAACTGATTCGATTAAATCAGGAACAATTCTATTTTCTCCAAAATCCCCTCCGCCAATTATGTTACCTGCACGTGCGGTTGCAATATTAACATTCAAATCTCTCATAAAACTTTGATAATATGATTTTGTAAGAATTTCAGAACAAGCTTTACTGGCAGAATAAATATCTTTTCCTCCCAACCTGTCGCTCTCTAGAAAAGGGACATTTTTTTCAAGATTTTCATAACATTTATCAGTTGTAATATTTAATATTGCCCTAAGGTTGTTCTGTTTACGACAGGCATCTAGCAAATTAGAAAGACCAAGAATGTTTGATGATATCGTATCCAAAGGGTATTCATAAGACTTTAAAACAAAAGGTTGTGCTGCAAGATGAAAAATTATATCAGGATTAATTTTTTTTATTGTAATATTTAATTTACTGTTATTTCTCAAATCAACATAGTAGGAAGGCATGCTTTTCTTTAATTTTAATATTTTATACAGATTTCCTCTTGAATCATTGGGCTTTAATGATATACCAGATACTTTGGCACCCATAGATAGCAAAATCAATGAAAGCCAAGCCCCTTTGAAACCTGTATGTCCTGTTATCAGTATTCTTTTATTTTTGTAAAAATTTTTCAATTACAATTACCAAGTTTTCCATGGAGGATTTTCTTTGCTTGCTAATTCATCAAGTTGATTTTTATCTCTTAAATGATCCATAGCTTTCCAAAAACCTCTATGCTTAAAAGCCATAAGTTCGCCATCTTTTGCAATCTTAGATAAAGGCTCTTTTTCCCATTGCTCGTCTAATCCTGAGATATATTGGAGAGCTTTCTTATTAATAATAAAAAAACCTCCATTAATAAATTTATTAGTTGTATCAAGTTTTTCTTTTATACTTACAACCTTATCATTGTCTAAATCGATTGCTCCAAATCTACCTTCAGGAATCGTTGCTGTTAAAGTAACAAGCTTCCCATGTTCTTTATGAAATTTTAAAAGCTCGTTTAAGTCAATATTCCCAACACCATCACCATAAGTCATATAAAAACTATTATCAACATATTTAGATATAAGTTTTAATCTTCCTGCGGTATTAGTTTCTAACCCTGTATCTACTATTGAAACTTTCCAATCTTCAATGTTGTCAGATTCAAAACTGATATTATTTGAATTCAACTCGATATGTACGGAAGAATTATTAGCTCTATAATTTATAAAATAATCTTTAATTACATTAGATTTATATCCACTGCATATGATAAAATCTTTGATACCAAAAGAAGAATAATGCTTCATTATATGCCAGATTATAGGCCTCCCTCCTATTTCAATCATAGGCTTTGGAAGAAGATGAGTTTCTTCGGAGAGTCTGGTACCTTTACCACCTGCCAAGATTACACATTTCATTTGATTTAAATATTATCATTAAAAAAGTATTTTGAACAAAAAATATCTTCTTTAATTAACTAATTCAGAGAATTTTTTAAAAATATACTTGTTAGATGCAACTATACAATCAGAAAAAACCAAATCTTTATTAATCTTTACTCCTGACTCTTCTATGAGTAATATTCCAGCATCAAAATCCCAAACTTTCAAGCCAGAAAGCCAACAAGCATCCAATCTTCCAGACGCCAAATAGGCTAAATCTAAAGCAGCGGAACCACTGTTCCTCAGACTTTTAAATAATGGATAAATTTCTTTATATTTTTTAACTTTTTCCATTATTTTTTTGTGTGACTTAACTAAACCAAGCCCAACTAGGCTGTTTGAAATTTCTTTTTCTGTAGAAGGAGTTATTAATCTATTGTTCAGAAAAGCTCCTCTACCTTTTACTGCTTTAAACATCTCGTCTCTCAATGGGTCATAAACAAAACCCAACATAGTCTGGTTTTCTATCTTTAGAGAGACTGCTATACAAAAATGAGGATTAGACCTAATAAAATTATTTGTTCCGTCAATTGGATCTATAATCCAAGTGAATCCATCGGTTAATAAATATTCAGAATTAGTCTCCTCTGAAACAAAATTAGCATTAGGAAATATTTTTTGTAAATTTTTAATTAAATAAAGTTCAGTTTTTACATCAATATCTGTAAAAAATTCATTATTCTGTTTTGTATTTATTTGTATCTTTTTAGACAGAAAATTTTTTTTTACAATACTGCCAGCATTTTTAATTATTAATTCAACATCTAAAATCTTTTTTTTTGTTAATTTTCTACTCATCTTTCCTTTGATACACTATCATGGAACTTTTTTTTGTAAATTCCCACAATGTTGTGTTTTCAATTCTCCTAATTTCTTTATAACCTAACAACAAAGACTTGATTCTATTATTATCAAGATTGCTTCTTCCCTCAATACAAATTCTAGTTGAACAAATAATTATAGAAGGTTTTTTATTTAGAATATTTTCAATATGATTTTCTTCAACCACACCAACTTTTTCGAGTGGCTTAATTCTATCTTTAGAAGATTTTCTAACCAAAGCAGGAGTATGAGCAATTGGAGTGGGTATTTTGATATCTTCTCTCAAATACCAATAAATTATATGATAATCAAGAGCTAAAACTATATCATTTTTGTCTATTAGTGGCTTAATTTCTAGTGAAAAATCTCTAATCCTATAATCTAAGGATTCTGTATTTTGAAATACTAAAACAGACTTAAATATTGACAATAGAAGTACTGCTAAAATCGTTAATTTGAAATTATATGATAAAATCACAAAATATTTATTTTTTTTGTGAATAAAAAAAGCAAATAAAATTATTACGAAAGGGATTAATTGAATAAAATGATGTGAGAATCCTTGTCTTGAAATTATTACCGAAACTAGAATTATCATAATATAAAAAAGAACTAAATTAATAAAACTCTTATTTTTTTTTGGGATTGATGAATTTTTACATATAAATAAAAAATAAATTATTGCTATCAAGAATGGTAAAAATAAATGAGGATAGAAATATATCATTTTAAAGAATGTTTTAGAATATTTATTAATCGAATCCAAAATTGAAAATTCTGATGAATAAACGAGTAATACATTAATATTTGATGCGATAAGAATATCAATGGAATTATAAAAAAAGTAAATTGCTAATAACCCAAGAAGGATAATTAGGCCACCTGTAATAAATCTTAGAGAATTTAAAAAAGCTTCCTTAAAACCATATTCTTTTTTATATATAATTGGGTAAAAAATTGGAAGACAAATTGCCAATAAAGCCAAATTGGACCTTACCAATACAGCCAACCCCATTAATAATCCTGCAATTAAAATATTATGCTTTTTCTCAAAATTCCTTAGTAATATTAATGAACCTAGTAAGAAAGGTAGAGCTAAAAGCTCAGTTGTAGGATATAACCAAAACTGATAAGACATAAGAGAAATAAAAAACAATACTAAAACTATATTAAGATCATAAAGTCTGTAAAATTTGAAAATATTGTTAATTTGCAGCGAAACTATAAAAATTATAAAGAAACCAAAAAATCTTATTGAGTACAAAGAATCCGGGAATAACTTTATCGGAATTGCATAAAGGAAATAGACTAATGGAGGTTTCATTTCCCAAATGTCTGAATAAGGAAGATTTCCATCAACCAAACTTTGTCCTGCTAAAATATATGTGGCCTCATCCCAACTAACTATTTCATTTGCAATGGTATGAGAGAATACTAATAATACACATGCTAGAAAAATTAAAGTTTCTTTATATCTATAAAAATACATAATTATTTTTTTAATCATACAGTAATATTGTTGGAATTTAAAAAAACTAATTTTGATGTGATAATATAAAACCATGAAGACTATTTCAATAGTTGCACCTTGTTATAACGAGGAAGAAAATATATCAGAGCTTGTAAATCAGATTGAAGAAATTTTCCAAACTGAGCTGAAAGATTATAGATATAACATCATATTTATCGATAATGATTCAAGCGATAAAACACAAGAGATAATAAAAAATCATGCTCAATCAAATAAAAATATAAAACTTATATGTAATGCAAGGAATTTTGGACACATTCGATCACCTTTTCATGGCTTGATATCATCCGAAGGAGATGCATCTATACTTATTGCTACTGACCTACAAGATCCTCCTCGGTTGATAGTTGATTTTATAGAAAAATGGGAGGAAGGTTATAAAATTGTAGTAGGAAGCAAAAAAGAGTCAGAAGAAGGATTTTTAATGAAAAATATGCGACTATTCTATTATTATATAATGGAAAAACTAACATCAAATCGCCATATTAATGGCTTCACAGGTTATGGCCTGTATGACATCGAAGTAATTAAGGAACTAAAAGAAGTAAAAGAAACTTACCCCTACTTTAGAGGATTAATTTCAGAATTGGGATACAGAATCAAAAAAATTGACTATAGTCAGCCAACCAGGCTTCATGGTAAATCTAAGAATAATTTTTTAACTCTATTTGATATGGCGATGTTAGGAATAACTAGTTCATCTAAACTTCCATTGAGATTTATAACTTTATTTGGCCTAGGGATATCAATATTGAGTTTTTTTGCAGCAATTATATATTTTTTATTGAAAATTTTTTACTGGGATTCTTTTAGCTTTGGTTTAGCACCTTTGATAATTTGTTTTTTCTTATTCTCGGCAATTCAATTTGTTGTAATTGGAATATTGGGTGAATATATTTCCAAATTAAATGAAAACTCTAACCAAACACCTAGGGTAGTTGAAAAAGAAAGGGTCAACTTCTAGGAGAATATATAATGAAAAGGACTTTCGCACAATATGTAGCTGAGCAATTAGCAATTCTTAGTATTGATACTTGTTTCATGGTGACGGGTGGAGGTGCAATGCACTTGAATGATGCTTTTGGTAAAAACAAAAAATTAAAAAAAGTCTTTTGTCACCATGAGCAAGCTTGCGCTATGGCTGCAGAATCATATGCAAGAATGTCTGGCAAACCTGCAGTACTTCAAGTTACTACTGGTCCGGGTGGGATAAATTCCCTTAACGGTGTCTACGGTGCTTTTGTGGATTCGATGCCAATGATAGTGGTTGCTGGTCAAGTTAGAAGAGACAATATAGCATCTCTATTCCACAAAGACTTACGTCAATTTGGAGATCAAGAGTCAAATTTAATTGATATAATAAAGCCAATTACAAAATATGCAGAGACTATATACAAAGAAAAAGATTTACCTAGAGTAGTTGAAAAAGCATACTTAACAGCTATCTCTGGACGACCTGGACCAGTTTGTATTGAAATACCAATTGATCTTCAGGGTTCTTTCACTAAATTAAAACCAAAATCTAGACTTCAAATTTTAAATAATAAAAAAGAATTCAAACCACAAAAATCTAAAGTTAAAAAATTAATTGAAAAAATAAAAAGATCCACTAGACCAATAATAATTGCTGGTAACGGTATTAGATTGTCAGGACAAACAAACAATTTGCTAGCATTTGCATCAAATATGAATATTCCTATTACAACTGTATGGAATTCTCATGATCTTATTAGTAATGATCATAAATGCTATGCTGGAAGGACCGGAGCAGATGGTGAAAGAGCTGGAAACTTTAATGTTCAAAATTCTGATTTAATAATCATACTTGGTGCTAGAATGCATATTAGACAGGTCGGATTTAATTATAAATCTTTTGGAAGAAATGCCGAAAAAATAATGGTGGATATTGATGAAATAGAAACTAAAAAACCATCATTAAATATTGATTTTAGATTAATATGCGATCTTAATTACTTAATGCCTGACCTCTTAAAATATTCAAAAAATTCAAATATCAATAGTGATCATAAAAATTATTTAAAATGGTGCAAGGAAAGAGTTTCAAAATTTAATGATTTTCCAGGTAAAAAAAATAAAGTTTCTAAAAAGACTGTAAACCCATACATGTTCTTGGATAAACTATTTTTAAATTTAAAACCAAAAGATAAAATTGTCACTGGTGATGGCAGTGCAGCTGTTATGACATTCAAGTTTGCAAAAATTAAAAAAAACCAAAGGGTATATACCAATAAGGGTTGTGCATCAATGGGATATGACTTACCTGCTTCAATTGGGGCTCACCTCGCCTCTAATCAAGCAATATATTGTATTACTGGAGATGGAAGCATTATGATGAATCTTCAAGAACTACAAACAATTAAAGGAAATAATTATCCAATTAAAATAATAATTTTAAATAATGGTGGTTATCTTTCTATTAAACAGACACAAACTAACTATTTTGGCGGATTTGGTGTTGGATGTGGTCCAGAATCTGGATTAACTTTCCCAAACTATAAAGATATTTCAAAAGGATTTAAAATACCTTATATGCAAATTAAAAACGAAATTGAATTGGATAATAAAATAAAACAACTTATTAAGAATAAAGGTCCTATTATTTGTGAAGTTATTATAAATAAATCATATTTCTTTGAACCAAAGGTTTCATCTAAAAAACTACCTAATGGTGATTTAGTTTCTATGCCCCTGGAGGACATGTCTCCCTATCTAGATAGAGAAGAATTTAAAAATAATATGCTGATACCACTTGCAGAAGAGAGTAAGGAAATATGAAGAAAACAATTTTATTAATTGGTGGAAGTAGTGATCTAGGGAGATCTTTTAAAAAATATTCAAAATTTAAAGATGAATATGAATTTCTAAGTACAAATTCCAAAATATTAAATCTTAAAGATGATAATTCTGTCGAAAAATTCATCGAAAAAAATAAAGTCAATAATTTTAGACATATTGTCTTTTTATCTGCATCGAATAATATTAAAAACTTCGTTAAATTGAATAAAAAAGAAATTGATAATACTTTTAAGATTAATTTTCAAAATTTTATGTATCTACTATCTGAATTGTTAAAAGAAAAAAATAAAATTGAATCAATAATTATAATATCATCGTTATATGGTAAGTTTGGGAGACAAGGCAGAAGTCTATATACATCTTCTAAGCATCTCTTAAATGGGTTAGTCAAGAATTTATGTATAGACCTGTCTGGACAAGAGATTAAAGTTAATTCAATAACACCAGGATTTATAAATACCAAAATGACTAAAAAGAATTTATCAAAAAAAGAGATCATTTCAATTTCAACTAAAACACCAACTGGAAGGCTTGGAACACCAAAAGAAGTATCAAATGTGATTGATTTTTTAATTTCAAAGGAATCATCATTCATTAATGGCCAAGACATTGTTGTGGATGGGGGATATACTTCTGGAGGATTTTTTGATTAATTAAGGTTATAAAATGTTTAATTTTAGTATAGACAAAACAAAATTTAAAGTAGGGAAAAGAGTATCGAATAATTTTGTCATTAAATCCAGCCTGAAAAATTATCGAGTTGTTTGGGATAATGACAAGATATCAAAAAGTATAAATCCTCTATTTAAAGATAAGAATAATATTTTTTTAATAGATAGACGTGTTTATAAATTATATTTTAAAAAAATGTCTTTAAATAAAGTTTTCTTAATGAATGCTAGTGAAAATTTAAAGAATGTAAATCAAGCTATAAAATTCACAGATTTTTTAATAAAACAAAATGCTACGAAACAAAACAATGTAATCGTAATAGGAGGGGGAATAATTCAGGATGTAGCTGCTTTTGCCTGTGCAATGTTTAAAAGAGGAATTCCATGGACACTGATACCCACAACACTTTTATCAATTACTGATAGTTGTATAGGGGCAAAAACTGGTCTCAATTATGGCTCTACTAAAAATATTCATGCATTATTTTCTGCACCGCAAAAAATTATTATAAACCTCGAATTTATTAAAACTTTAAGGAGTGAAGACATTATTTCAGGAATTGGTGAATCCTTGAAGCTTTCAATAATTGGGGGTGCTAAATCCTTAGAGATATTCAATAAAAATATTAATGCTGCTGTAAAACATAATAGTCAGAAAAGTCTTAAAAGAATTATTATAAATTCTTTATATATAAAAAAAGAGGTTATTGAATTTGATGAATTTGAGTTTAATCATAGAAGATCATTAAATTATGGTCATAGTGTTGGACATGCCTTGGAGATATTAAGTAACTATAAAATCCCTCACGGTATCTCTATTATTTTTGGAATTTTAATGGAAAATGAAATTTCATATGAAACCTATGGAATGAAAAGAACTGATCTTGAATTAATCAAAGAGATTGTCAGAAAGATTGATGTACCAATTAAATTTATAAAAAAATTAAAAGATATTAACTATTCTGGAATAAGTAATATATTAACAAGAGATAAAAAAACTATTGGTAAGATATTAAAACTTGCAGTACCAACTAAAGAACTTGGTAATCTTGAATTCTGTAACCAAAGAATTAATTTAAATATTGAAAAAAAATTAGAAAAAATTTCAAAAAAAATTATAAAAGAATTATCATGAATTTGCTAATAGATTTTGGGGCATCAAGAATTAAATCAGTAGTAATAAAGAATAAAGAATCTGAATTTTCTGAAATATATGAAACCCCAGGATCAATCTTTAATGATAAGCAAGGACAAATAGATCTAAAATTTTTTAAAAAATCTCTTATTAATCATTTAGATCATTTTTCAAAGATTAATATTACTAAAATTATTGGATGTGGTGAAATGCACAATTTTGCTTTGGCTTCAAAACGAAATATTAAATATAAAAATAAATTTTTCAGCTGGAGATACTCTCATCCAATGACTAATGTATCACTCTTGGAACTAAAGAAAATTGGCTTAGAAGACTTTACCAAGATGACCTTAAGGCCTGGATTACCTTCTATTAATTTAAATTCTATAAAAAGTGAAATATCTGAAACTGAAATAATTGATATCCTACTTTTTCCTAGTATTTTTCAACTAGATGGAGAAAAATCTCTTGTTAATAAATCAATAGCACATTCATCTGGCTTTTATAATCTTGACGGTAATGTTTCATCATATTTTAATGAATTGAGAAACTTCAATTTCCCTATAGTCGTAGATGATAACGGATGTAAATCTTTAGGTTCTTTCAAATATAAAGGAAAAAAAATTACAATAGGATCATTTATTGGCGATCTTCAGGCTGCATGTATAGGTTCAAAACTAGGTGCTAATGAAGTACTCTTAAATCTAGGAACTGGTTCTCAGATTATTGCCATTTACAATAATAAATTTAGTTTTGGTCAAGAACTTAGACCATACATTAACAATCAATTATTGGAATGCATTACTCATATTCCCTCGGGTAGGCATTTTAATTTATGGGAAAAGAAATTAATTAGCTTAGACTTAATTCAATCTAGAGAAGAATTTTGGAATTACATAAATAATATAAAACATGATGAAATTATTGACGGTCAGACATCATTTAAGTTTGAATTTAATGAATTAGGAGTAAAAGAATTAGCAAGAAGCTATAAACCTGATGTAAGAGATTTTATATTAAGATTGGTATCTAGCTATATTAATCAATACATTTCATTACTAAAAAATAAAATCAATGCATTTAAAATCATTAAGATTTCTGGGGGAATTATTCACAACATTCCAGGAATGAAATCCAAAATAGAATCAGAATTAAAGAAAGATGTAATAGTTGAAAAAGAATCTGGTATTCTGACCTTGAATGGTCTCAGAGAAATGTTATCTTTGAATTGAATTATGAAAGACGAAATCTTCAAAAACTTATTTGTACTTGAGGTTGCCAATAATCATTGGGGTGAAATTGACAGAGCAAAAGATATAGTTAAAGCTTACGGAAATGTTGTCAGGTTCAATAAAGTAAAAGCTGCAATAAAATTTCAATTTAGAGATTTAGAGAACTTTATAAATTCTAATTATTTTGACTCAAATGATATCAGATATATAAATAAGATTAAACAATCTACTCTGGGTACAAATTTCTTTTTTGAATTAACGGAATTAGTTAAAGATCAGGGATGTATACCAATGGCTACTCCTTTTGATGAGAAGTCTGTAGATTTATGTGATGCTCTTCAATTACCTATAATAAAAATTGCTAGTTCTGATGTAACAGATTGGCCTTTAGTTGAAAAGATTTCACATTTGAATAAACCTACTATAATATCAACTGGTGGAGTTACAGAAAAGGATTTAGACGATTTAGTTCTCTTTTTCAATAAGAGAAATATTCCCCTAGCTATTAATCATTGTGTTTCAATATATCCTTCTGAGGATGAAGATTTACAATTAAATCAAATAGACTATTTAATTAATAAATATCCAGATAATGAAATAGGATTTTCATCTCATGAATATTCAGATTGGCATTCTTCGATGCTAATAAGTTATGCAAAAGGTGCACGAACATGGGAGAGGCATGTTGATATTGAGAATGAAGAAAAAGGTGTTTCTAAATATTGTTCTCTACCTCATCAAATAGATGAATGGTTTTCAGCTTTCAAAAAAGCTCAAGAGATGTGCCAAGGGCCAACAGATTCAAGGAGAAATATTCCTAAAGCTGAGAGAGAATACCTTGATGCATTGGTTAGGGGTGTTTGTGCAAAAAAAGATATTGATGGTGGTTATATATTCTCAAAAGAAAGCTTCCTTGAAGATTTTGAGCTGAAAATTCCATTAATAAAAGGTCAATTGAGTTCAAAAGAAATCATGAATGGTATAGAACTTCTAAAACCGATAAAAAAAGGTCAAGAATTAATGATTAACGATGTCAAAACCCCCTATTCTAATGATGAAAAACTTAAATCTAAAATTCTTAATAGAGGATATGTAAGAAAAGATTCTTAAAGAAACCTAATGGGATTACATTATGACTTTTTAATAGTTGGAGGTTCTGGGTTCTTCGGAAAGTCATTACTTTCTTATTTCAATAGAAATTTTAAATCAAAAAAAATTTTAATTTTAAGTAGATCTAATTCAAAAATAGATATTAAAAATTATCCAAATCTCAATATAGGCAAAATTGATACAGATATAAAAAATTTGAAGAAAATCCCTTCTGTTAAAAATATAATTTATGCTGCAACACCTTCATCAAAATCTGAATACGAGAAGAACGGAAAATCGATAATAGAAAATGTTAATGCTGGCCTTTTACATTTTTCAAACCTAATAAAAGCTGATAAATTTGATGGAAATATCTTATACACTAGTTCTGGTGCGATATATGGGCCTCAAAATTCAAATTTACCAATAAAAGAAGATGCAAAAATTAACAGTTATGAGGGATTTAGTAAAGATAAAAGAATTTATGCTGAATCAAAGCTCTATTGTGAAAAGATAATTAGAGAGCTTGGAATTCTGGGTTTTAAAACTTCAATTGCGAGATGTTTTGCATTTGTTGGAGAGGAATTACCTTTGACATCACATTTTGTAATTGGAAATATTATAGATTGCCTTATCAAGAAAAAGATATTTATGTTGGAAGCCAATTCAAAAGTTTACAGAAGTTTCATGCATACTGATGACCTATCTAATTGGCTAATTAAAATTTTACATTCAAGTTCCACACAATGTCCAATATTTAATGTGGGTTCAGATGAAGCTTTTGAGCTAAGGGATCTATTGCTGAAAATTAATTATGAATTTGGACTAAATTACAAAATTAAAAATGATTCAGCTACAGATGAAGATGATTGGTATATACCTTCAGTTGATAAAATAAAAAGGGAACTTGATTGCAATATTACTTTAAACTTGACTGAATCTATTAGAAAAATAATTTATTGATGGAGCCATTAAGGATTGCATTCCAATTCTTTTCTAAGATAAAGATTAAAAGGCAATGAATTAACAACAGATGAATATTTAAGCTCATATTCATCTGATGAAGACAACTTATCTAAATATGACTTTAATTTTTTTTGCTCTAGACCTTTGCCTTTCCTAAATAGGTTGTTGTGAACTTCCCATGCTAAATCCTCAACATCCAAAACAACAAAAGCATCTATTTTTTGCTTGTGCTCAAAAAGGCTAACTTCCTTTGCTGTATGTTCATTTGAAAGAAAATCGAACCAATATGTTATGGCATTACCAGGAGGATTTAAACCAGTAGCTAGATTAACCAATGTAGTATGTGGAAAAGATAGAAGGTTATTTGGTTTAACACTACATGAATTAATTATCTTGTAGATTTGATCTAAATGTTGTGATGTTCCGTCATTTCTAACTTTTGAAACTATTGGGTTAGAGCTTTCCAAATTCCCAATTTTAGAGCTAACACCCCACCAGTAATATCCAGTATTATATTTTTTTATTATAGAATGGGTAGGAATAGAAATTAAGAGAATAGCACCAAGTACAAATGAAATATTAAAAATAGACCTAAAATGAAACAATAATGCTAATGCAAATCCTACATGTAAGAATATTGATACGGCAGTGAGTCCTGCTGAAGTAGCCGATGCTATTATGAGACCAAACAAAAATATAAGAGAATAGTTATCAAATTTAGTATATCTCTTCAAAGGTATTAAGAAGAAAACATAATAGCCACTCCAGAGATATGCCTTATTCCAAAAAAAACTGTTAATTTTTTCTATAATTAGATTAGATTCTGAATATCTAAATACAACAATAATAACGAAGAATAATAATGAAAAGTATGATAAAAAGGTTAATAATTTAGTATTTGATATAGTAATATTTCTATCTTTAAATCTATAATAAGCTAAAACCAATATTAGCATTGGGAGAAAACTATCAAAAAGAAAATTAAAAATATTTTTTATACTATAGTAAGTAGCTTTTGGTGGAAATAGATTGGTTAATGATGAAATAATTCCCCCTTTTGAATTTCCTGCATGAAAGATTATTTGCTCTAAAAATATTGATAATTTATCAAATGTTAAAAAAGGAAAGATAACAATTATAGTTATTAATAATGAACCAATAAAAGGATAAAAAATTTTTTTTAATTCTAATCTATTTTTTAAAATGAAAATAAAAGCCAAAATTAGATAAATTACAAATCCATTACTTTGTTTTGTTAAAAATACTAATGCTGCAAATACACCAGCTATAAAATTATCAAAATTATTCTTGGAATTTATAATGTAAACAATAGAAATTAAAGAAAATAAATTTACTAAATGAGTAAAATCATAAGTAATAATTGCCGAGCTACTAAGGTATACAAGTAGTGAAAAAAAAGTAACAAGAACAGATATATTTTTATTAAAGTTAATTCTGTAAAATTTATAAGTAAATAAAAATAAAAATGAGAAAGTAATCTGGCCGATAAATCTTGAGAAAAATATCAGGTTATCGCTAGCAACATATAAAAAAAATGAGTACCAATAATAAAATGGTGTAAGATATGCATAAAAATCAATATAAGGTAGCTTGCCTTCTGAAATTAACTTTCCAGACAATAAAAACCAACCTTCTGTAACTGGCATATAACTATAATTCCAAGATGAAAGGAAAATATTAAATAATATTATGAAAAACAGAAAAAACTTATTCGACATAATATTGCTTGTTGAAATCATGAAAAAACAAACCTTCTAAGCAAAAAGAAATTAATGATTGCACTAGGAAATAATATTATTAGATAAGCTAAATATATATTGACACCTGAAATGTCTGCAATGTAGAGAAAGAAGTTAGAAAAAATATAAATAAATAAAGCAATAAAAATATATCTTTCATACTCACTCGATTTAGAGAAAAAAGTGAACCTTTTATGTGTATTGAAACTAATAAACATCCCTATTATTAATGTTAATAAAGAGGCTATGAAATAATGTAAACCAATATAAAATAAAGTACTAAAAATAAGAAATGATAACAGAGTATTGATCCCACCAATAAATAAAAATCTAATAATCTTAAAAGAGAATAAAGTTAAAATCTTTTCTAATAAAACAGAATACATTAATAGAGAATATCATTTATTATTTTCTATTTATCAAATAAATATACTATTTCTTTATAAAAATGCTCATTATATTACCTAGCTTCAAACCTATAGAGAAGAAACTGGGAAATCTGACTTTTAACCTAAAAACAGCAAGAAAAATATGATGAAGTAAATAACCAATTTGAAAATAATTTTTTGAATTTTTTATATTCAAACTTTGTAAATTATGCTTCTCCATAACACTCTTCAAAGAATCTTTGTTAAATAAATGGGGGTGTTGCAAGCAATATGCAGGCCACCTTTTTCCTAAAATCCTTGACAATAGTGACCTTTCATTATGAACAACAACCATCAACTTGCCACCTTTTTTTAATAACACTTGTATCTTATTAATAAATTCATTTAAATCACTTACATGGTCTAGTACGTGAATAGCAATTATCAAATCATATTTAACAGAAGAATCTATATCTTCAATTTTTTCATAATAATTTGAAAATGTATTCTCTAGAACCATTTTCATGTTTTGATTTGGCTCTATAACATCTATATCAACAGTATCTAACTTTTCCAAAATTTTCTTTGAGAATGAACCATTATCAGCACCTATTTCTAATATTTTTAAGTTAGATAAAGAATTTGATAAATTTAGAAAACCTAAATAATGCTCTCTTGTTAAATTATCAGAAAATTCATCTCCATGGATGTTATCATCCATGGAGGAATACAGGCTCATAATAGATTTGCTATCAAAATAACTATCACAATATAATAAGCCACATTTGCATCTACTGTATGGAAAAAAAACTTTCTTCTCATTAAAACCTCTCCAATATTCAGGAAGGAGCTCAATATTTGCATATGGATCTATTTCTGGCTTTAGTTCAAATTCAGCACTTTGACTACTGCAACTAGGACAACTTCTTTTAATAATATTAATCATTTATCTTAAAAATCTCGTATGGTCTTGTATTATAATAGTAAGGATTATTCCTATATCTAATGTTTACTAGATTTGGATTTTCTTCATCTATTGAAATTGCATAATCGATACTTGGAATTAATTTATATTCTAATTTATGATCAACTTCTAATAAATGACTTATTCTTCTATGATGCCAGGGACACAAAATTCTTTCCTTGTGAATGCAATTCATATTTAATTCGGCACCTTCATGAGGACAAGTCTTAGGCCATAATTTAACTTTATTATTCTCTTTGGTTATAAAAAAACTTAATAATCCATCTTCATTACCCAAAGAAGCTCTTTCATTGGAATTGAAGATATCTTCAATATTTAATGTTATTTCTGCATTAGAAGATGTTTTTATAAAAGTATTAGCTCTGAAAATTTCTTGTGTAAAATTGAAAGAATAAGTCTCATCTGGTTTATAAAAATCATGGTTTAACTTGCGGAGTTTACCTTTTCTCTCTCTCATGGGAATGTCTTCTGACATTAAGACTTTATAATTCTTATTAATTGCCCTCTTAATTAGTCCATGAAATATATTAAAAAAACCTCTAGAGCCTATTGCATATTTTGTATCGACCAATGCTCTATCACCTTGTTGTCTAGAAACTGTATTAACTATTATAAGATATGGGCCTAGCGTTGAAAAATATACTTGATTGTAATCCTCATATTCATAGTTTATTAGTGTCATTGGAAACTTGAATCCAAAAAAAGGAATTTTTTGAGTATTTACAGACCCCGCAACTTTATCGGAAATAAAAGCTTGAACAGAATCAACATTTTGATGCACAATATTTAAGTGTGGCACATCTTTATAATTCCAATCTGAATCCTCTTTATTATAATCTCCAAGACTAGTTACTGTAAAAGTATCAAATTTATAATTATACTTTTGTTGGAGCACATCAATTAATTCATTATAAGAAAGTTTACTCATTTGATATAGTATAAGAAGAAATGAAACTTTTGACCAAAAAAAAATTAGAAATCATAAATACATTAGTATTTATTGTTTTGGTATCAATAACATATGTATGTATTTCATTTTATTATACTAAAGACCTAGCAAAGACGAATACAAAGAAAATACTTAAAAATTATTGGATTAATATCTCTCAAGAATGTTCAAACGAAAAAACTATTAGTTGCTATAATAAATCCTTAAGAAAATTTAAAGATATTGAACTCAAATTTAGTGATCTCAAATGCTATTTTTGTAAAGGAGATAATAAAATTGAAATTAAACTCTTTAAATACAATTATGTAAATGAAAATCTATTTAAACTAGGTTTTGAACGAACTATTGATAATAAATTACAAAAGAGGCAAAAAAAATCATCTGAAAAATTCAAATTTTTAACAATTCCTACATTTAATAAAGAATATTTTAGCTATATTGAGCTTAATAGTAATAATGGACAAACCCCTATCCTATACATAAGTTATGACCAAAGATTAATTTTATTTAATATAATTTCAAGCCTAGTAATTTTTATAATTTTCCCTTACCTAATTATAATTAGTTTTCTTCATAATGGATTAAATAAGAAATCAAATATTTTCAATATAGCCCTATCCTCTAGCTACTTTGGTTTTTACATGTTCTTAGGACTTCTCATTTATAGATTTCTTATACAATTTTTTTATAAAGACTATAGCTACTACATAGGATTGAATTTCAATTCATGGATACATAGCCTAATAAATCTAAATAAAAATATTGAACTTGTAATATATTCGAGCTTCTTATGCATTCTCTTTTTATGTACGATCTATGTTATCAAAACATATAAGACGGCTAAAGTTGATAAGAAGTCAATCTTTACTTTTGGGTGTAATTGCATGCAGTTCATTAGTATTGTATTTTGCATTTACAATATTAATAATGATGCGAAAATAAATTTTGTAGAATTTATCCTTTATTCTATTACTTTTATCCTTTTCTTTATCAAAAATGATATAGGGTTAGAAAATGATCAATAAAAAATTCATTATAATATTAATACTTTTTTTAATACCAATAGTTGAGATTTTTTATCCATTTATAATTGGTCAAGTTGTAATCATAAATGAATTTTTAGATATCCCTCTTTCAACAATTGATAATCAAAGCTATGTTGTTATTGAAAGTTCACCAAGCAGCTTACACTTAGGATATAAAACTTTGATTGGCTACTTTTTTCATCACCATATGAATTTTCTTTTACCTGCAAGTGAACTTTTTGAAAACTTTAATACATCTATTCATCAATATGGTATTTTAACATCTTTCATAATTGGTGGCTTGTCAAAAATTTTTTATACCAATATAAGCCTGAACTCTTATTTTTCCATACTTTATTCAATGTATATAATTTTTTATACATCACTATTTATTTTTATTTGGAAGACTATTAATAATAAAATCCTTATTATACCCTTTGCATTGCTTTTATATCTATTTATTTATATAGTTGGATTTGAAAGCTATTATATGACACCTACTTTGAATCCTATTAGACAAATCTTATTTCCAATTATTTTTTTAATATCATATAAATATTTAAAAGATTTTGAAACCAAAAAATTATATTATATTTTAACACTATTATTTATATCTTTTTTTATTAATAGCCAATTTACTATCCTTTTAATAATAAGTTTAATAATTACTAAAATTTCGTTAGCTTACATTGATAATCTATCCAGACAGCAAAAAAAGAATTTACAAATAACACTAATATTCTTTTTTATACTATTAATATTTAATCTTTCATTCTCTTTTAACTCTTCTAATAGTTTCTCAGAATATTTCTTGATTCTAGGTCCTGAATTAGGAATAAATTCGTACATATTAGTGTTGATCTTTATATGTGTTCTTCCTTCAATTTGTATAAGAGCATATGGTACTTCAAACTTTAATTTTTTGATTTTTATTTCATGTTATTTTGGACTTTCTATGGTTTATTATGTTTGGAACCCTTCAATGAACCACTTTTCTCCTATTGCTTGGACCTGGGCTATAGCAATAATTATTTTTTGTGACACCTATTTCAAAGAGAAAATTAAGCCGAATTACCAACCATTAATATTTCTTTTAATTGCCTTCACATTAACATGTTATGAAGCTAGAGTTAACTTCTTTATTACAAAGGATAGCTATTATAATCGCATATTAGACATTTCAAGTATTCACAAATGGAATACTAAAAGATCTGAAATAAATACAACTATTGATAGTAAATATATTAATCAAGCATGTAATATTTTTAAAAGATATTCTACAAACAAAGAGATCACAATGCTTTCACTTCATGACAGCTATTTACCATTCATATGCGGTTTCTCTCATAGAAATTTTTCAAGCCAAGTTGCACTAAATCTACCTACAAAAAAAGAAGAAATTGGACTAGTAAATTTCTTTAAGAATAAAGAAATTGAAATTGTATTTGTTGATAAATTCTTATTAGATACAAATAATAACTCTGCTTTTGATCTAAGCCTAATTGAGTTATCTGGTGAGACAGGAAGAAGTAAGATTATGTACATAAAATATTTTTCTAAAATTACGGATAGAATTCTTAAGAGTAATAATTTTTATAAAATTGATGAATCAGAAAAACTCATGGTATTTAAAAGAGGAGCTAAGTAATTGACCAGAAGAAAATTAATTTCCATAATTATTTTTGAGTTAGTATTAATATCAATTTTTTTTTCTAGTATATTTACTTATTATCAAAACGGGAAAAATACAGCTAGAGCTTATAGTAATCATATAATTAATGAAATAAAATCTGATTCAAGTAATTCTGAGATAAACAATAACTTACTCGAAAAATATTTTGTCAAATTTACTAAAAATCCTTGGGTTGATCAAAAAGATGTTAAAAATCTTGAAATTAATATAAGTTTTTTTGATATAGACTATGCAAAAGAAAATTATTTAAAATTGGGATTAAATAAAGAATTAAAAATAAATAAAGATTTCTTTAGAAATGATAAATTTTTAAATATATTTAAAAAATATTCTGTCAAATTTTTTCTTATAGAGAATGAAGCCAAGAATCTAAATGGTATTGTAAAAATTGAATCTAACAATAAAACAATTTTTTTCAAAAGCTTTTATAAGGCTTTGCTAGAGTTTACATTAGCTTCTTTAGTGTCAATTTTAATAATTCTTTTTGCATGGGACAAACTTGTTCAAATTTTTAGAAAATGGAAGGCTATAATATTCAGCCAAAGTGATGATGGTATCTTCATTTATTTCCCAATTCTTATTCTTACATCATTGATAATTTTTATTCCTTCTTTGATAAAAAACTGGTACATATATTATGGAATCATTGTTCTTTATATCTATTTCCTACCAAAAATTAATTTTTCTAATTTACCATTCAAAAGATTTTTAATTCTATCGGCATTTTTTTTCTTATTGGTTCTTTGTTTTTATGAAGTGTTTATTAACTTTGGATACATTGGAACAAGAATGAATTATCCAGTTATTAAAAGATTTCAAATTCTTATAGCAGCTTTCATTTCAGTCTATTTAATACTAAGAAATTTAGGAATTGAAAAAAGATTACTAATTTATCTAGTGCTTTTGATATCTTTTGCATTAATTGAATTTCGAGCCGCAGAAAACTTATATGGAATTATTGGTGCACTATCATTTATTGTATTTGTTTATATCATAAATAAATATTTCTTTTCCATTGAAAAAGAGTTTCGTTATCAACAAATATTGAACACATTGCTCTCAATAGGAATAGTTTATTGTGTTTATACCCTTGCTTTTAGGACTGATTGGCTTTTCTTTGCAGAACAAGGTTTTCATGCTTCGTATTATGTTGCTCCAATGATCTCATTAGAAAGTGGTTATAATCTATTAAGCGATCAACCTTCGCAATATGGATTCCTAAATATCCTTATTCCTTTTCTTCTTAACATTGAAAACCCATTAAATTCCTTTCATGTATTTCAAAGTAGTCTTTTAGTTATAGTAGTTTTGTTCTCTTATCTTATTTTTGCAAAGATTATGAAAATCAGAAATTTTTCTATTTTACTGTTCATCTTTTCAATCTTATTAGTTCTATCAGATCCTATGTTAATAGGGCCAAATGCTTACCCATCCTGTAGTGTGGTTAGATTTTTTCCAGTATATTTATTCATTTTAATTAACACTTTTCTGCTAAATAAAAAAATTCAATCAAATACTTTCTTGATACTAAATGCAACTATAATTGTTTTTTCTCTTCTATGGTCAGCAGAGGCTTTTTACTACACCATATTCCCACTTTTATTTATTTTTGGGACCAAAATCCTTCTTGATATAAGTAATTTAAAAAAAATTAAAGTACATCTTTATGATATTTTTAAATTAGTATCTTTTAGCTTCATATTATTTTTGTCTTTTATAATAATATACAAATATAATTTACAAATAGAAGATATAAACCTAGAACTTCTATTTATTCACACAATTGGTTATGGGAAAGGATATGCTGTTATGCCTATTGATCCACTAACACCTTTATTGATAATTATCGTACCAATCATATTTGTAATACATTTGGCAAAAAATGATAGAAATATTATTATCAGATATTCCTTTTATTCATCCATAATGCTTGGGTTAATTACATATTATGTAGCTCGAGCCGTACCTAATAATCTTAATGCATTATGGCCGTTAATATTTTTAATTTTTACAATAGCCACATATGATCTGAAAAAATTTACAAATAACAAAATAATACTTAAATTTGCTATAATTCCAGCAATATTGGTTTCATCGTTATGTTTAACTAATTTTTCAATGAATATTATTAAACAATCTGATGGTTATGAAGGAATTAGTGGATGGAAATCCTCAAGCTTTTATACAAAAAGTTTTAACAATAAATATAATTTTGAACTCTCTGATAAACATATAGAAATTCAAAAAAAGCTAGAGCAGATTAGTGAAAATAAAATAAACTTAAGTATATTAACCGCTGGCAGATTAAATAGTAATCTTATCAAATCTGGCAATATAAAACCTTTTGTCCAAAGCCCGGTAATGCTCTTGGCGAAACCACTAAAAGATAGCCAAATTAGAGAGATAGTATCAAAGTCAAAAAATTTCTTATCTAAAGATGGATATATTGTTCATGATAATAAATGGGACCATTTTGATACATTATTAGATGAAATACTTCGTGTTAAGTCATGTGATATTATTAAAAAAGACGAAAGATTTACTATATATAATTGTAAAAAAATTAATTAGTTTTTTTTACCTTATCATCTAAATCAATATTTTTAATATTTGAATCTAAAATAATCACAAAATATAAGAAAAGTAGTAAAAGTGTATTTAAGATAGTGTTAGATGTAATGTAGTTGTTATCATAAAAAAGATAATAATTTTTTGAAAGGAATAATAAGCATACAGCAATCAGAATCTTTAAATCATTTCTATAGCTAAATTCACTCAACATTAATGGAACAAATGGGACGATAAACTGAATCAAGTAATAATCCGAAGAAGTTGGTCTAAATAAACATAAAGCTGAAAGTATAAATATGTATCTGTAAATTATATTCTTTATTTTCAATGAAATTATTGATGAAGCTAAAATTATAAGAGTTGAGGATAAAAGTATGTGGGAATAATAATTCGTCATAAATGAAATCATCATACTCTCAAAAGGTGTCATTAAAAGCCTAATAGAGTTAAGCAATGAATGTCCAAAAAAGACACCATTATATCCAATTATCATAGTATTTTTATACATTTCTAAAGCCTGACCTGATTTCAATGTTTCAGTCCAAGCTACAAATCCATCAACAACATTACCCTCAGGATAATATATTAATGATATTAAAAACGGACTAATGAAAGTTAGTAAAAATCCTAAACTAGTAAACACAACTCCCTTAAAAAAATTATCTTTTTTAAGAAAAACAAAAAAAATAAATAATGGATAAATTTTAATAGCACCTGCAACACCGATTAATAAAAAAGTTAAGTTTATTCTATTATTTTGATAAAAAAGATAAGCAAAAATCATTATTATTAGTATAAAACCTTCAAAGTTTGCGGTATGTACTGTGGACAATAATGGATAATTACAAAAAACAATAACTATGCTTGCAAATATTCTTGTATAATGTGAGAGCTTTTTTGACATCTTAAAAATATAAAAAGAAGTTAGTGAAAAATAAGTAATCATAATTATTTTAGCTCCAATATAGGGATTCCCACCAGATAAAAATTTCATAATTTGTAAAAGTGTTATTCCGCCAGGAAAATAATTATATGATCCGTAAAAGCCACTTAAGAAAAAAGTATTGGCGATAGAATAATAGTCACAGAAAATATTTAATTGGTTATGAAATGGTGTTATTACTCCTGCCGTATAAGGGGGTATAATTACTTTCTTCAAATAATACCAAAAAAAAGCAGTCAAAAAACCAGCTAACATTATAAGTATTATGAAGTTAGTTTTTGATTCAGGACTTTTTTTCATACTTAATATTATATAGAAGATTATTAAGTGTCTAATTGTGTTAGTAGAGAAAAGGCTGAGTTTAGCTTGGTTGCGGAGGTGAAATTTCAATCCTCAACCTTTGTGTTGTGGCTGATTGTTTAGCATTTAGCATTAAATTTAGTCAGTTTGTATCAGAGCAAGGCTATGAGGAAAGAAAATCTTTCACACCATATACAAATGGATAAATTAATAATCTAGTTCTTAAAACTTTAGTTATATTTTTTTTTGGTTAATAACTACATCGACAAGTATTGCTATTAATAAATTTAGCATGGTAATCCCACAAATTATTATGAAGCTGAAAAAGTAAATCCAAGCCCACCAGTAAAGATCTTGCAAAGGCAACATAACTTGTTCCCAGCTGGACATAGTTAAGACTTGAAATAAGGTAATCATTGAGACACCTACATCGCCCCATCTTTCAGGTATGTCAGTGCTAAATAAAATTGACCCTATTGTCGCATAGATATAAAGAATTATAAATAATAATAATCCTACATAAAACACTCTTGTAACTGAAGATAATAATGCCTCTATTATTTTTTTTAATTCTGGAACAACAGAGATAAGCCTTAAAACTCTAAATACTCTTAATAATCTTAACAATAAGAAACTTGAATTATTTGGTATTGGAATTAATGAAAGTAAAACGATTAATGTATCAAATACATTCCAGCCATTTTTAAAAAAATTTAATTTTTTAGGTTCTGCAATAAATCTTATTAAAATTTCAATAACAAAAAAAATAGTAATTGAGTAATCTATATAATTTATTATTTGTCGAATAAACTGACTTAAATTGTAAGTATTAACTCCAATAGTTATTGCATTAATTATAATAATTAGAACTACAATAAATTGGAAAATTCTACTTTCTTTTAAATTGTATAAAAAGTTATTCATTTTTTAGTTAAATTTTAAATATTATTAATCATACATAAATAAGTTGAGTATTTAAATTGTAGGGTTCTTATTTTGATTACTTAAATGTTAAGAAACATATAAATTTCAAATATTATTATTGCTACAAGCAAAACTTTTGTTGTTTTACACATACAAATTAATAACTAATTATTTTTTATATTCAAATTGGCGAGAATTAACTGATTCTTTAGAAATTCATAGTGCAAGTGTAGCAAAAACTGTAGCATCTGATTTTGAGTCTAATTGTGTTAATGAAGAAAAAATTTCCGATAACTAATACAAATTAAATTGAATGGTAAGAATTTTTTATAATCTTATAGCTTAAATCAGCTAGCTCTTTTCTATCACTAATGTTCGAACTTATTAATCTATCAGTGATGTCCACTTTTATTTTTTTTAATTTTAAAAATTTTAAAAAATGTTCAAGAAAAATATGTTTACCATAATAGAATACATAATCTCTATTTTCATTAGAAATAGATTTATTATCAATAGCTTTATAGTTTAATGTTAACAAGTTAATATTTTTTTGATTATTCAAGCAAACTTGAAAAAAAGATGAATTAAACTTTAAAACATTTTCACCGTTCGAAGTTGTGGCTTCAGGAAATATGCACACAGAAACTTTTTCTAATTTCTCACTAATATTTATCATTTCACTTTTAATTTTTCTTTTATCTTTTCTATCAACAAATATGCAGCCTGATATTTTAGCAATATAGCCAAAAAATAAATCCTGTTTAACCTGATCAACACTTCCCACAAAAGAACAATTATAATTTGATGAGATTATCAATATGTCTAGATATGAAAGATGGTTGGAAACAATTAAACATGGGTATTCATGATTTTTTTTATCAATATCAGACTTTACTCCTAGTACCCAACAAAGTATTTTACAAATAATTGATAAAGTTTTAACTCTAATTTTTAAAGTTAAATCATTTATGAATAAACTTTTTTCTATTAAATATAAAAGAGTATTAACAAGAAGTAGTATGGAATAAAAAGAAACAAAGAGAAATAATTTCATTATTAACTAAATTTTTTCTCATATTTTAATTCTATATCTTGAAGATTAAATAGTGTAAGTAAATCAATACATTTGAAATCGTTATCATATGCAGGAAAACTACAAATTTTAGCACCTGCTTTAAGGTATGATTTTATTAAAGTTGGTATTTTTATATCTGAAATATTAATACTTCGATTTACTTCTTTGATTTTAGGCATATATTTATTTTTAGGCATAGAAATTATTTTATTATGCACCCAATCGTTTTCTAGTAAATAATCAAAAACAATACCCGAGTATTCACTTTTGCAAAATATACTTGAGCATCCAAATAAATATTTGGCATTTAATCTTTTCGAATATTCTAATAATCCCTTCCATAGTAATGCAAAAACAATTGGGCTAGTTGAATTCTTATCGGTGCATGCCCTACCAAGTTCTATTTTTAAACCATCTAAATTTTTTACTTTATTCAAATCAAACTCACTTTCGGAATAAAAATTATTTGTTTTTACTGAAGATATCAATCTATAGGTACCTATAACTTTATTTTCATCTTTATCTTTCACAATTAAATAATCTGAAAATTCATCAAATATATCATTTTCTAAATTAAAATCTTTTACATTCTTTATAAACCCTTTTTTAAATGATTTTGATCTTAAGCGAAAAATTTGAAAGATTTCATCACTAGTATTAGCTATTTTTACAATATATTTTTTATTTTCAATATGAATATCAACGAGCGGATTTGAATTAAATTTTTTAAATTTCAAAAGGAAATCTATTATTCTTGGACTATTAGAAACATAGTTGTCAAATATGTTTAATTTATCCTTAATATTTTTTGAAGTATTCAAGCTGCCTCCTTTTCTATCATAGGAAGTATATTTTCAATAAACATATTCGTTGAATTTTCCCAAGACCATTTTTGTGAGGATTCATATACCTTAGATCTATCGAGACTGAAACATTTAGTTACATTTGCACAAAGATCACCTCCAAAAAAACCATTAACTCCAGTCTCGATAATATCACGAGGTCCTGGTGCATCAAAAGCAGCTACAGGAGTTCCACAAGAAATACTTTCTATGACGACCAAACCAAAGGTATCAGTTAAACTTGGAAATACAAAAGCATCAGCACTGCAATATGCTTTATTTAATTCCTCTCCGTATAAAAATCCTTTAAAATCTACATCTGGATATTTATTTATATATTCATTCAACATTGGTCCATCACCAACCATGATTTTATTTGCGTTAATATCTAAATTGAAAAATTCTTCTAAATTTTTTTCTTTTGAAACCCTTGAAACACATAAAATTGTTTTTTTTTCAGATTGAATTTTTTTAACTATCGGTTTGAAATGATTGAAATCAACCCCTCTACTCCATTTTTTAATATTCTTGAAACCTCTTGAAAATAATTCTTTTTCAATTGAATCCGTCGCTACCATAACCGAAACGGAATTTTTATGAAAATATTTAAGGAATGCATAAGTAAGTTTTGTGGGTATATTGAAAAAATTATTTAAATATTCAGGGAAATTAGTATGGTAGGATGTGGAATATTTAATTTTATTTATATCACAATACATTTTAGCTGCTAAACCAACAGGCCCTTCAGTTGCAATATGGATGTAATTGGGATTATTCTCATCTATGTATTTTGAGATCTGCCAAACATTCAATGATATATCTATATCTTTATATCCTGGNCACCTAAATGTTTTAAAATTGTTAGGTGATATAACGATTGGATAAAACCCTCTTTTTTTTAAGTTAATTTCTAAGTTAGTTAGGGTTGTAACAACTCCATTTGTTTGTGGCTTCCATGCATCTGTAATTAATAAAATTTTTTTCATTTATGCTACCTTTCTTTTTATATTCTTTTTTTCTTCAAATTCATTATTGCTTGCCATATCAGCCCAGTTAATTATTTCAAATGTGCCATCATGATTTTCAACCAATGCTGTATGAGACTCAACCCAGTCACCACAATTATAATAAAAAGTTTCATCCACCTTTTTGATCTCAGGAGTGTGTATATGGCCACAAATTACTCCATTAAACTGTTTTTGTTTTGCATAAGTTGTTATCGCTTTTTCAAATTCAAAAATAAAATTAATAGCATCCTTACTTTTCTTTTTTATATAAGCACTAAGACTCCAGTACTTACCATTTAAAAATCTTCTTCTAAAATAATTAAAAAAATGATTCAAATAAATAAGAAAGGAGTACATTTTATCAGCAAATAAGGCAAAAAGTTTTGAGTACCTTGTTACACTATCAAAGAGATCCCCATGAACAACTAAATATCTTTTCCCATCCTTACCAACATGAACAGTTGAGTCAGTTAAATGAATTTTTTCAACCATGCTGTTTTTATAGTCTCTAAGAAAATCATCATGGTTTCCAATTAGGTATGTACATGTTTTAGATTTTTTTGCTTTCCTTAGAAGTATTTGAATTATATTCGTCGCTTCTTCGTTCCAGGATTTACCTCTTTTGAATCGCCAACCATCAATAATATCACCTACTAGGTATAAATATTTACAATCATTGTTAATTAAAAAATCTTTTAAATATTTTAGATTGGAATGTGGTGATCCCAAGTGTGTATCAGAAATGAATATTGATCTATATTTGGGAAGATAATGTTTTATTGAATCTTCAATATCTGATATCATGTAAAACTTTTAAAATTAATATGTTAATT